>OLPN01000019.1_pt1 | contig 159231 bp, 134 predicted proteins | sample 1672601 | NCBI WGS metagenome assembly OLPN01 (sample SAMEA3136704, study PRJEB25190) | human gut metagenome | reverse complement strand
GAGCAACGAGCCAAAGTCCATGCTTGCATGAGACCTTGGCGACTGCCGCGATAACTTGAGAAACTCGCAAAGCGTGTTTCTCATAGTTGTGGTTTGCTGTGTTTGGATTCTTTCTTGTAAAGGGATTGGGGGCGTGATATTATAGCATATGAATAATAAATAGTTAAGGGTTTTAATATAGGGAAAATACGGATTATGAATTATAGAGTGGTACGGATAGAGGAAGATGTGGAGTTTGGCTGCGAGGAGCGGAAAGAGGGAGATCCGGTGATGGCGGTGGTTCGACTGGAGGACGAGGACGGGGATGTAAAAATCGTTCGGCAGAGGGATCAGATGTTGTATGACAGAGATATTAATGAAGGGGATCGGGTTTGGTTTGATGAAAGGCAGGAGTTGGTAAAGTGAGATATTGCCTGCATGAACGAAAGTCTGAAAAGACTGGCTGCACGGACGAAAGTCTGGAAAGTCTGGCTGCACAGACGAAAGCCCGCACTGACCCGGTAAGGTCAGACAACCGCTGGCAACGCCAAGCTGAGCTAAGTCCTAAGAAGAACTATTATGCCAGTTCGCGGAGAGCCGCTCACTGTCAAGTTCTTCTAAGGACTGGATCTCATCCTGGCTAAGAGCGCCAGCAAAAGGCTGTCTGGCCTTACCGGGTCAGTGTGGGCTTTCTGGGTGTTGGCGGCGGGAAGGTGAGATGAAACGATTTCCTGTATCTTTGAGCAGTTCTTTGTGATAAAGTGGGACCAGGAATCTGATGTGAAATCAGCAGAAAATCAACGGAATCCGAAGAAAAATCAGCGAATTCAAAAAATTAAAAATCGGATTTTAGAGCGTGTCTGAAAAAGGCTTTTCGTGAGCTGCGAGTCCCAGTTTGTGGAAATGATTTTTCAGACACGCGATAGTGTAGGAAAGGAAAAGTAAAATAATATATGGATATGTATGAAGTATTGAAACGATATTTCGGGTATGACGGGTTCCGGAACGGGCAAGAGGATCTGATCGGGGCGATCTTATCCGGGAGGGATGTTCTGGGGATTATGCCTACGGGGGCGGGGAAGTCGATTTGCTATCAGGTTCCGGCGTTGCTTTTGCCGGGGATTACGGTTGTGATTTCTCCGTTGATTTCTTTGATGAAGGATCAGGTGCGGGCGTTGAATGAGGCCGGGATTCATGCGGCGTATATTAACAGTTCGCTTACGGAAGGTCAGATTTATAAGGCGATGGAATATGCGGTGCAGGGGCGGTATAAGATTATTTATGTGGCACCGGAACGGTTGCTGACGCCGCTGTTTCTTGATTTTGCACAGAGGGTGCAGATCAGTATGGTGACGGTGGATGAGGCACACTGTATTTCCCAGTGGGGACAGGATTTCCGGCCGAGTTATCTGAATATTGTGGAGTTTGTGAATCAGCTGGCGGTGCGGCCGGTGGTGAGTGCGTTTACGGCGACGGCAACGGAGCAGGTGCGGGACGATATTTTGTGTGTGCTGGGGCTTCGGAGTCCGAAGGTGCTGGTGACGGGGTTTGACCGGGCGAATCTTTATTTTGAGGTGAGGACAGGGAATAAGAAGGCGGAGCTGCTGGATTATGTGAAGGAACACCGGACGGAGAGCGGGATTGTTTACTGTGCGACCAGAAAGAATGTGGAAGAGGTATGCACGATGTTACAGATGGAAGATATACCGGCGACCAGATATCATGCGGGGCTTTCTGCGGAAGAGAGAAAGCGCAATCAGGATCTTTTTATTTTTGATGAAAAGCCGGTGATGGTAGCGACGAATGCATTTGGTATGGGGATCGATAAGTCAAATGTCCGGTATGTGGTACATTATAATATGCCGCAGAGCATGGAAAATTACTATCAGGAAGCGGGACGAGCCGGGCGTGACGGGGAGCGGGCAGAATGTATCCTGTTGTATTCCCCACAGGATGTCCGGATCAATCAGTTTTTGTTAGAGGAAAAGGATCTGCGGGAGGATATGGACAGGGAAGAGGCGGAAGCAGTCCGGGAGCGGGATGTCGAGCGTCTGCGGATGATGACGTTTTACAGCACGACAAAGGACTGTCTGCGTGGTTTTATCCTGAAATATTTCGGTGAGAAAGGTCCGAGGCGGTGCGAAAACTGTTCGAACTGCCTCCATGAGTATGTGGAGGAGGATGTGACGGAGATTTGCCGGGATATTATGGAATGCATCACGGAACTGCCGAGAAATTACGGTGCAGGAACGATCGCCGCGGTTCTCCGGGGAAGTCAGAATGCGAAAGTAAAATCGTATGGGCTGGAAGCTTTGGAAAGTTATGGAAAACAGAAACAGATTACCGAGCCGCGCCTGAAGGAGATCATCGGGGAACTTCTGGCACAGGGGTATCTGTGGGCGACACCGGACAAATATGCGCTGATTCATCTGGAAGAAAAGGGCGAGGATTTTCTGGAGGAGGATGAGAAGATCGTGATGAAATTCTCAAAAACAAAGGAGAAAAAGACGAAAACGGATGGCAACGGGAAAAAGATCCGGAAACGCGCCGGGCTTACGGAAGATCTGGATGCTGCCTCCTGGCAGTTATTTGAGCGGCTGCGTCAGCTTCGCCTCACGATCGCCGGAGAACAGAAAGTGCCGCCGTATATCGTATTCAGTGATAAAACGTTGATTGATATGTGTGTGAAAAAACCCACCGACCGGGCTTCCATGCTGGAGGTGTCCGGCGTGGGTGAGGCAAAGTATGAGAAATATGGGGAGCGGTTCTTAGAGGAACTTGCTAAAAAATAATAAAATACCAGTTGCCTGTCAGATAAAAGAATTAAAAATCTGGCACGACAACTGGTATTATTGCATTTACTAGAGCGTGTCTGAAAAAGGCTTTTCGTGAGCTGCGAGTCCCGGTTTGTGAGAGATTTTATCCGAATAAGGGCGGCGTAGCGGGCTACGGCAACCGAATGAGGGTAAAATATACTGCAAAGTGGGGCTTGCAGATTGCGGAAATGATTTTTCAGACACGCTCTAGCGTCCTTGCGTCTTCAACGGAAGCGTTACAGTGATCAGCAGAGAGTGTTCATCCTGCGTGGTTGCTGTGATTTTTCCTTTATGGGTATTGACCACGGCAGCGGCAATGGAGAGTCCGAGACCGTAGCCACCGGTCCGGGAGTTTCTGGACTTATCGGTCCGGTAAAAACGGTCGAACAGGTGTGGCAGCTGTTCGCGGTCGATGGAGTCGGCGGTGTTGTATACAGAAAGTTTCACGTTGTTTCCTGCTTTTTCAAGACGAAGGGAAATTTCGCCTTCCGGAGTGGAGTATTTCATCGCGTTATCTAACAGGATCGATACCAGCTGTGTGAGTGATTTTTCGTCTCCGTACAGGGAGATCATCGACTGGATCGAAGTTTCAAAAGTCTTGTTCTGTGTGCGGGCAAGTGCCTGAAAAGACTGTACCGTTTCTTCTACCACATCCGAGAATGGGAAATCGATCATTTGCAGCCGGGTGCGTTCCTCTTCCATCCGGGAGAGTGTAATCAGGTTATTGGTCAGGGAAGTCAGGTGTTTTGTCTGCTCCTGAATATCTGGCAGCCAGAGCCCGGGACAGGGATTTTTCATCTTCTGCTATCAGTAATCGCATAAAACATACACCTCCGGTTATGGATAACATATATTTTTCTGAACTCAGTATGGCAAAAAAAAGAGAAAAATCAAATGAAAATACTGTGTGCAGGGTCAGAGAAATTCTGTAGCTGCTGTGAATGGAGTGACCGCAACATCCTGTAACAACAGGTTGACCATACAGAAAGAATACATTATACTTGCAGATAGAGGAAAAAGGAAGGAACGACAATTATGAATTATATTGTCTTTGATCTGGAGTGGAATCAGTGTCCTTACGGAAAAGGCCAGGAAAATGAAAGAATTCCCTTTGAGATTATTGAGATCGGAGCAGTAAAACTGAACAGTGAGCGACAGATCATAGACCAGTATCAGGTACTGATACAGCCGCGGGTATATAAGAAACTTCATCACCGTACCAGAGAGATCATCCAGATGGATATGAAACTGTTGGAACGGGAAGGGATTCCTTTTTACCGTGCTGTCAAAGAATTCTTGAAATGGTGCGGTGAGGATGCACTTTTTTGCAGCTGGGGCAATTCCGATCTGCTGGAACTGCAGCGAAACATGAAATACTACGGCATCCTGCAGCTTTTAAAAGGACCGATCCGTTATCTGGATGTGCAAAAATTATTCAGTATCGACCGGGAGGACGGAGACAGCAGAAGGTCTCTGGAATATGCCGTGGATGTACTGGAGATAGAAAAACAGCAGGAATTTCACCGGGCACTGGCGGATTCCTGGTATACGGCAAAGGTTTTGATGAGACTCCGAAGCGAGATCGTGGACACGTTTTATTCCATTGACTGCTATCAGAATCCGAAACGAAAGGAAGAAGAGATCAAAGTCTTTTATCCGGGGTATGAAAAATTTATTTCCCGGGAATTTGACTCCAAAGAAGAAGCCATGGCGGATAAGGAGATCACCAGCAGCCGCTGTCATCTGTGCAGAAAAAATATCCGCAAAAAGATCCGGTGGTTTGCGGCGGGGCAGAAGAATTATTACTGCCTGGCGTACTGTCCGGTACATGGCTGGATGAAGGGCAAGATCCGGATGAAGAAGACGGAGCAGGGCAGAGTCTTTGCGGTAAAGACCATGAAATATACCACGGAAGAGGAAGCCATGGAGATACGGACCAAAAAAGAAGAAATCAAAAGAAAAAGACGGGCCCGTAAGAAAGGAGAAAAATAATATGTTGGTACAGGGAATTCATCATGTATGTATCCGATGCGAAAAATCGGAGATTGAAAAAGTAAAAGAATTTTATCAGGGAGTGCTGGGTATGCCTGTGATCCGTTCCTGGGGAGAACCGGAACTGGCAGGTTTCATGTTTGATACAGGCGCAGGACTTGTGGAAGTATTTACCGATGCCGAGGGACAGCTGCCCCAGGGAAGCATCCGGCATTTTGCATTGAAGACGGATGATGTGGATGGATGCGTGAAGGCAGTCCGTGAGGCAGGATATCCGATCACCGTAGAGCCAAAAGACATCGTGATTCCGTCCCAACCGGAATTTCCGGTTCGTGTGGCTTTCTGCAACGGACCGGTGGGAGAAGAAATTGAATTCTTCCAGGAAAAATAAAACATCCGCTGATGGACAGAGCGGTACTCTACATGAAACTCTATACTTTCGGTATGCCGTTTATGAACTGTACGATCGCGGAAATTATTTACTTTAAATAATATTAAAAAATTCTCGGACAAACCTGAAGAGGAACATCTGTCCGGGAATTTTTTATTTAAATTTCATTTAGTGAAGAATAAATAATGCCTGCCCTGTCATTGTGCATCTTGTGGTGTATGTTTCTGAGTGGTGAGAGTAGAAAAGAAGCCATCTGTGAAATTGCCATAAAAACCTCGACAATTTAACAGTATGATGTTATAATAATACAACCGTTTAAAGCGTTGAAGCGAGAAAGTAAAGAAAGAAGTAGAAAGTATGAAAATCGTAGTATGTATGAAACAGGTACCGGCCAGTTCCAAAGTAGATATTGATCCGGAAACCGGTGCCATGAAAAGAATGTCCGGGGAGACCAGGACGAATCCGTACGATCTGTTTGCGCTGGAGACAGCCCTTCAGATCCGTGAAAAAGTGGGAGGAACCGTAACGGTACTGACGATGGGACCGCCGCAGGCAGAGGAAATGATGCGCGATGCTTATACGATGGGTGCTGACGATGCGGTGATACTCTCTGACAGAAAATTTGCAGGAGCCGATGTGCTTGCCACCTCTTATGCGCTCGCACAGGGGATCCAGGTGATCGGCGGCGCGGACCTGATCATCTGCGGAAGACAGACAACCGATGGCGATACCGCACAGGTAGGACCGGCGATCGCAGAACATCTGACGATTCCGCATGCTGCATGGGTGGCAGAGATCGTGGATGTGAATGAGAAAGCCATTCAGGTCCGTCAGGATCTGGTCAGTGTATCTCAGATATCCGAGATACCGTATCCGTGTCTTCTGACAATCGACAAAGATACCTGTGTACCGCGTCTGCCGTCCTATCTGCTAAAAAAAGCAACCGCAGACCGTCCGATCCGTATCCTGAGCTTTGAGAATATGCCGGATCAGGATCTGAGCCGATATGGTCTGGTAGGATCTCCTACCTCTGTAGAGCGTATGTTTGCACCGCCGGAAGGAGAAAAACAGGTCTATCTGGAAGGCAGTGCAAAAGAAAAAGCAGAGGAACTTTTTTCCATCTTAACCGGAAAGAAGATCATATAGGAGGAACAGATACATATGGAATTTATGAAATTTGATGCAGACAAATGCAGTCTCTGCGGAATCTGCGTGGAAAAATGTCCTTTTGGTGCGCTGACCATAGAGGGAGCGGGAATCGTAGTCAGCGAAAGCTGCCGTATGTGTGGTCTCTGTGTGAGAAACTGTCCGGAGAAGGCCATACAGTTTGAGCAGAAAGCAAAAGCATTTAACAAAGATGACTGGAAAAACTTCCTGATCTATGTGGAACAGGAGCGTGGCGAGATCCATCCGGTGACCTACGAACTTGTGGGAGAAGCCAGAAAGATGGCAGGAAAAGTCGGTTACGAAGTCAACTGTGTGATCGTAGGCGGCGAAGGAACGAAGGAAAATGCCGAGAAGCTACTTCCTTATGGTGTGGACCATGTGTATGTATATGAAGATCCAGGATTTGAAGGATTTCGGGCAGACTGCTATGCAGATGCAGTGGCAGACTGTATCGCGGCAAATAAACCGAGTTCTGTACTGATCGGAGCAACCGCACTGGGACGTTCCCTGGCACCGCGGCTTTCGACCCGTTTCCATACCGGTCTGACCGCAGACTGTACCACACTGGATATCAAACCAAATACCGATATGATTCAGGTCCGTCCTGCATTTGGCGGCAATATCATGGCACAGATCGGAATCACAAAGTCCAGACCACAGTTTGCGACGGTGAGATATAAAGTCATGGATAAAGCTGAAGTGGTAGCGAACCCGCACGGCGAAGTGGTTGTCTGTCCGGTCAATGAAAAGATGGCAGAATCGAGAATCAAGATCCTTTCTTCTGAGGTGATCGATAAAGTCAAGAGCCTGGAAGAAGAGGATGTGCTGGTGGTAGCAGGCCGTGGCGTACGAAATGAAAAAGATGTGGAAATGTGCCGGGAACTGGCAGAAGCCCTTGGCGGTCAGCTGGCCTTTACCCGTCCGATGGTGGAAAACGGATTTGGCGATACGGCGCATCAGATCGGTCTGTCCGGCCGTACCGTGCGGCCGAAACTGATCATCACCTGCGGGGTGTCCGGAGCGATCCAGTTCACCTCCTGTATGAACGGATCGGAATGTATCGTAGCGATCAACACAGATCCACAGGCACAGATCTTCGGTGTGGCAGATTACTGTATCGTAGATGATTTATACCAGGTTGTCCCGGAACTGACAGCATTGGCAAAAAAACAGAAGGAGGACTAAGTCATGGCATACCCTTATAAGAAAATGACTTCCCAGGATTGTGACTATATCCGTTCTGTCACCGCTCTTGACCGTGTATGGGTGGGAGAGGAGATCGCCAGCGAATATTATCGGGATGAGATGCCGGAGTACGGCGTGTATCAGCCGGATCTGTACGTGGAAGTTGTGAACAAAGAAGAAGTATCAGCCATTATGGCATATGCGTATAAAGAAAATATCCCGGTGGTCTGCCGTGGAGCGGGAACCGGTCTGGCAGGAGGAGCTACCTGCAAATACGGCGGTATCATGTTATCCATTATGCGGATGAACAAGATTTTTCCGATCGACCGGAAGAATCAGACGATCACCGCCCAGCCGGGTGCACTGTTGATTGATATTCAGGCGGCAGCCGCAGCAGGCGGCCTGTTCTACCCGCCGGATCCGGGGGAAAAGACTGCATCCATCGGCGGTAATGTCATTACAAATGCCGGCGGTATGAAAGCGGTCCGTTACGGACTGACGAGAGATTTTGTCCGCTGTATCGAGGCGGTTATGCCGGACGGATCGATCATGAATTTTTCATCCAATGTTGTGAAAAATACGACCGGATATGATGTGAAAGACCTGATCATCGGTTCCGAGGGAACCCTTTGTATCCTGACGGAAGTGACATTAAAACTGCTTCCGGCACCGACCTGTACCTGTACGCTGGTTATGCCGTTTAAGAGCCTTGAAGAGTGTGCGGACATGGTTCCGAAGGTACTGGAACTGCCGTTTGTACCGACTGCGATAGAATTCCTTGAGCGAGAATTGATAGACATTGTAGAGCGGAACCTGAACAAAATGTTTCCGGTGAAAGAGGGTGAGGCAGTTCTGATCGTAATGTACGATGCTTCGAGTAAGCAGGAACTTGACAGTGCCGTGGAAGCTGCTGCAGAGGCAGCACTGGCAAACGGAGCTCTGGACTGTGCGATCGCTGGAACACCGGAACGTGCCGGAGCGGTATGGAGTGTGCGCGGCGGTATCCTGGAAGGCATGAAAGCGGATTCTGTGGCACAGGAAGAGTGTGATGTGGTTGTCCCGAGAGCAAGAATCGCAGAGTATGTAAAGGCAGCGAAAAAGATCGCAAGTGCCCATGGCATCCGTGTAGAGCCCTGTGGTCACTGTGGAGACGGAAACATCCACACCGAGATGCTTCGAGGACCGGAGATGAGTGATGAAGAGTGGAAGGCAGCAACCCACGCCAGTCTGACAGAACTGTACGCACTGTCCAAAGAACTGGGTGGACAGTTATCCGGAGAGCATGGTATCGGAAACGGCCGTCTGGAATTCCTGGAAGAGTTCGTGGGACCGCGGATGATCCAGCTGTACAAATCCATCAAGCTGGCGTTTGATGATAAACTGATCCTCAATCCGGGTAAGGTGATCGAGTTTAATAAATAATCAGAAATATTCCGACAATAAAGGAAATCGGGGGAAAGAAAGTATGAGTGAGAAAAAATCATTACTGGTTGATAAAAGTAAGATGCCTCTGGCGATGGGACTTGCGTTCGTGGCATTTACCACACAGTTTGGCGGAGGATTCGCATCCGGCGCACAGATCTATCAGTACTTTATTAATTACGGTATCTGGTGTCTGATCCTGCCACTGGTCACACAGGGCTTATATGCACTGTTTTTCTGGTATGGCATGCGTTATGCATACAAACACAAAACATACGACTACAGAAGTTTTTCAGACAGCATGTATGGTAAGACCCGCCACGTGATGTCCAACCTGTATGAAATCTGTTACCTGATCATGATCGGTACCGCATCCGCTGCAGCATTTGCAACCGGAGGTTCTACCTTACAGACACTGTTTGGTATCCCATATTGGGTATGTACACTGATCATCGCAGCATTTATCTTCTTCATTGCTCTGTATGGAACCAATGTAGTAAGAAAATGTGCTTCTACTCTAAGTGTGCTGATCATCATCGGTCTGGTACTGGTACTGGTTCCGAATATCATCGCACAGTGGGGTGATATCACAGCCTCTATCGGGCGCATGACTTCCGGAGAGATGCCGGTGATCTCGTCTGAGACCGGTGCATTCGGCCCGGCACTGTGGTCCGCAGTCCTGTATTTCTTCTTCCAGCTGGCATCGGTATCTGTTATGTACCAGCATATGGAAGATGTTACCGATGTAAAGCAGATCAACAAAGCAGCCATCTGGATGTTCATCTGCAACTTCCTGGCCATGGAACTTTCCATCTTCGGTCTGCTGGCCATCGCCTACGTGGCAGAGCTGGCAACCGCATCTGTTCCGATGCTGGTTCTGGTACAGAATGGTGTAGGTGCCGGTATCCTGACACCGATCATCTCGATCCTGATCATCCTCGGTGCTATCTCCACAGCCGTAAACATGATCTCCGGTATTGTAACCCGTTGCGTTAACGCGATGGAACGCCGCATGGACAGCAAAGAGAAAAAAGCAAAAGGCCATCTGGCAAGAAATGCAGTCTTCACTGCAATCTTTACCTTCCTGGCTTTCGCGATCGCACAGTTCGGTCTGATGACAGTTGTCAAGAAAGGATATGCTTACCTTGGTTATGCAGCACTGATCACACTGTTTATCCCGTTTGTGGTACATGCGATCGGAACGAAAGGGAAAGAGATTTAATCGGAGTGTAAAATACGAAAAAAGAGATTTGTCGTTCTATGATAGATAGATAAAGGAAAACATACCGAATGCAATGATTTCAAAGATCCTTGGCGTAAATCAGGTAACGATTGAAAAATAGATTGCAGAAGAAAAGTGGATAAGAAATAATTATTGGTATACGATGCAAAGAAACAGGCAGATATGATTTTATGAATTCATATCTGCCTGTTTCTTTATTTTACGGTTTTCTTTTTTGTTGTTTTTTCTTCTTCCGTCTCTTCTTTTTCTTCACTGCCAGCACAATCTCCATAATAATAATCAGCAGCAGCATACCGCCCAGTACGGAGTAGTACCATGGAACCGCTGTAAATACAGAGATGATTATCGTGCCCACAGGAGCGACAAATGCGAGTACTTTCTGGAAAATACCGGAAGCTGTTTCTTTTGCAGAATTTCCGAGATCAGATGCAGCAGCGCTGCCGGACTTTTTGCAGATGTTTGTGGGTTCACTGTGTAACAGTGCCTGGATCGCAGTGTCCGGGATGGATTCGCAGCCTACCGGATACTGGTTGTATGTATAGCTGCGGCAGAGGGTTCCGTCTCCCGGGTTGCAGGTGGTCTCTACAGAGGACAGATCCATGCCGGCCGGCAGCGTTACCGTGCAGGTCGGGCGGAGATTTGCAACTGTCTCGGGCTGTCCGAAGTACAGCGACGGGTACAGCATCTTTGCATCTGCCCAGGTTTTCCGGTTGAAGATGGAATAATTCTGGAAATTATTGAATCCATAATCTAACAGCGAAGCCGTATCTGTATAGATCTGTCGTCCATTCGTTCGGAGTGATACACATACAAGCCGTCTGCCATTCCGCTCGGCGTAAGTGACCAGCGTGTTTAACGCCGCCTGGGTGAATCCGGTCTTGCCGCCGGTACATCCCTCATACGTATAATCCCTGTCCGGAAGCATCTTATGATGGTTGCTCAGCCATCGCTCTTCCCCACACTTGTTGGTCTTTCCGATGCAGTAGGTAGTCGTCTGGCAGACCTTGCGGAACGTTGCATTGTTGTATGCCGCCTGTGCGATCAGTGCCATATCATGTGCCGTCGTATAATGATTCTCGTCCGGAAGTCCGTTCGGGTTGGTAAAATGCGTGTTCGTACAGCCCAGGGAAGCTGCTTTCTGGTTCATCAGTTCCACGAATGCATCCACACTGCCGCTGATATGTTCCGCCACGGCGACACAGACTTCATTGGCAGATTCGAGCATCATGCCGTACAGACAGTCTTCCATAGTCAGGTTTTCCCCAAGCCGGATCCCGATATTGGAACTTCCCTGTTCGATGCCGTAGACAGCATTTTCCGAAAAAGTGACTTTTTCGGACGGACGGGAATGTTCGATCGCGATCAGTGTGGTGAGAATCTTAGTGATACTGGCCGGATACTTTGCGACATCCATGTTTTTGGAATAGAGGAAAGTCCCGCTGTCCAGATCCATGACAACGGCTGATTCTGCCCATACGGCAGGTCCCTGTGGCCAGTTGGCGGTGTCGTTGGACTGGATTGGCTCAAAGTAGGCATCCGGTTCGATTCGTTCCGGTTCCGTCGTTTCGCCTTCGGTCTGACCTTCTGCCGCTTCTTTGGTGTCTGCGGATGGATTTCCCGTGTCCTGAGAAACCGTGGTATATGCTGCCGGTTGCTCAACAGTAACTTCTGCAGCATCAACCGCAGAAGAAGACAGACCGGACAGGCCCAGCAAAATAGACGCCGAGAGCGCGAGAAGGCGATGACGGTATCTTCGATTGTTCATAAAAAACTCCTTTGATTTCCATTTTTGCATTATAAAATACAGGGTCTGCAGACCCTGATTTCAACTATTATACCACAGCCATTGACAAAATACGACAAAAAACCTGGAATCCGTCGGATTGTAAGAAATGGGTACAGTACACAGTAACAGAAAATGTATCTGAACGGGACTTGCAAAACAGTGGCAGAGTGTTATATAGTGGATATAAAATATATGGTTGGATCAGAAACAGTAAGATATTTAAAAATAACATTATGTAAACTTATAGAGAATAAAACCAATACTACAAAGACGCAATAAGGAGAAGAACGATGACAAAAGAGCAGTTAATCGCTTTATTAAACGATATGTCACTGGAAGAAAAGGTGAATCAGATGAGCCAGGTGATCGGTGGTTTTTTTGATGATGATACGGTGATCACAGGACCGATGGCAGAGATGGGATTTACCGAAGAAAATATCGAACTGTCCGGTTCAGTGATCGGATCGATGGGTGCGGAGACGGTCAAAAAAATCCAGAAATCCTACATGGAAAAACATCCGCATCATATCCCACTGTTATTCATGCTGGACATCATCAATGGCTACAAAACCGTATTTCCGATTCCGCTGGGACAGGGAGCAACCTTTGAGCCGGAGCTTTCAGAAAAATGCGCTGCGGTCGCAGCAAAAGAGGCATCCGTCAGTGGTCTGCATGTGACATTCGCCCCGATGACTGATCTGGTGCGTGATGCCAGATGGGGACGGGTGATGGAATCCACCGGTGAGGATCCGTATCTGAACGGACTCTTCTGTGAGAGTATGGTAAAAGGTTTTCAGGGGGAAAACCTGAGTGATGAGTATAAGATCGCAGCCTGTGTGAAACATTTTGCAGGGTATGGAGCACCGACAGCAGGAAGAGACTATAATACAGTAGAATTATCCGAGCATACTTTCCGGGAATTTTATCTGCCTTCTTACAAAGCCGGAATTGATGCCGGAGCAGCGCTGGTTATGACATCTTTTAATACAGTAAACGGAATTCCGGCCACTGGTAATAAAAAACTGATGCGGGGTATTCTTCGCGATGAGATGGGATTTGACGGAGTGCTGATCTCAGACTGGGCAGCGATAGAGGAAACCATTTATCATGGTTATTGTGCAGATAAAGAAGACGCTGCGATCAGGGCGGTAGAAGCAGGCGTGGACATCGATATGATGACAGGAATCTACTGCGATAACCTGTGCCGTCTGGTGAGAGAAGGAAAGATCCCGGAATCTCTGGTGGATGAATGCTGTATGCGTATCCTGGAACTGAAAAACAAGTTGGGGCTATTTGAGAATCCATATAAAGATGCTGATGAGGAGAAAGAACAGCAGCTGATCCTGTGCAAAGAGCACCGGGAACTGGCCAGAGAGGCAGCAAGAAAGTCATTTGTTCTTCTGAAAAACGAAGAACAGATCCTGCCGTTGGACAAAACGAAAAAGACGGCATTTATCGGACCTTATGTAAACAGCAGAAATCTGATGGGGTCCTGGTCGATCATCGGGGAAGCAAAGGATATTACGACAGTAGAAGAAATCATGGCAGTGGAAGAAGCAGGAAACAATGTGGTATGTTGTCAGGGTTCCCCGATGTTGGGAGCAGAGGTGATACTGGAAGGATTTACAGAGGAGAACCAGGCAACATATACACCGGAGGAAGAAGCGAAGATGCTGGAAGAAGCTCTGGAAGCGGCGAAGAAGGCAGATCAGGTGGTTCTGTTCATCGGAGAAGACCGTCTGCAGTCCGGAGAGGCAACCAGCAATGCCACTATTCAGATCCCGCAGATTCAGCAGAACCTTCTGGAGCGGGTAGCAGAGATTAATGAAAATATCGCTGTGGTTCTGTTTTCCGGTCGTCCTTTGGATCTTCGTGACGTTCAGGTAAAGGCAAAAGCTATTTTAGAGGTATGGATGCCAGGTACAGAAGGTGCAGGAGCGATTACAGACGTTCTGTATGGTCGTTACAATCCGACCGGAAAACTGCCAATGAGCTTTCCGTACTGTGTGGGACAGGTTCCGGTTCATTATAACGAATATGCCACCGGCCGTCCCCATGTGGAAGGCAAAGACAAGGATCGTTTTCGTTCCAAATATCTGGACATCCCGAACGCACCGCTGTATCCGTTCGGCTACGGGCTGAGCTATACGACATTTACTGTTTCGGAAGTTTCTCTGGACAAAGACAGCATGAAAGACGGAGAAAGCATCCGGGCAGCGGTAACCGTAAAAAATACAGGCACCTGTGCCGGAACCGAAACCATCCAGTTGTATCTCCATGACGTTGCCGCAAGCGTGGTACGACCGGTTAAAGAACTGAAAGATTTCCGGAAAGTTACCCTGCAGCCGGAAGAAGAGGCAAGAGTGGAATTTACCATTACGGAACCACAGCTTTGTTTCCTGAGTGAAAATAATATTTTTGAGAGTGAAGCAGGTATTTTCGAAATTTTTATCGGTACGGACAGTACAACAACAAATAAAGCGAAATTTACCCTTGAAAAACAGTAAAATTCCTTGACAACCGCTTTGGCAGGTATATATAATGAAGGTTAGTAAAAACGAAGACGGAGACAGTAGTCTGTGCCTGAAAGCCTCAGCGAGCCGGGGGAGGTGGAAGTCCGGTGCCGGTCGGTCAGATGAACATCACTCCTGAGTTGCACTCTGAAACCTGCGGGCAGTAGGAGATGCCGGTTGTTCCGCCGTTAAAGGGAAGGTGTATCGGTGAAGAGCCCGTACATTGTAAGAGGTGGTATAACGATGGTAATGTAGCCTTCGTCCTGTTACAGGGACGAAGGCTTTTTGAATTTACAGGAAGAAGTATAACAAACCGCTTTTGAAAATAATAAAGGAGGATTCTGAGATGTATCAGAAAGTGTCAACCAATCTGAACTTTGTGGACAGAGAGAAAAAGACAGAACAGTTCTGGAAGGAAAATCATATTTTTGAAAAAAGTATGGAACAGAGAAAACAGGGAGAAACCTACACATTTTATGACGGACCGCCGACAGCAAACGGAAAACCGCATATCGGTCACGTACTGACCCGTGTCATCAAGGATATGATTCCACGTTACCGTACCATGAAAGGTTACATGGTACCGAGAAAAGCCGGCTGGGATACCCATGGTCTTCCGGTAGAGCTGGAAGTAGAAAAGAAACTGGGTCTGGACGGAAAAGAGCAGATCGAAGAATATGGTATGGAGCCATTTATCCAGCAGTGTAAAGAAAGCGTATGGAAATACAAAGGGATGTGGGAAGATTTCTCCTCTACCGTAGGTTTCTGGGCAGATATGGAGCATCCATATGTAACATACGATGACAACTTCATCGAGTCCGAATGGTGGGCACTGAAACAGATCTGGGACAAAGGTCTGTTATACAAAGGTTTCAAGATCGTACCTTACTGCCCTCGTTGCGGAACCCCGCTTTCCGCACAGGAAGTATCTCAGGGATATAAAACCGTAAAAGAACGCTCTGCAATCGTTCGTTTCAAAGTGATCGGTGAGGACGCGTATTTCCTGGCATGGACCACAACACCGTGGACTCTGCCATCCAACGTGGCTCTGTGTGTGAACCCGGATGAGACTTACTGCAAAGTAAAAGCAGCAGACGGATACACCTACTACATGGCAGAAGCTCTGTTAGACAAAGTGCTTGGTAAACTGGGAGACGAAGAAAAACCGGCTTACGAAGTGCTTGAAAAATACACCGGAAAAGATCTGGAATACAAAGAATACGAACCGCTGTATGCATGCGCAGGCGAAGCAGCAGAAAAACAGAAAAAGAAAGCTCATTTTGTTACCTGTGATACTTATGTAACCATGAGCGATGGTACCGGTATCGTTCATATCGCACCGGCATTCGGTGAAGACGACAGCCGTATCGGACGCAATTACAACCTGCCGTTCGTACAGTTTGTAGACGGAAAAGGTCATCTGACCAAAGAAACACCGTATGCAGATATTTTCGTAAAAGATGCGGATCCGAAGGTTCTGGTAGATCTGGACAAAGAAGGAAAACTCTTCGAAGCACCGAAATTCGAGCATGAATATCCACACTGCTGGCGTTGTGATACACCACTGATCTACTATGCAAGAGAATCCTGGTTCATCAAGATGACAGCGGTAAAAGACGATCTGATCCGCAACAACAACACCATCAACTGGATTCCGGAGAGCATTGGTAAAGGACGTTTCGGCGACTGGCTGGAAAACGTTCAGGACTGGGGTATTTCCAGAAACCGTTACTGGGGAACTCCTCTGAACATCTGGGAGTGTGAATGTGGATGCCAGCATTCTGTAGGAAGCAGAGAAGAACTGTATGAGATGAGCGGTGACGAGCGTGCGAAGACCGTAGAACTCCATCGTCCGTACATCGATGACATCACCATCAAATGCCCGGAATGCGGAAAACCGATGCACAGAGTACCGGAAGTTATCGACTGCTGGTTCGACTCAGGAGCAATGCCATTTGCACAGCATCATTATCCATTTGAAAATAAAGAACTTTTTGAACAGCAGTTCCCGGCACAGTTTATCTCAGAAGCAGTAGACCAGACCCGTGGATGGTTCTACTCTCTGCTGGCGGAATCCACCCTGTTATTCAACAAGGCTCCGTACCAGAACGTTATCGTACTGGGTCATGTACAGGATGAAAATGGTCAGAAGATGAGTAAGTCCAAAGGAAATGCGGTAGATCCGTTCGATGCACTGCAGACATACGGGGCAGATGCGATCCGCTGGTACTTCTATATCAACAGTGCACCGTGGCTGCCGAACCGTTTCCATGGAAAAGCGGTACAGGAAGGTCAGAGAAAATTCATGAGTACTCTGTGGAATACCTATGCGTTCTTTGTACTCTATGCAAATATCGATGAGTTCGATGCAACAAAATACACCCTGGATTATGATAAGTTGTCCGTTATGGACAAATGGCTGCTGTCCAAACTGAATACCGTGATCCAGACCGTAGACGACAACCTGAACAACTACCGGATCCCGGAAGCTGCAAGAGCACTGCAGGAATTCGTAGATGATATGAGTAACTGGTATGTAAGACGAAGCCGTGAACGTTTCTGGGCGAAAGGAATGGAACAGGATAAGATCAATGCCTATATGACACTGTACACTTCTCTGGTAACCATCTCCAAAGTTGCTGCTCCGATGATTCCGTTCATGACCGAAGATATCTACCAGAACCTGGTAAGAAGCATCGATAAAGATGCTCCGGAAAGCATCCATCTGTGTGACTTCCCGGTTGCCAACAAAGAATGGATCGACAAAGATCTGGAAGCAAATATGGACCACCTGCTGAATGTGGTTGTTATGGGCCGTGCCTGCAGAAATACTGCAAACATCAAGAACCGTCAGCCGATCGCAGCCATGTATGTAAAAGCTCCGTACGGATTGTCCGAATACTTTACCGCGATCATCGCAGACGAGCTGAACGTAAAAGAAGTAAAATTCACCGATAACATCGAAAACTTTATTTCTTACAGCTTCAAGCCGCAGCTGAAGACCGTAGGACCGAAATATGGAAAACTGTTAAACGGTATCCGTAAAGCATTAAGCGAACTTGACGGAAACAAAGCCATGGCTGAGCTTCGTGCAAACGGCGAGTTAAAACTTGACATCGACGGTAATGAAGTTGTATTATCAGAAGGGGATTTGCTGATCGAAACTGCACAGATGGAAGGTTATGTAACCGAGTCTGACAACGATATCGCAGTTGTTCTGGATACCAATCTGACTCCGGAACTGATCGAAGAAGGTTTCGTAAGAGAGATCATCAGCAAGATCCAGACCATGCGAAAAGAAGCTGGCTTTGAAGTAATGGATAAGATCCAGGTGTATGTGAAAGACAACAAAGTAATTGAAGACATTATGAAGGCACATGCGGAAGAGATTCAGGCAGAGGTATTGGCAGAGAAGCTGCTTACCGATACTGCTCAGGGTTATGTAAAATCCTGGAATATCAATTCCCAGGAAGTAACACTGGGAGTTGAGAAAATGAATTAGTTGTATTGAAAATTCAGTACCTTTACAATTAGCAAATTGTAACAAAGTATGTGGATCAGGGGGCGGGTACAAATGTATCAGCCCCTTTTTTCATGATACAGGATCTGTTTGCTTTCTGTATCATTATAAATATCATTGCAAATGAGGAGGTTTCCAATGTTAGACAGTCATTTCAAAAAAGAAGAGTTTAAAAAAGCGGTCAAAGAAAACGTAAAGATGCTTTACCGTAAGACAATCGATGAAGCAACACAACAGCAGATCTTTCAGGCCGTTTCTCTGGCTGTAAAAGATGTTATTATCGATAACTGGCTGGCAACTCAAAAACAGTATGAGAAAGATGATCCGAAGATCGTATATTATCTTTCCATGGAGTTTCTGATGGGTCGTGCCCTGGGTAATAATCTGATCAATCTGACTGCATATAAAGAAGTAAAGGAAGCACTGGACGAGCTGGGATTTGATCTGAACGTGATCGAAGATCAGGAGCCGGATCCGGCACTGGGTAACGGTGGTCTGGGAAGACTGGCAGCATGTTTCCTGGATTCCCTGGCAACTCTGGGATACTGTGCATATGGCTGTGGTATCCGTTATCACTATGGTCTGTTCAAACAGAAAATCGAAGACGGCTATCAGATAGAAGTACCGGATAACTGGCTGAAAGATGGTTATCCATTCGAACTGCGTCGTCCGGAATATGCAAAAGAAGTAAAATTCGGCGGATATGTACGCGTGGAATATGATGCAGCTACCGGAAGAAATCAGTTCATCCAGGAAGGTTATCAGTCTGTAATGGCTATTCCTTACGATATGCCGATCGTTGGTTACAATAACAAGATCGTCAACACTCTGAGAATCTGGGATGCAGAACCGATCACTGATTTCCGTCTGGATCTGTTTGACAAGGGAGAATATCATAAAGCCGTTGAACAGGAAAACCTGGCTAAGAATATCGTAGAGGTTCTGTACCCGAATGATAACCATTATGCAGGTAAAGAGCTTCGTCTGAAACAGCAGTATTTCTTCATTTCTGCAAGTATCCAGGAAGCAATCGCAAAATTCAAAAAGAACCACGACGATCTGCATGATCTGCCGAAGAAAGTAACCTTCCAGCTGAACGATACCCATCCGACCATGACGGTTGCCGAACTGATGCGTATCCTGTTGGACGAAGAAGGAATGACCTGGGAAGAAGCATGGGATATCACAACACATACCTGTGCATACACCAACCATACCATCATGGCAGAAGCTCTGGAAAAATGGCCGATCGAGCTGTTCTCCAAACTGCTTCCTCGTGTATACCAGATCATCGAAGAGATCAACCGCAGATTTATCCTGGAGATCCAGAACAAATATCCGGGAAATCAGGAAAAGATCCGGAAGATGGCTATCATCTACGACGGACAGGTTAAGATGGCCCACCTGGCAATCGCCGGCGGTTATTCTGTAAACGGTGTTGCAAGACTGCATACCGAGATCCTGGAAAAACAGGAGCTGAAAGATTTCTACGAGATGTATCCTGAGAAATTCAATAACAAGACAAACGGTATCACACAGAGACGTTTCCTGATGCATGCGAACCCGCTGCTGGCTGACTGGATCACCGATCATATCGGTGACGGCTGGATCACTAATCTGCCGGAACTGGCAAAACTGAAAGTTTACGCGGATGACAAGAAAGCTTTGCAGGAGTTCATGAATATCAAATATCAGAACAAAGTACGTCTGGCAAAATACATCCAGGAGCATAACGGAATTGAAGTCAATCCGCACTCCATCTTCGATGTTCAGGTTAAGAGACTGCATGAGTACAAACGTCAGCTGATGAATATTCTGCACGTTATGTATCTGTACAACGAGATCAAGGCACATCCGGAAATGGATTTCTATCCAAGAACATTCATCTTCGGTGCAAAGGCAGCTGCCGGATATCGCCGTGCAAAACTGACCATTAAACTGATTAATTCCGTTGCAGATGTGATCAATAACGATGCTTCTATCAATGGTAAACTGAAAGTTGTATTTATCGAAAACTACCGTGTATCCAATGCGGAACTGATCTTCGCAGCAGCAGATGTTTCCGAACAGATATCCACTGCAAGTAAAGAGGCATCCGGTACCGGTAATATGAAGTTCATGCTGAACGGTGCACCGACTCTGGGAACCATGGATGGTGCAAACGTGGAAATCGTAGAAGAAGTTGGTGCAGAGAATGCATTCATCTTCGGTCTGACCGCTGATCAGGTTATCAACTACGAAAACAACGGCGGATACGATCCAATGCAGTACTTCAACAACGATCCGGATATCCGTAACGTACTGATGCAGCTGATCAATGGAACTTACTCCAACGGAGATTTCAACATGTTCCATGAGATCTACGATTCTCTGCTGAACACAAACTGCAGTGATCGCGCAGATACTTACTTTATCCTGGCAGACTTCAAGTCTTATGCAGAAGCACAGAAGAAGGTGGAAGCTGCTTACAGAGACAGCGAAGGATGGGCGAAGATGGCTCTTCTGAATACTGCCAGTGCAGGTAAATTCTCTTCTGACAGAACGATTCAGCAGTATGTGGATGAGATCTGGCATCTGGATAAGGTTACGATTGAAGAGTAATTTCAACAAGTTAAATATGTTGTAGGACGGACGCGGCCGGATGACCGTTTCCGGTCCCGGCAACGTGGGCAGGGGAACTTTGAACTAGCCGCTAACTCCGACTATAATTTGCTTGGGTCAGCTGACCCAAGCAAAAGTCTACGTAAGCGTCGGATTTCAAAGCTTCCCCTAAACGCCCACAAAGTGTTGCCTGGACCGGAAACGGTCATCCGGCCGCTGTGCGTTGGCAAATGGAAAATCTATACAATTACGACCGCAACCTTCTCCACACCACAATCGCAGTCGAAGAAAGGCGCCCTCATGGAAAGCTGGCAGCTTGTCGAGCACGAGTTTGAGACTACAGGCTCAAACCGAGCGCAGACCCTGCCTGCTTTCCATGAGGGCGCCTTTCTTCGACGGACCTTTGCCAGTACCGTAAATATAGGAACGAATCCCTGTTTTTATCAAACTTTAAACCGATATCCAACCCCCCATATCGTTTCAATATACTGCGGTTTTGCCGTATTAAACTCGATCTTCTCCCGGATCTTCTTAATATGCACCGTAACCGTAGCAATATCCCCAACAGACTCCATATCCCAGATTTCCCGGAATAACTCATCCTTTGTAAACACTCTGTTCGGATTCTGTGCCAGGAAGGTCAGAAGATCGAATTCCTTGGTGGTAAAATTCTTTTCCTCTCCATTCACCCAGACTCTTCGTGCTGTCTTATCAATCTTGATCCCGCGGATCTCAATAATATCATTTTCCTGTACACCCGATCCGATCAGCCGCTCATACCGCGCCAGATGCGCTTTTACTCTTGCCACCAGTTCACTGGGACTGAAAGGTTTTGTCATGTAATCATCTGCTCCGAGTCCAAGTCCCCGGATCTTGTCAATGTCATCTTTCTTGGCAGAAACCATAATGATCGGCGTGTTCTTCTGTGCCCGGATCTCCCGGCAGATATCAAACCCGTTCATCTCCGGCAACATCAGATCCAGGATCACCAGATTAAAATCTTCTGTCAGAGAACGTTTTAGTCCGACGTCACCCCGATGCTCGATCTCCACCTCAAACCCGCTCAGTTCCAGATAATCCTTCTCCAGATCCGCGATCGCCTCTTCATCCTCAATAATCAAAATCTTACTCATGTACCGGTACCTCCTGATATTTTCTCAAAGCCAGATACATCGTTGTACCTGTGCCCTCTTTACTTCTAGCCCAGACCTGACCGCCGTGATCCTCCATGATCTTCTTGACGATCGAAAGTCCGATACCGCTTCCGCCTTTTGAAGAATTTCTCGAAGCATCCGTGCGGTAAAAACGTTCAAAAATATTTGCCAGATCCTTTTGTGCGATGCCCTTGCCGTTATCCTCGATCTCAATCTGGATAAAATCACCTACATCGCGCAGGCGGATGTTAATGACGCCCTTCGGTTTGTCCATATATTTGAGAGAATTGCTGACGATATTGTTGATGACACGCTTCAACTGTTCTGCGTCTGCGATCACCACCGCATCCTCCTCCAGATAATTAAAATACGTCAGCGATACGCCGCTCGATTCCAGTTCCACGCTCAGTTCATCCACACAGTCCTCAAAATAATCACTGATATGGATCTTGTTAAATGTATACGGGATCCGGTTTGTATCGATCTTGGAATAAAAGGTCAGTTCGTTGATCAGCCGGTCCATTTCATTTGCCTTATTATAGATGGTGCGGATATATCGGTCCATCTTCTCCGGCGTGTCTGCCACGCCGTCCATGATGCCTTCCACATAACCCTTGACAGCTGTGATCGGTGTCTTCAGATCATGGGAAATATTGCTGATCAGTTCCTTATTTTCCTTGTCAAATGCCACTTTTTCTTCAGCAGACTCCTTCAGGCGTTTGCGCATTTCCTCAAAATCATCACATAGATCTCCGATCTCATCCACACCTGTTTTTTCAATTGTAAAGTCCAGATTGCCTTCCTTGATATTTTTTGTTGCTTCCTTCAGCTGAGTCAGTGGAGTCATTACGCCGCGATATGTCCAGGTACAAAGCCCCAGGGCAGTGAGAATCAGGATCAGGATGATAACAAACACAGTATCCAGCAGGATCTTCTTTAACTGAGGAACCATGGAATTGGAATGGAAAATAATAAACGCACTTCCTTTGACACCGTCAGTAAAGGTAAAATCCACCTGCTTGATAAGGGACTGCACATCGGCACCGATATAGACCCCACGGTCATTGTCGGCAGAAGGATCGCCGTATTCCGGAAGTTCGGAAAAGAGCAGTTCATCCTGTGTCGGGGAACCACAGTAAAACATATCGTTTCCCTTCCGGATCAGCAGATAAGCATTTTTCCCGGTCAGATCCTGATTCAGCGAATTCAGATAAGAAGTTTCCTCCAGCTTTTCCGGATCCGAAGAGGCTGTTTTCTCGAGAGTGGAGAATGTTTTCTGCGTCATTTTGCTCAATAGCATGGTATTGTTGGAGAGATTTTCATAAGTAACCCCTTCGATTCCATATTTCTTTTCCAGTGACCAGACCTGATACATGGTAAAACCGGCAACTGCAACACCGGTCAGGATCAGAGGAACCAGAATGATCACAAAAAATGAGATAACCATACGATTTTTCAGTTTCATAGTTTCACCTGTTTTCTGTTTTGATATAGACGGGCAGAAGTACCCATAATGATATATCAAGTATAGCATATAGCATGTGCTTTTTCATCTAAACAAAGTGGGATAATTCTAAAGATTCTGTAAAATTATGAGAAAGCCTCCCGCGTCTGCCGTGGAAAAACAGAAACCCCGGCACTGTCTGTGATGGCAGGAAAAACATAAGAGCGATGGAAAGAAACAGGAGAATGTACTGAAAAATAAAAATATAAATGTTAGGATTTGGTAAAATCATTCAATAAATTCGGTTTTCTTCTGGAAATATGTAGCATAATAGCATAAAGAATAGTATAATAGACACAGAAATATGAAAGAGAGGGCTTACATATGAAGCAAAATAACATGTTGGCTATGATCCTGGCTGGAGGAAGAGGAAGCAGACTTCATGACCTGACAAAAAAAGTTGCCAAACCTGCAGTATCATACGGCGGAAAATATCGGATCATTGATTTTCCACTGAGTAACTGTGCAAACAGTGGAATCGATGTAGTCGGCGTACTGACTCAGTACGAATCCGTCCTGCTGAACAGTTATGCAGCCGCAGGAAGAAGATGGGGTCTGGATACCAAAGACAGCGGCGTATATATTCTGCCACCACGGGAAAAAGCAGATGCAAACCTGGACGTATACAGAGGAACTGCGGATGCTATTTCTCAGAACATTGACTTTATTGATACCTATGCACCGGAATATCTGCTGGTTCTTTCGGGTGACCATATTTACAAGATGGACTACGATGAGATGCTTGATTACCACAAAGAACATCATGCAGATGCAACCATCGCCGTTATTGAGGTTCCGATGAAAGAAGCAAGCCGTTTTGGTATCATGAATACAGAAGAAGGCGGAAAAATCGTAGAATTCGAGGAGAAACCTGCGGAGCCTAAGAGCAATCTGGCATCCATGGGAATCTATATCTTTAACTGGAAACTGCTTCGGAAGATGCTTCTTGCTGATATGAAAGATCCGGATTCCAACCATGATTTCGGAAAAGACATCATCCCAAGAATGCTGGAAGACCAGAAAACACTGTATGCATATAAGTTCAAAGGATACTGGAAAGATGTGGGAACCATCGATTCCTTATGGGAAGCCAATATGGATCTGCTGGATAAGAACAATGCACTGGATCTTGCCGACAGTTCCTGGAAGATCTATACCCAGGATACCGATGCGCTGCCACAGTATATCGGTGCGCAGGCGAGTATAGAGAGAGCATTTATCACACAGGGATGTATCGTGGATGGTCTGGTTAAGAACTCTGTCCTGTTTACAGGAGCAAAAGTAGCACCGGGAGCAAAAATTATTGACAGTGTACTGATGCCGGGTGTGGAAGTAGAAGAAGGTGCAGTCGTAACACGCGCCCTTGTCGCGGACAACGTAAAGATCGGAAAGAATGCGGTTGTCGGCAGTGCAGACAGTGAAAATATCGAACTGGTTGCAAAACGTGTAAAGGGGGAAGAATAAGATGAGTAGAGCATTTGGAATCGTAAATTTCGCAGGCAATAATATACAGGGGAATCCGATGCAGGCTTATCGTCCGACCGGAGCGATCTCTTTTCTCGGAAGATATCGTGTGATCGACTTCCCGATTTCTAATATGAGTAACAGTGGAATTGATTCCATTCAGGTGTACATCCGCAGAAAGCCACGTTCTCTGGTAGAACATCTGGGAACCGGACGTCACTACAATATCAATTCCAAACGTGGCAATTTAAATCTTCTGTTCTGTGAAAACGGAGACGAAAATAGTATTTACAGTACGGATCTGGCAGCTTATGTGGAAAACCTGGATGCCATTGAGGAGATGAGTGAAGAGTACGTAGTCATCGTACCAAGCTATATGGTTTATACTGCAGATTACGAAGAATTTTTACAGAACCATATCGAATCCGGTGCGGATATCACACTGATGTATCAGAATGTGGACAATGCAAAAGATCATTTCCTGAACTGCCAGGTGCTGAATCTGAACAAACAAAAAGGTGTGCTGTCTCTGGAACCAAACCACGGAAATGTAAAAAACAGAAATATTTTCATGGACACCTATGTAATGAAAAAAGAGATCTTCCTGGATCTGATCGATAAAGGACGCAAGCTGTCTTCCGTATATACACTGGCAGATGCACTCAATGAATCCTGTGGAGAGATGGATATCCGTGGAGTATCTCACAGAGGTTATTTTGCAGCAATGACCGATCTCAAGAGTTATTTTGATGCCAACGAAGAACTGCTTGACCGCAGGAAAGCAAGAGAGCTGTTTCATGAAGAGTGGACGGTCTATACCCGTACCAACGATTCCTGCCCGACCCAGTATTTTGAAGGCAGCAATGTAAAATCATCCGTAATTTCCAATGGATGTCTGATAGAAGGAACGGTAGAAAATTCAATCATTGGACGTGGATGTGAGATCAGGAAAGGTGCGGTTGTCCGCAACTGTGTGGTAAATGCAGACGTAGTGATCGGCAAAGATGTGCATGTGGAAAATATGGTCATTGACAAACATGCGAAACTGATCCACAGCAATCAGATTATTGCAGAGCCGGAAAAACCGGGTTATATCCGTAGAGGAGACAAGCTGTAAGAGCAGACAGGATATTATAATGCAGATTGTGTGGCAGGATCACGGATCAAAAGATCCCATGGTTTATTGATCACGTAAATAATCGTATCTCTGTGGGAAAGTGACGAAGATGCATGCGAAAAGCGGAAGCTCTTTTGCTACTGAACGATCGGTAGAAAAAGAGCTTCTGTTACTTATTTTATTCCGATTATTTTTCCGGAAGTGTTTGAATTTTGAACGAGAGTACATGAGAAAGAAAAGGAGTGAGCAGATGGAAGGACACTCGGTATCCGGCGAAAGCCGGAAAAACGGATGGGTGGAACAGAAAAAGGAATTGACGAAAGTATTGAAAATCGCATGGCCGGCAGTCTTTGAGTCTTTTTTTATCTCGCTGGCGGGCATGATCGATGTCTATATGGTCAGTGGACTCGGTTCGGAAGCAGTGGCTTCGGTGGGACTGACGACACAGCCAAAATTCCTTGGACTGTCTTTATTTTTTGCGATGAACGTGGCGATTGCCGCGATCGTTGCCAGACGAACAGGAGAAAAAGACAAAAGAAGAGCAAATGAAACGCTGGCAGAGGCAATCCTTCTTACGATTCTCTTCGGCGCGGTCATCACGGTTGCCTGTGTGAGTCTGGCAGGATGGTTGATGGAAAAGTGTGGATCCGCACCGGATACCCATGACGGAGCGGTGATTTATTTTCAGATTATTATGGGTGGGATGATCTTTAATATTATATCCATGGTGATCAATGCTGCACAGAGAGGGGCAGGAAACACCAAAATCGCGATGTATACCAACACCATATCCAGCATCGTCAATATTATTGGAAATTATCTTTTGATCGGCGGTCATCTTGGATTCCCTAAGCTGGGGATCCGCGGAGCAGCACTGGCGACGGTGCTTGGAACGGTTGTGGGTTGTACGATCAGTGTAATGTCACTGTTTCGGAAGGATTCCTTCCTCAGTATTCCGTATATTATAAAAGAAGGGCTGTGGAAACGGTTCGAATCGGTAAAAATAATCTTAAAACTTTCAAGCAGTACATTCGTGGAGCAGATTCTGATGCGTATCGGTTTTATGTCAACCGCTGTGATGGCAGCTGACATGGGAACGGCGGCGATGGCGGCACATCAGGTGGGAATGAATGCGCTGAGTCTGTCGTTCTCTTTCGGTGATGGTATGCAGGCGGCAGCCGTGGCACTGATCGGGCAGAGTCTCGGAAGCAAAGAACCGCAGGAGGCAAAGCGGCACGGGATGACCTGTGAAAAAGTGGCACTTGTGATGGCTGTTTTTATGTCCATGTTCTATCTGTTCTGCGGAAAGTGGCTGTTCGGACTGTTCTTTGCAGAAACACATATCGTGGAGATCGGTGTGAGGATCAGCCGGATTCTGATAGTGATCGTGCTGTTCCAGATCTGTCAGGTGGTATTCACCGGAGCACTGCGCGGTGCGGGCGATGTGGTGTACACCATGATCAGTTCTACCATCAGCGTTACCTTTGTGAGAACGGCTGTTTCGTATATATGTTGCTATATTGTTGGCTGGGGAATCTACGGAATCTGGATGGGTATCGTAGCGGATCAGTTCTGTCGTCTGATGCTAAGCGGCATACGGTTCCGGAGCGGAAAATGGATGAAAATCAAGATTTGACCTATTTATAAAAATTTTATGGTGCCTGACACCGTTTACCCCCTTGACGAACAGGCAAAACTGCGTTATGTTATTAGACGTAAATTGTATAGAAAGCTTTTCTCTTATTCAGAGTGATGGAGATACATAGGATCTATGAAGTCACGGCAACCCCGGATACGGAAGGTGCCTACCTGAGCGAGTAATCGAACAATAAGGGGATTTGATATATCGAAGTATTGAGTCCGCTTTTGGCGGGCTCATTTTTAGATTATACGTTGGAAAGAAAATGCGATAGGACATTATCTTGAACGATAAACCCGGGAGAAAAGCACCCAGGGGTAAACCCCAGAGAAAAAGGAGAATGAGAATGGAAAAACGTTTATTTACTTCCGAATCTGTAACCGAAGGCCATCCGGACAAAATCTGTGACCAGATTTCCGATGCAGTCCTGGACGCACTGATGGAACAGGATCCGATGAGTCGTGTAGCCTGCGAGACAGCTATCACCACCGGCCTGGTACTGGTTATGGGTGAGATCACAACAAAAGGATATGTAGATATCCAGAAAATCGTAAGAGATACCGTTCGTGAGATCGGATATGACAGAGGAAAATACGGTTTTGATTCAGAGAACTGTGGTGTGATCACAGCCATCGACGAGCAGTCCACCGATATCGCTATGGGTGTCGACAAAGCGCTGGAAGCAAAAGAACATAAAATGTCTGACGAAGAGATCGATGCCATCGGTGCAGGAGATCAGGGTATGATGTTCGGTTTCGCAACCAACGAGACAGAAGAATATATGCCGCTGGCCATCTCTCTGGCACACAAACTGACCAGACAGCTGACGAAGGTAAGAAAAGACGGCACACTGGCTTATCTGAGACCGGACGGAAAATCTCAGGTAACTGTAGAATACGATGATAACGGAAAAGCATACCGTCTGGATGCAGTCGTACTGTCCACACAGCACGATCCGGATGTAACACAGGAACAGATCCACGAAGATATCAAAAAATATGTCTTTGATGAGGTTCTTCCGGCAGAGATGGTAGATGCAGATACCAAATTCTTTGTAAATCCGACAGGAAGATTCGTAATCGGCGGACCAAACGGTGACAGTGGTCTGACAGGAAGAAAGATCATCGTAGATACTTACGGTGGATATGGTCGTCACGGTGGTGGAGCTTTCTCCGGAAAAGACTGCACTAAAGTTGACCGTTCCGCAGCTTACGCAGCACGTTATGTTGCAAAGAATATCGTAGCAGCAGGTCTGGCTGACCAGTGTGAGATTCAGCTGTCTTATGCGATCGGTGTGGCACATCCGACTTCCATCAACGTAGACACTGCAGGAACCGGTAAAGTGAGCGATGAAAAACTGGTAGAGATCATCCGTGAAAACTTCGATCTGAGACCGGCCGGAATCATTAAGATGCTGGATCTGAGAAGACCGATCTACAAACAGACTGCAGCTTACGGACATTTCGGAAGAAATGATCTGAATCTGCCGTGGGAAAAACTGGATAAAGTAGATGTTCTGAAAAAATATCTGTAAGATATTATTGCACAGAGTAAATATACAATATAAAGGTTGAGAGTAACGATTCAGTAGGCAGTATTTCGCGAGGGTACTGAATCGTTACGATTGAGAAACGAAACTGCCGCAGGAATTTTAACTTCCTGCGGCAATTTCGTTTTACTTGCATTGCATATCAATAATTAGAAAAGGGAGGGCCGGGGTTTTAGTGCCCCGGCAGTATGAAAAAGTGTTTTGGCAGCTGGTGCAAATAGCTGCACGAATCTATATAAAAGGTAATTGTTTTTTGTCGAGGTCCGACAGTCACAGGGTTTGTAAAATATTCCGGCAACGATGTTCAGTCTTTGTTACCGGCTCTGGCTGTCATCATCTGCATCCGCCGTCCTCTTTGTTTTGATACTGTAAGTATACATGGAGTTTGTGTCCATTTTATGGAAATGAGATAAAGGATTTCTAAACTCTTTTAAGAAATGTTTAAAATATCTGGAAGAGTTTCCGGTGGTCTGGTAAGATAGATGGGAGTGAATAGAAAGAGAGAATGCTGATTATGGGCAAATTGTTTTATATTATGGGAAAGAGCGCATCGGGAAAAGATACGATTTATCAGCGCCTTTTAAGAAATCCGGAGTTTTCTCTGGAACGTCTGGTGATCTACACCACCCGCCCGATCCGGGACGGGGAACTGGATGGCAGGGAGTACCATTTTGTGACGGAAGAGGATTTTCAGAAACTGAAAGCAGAGGGAAAGATTATCGAAGACCGGGGGTATGAGACGGTTTACGGGCTGTGGCGGTATTTTACGGCGGATAATATGAATCTGGAAGAGAAAAGCTATCTGGGAATCGGAACATTGGAATCCTATGAAAAATTAAAGGCATATTATGGAGGGGAAAAGATCCGTCCCATTTATATAGAAGTGGAAGACGGAGAACGCCTGAAGCGGGCAATCGCGAGAGAAGAGACGCAGGAAGTACCGAAATACGAAGAAATGTGCCGGAGATTCCTGGCGGATGCACAGGATTTCAGTGAGGAAAAGATCCGGCAGGCAGGAATCACCCATAGATTTTCCAATATGGACGGGGCGGGAGGCTACTCTGAGATTGAAAAGTATTTAAGGAGTGTGCTATAATAATGATATTCCGCAGACAGAGTACAATATAATATAGTATTCTTTTGCGCAGAGATATTGTGAAAAAAGCAGCTGTGGAAGCCTGTGGTGATAAAACCGGAGATTACCACAGAAAACAAAAGAACACAGGAGGTGATTGTATGGCAGGATTTCATGAGATTATCGGACATGATGATGTTGTAAATCATTTACAGAATGCCATTCAGATGGGGAAAGTTTCACATGCGTATATTTTTAACGGTGAGGTAGGAGCAGGAAAGAAGATGTTGGCTTCTGCATTTGCCATGGCACTGCAGTGTGAAAAGCATGGAACAGATCCATGTATGGAATGTGACTCCTGTAAGAGAGCGTTAAGCAAAAATCACCCGGATATTATTACGATCACACATGAGAAACCGAATTCTATCGGTATCGAGGATATTCGTATCCAGCTGATTGATGATGTATCCATCAAACCTTATACAGGTCCTTATAAAATCTATATTCTGAACGAAGCGGAAAAACTGACACTGCAGGCGCAGAATGCATTGTTAAAGACCATCGAGGAGCCACCGGCTTATGCGGTGATCCTGCTTTTGACAAGCAATGCGGATTCTCTGCTTCCTACGATTTCTTCCCGGTGCGTGACCTTGAATCTGCGTCCGGTGAAAGAGAGTGATGTGAAAGAATATCTGATGGAGCATATGCATCTGCCGGATTATCAGGCGCAGATCGACGCGGCATTTGCCCAGGGAAATATCGGGAAAGCAAAACAGATCGCAGAATCTACGGAATTTGCCGAGATGGCGGAGAGAGCTTTCCGACTTCTCAGAAAGAGCAATGAGCTGGAACTGTACGAACTGGTGGAGATGATCAAAGAACTGACAGCGGAAAAACAGAATATTTACGATTATCTGGATCTGTTTACCATGTGGTTTCGGGATGTACTGTTGTTTAAGGCGACAAAAGAAGTAGATGGTCTGATATTTAAAGACCAGTATAATTATATTAAAGAAAGAGCAAAGAAAAGTTCCTATGAGGGTATAGAGAATATTATAGATGCCATAGGAAAGGCCAGAGAGCGTCTGCATTCCAATGTAAATTTTGATCTGGTTATGGAACTGCTCTTCATGACAATCAGGGAGAACTAGAATGGTAAAAATTATCGGTGTCCGGTTTCGGAATGTAGGAAAGATTTATTATTTCAATCCGAAGAGTTTTCAGATGAAACCGGGAGATCATGTAATCGTGGAGACAGCCCGCGGTGTGGAATACGGCACAGTGGTACTGGGTCCGAAAGAAGTAGACGACAGGCAGGTGGTACAGCCTTTAAAAGATGTGATCCGCATGGCTACACAGAAGGATGATGCCAAAGAAGAGAGTAATCGTAAAAAAGAGAAAGAAGCATATCAGGTCTGTGTCAAGAAAATCCGTGCGCATCAGCTGGAGATGAAGCTGATCGATGTGGAATATACCTTTGACAACAACAAGATTCTCTTTTATTTTACCGCAGACGGAAGAATCGACTTCCGTGAACTGGTAAAGGATCTGGCGGCGATCTTCAAAACACGTATTGAGCTGCGTCAGATCGGTGTGAGAGATGAGACGAAGATTCTCGGAGGTATCGGTATCTGCGGTCGCCCTCTGTGCTGCCATACCTATCTGTCAGAATTTGCTCCGGTATCGATCAAGATGGCGAAAGAGCAGAATCTGTCACTGAATCCGACCAAGATCTCAGGTGTCTGCGGCCGTCTGATGTGCTGCCTGAAAAATGAGCAGGAGACATACGAGTACCTGAACAAACAGTTGCCGAATATCGGAGATCAGGTAATGACACCGGAAGGTATCAAGGGTGAGGTACAGAGTGTCAATGTACTTCGTCAGCTGGTAAAAGTGATCATGGATGTCAACGATGAGAAAGAGATCCGTGAGTATAAAGTAGAAGAGTTAAAATTCCGTTCCAGAGGATGCAGCCGGAAAGAGAAGATGAAGCTTTCCAAAGAAGAGCAGAAGATGATGAAGGAACTGGAATAATGACAGGAGAAAAAGATGAATATCCCATTGAAGGAAAATGAGCGTTTGGATGATCTGCAAAATGGCTATCATATTATCCAGAATACCAGGGATTTTTGTTATGGTATCGATGCGGTGCTGCTGTCTGACTTTGCCAGAGTGAAGAAAGGGGAACAGGCGTTGGATCTGGGAACCGGAACGGGAATTATCCCTATTCTGTTAAAAGCAAAGACGCAGGGAGAGCATTTTACCGGTCTGGAGATTCAGGAGCAGAGTGCCGAGATGGCAGGGCGCAGTGTGGTGTATAATCATCTGGAGGATGCGATTACCATCAGAACGGGAGATATCAAAGAAGCCACTGCCATCTTTGGCAGGGCTTCTTTTTCGGTAGTTACCTGCAATCCTCCGTATATGCATGGCAATCACGGTCTGACCAATCCTCATCTGCCCAAGGCAATTGCACGACATGAGGTTTTGTGTACGTTGGAGGATGTGATCTCTCAGACGGCACAGCTGTTAAAGCCACGGGGGCGATTCTATATGGTGCATCGACCGTTTCGTCTGGCAGAGATCATGGGACTGATGATGCAATACAAACTGGAACCGAAGCGGATGCGTCTGGTGTATCCGTATGTGGACCGGGAGCCGAATATGGTTCTGATCGAAGGGCTTCTGGGAGGTAATTCCAGGATCACGGTGGAAAAACCGCTGATCGTATATGAAAAGCCGGGCGTGTATACACAGGAGATCCGGGAAATTTACGGGGATGGAAGATAGGAGGATACCGATACTATGGCAGGAAAATTGTATTTGTGTGCGACACCGATCGGGAATCTGGAAGATATCACCTTTCGTGTGATCCGGACGTTAAAAGAAGTAGATCTGATCGCGGCGGAGGATACGAGAAACAGTATCAAACTGTTGAATCATTTTGAGATTTCAACGCCGATGACCAGTTATCATGAATATAACAAGATCGATAAAGGTCATTATCTGATCGGTCTGATGCAGCAGGGACAGCAGATCGCCCTGATCACGGATGCAGGAACACCGGGTATTTCTGATCCGGGAGAGGAACTGGTGGCGATGTGCCATGAGGCAGGGATCCCGGTCACTTCGCTTCCGGGTCCGGCTGCGTGTATCACGGCGCTTACGATCTCCGGGTTATCGACGAGACGGTTTGCGTTCGAGGCTTTTCTGCCGACGGATAAGAAGGAGAAACAGGCGATTCTGGAGGAGTTAAAAGAAGAGACGAGAACGACGATTCTTTATGAAGCACCGCACCGGCTGGTACGGACGCTGGAAGAGCTGGTGGCTGCGCTCGGAAACCGGAGGGTGACGATCTGCAGGGAGCTTACGAAGAAACATGAGACGGCGTTTCTGACGACACTGGAGGATGCACTGGAGTATTACCGGCAGGAGGATCCCCGTGGAGAGTGTGTGATCGTGATGGAAGGCAGAAGCCGGAGAGAGATGATCGAGGAGAAGCAGCGGGCATGGGAAGAGATGTCGCTGGAGGAACACATGAAGATCTATGAGGAGCAGGGGATTGGACGGAAGGACGCTATGAAGATGGTGGCGAAGGACCGGGGGATCTCGAAGCGGGAGGTTTATCAGGGGTTGCTGGATTAAATTAAGTTTTTGGCTAAGGGGACGCCCGGAGATAGAACAGCAAGGGGCGGAGGCAGCGTGCAGAGCGACTTTAAGCTATCGACTAACTACGACTATATTCACTTGGGTCGGCTGACCCAAGCGAAAGTCTCCGTAAGTCGAGGATCTTAAAGCTCACTCTAAGCGGCACGCAAAATGCCTCCGCCCCTTGCTGTTCTATCTCCGGGCTGTGTTTTGGCTGAAACTTAAATTGTCTGTAGAGTTTGGTTGTGGCAACCTCTGATAGGTGGAAGGGGGTGGATGAAAGTTGTATATGAATGAATATAGCTTAAAAATGATAATGCATTTTGCTGACATATAATAAAACCCCCTCGGGAGATGTGCTCCGAGGGGGTTTTGAAGAGTAGATTGTTAGATTGTATCCATAAGGTCTGCGCCGCTGATGATGCGGTGCCAGAGGTTTTCGCGTTTGGGGGTTCCCGGGAGGAAGTAGGGGAGGCGGTCGGCTTCCAGTTCTTCCAGGCGCTTTACTCTGCCGTCGATATAGTAACGGAGACGGTAGCGGGTGCTGGTAAGGCGGGCGATGACGCCGGAGAGTTTGATGTCTACGAGTTCATAGCCGAAAGGTTTTGCGTCCTGCATCCAGAGGTGTTCGCGCAGAAGTCTGGTTGTGGACAGATCGTTGATGATTCCGGGGATAACTTCTTCGCAGATGGTTTCCAGTGTGGATAAGTCATGGGCATCGTATGCTTTTTTCAGGCGGACGCCAAGGTCGGCTTTGCCGGCGAGCGTGCTGGCGAGACTGTGATAGAAAGCAAACAGCGTATCATAAGCCGGAGTATGTTTTCGGCAGATTTCCAGGCGGTCTGCCAGATCCTGATAATAACGTTCAGTGTCCAGATCCAGATCTTCGATATGGCGGTCAAAGATGCCGAGAAGAGGATCCTGATACAGCAGATATTTGGACGGATTATCGGTGTCCAGATTCGGCTGTCCGTTCTGGAACAGGGAGTCCAGGGCATCCAGTTCCAGGAAGTCGTTCAGGCCGGCACCGGTCACATCGTGGAATTCTTCTGCCAGTGCTTTCTCATCGAAGTCTTCATGGAAGCCAAGATGAGCGAACAGCACCAGACCGGGCAGAACGGCATCTACAGGAGTTTCTGCACCGTTATCCATCCAGGCGGTACAGAAGACTTCCGGCAGATGGTATTTTTTGCATGCGGCAAGTCCCGCACGGGTGCAGGTAAAGGTCTTGGAATAGTTTGGTGATATTCCGTTCCAGATCCAGGAACCTCCGGCAAAGATGACTTTGTTGGAAAGCTGCTGATGAACGCGGATCATTTTTTCATAGATTTTCTGATCCGGGTTATAGTAGTCCCAGTAAACCAGTCCAAGTTCCGGATCCGGTTTTTCCCAGTCACTGCAGTCTGTATCGTCGGAAACATCATAATAACCGCCGCCGGTGTTGGCAGTGATATACATATCGCTCCAGATCATCGGCTCCAGCCCCAGTTTTTTGCAGATTTCAAAAACGCGGGCACTGTGTTCGCGAATCAGAACGGAACTTTTGGTATATCCGTTTTCCCGGAGGTACTTTCCAAGGCCGAGCTGTGCAGCTTCGTCCATGCCAAGATGTACCCGGTTGGTGGAAAAGGACTCTTTTACGGAGCAAAGCATTTTTTCAATTAGGGTGTAGACTTCCTCTTTTCCTACCTGAAGGATGTCGGCGGTGTCCTTGACGGTTTCTCCAAGCGGCCATTTCAAAGCATTGTGAAGATGGGCCAGTGTCTGGATACACGGAACAAGTTCAATGCCGAAGGTTCTTGCATAAGCATCCATCTCGCGGATCTCATCCTGGCTGTAGCGGCCGCGGTAGGCACCGAAATAAGGTTCATCCGGTACGGTGTAAGTCTCTTCGGTGTAGAGCATCAGGGTGTTCATTCCCAGTTTCGCCATGATACGAATAAAAGATTTTACCTTTTCTACGGTAAATACTGCATTTCTGGAGCAGTCCAGCATCACTCCGTTTTTTGAAAAGTATACAGGTTCACTTTTTGTGTTCCAGGTATCCTCCGGATGATGTACCGCCCAGTTCAGTCCCCGATAATAATGCGCCGGTTCCTGACAGGTAATATGCAGGTGATCGCCGTTTCGTGCGATGGTAAGCGGAACATTTTCCTGAAACTCCACCTGAATCGCCAGTTCCTTTTCTGATTTGATATCCCCCAATAAAAGTTGCGTTCCTTCTTCCACTTTTTCCAGGTCAGTGGAGGAAGGGGAAAATGAAAATTTCATAACCTTCTCCTTTCTTCCGAAAAGTTTTCGGACAAGCTTTTGCCTTATGATTTATTGTAACGAATGGAGGGGGGAAAGTAAAGATAATGGGGGAGAAAGAAGTTTCAGAAATAAAAAATATACGTGTGATCATAAAAAGCTGCTGTATTACATGAACGGGAATATCGTTGCAGCAATGCTTTTTCAACATTACAGCATTTTCATAAAGAACGGTAGAGCAGTTACGTATATTTTTACGATGCAGGGCGTATACATAATAGAATCCAACAAAAACGGAGCAGCTTTTTATGAATTATCTCTGGGGCGGTATGATTCTGATCGGGATTATCTACGGGACAGTGACCGGACATCTGGAGGAAGTATCAGAGGCGGCGATTCAGTCTTCAAAGGAGGCAGTGAGTCTGTGCGTGGTGATGGCTGGGGTTACGGCACTCTGGGTTGGGATGATGCGGATCGCAGAGAAGTCCGGACTTCTGGAGGCAATGGAGCAGAGAATGCAGCCGGTGCTGAACTTTCTGTTTCCGGAAATCCCCGGGAATCACCCGTCGAGGAAATCGATTGCAACGAATCTGCTGGCGAATATCCTGGGACTCGGCTGGGCGGCGACACCGGCAGGGCTGAAAGCGATGGAAGAACTGTCGGATCTGGAAGAAGAGCGGCGGAGAAAAAAACAGCGGGCGGTAGCTGTGGGTGCAGCAAGTAATGAAATGTGTGATTTTCTGATCCTGAATATATCTTCCCTGCAATTGATCCCGGTCAATATCATTGCTTTTCGGACAGAATATGGCAGTGTGACGCCAACGGCGATCGTTGGTCCGGCAATCCTTGCGACGGCGATCAGTACGGGTGCTGCCGTTTTGTATATCAAAACAAAAAACTGGATGGCCAGACCGAAAAAAGCTAACAATATTTTTACGAAAATGGTATTGAAAAATGAAAAAGCATCGCATATAATGGGTGAAAGTAAATAATGTGATAAAGATCCCGGGGCTGTGTCCCCGGATTTTTATCGCGCAAAATGAGGAGTTTTTATGAGAGGAGGAACTTTATGGAGAGAGATATGACGGTGGGAACACCGTGGAAGATTATCCTGAACTTTACGATCCCAATTGTTATTGGAAATATTTTTCAGCAGTTTTACAGCATGGTGGATACGGTCATTGTCGGTAAGTTCGTGGGAACGAAAGCACTGGCGGCTGTCGGCTCGACCGGAACGATCGGGTTTCTGATCCTGGGATTCCTGATGGGACTTACGGCAGGTTTTACGGTGCTGACCAGTCAGCGATTCGGTGCCGGAGATATGCCGGGGATGCGAAAGACGGTCGGGTCTGCGGCAGTGCTTTCGGTGATCGTCAGCGTGGTGATGACGGTGATCAGTATGGCGTTTATGAAGCCTTTGCTGATTCTTATGAATACACCGGAGGATATTTTTCAGGATGCGTATAAGTATATTATGATCATCTGTGCGGGGATTTTTACACAGGTTATGTATAATCTGTTAGCGGGTATCCTGCGTGCGCTGGGTAACAGTAAGACGCCGCTGTATTTTCTGCTGTTTTCTGCCGGGTTAAATATTGTGCTGGATCTGGTACTGATCATTGTGTTTCACCTGGGAGCAGCAGGAGCGGCGTATGCGACAGTTATTGCGCAGGGAGTTTCGGCGCTGCTTTGCCTGATCTATATTATTAAGAAAGTGCCGATTCTGAAGCTGGACCGCTGGGATTTTAAACTGGATGGTCATCTGGTACGGCAGCAGCTGGCCATCGGTTTTCCGATGGCATTGCAGTATTCGATCACTGCGATCGGTGCGATGATGGTGCAGGCTGCACTGAATGTGCTTGGTTCTGTGCATGTGGCAGCGTTTACTGCGGCAAATAAGATCGAGCAGGTGGCAACGCAGGTTTATGTGGCACTGGGTACTACGATGGCTACTTACTGTGCACAGAATATGGGTGCAGGTAAGGTGAAGAGGATCAGCAGAGGATTCCGGGCAACAACGATCATGGGTAGCATTTATTCGGTGGTGTTCGGAGTGTTGGTGTTCTTCTTTGGTAATATGCTGACCGGACTGTTTGTGTCTGAGAATCTGGATCAGATCGTGGGTCTGGTGGATATTTATATGAAATGCGTGGCGCTGTTCTTTATTCCGCTTAATGTGGTAAATGTATACCGAAACGGTATCCAGGGAATGGGCTATGGATTCCTTCCCATGACGGCAGGGATTGCAGAGCTGGCAGGAAGAGGGCTGACGGCTGTGGTTGCTTCGCATTATAAAAGTTATCTGGGGATTTGTCTGGCGAGCCCGGTGGCGTGGATTTTTGCGTCTGCACTGCTGTTGGTGATGTATTTTGGGATTATGAATAAGTATAAGAAGGCTGGAAATTTCCGGGAGTAAGGGAAGTTTGTTGTGGCAAAAGGGACGCGGCAGACTCCTGGCTTCCTGGTCTGGCAACGTGGGCAGGGCAACTTTGAACTAGCCACTAACTGCGACTATATTCACTTGGGTCAGCTGACCCAAGCGAAAGTCTCCGTAAGTGTCGGATTTCAAAGCTTGCCCTAAGCGCCCACAAAGTGTTGCCAGACCAGGAAGCCAGGAGTCTGTCGCTGTTTTTTGCGTGGGGGAGATAGTGGTTGAGAGCGGAGGGGGTTGGCTGGTATGGGAAAATACGCTTTTTGAACTGCACACTCGAATTCATACCCTGCGTGAATGATACAGTTATTTATGGAACGATGTATCAGGTTAGAAAGCAGATGGGTGGGGGGTTACATAAGGTTTGCTATGATGGTACTGGCAGTGATGCCGGATAAAGTGGCCAGGAGGGCGCCGGGGAGGGTGTATCTGGTTTTTTGGACTTTGGCGGCTATGTAGTAGACGCTGAGGGTGTAGAAGATGGTTTCGGTGCTGCTGAGGATGAGGGAGGCGGTCAGGCCGATGGTGGAGTCGGGGCCGTGTTGTTTGTAGAGGTCGAGGAGGAGACTGGTGGCGGCGCCGGAGGAGAACATTTTTACGATGGAGAGGGGAACCAGGGCGGAGGGGAAGCCGGTGGGTTTCAGGAGGTTTTCGAGGAGGGATGCGAGGGCATCCAGGAAGCCGGAGGCACGCAGGATCCCCACGCCGGTCATCAGACCGATTAACGTGGGCATGATTTTTACCACTATTTTCAAACCGTCGAAAGCACCGGTGACGAAGTCATTGTAGATGTCCTTTTTCATCAGAAGACCGAAGCCGATGATGTAGAAAAAGAGGAGTGGGATCATCAGATCAGAAAGAAAAAGCAGGATACGCATACAAAGCTCCGGGAAGGATTGTTCTTTGTAAATGTATGCGGAAAGGGGATAGGAAAGTACAGGAAGAGGGATAGAAAATAAATTTCATTTTTCAAAAAAGATCCTTTGTAAGAAAAACGGTGAAAAAGCTTTTTCTTACAGAGGATCTTTTCAATTTCCGAGGGAGGGCGAAATGTGGTATTAACCGACAGCTCCTTTGCGTCATTTATGCAATGATAAAATTAATTAGTGTGTACATTTCACATATGTTGCTGTAGATATTTTTATCATATTTTTTTTGTGTTTGCATTTTGTACATATTTTTGCGGAATAGTGGGTAATAGTACAGCATCCATTTTTATTTACTGTGTGGAAGTAAACATATCCATTTTCATATGTATGTGAACAACTGGCACGTGACTTTTCCGACGAATTCGGAACAGCACCATCAAGCACGGATCCATCTTCAAGAACGATACATTCGTTTGAAGATGAAAAATCAACCAGTTTGTCATACGGGTCGGCATAGTTAGAAGGTGTTTCATCGATAAGTGTTATGATTTCTTCCGTTAACTTTGAATCTTCGTTTGGAGAAAATGCAGTGGTTTGTTCCAAAGGTGTATATGCATAGGTGGTTAGCGGTAAAATTATAAGGCATAAAAGTGATAGAGCACCATATAACATTATTTTTTTGCTCACGCCTGTAGTGTTCATAATATACAATAATCTCCTTTTTACTATTTTTTTTGAAACAGAAAAGTTATTTTTCCAAATCTTTGGAAAAGGTGATTCTGTGGAAGCGATATTTAATAATAGAGTGGCATACTCTTTTCGTTCTGTGTGAGAGGAAAATCGCTGAATTACTTTATAATCGCATAAACATTCCGCAGAATATGAGTACACCGGTAAAAAAAACCATACGAATGGATTGTACCAGTGCAGGCAAAAACATATCATAATCAGAAATTTAAAAATCGAATCTTTGTTTTCAATGTGAGCTGTTTCATGAATAAAAAGCATTTCTTTTTGAGAATCAGTAAAATTTTGATCTGGAAATAAAATATAAGATTTAAAAAATCCAAGGGTACAAGGTGTTTTCAGTAAGGGATTCTTATATAAACACGAGTCTTTCTGAAAGTTGAATGATATAGATGTTTTTAAAAGTATGTTACATGTTTTTCTGTATGTTCTGAATTCATAAATACAGAATATGAAAATACTGCCCGTAACAATCAGAAGCAGAAAAAACATCCAAAACGGCACCAATATTGTTTTGTCATGGAAATGCAACTGCAATTTATTTTTTAAAGAAAGAATATAAGTATAATTATTATCAATGGTAAAAAAATTATGAGTTGCAGGAATCATGTTTTTAATAAGCTGAAGTGGTAGCAAATAAAGAATAACACTCAGTTTAAACAATGAATTTACATAATAGAAACTTGTCTGCTCTTTTTGGAGTATCATAATAAGTAATCCGATACAAAGTGGGATTGACCCGGCTAAAGACATTGAAAAAAACAGTGGCATATTATAATCCTTTCAGAAAATCCATTAATTCTTCCTTATCTGAAGCGGATAATTTTTTATTCCCGGTAAATGCGCTGATAAAAGAAGTTAAAGAACCATGGAAAGAGGTTTGGATTATCTGAGAAGTATATTGTTGGTAATATTCTTCCGAAGATAATGCCGGATAATAAGTGACTTTTGCTTCTTGATGGTTGGCGTACAAAACCTCCTTTTTTACTAAGCGGAGTAGAAATGTGCTCAGAGTCTGTTTCTTCCAGTTCTTGCTTGTGTTAGTTTCAAAAAAGGCTTTTATTTCCGAAAAAGTTTTGGGGGTGTTTTGTGACCACAGGTATTCCATGATCATAAGTTCTGTATCGCTTAGTTGTTGAAACATAGGGGCTCCTTTCAAATTTTTCGTACTACGGTTTATAATACAATAAAAAACAGAAAAATCAATTGATAAAACAAATGAAAACAGAAAGACATTTCTGTGAATATTGTCGATAGTAAAAAGCTTGTGAAGAGATAAAAGAAATGTTATAGTAACTTCATAGGATTACACGATGTAGTTCAATATTTATTGAAGTAGGTGATTTCATTGCGTGTGAAGAAAAGAATTCTAATTATTTTGGTTCTGGTTTTATTGATGATGTTTGCTTTCATACTGATAAGTAAAAAGATTATGAACAGTATATGGTTTAAAACTCGATGGGATATTAACTTTCCATTTGTTGAATCTTATTATACGGTCGACGACATGTGGGAATCATATAATATTTATTCGTGCTCAGAAAACGACAAAAAGGTTTTAAAAACATCATTGTACAAGCAGAAACCAACAAAGTATTGGGAAGAAGAAATTACAGGATATTTAGAAAATCTGAATGTTGATCCTGTAATGTATCCTTCTTTTTCTGAAGTTGATTATTGCATAAGAAGGCAAAAGGGAGACGCTGAGCTGATCATGCTTATGAATAGTTCACAAGATGTATTATATGTTTATATATGTACACGGTAAATACGGAGACGTTTTTTTGAAAAAGGTTAAAGAACCATGGAAGTAAATTTGTTCAGGAACAGATGTATGAAGTAGAAAACGTATATATAAAAATTATAGAGGGAGAAGCGTCATGAGAATAAGAAAACTGATATGGATACTAGCCGGATGTTGTCTGCTTTCCGGATGTAGATCTGGTAATGCAAATCTTAATGAGAAAAATGTGAGTGATACTGAGGTTACAGAAGAATCTGCAGAGAGCAGGAAAGAAACCGAACAGGACTTTCCACAGAGGATTCAAGAGAATGTCAGCGAAAATGTTCATATAGATGCAGAATGTGTATATCCTGAGAATTTTCAGGAGGGGAAAGGGCTAAAAGCGGTTCAGTCCGGAAGCACCCTGTGGGAACAACGGGAGCAGATTGTAGACAAATTTGCGAAGGGAAATCCGGTACTGGATGTGGAAGAGACGTCATATGATGATTTTCAGTCAGAATCCTATACGTTAACAGAAACGACAGGCATTTCCATTACATCTGAAAATGTTTTAAATTATTTCAGTGATCAGGCTACATATATATTAAATACCATTATGGAAGATGACCGGTTTGATACCTATAATGGGAATGAGTTTCAAACAACAACAGATCTTGCTTTCATATCACAGGAAGAGGCATGGAATCAGATAAAATCTTTTTTACAGGAAATAGGAGTAGAAGTTACAGATGCGTATACCTGTTATGTCATGGATTATAAAACGATGCAGCAGGAAGAAGAAAAAATGTATCAGCTTTTACAAGAGGAAGATGCAAAGACATTCGAGAAGAAAGAACAATGGTCGGCAGATGATGACAGTTATTATTTTAAAACGAGCATAGCATGGAATGGGTATCCTGTAATTCCTTATATGAGCGGTGAAGGAAATGACGAACAGAATGTAAGTGTTGTTTACGACAAAAGCGGGATTATTTCAATGATGATCATCGGTCATTATCCCATGCAGGAAAAAGAGGAAGTCAATATAGAATCACCGGTAAAGGTGGCAGAACTTTTAGCAGAACCTTTAAATAATATTCTTTCAGATACGACATATGAGATACAGAAACTGACACTTTGTCAGGTCGTTATAGGAAAAAATCATGAAACGGGAATGTCAGAGATTGTTCCGTGCTGGAAGTGTTCTGTACAGGTAAAAAATGATCAGGAGGATCCCGGATATACGACCTACTATTATTATAATGCAGAAACCCTGGAAAGCATAAGTTAAGTGAACAACGGGAGGGTATAAGTGAAATCTATTATAAAGACGGATTTTTCCAGAGCATTCATAAATTGGAAATTTCCACTGGCGATTCTTTTGATGTTTCTTGTATGGGATCTTAACAGCAAACGGTTTGGTCTGCGGGAAGATGTTCTGTTTTATTTTATCAATGTTTGGGGGAGGTCAATTACTTATCTGATGGCTATATTGATCTCTACGATTCCATTTTTATCTGCACATATAGAAGAAAAAGAAAATCATTTTTTACGATATGCGATTCTACGGACAGGTGTATGGAAGTATGTTTGTTCCAAATTAATTGTATGTTTTATATCAGCATTTTCTGTGTGTGTTCTTGGAACGGTTCTTTTTTTGATAAAACAGAGTTTCTATGTTCCGTTCCTGGCGGAAAATAGTGTTACGTTAGATAATTTTGCGCCTATGAGCTGTTTTCGTGGATTGATGATTAGTCATATTAAGTTAGCGGTCACGATACAGACCATATTATATGGAATGTTATGTGGCAGCATGGGTGTGCTGACTATGGCATTTTCTGCTTACATTAATAATTCTTTTGAAATCTACGTCATTCCTTTTCTTTTATATTATTGTTTTTATTTCTTATTTGCGGGATTCTTCAAATATTGTCCTATGTTAAGTATAGAGCATATCTATGAAGCAATTGGTTGTTATACGAAAAATCCTGTGTTATTTTTCAGCTACGCATTTTTCATAACGATATGTTTTGGGATAGTGGGTGGAAGATTGATGTATCGTAAGATGAAGGGGGAATTCCAATGAAGATGATACTGTATAGTCTGAAAGTATGTTTATATCAGATCCGTATTATGTCTAAAAATTACAAAATATATACAATCCCCGTATGTCTGTTTATTTTTATGAAAAGCTTCCTGGATCCTTTTCGTGAATTTCTGATTGCATCAGGGGAGAAAGCAACCCCTTTTTTATTTCCTTTTTTTCTGAATGGAAAATTCTGTGCGGCGGTGGTGTTTGCAGGGATAGTATTGTTTTTTGTGAATGCTCCGTTTTATGATAAAGATAAACTATTCGTAATGATCCGGTGTGGAAGAGCGAAATGGGTTACAGGACATTTTTTTTATATTATTTTTGTTAGTATTGGTTATATGCTGTGTTGGGTTGGAATCAGTGTTCTGATGTTGATACCAAGAATTGACTTCAGTAATGAGTGGGGAAGGGTGTGGACCACATTGGCACTTACAGATAAAGCATATGAGTTAGGATTATCATTTTATGTAACTCCGGAATTAGTTATGAATTATCAGCCTGTGCGGGCATTTTTTCTTGTGTTTGGCATGGGATGTCTGATCTGTATTTTTTATGGGTTATGTATGTGGCTCTTAAACATCTATTTAGGGAAAATTATAAGTTTTGCGGTGATCATGGCTTCTGTATTACTGGTTACAAGAGTAGAGTATATGCCGCCCTGGATGATTTATCTTGTTCCAAGTGGATGGGCAGATGTTGGAAATCTTTCGGCGTATACAGCTCATGGACTTTCAATAAATAAAGCGAACCTGATTTTGATTATCGGAAGTATATTCCTGGGAATATTAGTGTATTGGAAAACAATTAGAATAGATATGGCAAAGGGATGATAAAGAAAATGAGCAAACCGGTGATTTCTATAGAAAATGTAGTGAAAAGTTTCGGAACAGCTGTTGTTTTGGATGATATTACACTTGATGTGGAGAAAGGAAAAATTTGTGGAATCATAGGAAGAAACGGTTCGGGAAAAACCGTGTTATTTAAGTGTATCTGTGGTTTATTAAATATTGATTCCGGAAAGATACAGGCAGATCGGACACAGCTTGGTGTAATCATAGAGGAGCCTGGATTTCTACGGCAATATAGTGGAAAGAGAAATCTTCAACTTCTGGCGGGACTTTCTGATAAGCCACATATGGATATTACTGAAGTGATGACATTGGTTGGGCTAAAGGATGCAATGAGTAAAAAAGTCGGAAAATACTCTATGGGAATGCGGCAGAGGCTGGGAATCGCGCAGGCAATTATGGAGTATCAACAAATCTTGATTCTGGATGAACCTATGAATGGACTGGATAATCAGGGTGTGAAGGAGATGCGGGAGTTGTTGATGCAGCTGAAAGAGAAGGGAATAACAATCTTACTGGCGAGTCATAATCGTGAGGATATAGAAGTTTTATGCGATCAGGTCTATGAAATGGATGCGGGGAAGTTAAAAGTCCGCGCTCAATAGGTGAGAGTTCTCACTGAATGTGAAGAAGCAACGGCATCTATAAACAAGTAGCGAAAGTTCGATTTGACAATTACATATGTATACAAAAAGGGACTGTCTGGAATTGACAGCCCCTTTTCTTACGTTATACGAACAAACAGTGAAAGGATATTATCGGCATAAGATTAAGCCGTTTTTTTCGCAGAAGATTTCGGCCATTTCTTTGCCTGGTAACAGTAGTAAACGATAAACATTACCGCCGTGATCGCCCAGGTGACCGGGTAGCTGAGGACGATGGTGTTGAGATCCGGAGAGAGTGGTACGATGAAGAAGAGCCAGGCGATACGCAGCAGGCAGACACCGAAACAGGTGATAAGCATCGGGATCACAACATCTCCGGTTCCGCGGAGTGCACCGGAGAGCAGTTCGATGAAGACGAACAGGCAGTATGCCGGAGCAACGTGGTGTAACATCTGCATACCGATAGAGACTACATTTTCATCGGAGGTAAACAGACGAAACAGCGGAGTGCCGAAGCTATAGAATATGAGAGTCAATGTCAGAGCTGTACAAAGTCCCATACAAAGCCCGATGCGGACACTCTTTTTCATGCGGTCGTATTTTCCGGCACCAAAGTTCTGTCCTACGAAAGTCGTAACGGCGATACCGAACGCATTATTGACCATCCAGTATAAAGAATCGATCTTTCCGAAAGCACTCCAGGCGGCCACTGTATCGGTCCCCAGATTATTTAAGAACGTCTGGATCAGCATGTTGGTAACACTGTATAAAACTGACTGGATGCCGGTAGGACAGCCCACCCAGATCAGACTGATCAGAGCAGATTTGTGGAATCGGATCTTTCGGAACTCCAGCTGATACAGATCGTCGGAATGCATCAGGGCGCGGGTGATCAAAACGGCACTGACTCCCTGAGAAAAAATCGTGGCGATTGACACACCGGCAACTCCCATGTGAAAAACGATCACCAGCACGATATCCAGCACAATATTCAGGATACAGCAGACGATCAGATAATATAACGGTCTGCGGGAGTCTCCCATCGCACGAAGGATACTGGAACCCACATTATAGATAAAGACAAAGATAATACCGGCGAAGTAGATCCGCAGATAGAGCAGTGCATCCGCCATGGTTTCCTGTGGTGTGTGCATCAGTTCAAGCAACCAAGGAGCGATAAGAATTCCCAGAGCGGTGATGAAAATACTTCCAATGATAGAGAATGCATAGGCAGTATGCAGAGCACGGTTCAGCTGCACTCTGTTCTTTGCACCGTAAAACTGGGAAATGATAACCGAAGCACCGGAAGCCAGTCCGACGAAGAAGCCCACGATCAGCCCCACAATCTGTGCGGCGGAACCACCGACGGCGGCAAGAGCTTCTTTGCTGACAAAACGCCCGACAACGATCGTATCTGCCGTGTTGTACAGCTGCTGAAAAAATGTTCCCAGAACAATGGGGAAAAAGAACAATAAAAGTTGTTTCCAGATCACGCCCTCGGTGATCTGATTGGTTGTAACAGTTTCTTTCTTCATTTGTGTAAAAACCCTCCTGTGTAAAAAAACGCCCTGCATTTTCCCCCATGAAACATGCAGCGCTCTTATGTTCAGCATAAGCGAAACCGTCCGGAAAGTCAATGGGTGGAAGGACGAAATTATGAATTTTCAAGGAAGATGAAAGTACTTGAAAGTGGAAGAAAACATGTTATACTGGATGTAGAAATATAGTAATTATTTGTAACTATTCAGTAGGTAATATTCCGCGAGGTGTTTTGGCATGGATATGCCAAAATCCCGAGACATACGAGCAAAAATGCCATCACCGAAGGTGATTTTAAATGCATTTTTGCTTGTAACTGTGAAGGTACTGAACAGTTACTAATTATTTTATAACAGGAAAAGGTAGCTGTGAAGGACTGGAACAGCTGCAAGCAGATGCCGGAAAGGATTGGAAGATGAGTTATTACAGAAAAACAATAGTACCCAACATAGAAGCCCATTATGAAAATCTGTCTGCAGTGGAAAAAAATATCGCTGATTTTTTTATTTCCAATGAGGAAGATATGGATTTTTCATCCAGACATATTTCTTCGATGCTGTATGTGTCAGAGGCATCTCTGTCCCGATTCGCGAAAAAATGTGGTTATAAGGGCTATCGGGAATTTGTGTTCAAATACAAAGAATCGTTCGGAGAAAAAGATCACCAGATCACAGGACAGATGAGAGAAGTATTTGACTCTTATCAGGAGTTACTGAACAAAAGTTATAATCTGGCAGATGAGGCGCAGCTTCGCCGGATTGCCGGGAAGATGTCAGAGTGCCGGCGGGTGTTTGTTTACGGGAAAGGAAGTTCCAGCCTGGCAGCCAGAGAGATGCAGTTTCGTTTCATGCGGCTGGGACTGGATATGGATGCGGTAGATGAGACTCATATGATGCGGTTTCATTCGACGATCGTACAGGAAGACTGTATGGCGATCGGCATCAGTATCAGTGGCAGGACGGAAGAAGTGATGGAATGTCTGAAACAGGCACACCGGCAGGGAGCCTATACGGTACTGCTGACAGCCAACGACCGCCCGGAATACAGTGAATTCTGTGAAGAAGTGGTATGTCTGGCGGCAAAGAAAAACCTGGACTTTGGCAATATCATCTCTCCGCAGTATCCGATTCTTGTGATGACGGATATTTTATACGGATATTATCTGGAGATTGATTCATCTGTCAAACAGGCACGGCATGATAATTCTGTCATGCTCTTAAAGTCAAGACAGATTCAGGATAAGGACGAAGGAGGAGAAGGAAAACAATGATCATCAAGGGAGCAAAAGTCTATACAGAAGAAGGAACATTTGCGGATAAAGAGGTCTGCATAACAGGGAAAGTTTTTACAGAAACCGGTGGGGACGGAGAAAAAGTGGTTGACGGCAGCGGCTGTTATCTGATTCCGGGACTGACAGATATTCATTTTCATGGATGCATGGGAAAGGATTTCTGTGACGGAACGGAAGAGTCCATTCAGGTAATGGCAGATTATGAGGCCAGCCAGGGCGTGACAACGATCGCACCGGCAACCATGACGTTTGATGAGGAGCGGCTGACACGGATCGCGAAAGCGGCGAAAGCCCATAAAAATGAAAAAGGTGCGATCCTTTGCGGAATCAATATGGAAGGCCCGTTTATCTCCATGGCCAAAAAAGGGGCACAGAACGGAAAATACATCCATAAACCGGATGTGGCAATGTTTGAACGGCTGCAGGAAGCCGCAGGAGGTCTGTTCAAACTGGTAGATCTGGCACCGGAAGAGGAAGGTGCGATGGAATTTATCCGGGCGGAAAAAGGAAAAGTCGTGCTGTCGATCGCGCACACAACGGCAGATTATGAGACAGCAAAAGCAGCGATCGAAGCAGGTGTCACCCATATGACACATTTGTACAATGCGATGAATCCCATCAACCACCGCGCGCCGGGACCGATCATCGCGGCAGCAGATGACGAATACTGTGAGGCCGAATTGATCTGCGATAACGTACATATCCATCCGGCAATCGTGAGAAATACATTCAAGATGTTCGGAGAGGATCGTGTGATCTTCATCAGTGACACCATGGAAGCAGCCGGTCTGGAAGATGGCATGTATGAGCTGGGCGGACAGCCGGTGATCGTAAAGGGAAACCGCGCGACCCTGGAAGACGGAACTATTGCAGGTTCCAATACCAACCTGATGAAATGTATGCGTACCGCTGTGAAGCAGATGGGAATTCCTCTGGAAAAAGCGGTAAAATGTGCAGCAGTCAATCCGGCAAAAAGCATCGGTATCTACGACCAATATGGCAGCATCACACCGGGAAAAGTAGCAAATGCAGTACTCCTTGACCAGGAAACTCTGGAAATTAAAGGGGTTATCCTGAAAGGACAGATGCTGTAAATCATGAGAAGAAACCTATAAGGACGGAGTATACAGATCTGACCGGCAGAGAGTACGCAACGGTGAGAAAACAGAGATACAGGAAGATAAAAAACAGGAGCAGAGACGGATGCGATACCGTTTTGCTCCTGTTTTTTGTCTGGCATGATAAAAATCACCGTTTCAAATGTTCCCTCAGATTATCATCTTCATAATCAAATACACAGCGATCGTAAGCATTGATCACATGAGTCTGATTATACTGATCGTAGCGTTTTTGATTCCGTCCGTAAGACATATGTACATGCCCGTGGATAAAAAATCTCGGGTGGTACTTGTCCATCAGAGTGTTGAAGACCTGAAATCCCTGGTGTGGGAGATCCAGACCATCGTTTAACTGGTAGGCGGGAGAATGGGTCAGAAGAATATCAAATCCACCGCGGTACAGCAGTGGAAACCATAGTTTTTTGACCCGTTTTTTCATTTCTTTTTCAGTATACTGATTAATCCCGGGGCGGTAGCGCATGGAACCGCCCAGTCCCAGAATACGAACCCCTTCATGGACATAGATCTGATCTTCGATACAGATACATCCATCCGGCGGTGTCTTTTCGTACTTGTCATCGTGATTTCCCCTTACATATAAAACCGGTGCTGTGGTAAAGGTGGCGAGAAAAGACAGATAGTTGGGGTTCAGATCTCCGCTTGAGAGAATCAGATCGATTCCCTCAAGCTTTTCTTTCTGGAAATAATCCCAGAGATACTTGGATTCTTCGTCTGCAATTGCTAATATCCTCATAATTAAAATCCCTTTTTGTTGTAAGCTGCGCTTTGTTGTCTAAATCTCCGGGTTGTCGATACCCTGCAGCATCACTACAGGTTTTGCTTTTTCAATCAGATCTTCCATCTTTGGAATATAACCGATGACATTCTCAGCAAGCCAGTCCATGGTGATGATCTCTTCCGGATCCATAACGGCGTCTGCATTCTTCTGAACAATACCGGACTGAGAATACAGTACACCGGAGAACGGATTATAATTCATTTCGCAGATACTCTTTTTTAACAGATCGACCAGACGGGCGGTACCGATCGGCAGGTGCTGGGAGCAGATCACGTCGATGATGCCTGCGGACATACCCCACCAGTAGTTCAGACCTTTGGTGGAATCGCTGGTGTCGTCGATTTTCCATGCTCCGTTCATGATGTTACGAATCATCTGTTCATAGAATTTACCCCAGTGCCAGATAGGCATCGCAAGGTTCAGAGGCATATCTTCGGAATCACGGTACAGACCGAAATGTCTGGACGGTTCTCCGGGAATCGTCATATCCTGACCGGAAATATAGTGGACTTCGTTTTCGGCGAAACTTTTTGCCACATCGTGATCTTTCAGGGTGGACCATTCCAGGTATACTTTCGCACGTGGATTAACCATTTTTGCACCAAGGGCGAAGGCATTGATGTTGGCAGTCATACCGAAAATCGGATAGTCGGCAATATAACCGATCTTACCGTTTTTGGACATTGCACCTGCGATAGCTCCCATCAGAAATTTTGCTTCATACATACGTGCATAGTAGGTACGGATATAACGATGGGAAGTGTTCAGAGAACAGTTCAGGATCTTCACTTCCGGGTGCTCGATGGCTGCCTTCAGGCTGGCTTTCAGAAGCGGCGGGGAAGTGGTAAAAATCAGGTTGTTGCCGTCGGCGATGGCTTTTGCAAGCAGATCGTCAGCATTTTCTTCGGTGGCGTTATCGTAGCAGGTTGTGGATATCTGATCCTCAAAGGTCTGCTGCAGATGCATACGGCCAAGTTCATGTGCATAAGTCCAGCCGGATATTTCGGCGTTTTTCTCGTGGATGAAAGCCACAAGAAGTTTTGGGGTGCTGGTAGGGATCAGACGGGCGAAGAAGTTTTTCTTTACTTCGCTTTCGTCGGTAGGATCCATCTGCAGTTCCACAGATTCGTCGGTAGTCAGAAGCCGGAACTCATCCCAGGATTTTGCCAGCTGTTCTTTCAGCTCCACGGCAGTCATATTGTCGAGTGAACGGTAGTCATACAGACCGATAAAATAAAGGAACGCATCACCGGTAGTAATCGGGATTTTATCACCGCCATTTGCCTTGTATTCGGCACGGAAACGGTTGTAAGCAGATGCAAAATCCAGTCTGTCGTCATCGCTCCATGCTTCATCCGGGCGTTTGCCAACGAGACGCTGCAGTTTGGCAAAGCTTCCCAGTTGGGTGAACCAGATATAGTTGATACGAGACAGGGCGTAAAAGTCCATGAACTCATAATAAATTTTATTTTCTTTTTCTTCCGTTCTCGGGGGAACGATACGGGTAACATTGCCCGGAATAGATACTGCATCGAAGAACTTTAATACGCTGACCCGTTTGTTCCCTTCTTCCACATAGAATTTGTTCATGAATTCATATGCTTTGATGGGTTCACGGATCCCTTCATTCAGATGCGCCTTGTACAGGGCCATCCATTTGTATGCAAATTCTGTGTTTTCTTTCAGCAGAGGTTTGAAACCTTTGCTGAATGCGGAACTTCTGCCTGCAGTTTTGGTTCCTACGATCAGTTCAGAAGGGATCTGAACCAGTCCAAGAGGAACCTCCCGGACAGCGACAATGTTTTTTTCTTTTAATATATCATCAAGATTGGGAAGAGTCTCGCCTTCTCTTTTGCCGGCGCGCATCGCTTTATAATAGTCGTTTTGTGCTTCGGCCATGGTTGCTGTTATTGCCATAGTTTTACCTCCTGTAAAAATAAAGTGAAGCTGTTATCTGTAAATTGCACTCTTGTAATGATCAGATAGTTGGAATACATTGCGACTCGTAACTGTAAGAGTGTCAAACAGTTACGATGTTTTATAAAAATATCGTATCATCGTGATAAAGAGAAATCAAGCGGTTTTTGTTGAGGAATGCGACGGGAGTGTGGTATAATTACAGAAATGGATGTCCATCGACTGACATATTTTAAGATACAACAGAAAATCCGGATGTGAGAGGTGAGATTTATGGATCAGGCGTATGAAATGTTTCATGAGGTGTTGGTAAAACTGTTCAATGATATTATGAATATCGAAGCAAAAGCAATTATAACGCCGGAATTTAGAGATATCACCAATAATGATATGCATGTGATCGAGGCGGTGGGGATCCGGGAGCCGAGGAATATGTCTTCGGTAGCGAAAACACTGGGGATTACGGTAGGAACCCTGACGATATCCATCAACGGTCTGGTAAAAAAAGGTTATGTGCATCGGGTGCGAAGTGATGCTGACCGGAGGGTAGTACTGGTGTCGCTGACAGAAAAAGGGGAGAAAGCATATCATCACCATGAGAAGTTCCATGAAGATATGATTCAGTCATTGCTTAAAGACCTGTCGGAAGAAGAGACGAAGACCTTGGTATCGGCACTTACGAACCTGCGGGATTTTTTTCAGGATTACAAATAGTTACATAGATACAATAAAAAGAGAGATTTTGCCATCTATAGTTTTGTAAAAAACGGCGGAATCTCTCTTTTTGCGTATAAAACGATGATTTTTCAGACACGCTCTAGCGCATTTTTTTGAGCTGCTGAACCAGTTCCAGATCGGAAGCGGTTATTTTCAGGTTGGTTTCCAGTGTTTCACCGTTCGGGGTAGTAATCTGCATTGCGATCACAGAACCTTCTGCCAGTACGCCTTTTCGGGAAGCGGCGGCAATAAATTTTGGGAATTTTGGATGGTTTGCGGTAAATGTACTCCAGAGACTGGAGAATTTCATCATATCTAATGGGTTCATCCCAGTGGTTCCTCCTTATATAAAGTGTTATAACGTTCCGTTTTTTGTGTTGTGGCAAAATATTACAGTTTTCTCATAAGCATATCCGGATTGGTTGCATAAGTCAAGGCGATTTCTTTTGAAATCTTTCCGGACTTGTACAGGGCGAGCAGACTGTTGTCCATGGAGATCATGTCCGGCTTCGCAGAAGAATAGAGGATTCCGTCGATCTGCGGAATCTTATTGTCCCGGATCATATTACGGATTGCCGGAGTTACGGTCATAATTTCAAATGCCGGAGCAACACCACCGTCAACAGTAGGAATCAGCTGTTGGGATACAACTGCATTTAGCACCATGGAAAGCTGTACTGCAATCTGGTGTTGCTGGTTAGGCGGAAATACATCGATGATACGGTCGATGGTATTGGCTGCGCCGATGGTATGAAGCGTTGAGAAAAGCAGATGGCCGGTTTCTGCGGCGGTCATTGCCACATTGATCGTCTCGTAATCACGCATTTCTCCCAGAAGAATCACATCCGGACTCTGACGCAGAGCTGCGCGCAGGGCAGCTACATAACTGTCAGTGTCCACATGAATCTCCCGCTGACTGACGATACTCTTGTTGTGCCGGTGGAGAAATTCCAGAGGGTCTTCCAGAGTGATAATATGTTTTTCCTGATTCTGGTTGATCTGGTCAATGATACAGGCAAGGGTTGTTGATTTTCCGCTTCCTGCAGGACCGGTGATCAGTGTCATTCCTTTTCCGCCCAGACCGAGATTGATGATCGCATCCGGGATTCCCAGCATATGATAATCCGGAAGTCGGAAAGTGATCACACGGATCACAGCAGAGAGTGTACCTCTTTGCTTATAAGCACTGACACGAAAACGGGATACGCCCGGGATGGCAAAAGAAAAGTCATCATCCCCGTGAGAAAGCAGAGATCTCATATCTCTGTTGTCAGCAAGTTCATAAATTTCTTTTAAGAAAGCAGCGGTATCATCTGGTAAAAGACGTTCCTCATTCTCCATGGAAAGGACACCGTTTTTCCGAAGCGAAAGCGGACGTCCGGCAACCAGGAAAATATCGGACGCATTCTCTGCAACCGCCTGCTCTAACATAGCTCGTGCATTCATATATATTACTCCTTTGATAGGATGTCGGGGTCAAAAGGTTAATACTAGTACATCGTTTCGTAAATAACTGTATCATTCGCGCAGGATACGGATTCGAGTGTGCAGTTAAAAAAACGTAGGCGTAGCGGGCTACGCTGAGGCTTTTTAAACTGTGCAATCGGATTCGTAGACAAGTGAATGATACAGTTATTTCGAAAACGATGTACTAGATATAGTTTAAAATCAGGAATCTACAGGAGAAAACAGCTGATAGCCATCGTCTCCATCCCAGCTCTCCGTAGCTTCGGTTGTCCACTGTGTGATATGGTAATACCCATTCTGACAGTTGGAGGGTGCTGGCAGTGTCAGAATCACCGAAAGCTGCTGGCTCTTATTGACAGGAACCTGAAAGCTCAGAGTCCCTTCTTTTTTTGTAAAATCGATGGTGAGATCAGAAATTCCGTCCACGGAGCAGTTCTTCAGTTGTTCCGTTAGTTCTTTCTGATAAACCGAAGCATCAGCGGATTCTGCGCCACAGTTTTTATAGGTATCAGAGAGAATGGTATCAATCTGGTCGAGTGCCTGTTCTGCCAGAGAAGATGCCTGATAATATGCCTGAATCCGGTCAGCGGACTGCTGGCTGAGTGTCCGGTTATTTTTCGCGCTGGATAGTGAAAGCAGTGCAAAGGTAAACAGGCAAAGCACCAGGAAGATCATCAGCAGAGAAGGTGCACCCATATGGATAAAAGAAAAAGATATTTTTTTCTTCTGTTTCATGATCCGTTCCTCCTTTGCAGATGATGTCGGACAGGCAGCTGATAAAAAACATCTGCCTCAACTCCGGATGTCAGTTTCGTGACATCCAGCTGCACATCCAGAAGCTGTCCGTTCAGATTCCAGGTGCCGGATAGCTGCCAGACAGCTGTTTCCTGAGAACAGGGAATAAAATCGGAATCATAGAAGATTGTGAAATTTTCTGATGCAATATTGACCGCATCACTATAAGCATCTTCCAGAAGATTCTTCATATCATCCGGTGAAGTGGAAGCAGTGATCAGTTCTGCTACATCTCCGGCTCTTCGGGAAGCCTGCGTCAGATCGTGAGCCTGGGTGCTGAGCGTATGGGATTTTACAAAAATTTGTACGCAGACAGCATTTGCCACAGAAAAGAACAGAATGGCAAAGATCAGTTCCAGAAGAAAAAGACTGGATGGGTTGGCAGTTGGTTTTCGTTTCATAGATGCTCCTTTGTGATTCCGTAACCATCAGACATCAACAGATGGATGATGGTACAGAGGGTAATGAAATAGCCATGCAGTATATTTACCGGGAAACAGAACGGATGGTATAGACTGCGGTTGCAGTTTCCCCGGAAGTATCGGTACAGCGGAAGGTGATCACCTGATTCTCCGTCTCTTCCACAGAAAATTCTTTTACAGGAAGGATACTCTTTCCGGCAGAAGGAGAGAGTGTTGTCCCCTCTTTTACATACAGCTCTCGAAGCTGTCCGTCCCAGGCGTACAGATAAGTAAGGTAGGAAGCGTCAGCCGTCTCCTGCCGCAGGACTACTGCCTGCGTGCCGTCAAGCTCGTCCAGAAAAATTCCGTCTTCCCGGTCGTTTTGTCGCAGCTTTTCTGTCAGATAGGAAAGGGCAGTGCCGGAGGTATAATTTCTCTGAGAATCGTCTGTCGTCGACTGGTAGATCCGCGCTGCCAGCAGGATCACAGTAAGAGCCGAGATTGTAAAAACAAAAAATACTGTGACCGGAAACAGAAAATCAATGGCATGGTGCTTCTGGGATAATAATTTCATCGTTTATCGTCCCCTTTCTATGATCGTAACTTCCGGATAAATATTGGAGCCCTGGGTCCGGTAGTCCACAAAAAAGAGGGAATCGTCATAGATCAACCCGTAGTCTTTTTTGATAGCTTCCAGGCTTTCCGGATAGCGACCGGTTGTTGCATAACAGTAGGTGATATCCCGGTTCAGGGTCTGGGTGAGACTTTCCTTTTGTCTGCGGACCGTATTCTCTGAGAGAGAAGAAGTTCCAAGTGTAAACAACAGGATCAGAAAAAGAAAAAGCAACAGAGAAACCCACAGCTTTTTTCCGGGTATCCTCTGCGGGGAGGTCTGAAATCGATACATAAGCAGTTCCTCCTGTTAAATACCGGACATAATGCCCATCAGAGGAAGCATGACCGATAACAGAATGATACCGACGATCAGAGAAAGTCCGATGATCAGGGAAGGCTCCAGAACCGCCAGTGTGTTACTGATCCGGGTATCGATTTCTTCCTGATACATATCAGACACCTGCTTCATCACCTGATCCATAGAACCGGTTTTTTGCCCGATCGATGCCAGGCGAGCGTAGGTACCGGTGAGGATTCCGGAGGAAAACAAAGCATGAGAAAGATCTTCGCCCTCATTTACCTGTTTTTGGCAAGCTTCCAGCTTTATCTGAAAATCAGGATCCTGATTCAACATGGCGGCAAGTTCCAGGCCGCGCTCCGGAGTCAGTCCGCTTCGAAGTGCCAGATTCATCACATCGGCAAACCGGCAGCCCGCCTGTTGCTGTGCCATAGACGAAAAGAACCGGAAATGTTTCGCGAATCTCGCAAGTACAGCCTTTCCTTTTTCCGTGCGGCTTCCGAAGAATAACGCAGCGGCGATGGCGGCAAGAAGAATTACCAAAACGACAGAATAACGGCTGATAGCGTTACCGATATGCATCAGTGCACCGGAAAATCCGGTCATCTCGGTACCGAGCTGAACAAATACCTGGTTAAAGATCGGCATGACTTTTACGAGAAGTACCAGAATGACGACAAGCATCATACCGATCATGATCATCGGGTAAGTCACGGCGTTGCGGATGCTTTTTGCGATGCTGTCTTCCCGTTCATAGTGTTCGCTTAGTGCGGACATTACCTCATCCAGTGTGCCGGTTTCCTCACCGATTTGTACCATATGGACGAGATAAGAAGGAAATAAACCGGTTTCTTTCAGGGAAAGAGAAAAATCTGCGGTTTCCTGCAGGGTATCCAGGATTTGCTGAAGAATATCTTTTTCCCGGTCGGATGTGGAATCTTCCAGCATGATGGTGATCCCTTCCAGTGGTGAGATACCGGAGTGAAGGATCATGGCCATCTGAGAACAGAAACCGGAAAGCTCCGGGTTGAAAAATGGCTGTTGTTTTTTATTCATAAAAACCTCCCTGTATCAGTAGGAATATTTTACTGTGTAGTTGCTGCCGTCGCCGATGTACTTTTTCACCGAAGAGGCACTGTTGCTGGCGGCTAGGGTGGGATCCATCAGGGACCAGTCCTTTCCGTCAAATTCTATGATGTTATCCACCCAGCCGACCTCGTGCAGATATACACTGATCCAGGCATGATAGGCTTCTCCCGAATATCCCACTTCCAGTTTTGTGGGGATATGCTGGGAACGAAGCAGTGCTGTCATAAGGGAAGCATAGTCAAAACATATACCTGTCCCAGACTCCATTGTGGCATCGGGATCCGGAATATAGCCGGATGCCACGGTTTCTGCCTTCTGTTTGTCGTAAGTAATATTTTCTATTACATAGTGGTAAACCTGCTGTACATAGTCCAGATCGTCTGCAGAGTCATCAGACAGTGCCTGCCCCTTTTTGACTGCTTTGGAGTCTTTGGTAAACCAGACATACTGGTTGGGATAAAGATATGGCTGAAATTCATCTTTCAGGGTAACATTAAGGCTCTGAGAAAAGATCAGTGCATATTTATCATCGGTGACATTTTCGTAGAGGTCTGCCTGATAAGTGCCGTTGCTTCCGGATAATGGAAAAGTCTCATAACTTCCGTAGGAATCCGGGTTCAGTGTGTAAGTGTATACCGTGCCATCCGGAGTGGTGATCTGTAACTTTACTTTGGAAACTTTGCCGTTGTAACAAAGCATAAGATAGCCGTTTTCAGTGTGGGAGGCATCCAGAGATGTGGTTTTGTCTCCGTACACAACAGTCTGACTGGCTTGCGGTGTACAGACATCAGTGTAAGTTTCACGGGAAGTTGTCTTTGTGTCACTTTTTGTTTCATCAGCAGTCTGTTTTCCGGGTGAGGAGCCGGAAGAACAGCCGGAGAGAGGAAAAAGAGTCAGCAAAAAAAGAAGCAACAGATAAAGGGTACGCTGTTTTGTTATCATTTGTATCGCCTGTAAACTCCTTTCCTCTGTTATGTATTCCCGGAGTCTTTCTGCACTTTTTCAGAAATCAGATACAGAAAAATTCCGGGAGGATATGATGACTGGTTTTAGTATAGCATTTTTTGGGGCAGAATGCATCAGGTTTTATATTGAGTGAGTATCCATTGCTTCAGAATCGGGAACTGGCAGGGACCGGCAGAGAGTACCTTTTGATGAAAACTGTGAAGATGAAAGGTGTCACCGGCAAGTTCACGGACTTCCTGTTGCAGATCAAGAAACTGCAGATAGCCAAGGTAATATTTCAGGTAATTGGCGGGATCTTCCACAATCGCCTGGTAGATCTCTTTCTGAATGGTGTTGTCTGTAATCCCCAGCTGCGACAGGAAGGTGGCGCAGCGTTCCTGATTCCAGCCGTTATAGTGGATTATGGTATCGAGAAGAGACATCATACAAAGATTCAGAGAGCGGTTAAGCCAGGCAAGCTGTCCGTCAGTGGAATCGGGCTGATAATAAGTATAGGCAAAGGATTCTGCATAAGTTGCCCATCCTTCCACGTAACCACCCATGGCCGGAAGGTATCGGACGGGATCCGGGGCGGAAGAAGCGAATGTGATCGTCTGATAAAGATGCCCCGGAAATCCTTCATGTGCCAGAGTGGTATATAGTTCCAGACCACTCATATTTGCGTGTCGGTTAATGTAAATGTCATTGGGACTTAAAGTGTCTATGGGTGGTGTCAGATAAAATGCCGGACTCAGATGTTCCTCCAGATCCGGATGCACATATTTGACTTCGTAGGAGGTGGAAGGAACAGCCGGAAAATCGGTCTGTATCTGTTTTTGCAGATCTTCCAGAATCTGTTCGGGAGAAGTTTCGGCGGCAGAGGGTGTAGAAGTAAAGGAAAGCCCGGAAGCAGCATCGATCAGCCCGGCAGAGAATGAGAATATCCCGGAGGGTATCCCGGTTTGCGCTTTGGATATTGGAAGAAATACATCCTTTGCGAAGGTCGGTGTGGCAGTGCTGCTTCCCGTAAGTTTTGTGGCAAGGGAGAGATCGGTCTGAAACTGGTGGATCAGGCGGGACTGGATCTCAGGTACGGTGTCGTAGATACCGCAGCTGCTTTTGATCAGGTATTCATAGTAGGCTTTACCACCGGCGAACTGACAGAGTCCCCCGGGATTCTTCCCGCTTCCTTTCAGCAGATACAGACCATCGATCAGAGACTGATAGGCAGGAAGTACCTGACCGGTGAGAATCTGGTTGTGCAGTTTCTGATAGGCTGCTTTTTTTTGCTCAGAGATACCGGAAAGAGACTGGATCTTTTCGGAAAAGACGGAGGCCAGGTAATTATCGTCCGGGTCTTTGATAAATGCGCTGCATTGACTGATGATGCGGTCTGCAGTGGCATCACTCATGAAAGTACCGTTTTGTGCTTTCAGTTTTTCAAAAGAAAGGATGCTTTCGAGATAGCTGTCCACAGACGTAAGAAGCTTCAGGTAATTCCGGACATCGTCTTCTTTTCGAAAAGTGTATTCTGCGAGAAGAATGGGGAGTTGAGCCTGGGTTCCGAGGGAGGGACTCAGGGCTTCATCCAGAAGATATTGCCTGGCAGGAAGAAGCTGTGTTTCGTAGTAAAGAGAGAGAATCTGCTGAGTCAGCCGGTTATCGGGACTGAGATCTCTGGCGGGAAAGGCATTTATCATGGTTCGTCTGTTTTCAAGGAGAATCTTCTGACCGGAGAGCTGTGTGGGATCGAAGGTTCCGAGAGAGAGGGAATAATCTTTGATGCCGGAGGATTCAGGGTAGGCAAGTGTGTAGTGAAGGTTAAGCGGATTGCCGGATATGTCGGTGGTGAAGATGGTGTTGGTACAGGCGCGGAAGCGGCGATTGATGAAGTAGGAGTAGGTAAGCGTGCGCACCACAAGAAAGGTCAGAAAACAGATCAGAAACAGAAGGGGGATGAAGAATTTTTTGGAAAGTTTCGGATTATGCATAGGACTCCATGAGGGCGGGAATTACTATCAGTGTATGGGAATCAATGCCAAAATATGTTATAGTTGTTTCAGACAGAAAGGAGACGAAGTGTATGTGTGAGAATGTGTATGATATGATTATTGTAGGTTCCGGACCGGCGGGGCTGACGGCGGGGATTTATGGGAAACGTGCCGGGTTGAAGGTGGTTATCCTGGAGAGTGGTTTTATTCAGGGCGGTCAGATCGTGAATACGTATGAGGTGGATAATTATCCGGGGATGCCGGGAATCAGTGGACTGGAACTGGCAGAAAAGCTGAAGGAGCATGTGACAGGGCTTGGCGTAGAGATTGCGAGAGGGAAGGTGAAAGGAATTTCACTGGACGGAGAGTGGAAGATCGTGCACACAAAGAAGGCAGATTATCGTGGTAAGGCGGTTATTCTGGCGGCGGGTGCAGTTCACCGGAAGCTGGAAGTTCCCGGTGAGGAAGAACTGGCAGGGATGGGAGTCTCTTACTGTGCAACCTGTGACGGGGCGTTCTTTAAAGATAAGACAGTGGCTGTTGTCGGCGGCGGGGATGTGGCTGTGGAAGATGCAGTTTTCCTGGCGAGAGGCTGTAAACAGGTGTATCTGATTCACCGGAGGGATCAGCTGCGGGCGGCACAGGTGTTACAGGATGCGTTGAAAGATTTCCACAATATTACCTGTATCTGGGATACCACGGTGGAAAAAATTGGCGGAGAGCAGCAGGTGCAGTGGATAACTCTGAAACAGACAAAGACCGCAGAAGAGTATCAGCTGGATGTGGATGGTGTCTTTATTGCAGTGGGAACCGTACCGGATACCGGTTTTGTAAAAGAACTGGTAGATTTGGATGAGCATGGATATATCAAAGCCGGCGAGGATGGAAGAACCGATGTGTCGGGTATCTACGCAGCGGGAGATATCAGAACCAAGGAACTGCGCCAGATTATTACAGCAGCTGCAGACGGGGCAAACTGTGTGAATTCTGCGCAGCAGGATCTGTATAAAAGATAACAGAAGCGGAAATGAATATGGAAATCACCATGAGTATGTCCTATGTGAAAATACTGCTGAGAAACCTGTGAAAACAGCGATAAAAAGGGGCTTTTGTTAAAAAGTACTAAGTTGTGTCTGAAATTCACACAATTAAGGTGGATAGTGAAAAAGTTATACTCCGGTTATCCACATAGGAAAATACTGGAAATGCCGTAAAATCAAGTTATACACAAAGTTATCCACTTTATCCACATTTTTTCGTGTGGACAACCGTGATTTACATAACGAAAAAGGAAACAAATGTTTTGTGAATAAGTGATAAATCGATGTTTCGACAAAAAGAGTGTGGAAAAACTATTGACTTTTTTATAGTCAAATAGTAAAAAAAATGCAGTGAATTTTCAAACAATTTGCGGGAATTTAAAAAAAGAAGCCAGGGTTCAGCCCCCGGCTCCTTTCATTCTCTTGATCACTTTCAGTCTCGTAAATTCCTCTCTCTCCTTCTCCTCTAACGCATTACTGATATCCTTTGTCAGCTGCTCGTAATGAGGAATCGTGATATTCTTCAGCGCGTTTGCCCGCTTCTGCGTCTTCTTGATATTCGCTGCCAGCCGGTACGCTGCATTTTCCACCATGGAAAGTCGGATCGTCAGTTCCTTCACCTTTTCAAACGCCTGCTTAGCCGCATCCAGAGACTCCTTCGTACTGTAAAACGCATACGTCGGGGCATCCCCGGAAGATTCCGATTCCACCAACGGAATCTCCGTACCCATGATACTTCTGGTCTTGATACGGATCGAATCCTCAATGGGAACTGTATAAGAAATCGTCTGTACGGTATTAATACCGATTTCCATATTTGCCCTCTGCAACGCTCCATACGCCTCACGGAAGGTCACATCGATCTGCGACTGGATACCCTTCGCCTCATCGATCAGGTTCATCATTTCACGGATCAGAATATTTCGTTTCTTATCCATCAGGTCAAATCCCTGGAGAGAAAGAGCCAGAGAATTCTTGGCAAGGATCAGATTTCCCTTGGTAGGGAAGGTATTTGGATCCATAAAATCCCCCCTTTTATTCCATCATAGACTGTGCGTCAGAGACAGCCTGTTCCACAAGGTCAATATCGGTTGGCTGATAGTACTGATTCAGAACTTTGGTATCGATACGGTCAAGCTCCTCTTTCGGAAGCAGGCCAAGCAGCTTCCAGCCGATATCCAGTGTTTCGGTGATCGTACGGTTTTCCATCGGACCCTGGCCGACAAACTCACGCTCAAAGGCATTACCGAAGATCAGATACTTTTTATCCAGCGGAGAAAGCTCATCTTCACCGATAACGGAAGCCAGTGCTCTGGCATCTCCTACTTTTGCGTAGCAGGAAAACAGCTGGTTTGCCACATCCTGATGGTCTTCTCTGGTATATCCCTTACCGATACCATCCTTCATCAGACGGGACAGAGACGGCAGTACGTTGATCGGTGGATAGATCGCCTGTCCGTGAAGCTGTCGGTCCAGAACGATCTGACCTTCGGTGATATACCCGGTCAGGTCAGGAATCGGGTGGGTGATATCGTCGTTTGGCATGGTCAGGATCGGAATCTGCGTAACCGATCCGGTGCCGCCCTGTACGATACCGGCACGCTCATAAAGGGTGGCCAGTTCACTGTAGAGGTAACCCGGATAACCTTTACGGGAAGGAATCTCACCCTTGGAGGAAGATACCTCTCGCATCGCCTCACAGAAAGAAGTGATATCGGTGAGGATGACCAGAATATGCATACCTTTTTCAAAAGCCAGATATTCGGCGGCGGTCAGTGCCACTTTCGGAGTGATCAGTCGCTCAACGACCGGATCATTTGCCAGGTTCAGATACATGACTACGTGGTCAGAAACACCGCTTTCCTCGAAGGTACGGCGGAAGAACTCAGCCACGTCATATTTGACACCCATCGCCGCAAAAACGATGGCGAATTTTTCATCGGTATTGTCACCAAGAGAAGCCTGCTGTACGATCTGTGCGGCAAGCTGGTCATGGGGAAGACCGTTTCCGGAAAAAATCGGAAGCTTCTGTCCGCGGATCAGGGTTGTCAGACCGTCGATGGCGGAGATGCCGGTGCGGATATAGTTACGCGGATATTCACGGGTGACCGGATTTAATGGCAGACCGTTGATATTTGCTTTGGTGTCTGCCACGATCGGTCCCAGACCGTCGATCGGGTTGCCGATACCGTCGAAGGTACGTCCCAGGATCTTCTCGGAAAGACCGATCTCCATGGGATGCCCGGTCAGACGGGTGTGGGTGTTGTCGAGAGACATATTGTCGGATCCCTCAAAAACCTGGATCACAGCTTTGTCTTCGTAGACTTCTACGATCCGTCCCAGTTTCTTTTCTTTTCCATCGATGGTAAATTCTACAATCTCTTCATATGCTGCATTTTTGACACCCTCCAGAACTACCAGAGGACCATTGATTTCACTTAAGCCAAGATATTCAATTGCCATAATTCCATCCTCCTTATCCGTTCTTTTCCAGTACTTTATCGTAGAAGGTATCTACTGCTTTTTTATAATCGTCAAACATTTCCGGTTTGTCGTTTGGCACATCGTATTTGATGGCGATGATCTTTTCGAAAATATTGTCCTCTTTCAGGACAGACATAGGCATCCCCATAGTTACCAGGGCTTTTGCTTTTTTATACAGATATAAAATGATTTCCATCATCTTATACTGTTTTTCCAGCGGGACACAGGTATCATCTGCGTGGAATGCGTTCTGCTGTAAGAATCCCAGACGGATCACACGGGCGATCTCGAGGATCAGTTTCTGGTCATCCGGAAGAACGTCACTGCCGATCAGTTTTACGATTTCCATCAGGCTGCTTTCCGTGTTAAGAAGAGCCATGATCTGGTTTCTGAGATCGATAAAGTTTTTATTTACATGGGTCTGGTACCATGGTGCCAGATCGTTCAGATATTCACTGTAACTGGTCAGCCAGTGGATCGCCGGGAAATGTCGTGCATAAGCCAGCGACTTGTCCAGTCCCCAGAAACAGCGGACAAAACGTTTGGTGTTCATCGTAACCGGTTCGGAGAAATCGCCACCCTGCGGGGATACAGCCCCGATGATCGATACGCTTCCTTCGGTTCCGTTAAGATTTTCCATCATGCCTGCTCTTTCATAGAAGGCAGACAGACGGGAAGCCAGATAAGCCGGGAAACCTTCCTCTGCCGGCATCTCTTCCAGACGGCCGGAGAGTTCACGGAGGGCTTCTGCCCAACGGGAGGTAGAGTCTGCCATAATAGCCACATCGTAACCCATATCACGGTAATATTCCGCCAGCGTCAGACCGGTGTAGATGGAAGCCTCACGGGCAGCCACCGGCATGTTGGAGGTATTCGCGATCAGGGCCGTACGATTCATCAGGGGATGACCGGTCTTCGGATCCACCAGTTCTCCGAATTCCTCCAGTACCTGAGTCATCTCGTTTCCACGTTCACCGCAGCCGATATAGATGATAATATCTGCATCAGACCACTTGGCGATCTGGTGCTGCGTCATGGTTTTTCCGGTACCGAAACCACCGGGAACAGCGGCGGTGCCGCCTTTTGCGATCGGGAACATGGTATCCAGGATACGCTGACCGGTGATCAGTGGCCTGGATGCCGGGAAACGTCTTTTGGTCGGACGGGGAACACGGATCGGCCATTTCTGGCACAGGGAGAGTTCCTTTGTGGTTCCGTCGGCAAGTTCCAGTGTGACGATCGGATCCACGATCGTGTAAGCACCATCAGGTGCTGCTTTGATAACGGTTCCCTCCACATCCGGAGGAACCATGGATCGATGAAGGATACTTGCGGTTTCCTGGGTTTCCGCGATGACGGTTCCTCCGGTTACATGATCGCCCTCGGATACGGTCACATGAACATTCCATTTTTTGGAGGTATCCAGAGAATCGACGCTGACACCACGGGTGATATATTTGCCGGAGCGGGCAGCAATCTCACTTAGCGGACGCTCGATACCGTCGAAAATGTTGTTCAGGATTCCGGGTCCCAGTGTTACGGAGATGGCATCACCGGTTCCCACAACTTCCGCGCCGGGTTTCAGACCGGTGGTCTCCTCGAAGACCTGTACAGTGGTGGCTTTCTTTGACAGGGAGATGACTTCCCCTACCAGATGCTCTTCACCCACATGTACCATCTCAGACATACGAAGACCAGTATTTCCCTTCAGGTAAATAACTGGTCCGTTGATTCCATAAATGATTCCTTTTTTATTCATCTGTCATACCTCCGGCAAAGACAAATTCTTCTTTTGCTTCCCTGAGTAAAGTAGCAAATGAGTTGTCTATCAATATATTTTTGGAGCGGATCACGGCGCGCATACCGCCCATGAAAGCTTCTTTGGATACTACCGGGGCAAAGCCGAAGCGTGCGGCAAGTTCCGGGATCCAGTTCTGGTCTGCGGGATCAAGATAAACCACAAGGGCATCTTCTCCGGCAAAGTCGCGGGCTTCCTGGATCCGCTGGGAGAGATATTCCAGATATTCCGGTGTGGAGCGAAACTGTGCAAGACGCTCCGCCACATCGTGAAACAGCTGCTGCTTGATCTCTTCGGTCTTATCGGAAAGAAGGCGGCGGTATTCCAGCTGTCTGGCAGAGACGGTTTTGTTGATCTCGCGTTTGAGATTGTCGGTTTCTGCCTGAATATGAGACTGAATCTGCCGTTCTTTGGTCTCTTTATGTTCCTGGAAAATCTTATCCAGGGCTTCCTGATGCTGTGTCTGCACCTGCTGTGCCTCCTGCATGGCACTGTCGATGGAGGCTGTATAAAAATGCTGTAATTTTTCTTCGATAGTCAATGTATTCACCCTCTTTGATTTATAGTTACAGTTTTAGTCCAATGGCTTCGTTGACATAAGAGGTGATAAAATCCGGTTTCCGGCCGGTACCGTGACGGTCGGGGATCTCCACGATCAGAGGTACCTTGTGATGGAGTTTCACCTCATCCACAATTTCCGGGAATTCTCTGCCGAACTTTTCTGTAAGCAGAAGAATCCCGATTTCTTTATCGGCCAGAGCCGTTTCCAGAGCGGTGCGCAGTTCTTCTCTCTCGTGCACCACCACACCGTCCACCCCGGCGAGCCGCATGCCCGTCTGGGTATCGATGTTGTCACTGATCAGATACATTTTCATAAAGCAAAACCTCTTTGTAAGGATTAAAGTTTACCTAAGATCATGAAGGAAATGATCAGACCATACAGAGCAATACCTTCTGCCATGGCTACGAAGATCATGGATTTACCGAACAGGGAACCGTCTTCGCTGATAGCACCCAGGGCTGCACTTGCAGAACTTGCTACGGCGATACCGGAACCGATGCCGGACAGGCCGGTTACGAGAGCGGCACCGAGATAACCAAGACCGGTTGCAAGACCACTTCCGGCTGCGTCAGTAGCAGCCTGTATGTTCTGCGCACCGGCGAACATGGCGATGGTTCCTACAAGGAGTGTGCCAAAGAAGAAGAAACAGTTGACTGCCAGAGATTTTTTGTAACGTTTTTTGTTTCTCTCACCCAGAAGAAATGCGCCTCCCGGGATGATGATGCTGAGAATCAGTGCTGCGGCGGTAAGAATTTCGATAATAGTTGACATAATAATATCCTCCTGCTTATTTATTTTTGGATTTTTTTAAAAATGGCTGAAAAGCTCTTCCGTTTCCTTTATAGAAACGGCTGAACATCTCATAATATTCCAGACGGAGAACCTGGATAGCTACGATCAGGCCTTCCATCGCGGTAACGAAAATATTGCCGAAGATCACGACGATCCAGTTCGGGCTTCCGGCTTCTGCACCGGCAAGCATCAGTACGACTTCCATCATAGCGGCATGGCTGACGGCGAAAGCGCCGATACGGACGAAAGAAAGGGTGTTGGACAGATAACTTAACATGACTTCGAAGAGTTCAAAAAAGCTCTGTACAAAATACATGCCCTTGCTTCCTTCGATGACGGGACTTTCTTTTTTCACCATTCTTGCCAGAGGCTCTTTCAGCATAATGATCACTAACGGAATACCGAACATCACGCCGAGAACCGCACCTGCGGGAAGGGTGTGGCCTGTCATAAACAGGAAGATCACAGCGACCAGGGAGCCGTAGAACACCAGTCCTGCCACAGCATTCTGGTCAAACCAGATGCCTTCTACATCTTTCATGCGAACGGCATTAATAATATGAAAGATCATTGTAATCAGGATCAGGAACATACCGAAAGCGATTGCAACGACAAATACCGTATTTAACGTACCAAGGAACGGCAGATTGGACATCGCCTCCACCGGACGCAGCCAGAGCGCGGGGATCACATCTTCAAAACCGAAGATGCTGCCGAACATCAGACCGAAGAAAGTGGAGAAAATACCTGCAGTGCCGATAATGGCCGCCAGATCCATCTTCTTAAACTTATATAGAAGAAATCCGCCAATCACCAGGCAGGCTCCCTGACCGGCATCACCGAACATCGCACCGAAGATAAACATATAGGTCAGTGCCACGAAGATCGTAGGATCCATCTCGTGATAGGACGGCAGACCGTACATTTTCACAAACATTTCAAAGGGATGGAAGATCTTCGGATTCTTTAACTTGGTCGGCGGTTCGCCGTGTGCTGTGGAATACGGATCTGTCTCTACGAAACAGTAGAGATTCTGATCATCCGCGATTTCTTTCTGAAAAGCTGTGGCATCTGTGACAGACATCCAGCCGCACAGGATATAAAAGACTTCCCGGTTATCCTCTTTGGTGCAGGCGGCAAGCCGACGGACATCAAAGTTGCGGGACTGACTTTCCAGTTTCCGTGTGGCTGCATAGAGCTTTTCACCCTGCTTTTGCAGCAGTTCGGCAATGGTATCCTGCAGTTTTGCCAGCTCTTTTTCTGTCTGTTGCAACTGTCCGGCTAACTGTGCCTGTACCTGAGACGGAATGCCGTAAAGCTTTTCGGGAACATCCAGCTGTTCAAAATGCATAGATGCGTAGACTGCATCGATCCGGTCAGTTACTTTGGTCGGGCAGAAATAAAAGCCCCAGATATACCGGTCATTTTTCTGGCAGGGGTAAAAGAGCGTCTCTTCACTGCCATACACATATGTTTCAAATTTGTTGTAATATTCCCTGCTGATACGACCAAAGCGGCAGGTCATATAGCGGAACTGCAGAAAACGGGAAATATCAAAGTCAAGTGAGAGGAAGGGTTCCAGCTGTGTCAGGAGTTCTTCCAGTTCTTTTTTCTGATCTTCCAGTTCTTTTTTCTGTTCGTTGATTCGGGTCAGCTGTTGATCGAAGGATTCGATCAATGCGACCGCTTCATCCAGTGTCATGGTGAGATTCGTCTGGATGTTTCCGGAGTCCAAAAGCTTTTCATATTCCAGTGCTTTTGCCAGAAGTCCTTTGTAGGGATTGATCTGCAGATAAGGAGTCAGTGTTTTTAACGTCTGCAGCTGTGCAAGAGCATTTTCCAGATGGATCTCGTATCGGGAAAGATACTGATCCACCACCCGGTCAATATCGGCTTTTGGTCCGGTGATGCTTACAAATTGCATTTTTTCAATCATAGTTACATCCCCCGGTGTTTTTTTGCTTACGATTTCGAGATATAGCGCATGGTGTCTTCCGGCGGGATACTGTAACGAATACATTCGAGTACCGTTGTCAGCCGGTCGATCTCATGTTCTTTGTGATAGAGGTAGCAGTAGATCGTGGATACCGAATAAGGATCCGCTTTGCTTTCTCCGGAAAGGACATGCTTCATGATGCTGCTGTACATCTCTTCAAGCGTATGTGAGTTCAGTTTTTCGTAACGTCGTCCATAGTAGGTCCGGTCAAGAAGCGATTCGAAAGCTGTCATCGTCTCAGCTTCTACCAGAGCGGCGATATCTTTCTTATGCAGCTTGTAATTCACAGGAATCAGCAGTGCATAGATATCGGCAGCGGTCATATGGTAATACTGTTTGGAACGGTAGATCCACTGAAGATTCAGTAGATCAAATTTGTTCCCGTAGGCTTTGGTGATCTCTTCCAGGTTCTTTTTGGAGAGAATCTTGTCTTTTGTCTTCCATATGGCAGAAAAATAAGAAAGATCCAGTGCCATCTCGTAGTCAAAAAGCGTTGGTGTTTCCAGACCGGACAGTGCGGCCAGCGGCTGGTAGTAACTGGTTCCCCGCAGATGACTGACAAATTCTTCAATGGACCGGGACGCGGTCAGCAGGTTGATATCCAGCTGTGAGTGCTTATCGAAGAATGGTTTGAATAAAGAAAGATCCAGATTTACATCTCTGTGGTCAAAGATCTTATTCAGACATTCTTTCATGATGGACACTTCGTATCGTCCGAAATAAAGATTGAGGAATTTGCGCTGCTCCATGTTGGAAAATTGATAGATCTTGGTAAAATCGCGATAAATCGAATTCACCAGAAGCTGTTCAATCTTTCCACGGTGCAGAGCCTCTTCTGAGAGAGAGTCCAGGATCGCTTCATAAGCGGGCTGCTGTTTCAGATAGGTAACTGCCTGGGGAACGCTTTTGAGTTCTGCCAGTTCCCGGTACTGATCGTCAGTCAGCAGTCTGCTCTGCATGGCTCGGATCTTCGTGGTCAGACCACTGTAAGATAATAATGATCCCATATACTTCACATCCTGATTATTTTGTGGTAAATCTTGTCGCATAATGCATCTTTATGTTCCTTATAATAAGCATCCATGTGCTTAAGGGAACGTTCGGTGGAGGTTTTCAGGTGTTCCAGTTCCCGATCCGCCTGTTCCTGCAAAGTGCGTTTGGCAGCTTCCAGTGCTCTGGCAGCCTGAGCATCCGTATCGTTATCATAAGTAGAGGTACGTTCCTCGGCCGCGTTGTCCTGACGTCGGGTTTCTTCGACAGCAGATTCCATAATGCGGGAAGCGGCTGTCTCGATTTCAGACAATTTGTCGATTACAGATTCCATTTTTCCCTACTCCTTTGTTTAAAATTTATCATTATCATACACCTATTCAATCAAAAAGTAAATCAGAACTGTCTATATGTATACAAATTATTGGAAATGTATAACAAATTTATTCATATTCATAATGAAAAATAGTCCTTTCCAAGTATGCCTCTTTTATAGTAGAATAAAGCGCGACATAGCTGTTTTACACAAGAAAATACCTGGAGGGAAATATATGAGGTTAAGGAATATACGCGGCTCTAAAGAGACGATTGCAGCCAGCGATTATGTGGTACAGGAACCGGAGACACACAAGGGAACATGGGGGCAGCTTTTTGGCAATGAGCAGCCGGTACAGATTGAAGTGGGAATGGGAAAGGGACGTTTTATCATGGATATGGCGCGCCTGCATCCGGATCGTAATTTTGTGGGGATCGAGATGTATGACAGTGTACTGCTCCGTGCGGTGCAGAAGAGAGAACAGCTCGAAGAAGATCTGCCAAACCTGTATTTTATCCGTATGGATGCACGAAATCTGCCGGATGTCTTTGAGAAAGGAGAAGTGGATAAGATCTATCTGAATTTTTCGGATCCATGGCCGAAGGAGCGTCATGCAAAACGCCGTCTGACTTCCCGCCAGTTTTTGGAGCGTTACGACAAGATCCTGGCACCGGAGGGAACGGTAGAGTTCAAGACCGATAACCGCCCGCTGTTTGAGTTCTCACTGGAAGAAGTGAAAGAAGCAGGCTGGGTTCTGGACGCTTCGACTTTTGATCTTCATCATGATGCAAAGCTGATGGAAGGAAATGTAATGACCGAATACGAAGAAAAATTCTCCCGGGCGGGAAACCCGATCCATAAAATGATCATTCACCGATAAGAAGAGAAAATGATCCGGCGCAGCGGAATAACCCGCTGTGGACCGGATTCTTTCTCCTTCATATCATATTATAACAACAGAACTTTGAAGGATCCGTGAGAAGATGGGAAAAAAATGCTGTTGCCGCAACCGCTTCTACGACTGGAGCTACAACAACCCCAGGATCGACCGCAAACTGACTGATCTGCACAAACGTCTGTCAGAACTGGACGATATCCTGTGTGCGAGAAAGAAAAGTGAAAAAAAACGAAAAAAATTGTAAAAAAAGACTTGCATTTTTCTATACGGATGATATAATAGTTCTTGCGTTACAGATACAAGCGCCTTTAGCTCAGCTGGTAGAGCAGTAGACTCTTAATCTATTTGTCCAGGGTTCGAATCCCTGAAGGCGCACTTAAAGCACTGTTTTCGATGACATGGAGCATCGGGGACGGTGCTTTTTTAATGTCTGATACGAAAATTCAAAATCTATAGGTCGAAAAAGACCTTCTGAATAAACAAAGAAAAGGAGAAAACTTATGAACCGAGATGTACCGTTAAAAAAATACGCAAAAAAAATGAACCACTCCTACACCTTCGGCGCTTTCCCGACGATCGAACTGCTGAAAAATCAGCCGGAACATGTGCTGAAAGTCCTGCTTCACCCGGATATGAACAGTGAGACTCAACTGGAGATCATCACTGACCTGTGTAACCGGCACAATATACCGATCGAACGGGCCGCAAAAGTGGTTGAAAAGCTCAGAGACAAAGAGAACATCTTCGCTGTCGGTGTGTTTGAAAAATACACGAACCAACTGGATCCAACAGCGGATCATATCGTTCTTGTTAACCCGAGTGATATGGGGAATATGGGAACGATCATCCGGACAAGCATCGGTTTTGGTATCGAAAATCTTGCGATCATAGAGCCGGGTGTGGATGTATTTAACCCGAAAGTAGTACGGGCCTCGATGGGATCTTTGTTTCAGTTGAATTTCTGTTATTTCCCAAGCTTTGAAGCCTACAAAGAACAGGCGGGTAACAGAAGCCTTTATCCGTTTATGCTAAAGGGAGCTGTGCCGTTGCAGGAGCTTCAGAGAGACACCACTGAGACCTACTCCCTGATCTTCGGAAATGAAGCCACCGGACTGCCGGACAGTTTTGCGGATGAAGGCCAAAGTGTGGTGATCCGTCATACCGATCATATCGATTCGTTAAACCTGGCGCTGGCTACCGGCATCGGTATCTACGAATTCACAAAATGATAAAAATAACTAAAAAAGATATAAAAAATATCTAAAAAAAGACAGGTTTCGAGCCGGGAAATTTTAAGAAAACCTGGAAAAATGAAAAATAGCATAAAAAATACACAGGATTTTGTGAATAATAAAACGACTAATGGTCAGTTTTGCTAAAATACGAGAAAAATTGACAAAAACAAACATGAAAAATAGGAATGTTGACAAATGAAAAATTCAGAAGTAAAATTTGTAAAACTTCGGATTTATGGAGAGGATATAAATTAAGAAGTTTTAAGTGACTATTCAGTAGATAATATCCCACGAGGGTACTGAACAGTTACGTTTTGCTTATTAAAAGTTAAGGAAAGGGAGGGAGAGAAACGGATTTAGCAAGTAAATTACTGGAAGAGCTGAACTGTGACACTGCCTTTACGATCCCCCTGTTTGGAGGAATTGAAATCGCAGAGTCTGTGGTTGTAACCTGGATCATTATGGCTGCACTGGTAATAATTTCCATATTACTTACACGCAATCTCCAGGTGGAACCTGAAAACATCAGTAAACGCCAGTTGGCACTGGAAACAGTGATCGGTGTCATACAGGATTTCTTCAAAGATATTCTTGGAGAAAAAGGAAAAATGTATATTCCTTATCTGATGTCGGTGGCCATTTATATTGGCGTAGCCAATCTGATTGGTATTCTGGGATTTAAACCACCAACTAAAGACATGAATGTAACAGCAGCTCTGGCAATCATGAGCATTGTATTAATTGAATTTGCCGGAATCCATGCAAAAGGCGGAAAAAAGTGGCTGAAGAGTTTTGCAGAACCTACACCGGTGGTGTTGCCGATCAACATCCTGGAAATCTTCATCCGACCGGTATCCCTTTGTATGCGATTATTCGGTAACGTACTGGGTTCCTTCGTTGTCATGAAACTGATCGAAGCAGTAGCCCCTGTACTGGCGCCTGTACCGTTGACCTGTTATTTTGATATTTTCGACGGACTGATCCAGGCATATGTGTTTGTCTTTCTGACAGCACTGTTTATCAAAGAAGCTATTGAGTAAACTTAATTGGAAAAGAGAAAAGGAGAAAACATTATGTTAGTAGCAATCGGAGCAGCAGTAGCAGTATTAACAGGTATCGGAGCAGGACTGGGAATCGGTCTGGCAACAGGTAAAGCAGTAGATGCAATCGCAAGACAGCCGGAAGCAGAAAGCAAAATCAGCAAATCCCTTCTTCTTGGTTGTGCACTGGCAGAGGCAACCGCTATTTACGGTTTCGTTATCGGTCTGCTGATCATCTTCTTCCTTGGCTAATCACCATTACCGAAACATGAGAAAAACGAGAAAGGCAGGTGAGTAAAGGGTGTTACGGATAGACTTAAATCTGGTTTGGACCATTATCAACGTCATCATTCTCTACCTTTTACTGAAAAAGTTCCTGATCAAACCGGTAACTGCGATCATGGATAAGAGAGAGCAGATGGTGAAACAGGGTCTGGAAGGTGCCAGAGCCCAGGAGAGCCAGGCGAAGGAACTGAAGGTTAAATATGAAGAAGCCCTTGCATCTGCGAAGGAAGAATCTCTCCAGCTGGTTGAGAAAGCCAGAGGAAATGCCCAGGTGGAATATGACCGTATTCTGGGTGAAGCGGATGAACAGGCGAAAAAGATAAAAGAAGCGGCCAGAAAGGATGTGGAACTGGATCGGGAAAAAGCAATGAAAGAGATGCAGTCCGAAGTTGCAGGACTTGCTCTTACCGCAGTATCCCGTATCCTGCAGGAAGGTACTGATCCACAGAGTGACGGTGCGCTGTATGAACAATTTTTGAAAAAAGCAGGTGAGGCCAATGACACAGACCGCTGATCGTTATGGAAAAGTGCTTTATGATCTGAGAGTTCCCGCAGAAGATGTGGAACAGATGAAAGCGGCTTTGTGTGCGGCGCCTCAGCTGGTGAAAATTCTCAATGATCCGACTCTTACCAAAGAGGTAAAGCATGAGATTATAGAAACAATATTCCCGAAGAGCTTACACAACTTTTTAAAGACAGTCAGTGACCGGCGAAGATGTGATCAGATCGATGACATGCTGGAAAGCTACAGGGCCTGTGTGAGAAAGGAAAAGGGAATTGTGGCCGCTACGCTGTACTGTGTCCATGAGCCGGATGAGAATCAGAAAGCTCAGATGGAACAGTTCGTCAGGAGAACCTATGGCGTCAATGGCGTGGAAATGACTGTTGAACAGCAGCCGGACCTGATCGGAGGATTTGTTCTTCGTGTGGGGGACCGGGAATTTGACTGGAGTCTGCGCGGCAGAGTCCGTCAGCTGCAACAACGATTGATCCGGAGGTGAAAGAAATGAGCACAATCAGCTCAGAAGAAATTATTTCCATTCTGAAAGAGAAAATCGAAAATTACGATGCCATGTGTCAGGAACAGGAAACCGGTAAGGTTATCAGTGTCGGTGACGGAATCGCAACGATCTATGGAATCGATCATGCGATGTACGGCGAGATCGTAACTTTTGAAAACGGCGAAAAAGGAATGGTTCAGGATATCCGTCAGGATACCATCGGATGTATCCTGTTCGGTAAAGATACAGGAATCAAAGAAGGTACCCGTGTGGTACGTACGAAAAAGAAAGCCGGAATCCCGGTCGGTGAAGGATTTGTCGGCAGAGTTATCAATGCGCTGGGTGAGCCGATCGACGGAAAGGGAGCTGTAGAAGAAGACGACTACTATCCGGTAGAAAGAGAAGCACCTGGTATTATTGAGAGAAAATCTGTCAGTGTTCCTATGGAGACCGGTATCTTGTCTATCGACTCCATGTTCCCGATCGGACGTGGACAGCGTGAGCTGATCATCGGTGACCGTCAGACCGGTAAGACAGCGATCGCAACCGATACCATCTTAAACCAGAAAGGCAAAGACGTAATCTGCGTCTACGTTGCCATCGGTCAGAAAGCATCTACGATTGCAAAACTGGTAAATACACTGACCAAACATGATGCTATGGATTACACCATCATCGTTTCTGCTACAGCCAGTGACTGTGCACCGTTACAGTACATTGCACCTTATTCGGGAACCGCTATGGCAGAATATTTTATGCACAAAGGAAAAGACGTACTGATCGTATACGATGATCTGTCCAAACATGCGGTTGCATACCGTGCCCTGTCCCTGTTGCTGGAGCGTTCTCCGGGACGTGAAGCTTATCCGGGTGACGTATTCTATCTGCATTCCAGACTGCTGGAACGTTCCAGCCGGCTGAGCGATGAAGAAGGCGGCGGATCTATCACAGCACTGCCGATCATCGAGACACAGGCGGGTGACCTGTCGGCCTATATCCCGACAAACGTTATTTCCATCACTGACGGTCAGATCTTCCTGGAAAGTGATCTGTTCTTCTCCGGTATGCGTCCGGCCGTAAACGTTGGTCTTTCCGTATCCCGTGTAGGTGGTGCGGCACAGACAAAAGCCATGAAGAAAGCAGCAGGAAGTATCCGTATCGACCTGGCCCAGTACCGTGAGATGGAAGTATTTACCCAGTTCAGTTCCGATCTGGATGAGACAACCAAAGCGCAGTTACAGTATGGAAAATGTCTGATGGAACTGTTAAAACAGCCATTATGTAATCCGCTTTCCATGCCACAGCAGGTTATCACTCTGGTAGCTGCAACACATAAAGTTCTGGTAGATGTGGAAGTAAGCAAACTGAAAGCATTCCAGATGGATATGCTGCAGTATTTTGCAGATATGCATAAAGAGATCATCGATGAACTGAATAATAAAAAAGTTCTCAGCGATGAACTGACAGAAAAGATCGTAGAAGTGGCAGAGGAATTCAAGAAGAGCAGGTGTTAATATGGCAAATGTAAAAGAGATACAGGACCGGATCAAGAGTATCCAGGACACCATGAAGATCACCAATGCGATGTACATGATCTCATCATCCAAGATGAAGAAAGCAAAGAAAGCGCTGTCAGATACAGAGCCCTATTTCTTTGAGATGCAGTCCGCGATCCGCCGTATCCTGCGTCATGTGCCGGATATTGAGCATGCTTTCTTCGATGAGAGACCGGAGATTCCGAAAAAAGACCGGAAGATCGGTCACATCATCGTAACAGCAGACAAAGGACTGGCAGGTGCTTATAACCATAACGTGATCAAGATGGCAGAAGAGCAGCTGCAGTGGGAAGGAAAACACAGTCTGTTTGTTCTTGGAGAACTGGGTCGGCAGTATTTTTCAAAGAAAACACTGCCGGACGTGTCTGTGGATATGGATTTCCACTTTACGGTTCAGAAGCCTTCCATGCACCGTGCCCGTATGATCGGGCTGCGTATGGTAGAGGAATATCTGGAAGGAAAACTGGATGAGATCCATGTGATCTACACCAACATGGAAAATGCTGTGACCAATGAGACACAGACTCTTCAGCTGCTTCCGTTAAAGAAAGCTTCGTTCCATACCGAACTGAAAATGGGAATTCCGGCGGATGTACATCATGAGGAGATCATGCTGGTACCGTCCGCAGATGAAGTGTTAAATACCATCATTCCGAACTATGTAGTGGGAACGATATACGGCTGTCTGGTAGAATCCTACTGCAGCGAGCAGAACGCCCGTATGACAGCCATGGATGCCTCGAACCGGAATGCCAGCGAGATGCTGAAAGCCTTATCGATTCAGTATAACCGGGCAAGACAGGCAGCGATCACCCAGGAGATCACCGAGGTTATCGCAGGTGCGAAAGCACAGAAAAATAAACACAAGTAGAGGCAAAAATATATAGAGAGATAAGAGAGGAGGAGCGAATCCATATGCAGACAGGAAAAATCGTACAGGTCATGGGACCTGTAGTAGACGTCCTTTTCGAAGGACAGACTCTCCCGTCCATCAAGGATGCTCTGGAAGTTGACAACGGTGGGAAAAAGTGTGTCATGGAAGTAGCACAGCACATCGGAAACAATATGGTTCGTTGTATTATGCTGAATTCCAGTGAAGGACTTCACCGTGATATGGAAGTAACAGCTACAGGCGCAGGTATTCAGGTGCCGGTAGGAGAAAAGACACTGGGTCGTCTGTTCAATGTACTGGGTGACACCATCGATGGTGGAGAAAGCCTGGAGAAAGAACAGCACTGGGTAATCCACAGAGATCCCCCGACCTTTGAGGAACAGAGCCCGGTTGTAGAGATCCTGGAGACAGGTATCAAAGTAATCGACCTTCTGGCACCCTATGCCAAAGGTGGTAAGATCGGTCTGTTCGGTGGTGCCGGTGTAGGTAAAACCGTACTGATCCAGGAACTGATCCGTAACATCGCAACAGAACACGGTGGATATTCCATCTTCACCGGTGTAGGAGAACGTTCCCGTGAAGGTAATGACCTGTGGAGTGAGATGAAAGCATCCGGTGTACTGGAGAAAACTGCTCTGGTATTCGGACAGATGAACGAGCCACCGGGATCCCGTATGCGTGTAGCAGAGACGGGTCTGACCATGGCAGAATATTTCCGTGATGAAGAACATCAGAACGTGCTTCTGTTTATTGATAACATTTTCCGTTTTGTGCAGGCAGGTTCCGAGGTATCCGCACTGCTTGGCCGTATGCCTTCCGCAGTAGGTTACCAGCCGACTCTGGCCAATGAAATGGGTGAACTGCAGGAGAGAATCGCTTCCACAAAGAACGGTTCCGTAACTTCCGTACAGGCTGTTTATGTGCCTGCCGATGACCTGACAGACCCGGCTCCGGCGACTACCTTTGCCCATCTGGATGCCACTACGGTACTTTCCCGTAAGATCGTAGAACAGGGTATCTATCCGGCAGTAGATCCGCTGGAATCTTCTTCCCGTATTCTGGAAGCGGATGTGGTAGGAGAAGAACACTACCGCGTGGCAAGAAAAGTGCAGGAGATTCTTCAGAAATACAAAGAACTGCAGGATATCATCGCGATCCTTGGTATGGAAGAACTGTCAGAAGATGATAAACTGACCGTATTCCGTGCAAGAAAGATCCAGCGTTTCCTGTCCCAGCCGTTCCACGTAGCAGAAACCTTTACCGGTGTTCCCGGAAAATACGTGCCGCTGGCTGAGACCATCCGCGGTTTCAAAGCAATCGTTGACGGTGAGATGGATGAATATCCGGAATGGGCATTCTTTAATGTAGGAACCATCGATGATGTTATCGAGAAAGCAAAGTCACAGGAGGCTTAAGATAAGGAGGTACCGGCATGAGTGGATTTTATATGCGAGTTCTTGCCAGTGACCATGTATTTTACCAAGGAAGGGTAGAAGCAGTGACTCTCCCGGGTGATGATGGTGAACGTACCGTACTGGCCCATCATGCAGACAGTATCATTTCCATCAGAGAGGGCGAACTTCGTTTTCGCGATGTGGAAGAAAACTGGCATGAGGCGATCGTAGGTCTGGGCTTTGCAGAGATGATCAATAACCGTCTGACCATTCTGGTAGACACCGCAGAACGCCCGGAAGACATCGACCGGAAGCGTGCGGAAGAAGCGAAAGCAAGAGCTGAGGAGCAGCTTCGTCAGAAGCAGAGTATGCAGGAATACTACATGTCCAAAGCATCCCTCGCCCGTGCGATGACCAGACTGAGTGCGACGAACAAAAAGAATATTGTGTAACTGTGAAGGTACTGAACAGTTACAAATATTGTATAGATGAGTATGGGACACCTCCCGGAAGGATAACCTTCCGTGGGGTGTTTTTTTTGCCAGGCATACGACAAAAAGGTCCGGTGGACCTTTTTTAGTTTTTCCGGACATAAAACCCGATAAAAATGTCATGGTGGGAATAACCATGAAAAAAATAAGTATAATACAGGTAACTGTTCAGTACCTTCACAGTTACTGATATAGTTACAAAACATTCGGGCAACAGAGGCGAGCGGGCGATGGACAGATATATACCATACATAAAAATAGCAGTATGTACTCAGAATCCAGGGGTCAATGACACGATCAGAGAATACGCAGCCGGATTCGAGGTACGGGCAGGGGTGAAAATACAGGTGGATATCATGAAGAACTGTTATCCACTGGCGAAAAAGATTCTGGACCGGGAACATTACGATGTGATCTGCCTGGGAAGAAAACTGTGGGATATCGACAGCTATACCTTTGCATCGAGCATCCGTATGACGGACCAGGAAACCATATTTTTACTTCTTGGATGGGACAGACTGACCCTTCCACAGATCGAAAAAGTAGCGCCGGTCGCGTATCTTCACACTCCCTTGCAGAAAGAAGAATTTCGCAAAGAACTTTACCGGGTGCTCAGCCGTCTTGGCCCCGGACGCCGATACCTCTCCATCCACACGCCGGGCTATAAAAGCCGTATGCTGTATCGGGACATTACCTATATCTGCAGGAGCGGAAATACCGTGCTGCTGCATACCCTGAAAGGCGTGTACCGTGCACAGGCAACGATGGAAGAAATCGAAGAGGAACTGATCGGAATACAGGAACGCTTCCTGAAAGTACACAGAAATTACCTGGTGAACCACCGCTATATTTCCTGGATGTATCAGCAGGAAGCAGGCCTGATGGACGGAACCCGCATCCCGGTCAGCCAGATTTACAGGAAACGAATCGAACAGGCCTTTGCTGAGAACAGAAAAGAAATGATGATCCTGTAACTGTGCATGGAATTGCATCGTATCCTGCGAGTATTCTGTTTATAGAAAAACACAGGAGGTACGGGCAAAGATGAAATGGTTCAATGAGTGTTACGGGGTCTATCTCTTTGGAATTTATCTGTTGTTAAATGTCCTGGACTGGCTGACCGGATGGTATAAAGCAAGAGTAAAAAAAGAGGCAAGCAGCAAAGCCGGATTAAATGGAATCATAAAAAAAGTTGGATACTGGATTATACTTCTTATTGCATTTTTGATACCATATATGTTCCAGAGATTGGGAAAAGATCTGCTGGATATGGATCTTGGATATCTTTCGGCTCTTGGCTGGTTTACACTGGCGAATCTTCTGATCAATGAAATCAGGAGCATATTGGAAAATCTGATTGCCTGTGGATATCAGGTGCCGGAGATCCTGAAACGAGGTCTGGAGATAACAGAAAAAATGTTAGATGAGAAAGAAAAATAAAAATATGTAAAAAACAACCATCTTGTCCTGTAGTATGACAAATAAACATCATAAAATGACACGTAAAAGTTACAGCAGAAAAAATCTGTTAATATAAAGTCACATCAGCAGGAGGAGGATGTAACTTTATGGAAGAAAAACAGATGCTATATATAAACGTTATGATATGTGACTCTGACAGTAACAGGATCATAGATCTGGAAAATAAACTGGAAGAGATTGGGGAACTGGAACACATAAAGATAAATATAGAGACCAGACATGAACTGGAATTGCAGACAATAGAAAACTGGTTACCGGAAACATATGATATCTTATTTATAAACCTGGACAGGGAGACCCATCAGGAGTTAACCAGAGCCGGAAAAATCCGTGAAAAAGACGAGAAAATCCATATGATATTAACGTCTGAAAATCAGGAAAATATACAGGAAACATTTGATCTGATGCCGGCGGTGTATCTGATAACCCCATTAGAAAAAGAAAGTCTGAGACATTGGATACAAACAATCCAAAAAAGAGTAAAAGACCGGCGGTTGTATATCACTTTTAATTACAAAAGAAAAACGTATCATATTCCATATCGGGAAATTTTGTATCTGGAATCCCAACAACATAAAATCCGCGTGGTAACGGCTAAAGAAAGCTATACTTTCTACGGGCAGCTGTCCAGAATCCAGAAACAGATGCAACAGGGGAGAGAAACATTCTTACGTATTCATCAGTCATATCTGGTCAACAGCCGTTATGTATACTGGATGGACAGAAATACGGTACGCACACAGGATGGAAGAAGATTTTCTGTAAGCAGTTCTTACAGGGAGCAAGCCAGAGAAAAATATCTTGGTTATGTAAAACAAATATAGGAAAAGAAAGATCTGAATAAGCGAAACTCTTATTTGGATCTTTTTTTGTGCAAAAAAAATACTGCTTGAGACAGAAAAAGTGGAGATTTTTACAAGCAGGAAAAATTCAATCATTTTTCAGGTATGATAAGCAGGTCGTCGAAATCTCAAAGAAAATAAGTAATCGTTATTTATTCCGCACAGTCGGAAGGGATAACGGTTATGGAAAAAACATTGTCGGAATTAATCCGCGAATACAAAGATGGAGGAAAGAGAAACTTTGAGAAAATAGCTGAGAAGATGAATCCACTGATCGAATTCTATGCAAGAAAACTATATACATGGGACAGGGAAGATGCCAGGCAGGAGATGCTACTGGCTTTGTTTTTGTCTCTGGAAAAAATGAAATATTGCAGGAATGAAGGAGAGATGCTCAGCTATCTGAAGACGGGCATCAGACGAAGATATAAAGATCTGATGCTGAAAGAATTACATAATAAAGAAGAGACTGTATATGCGGAATGGACGGAAGTTCAGGATGAAAGAGACGATTTTGCAATATCCGAATTCTATATGAATCTGGAAAGTGCCCTGGAAAGTTTTCATGGAAAAGAGCGAAAAATTGCTGAACGAATCTTATTTTACGGAGAAAGCGACACGGAAGCAGCGATACAGGAAGCAGTCAGCAGACAGTATTGCAACAGAATCAGGAAAAAGTTTGTAAGAAAGATGTAAGACAATAAAATAATTATAGAATTGACACTATGTATATGGTAATATATATTAAGAAGGCTTTGAAAAAGGAGAACGGAGATGAAAATAGCGGTATGCGATGATGATAAGCTTCTGACCGGAAAGATTGACGGTCAGCTGCAAAGAATCCAACAAAAAATGGGCATTTCCTTTGAAACAGATATCTTTTTTGACGGAGAAACATTATGGGAAGCAATTGAGAAACATGGTTCCTATGATATCATTTATCTGGATATCGAAATGGAAAATATGGATGGAATAACCGTGGCAAGAAAGATTCGGGAACAGGATCCGTATACCATTCTTTTGTTTGTATCAAGCTATGACAGCTACTATGAACAATTATTTGAAGTAGAACCTTTACGATTCCTTCGAAAACCGATCAATCCGGAAAAGTTCGAAGAATATTTCAAGATTGCTTACGGAAGACTGATGAATCTGGACGAGCGCTTGCACTTTGAATTCAACAAGCGATTATACCAGATCCCATATCGGTCGATCATGTATATGGAAAGTCGGAGGCGAGTGATCCATCTGATAGAAAACGGCGGACAGGAGTATCGCTTTTATATGAAAATGAATGACCTGATGCAGGAAATCAGCCGGGTTGCTCATATGTTTATACGGATTCATTGCTCTTACGTGGTAAATTATTATTATATAAAAACATTTGGAGCATCGGAAGTTGTTCTTTTGAATGGGGAAGTCCTTCCGGTAAGTATAGAATATAAAAACGAGGCTATGAAATTCTATATGGATATGGCAGAGTAAGATACCGATACTATAATCAGACCAAAACTTCCTTTTTATACATAATTATGTATAAACGGGACAGCATGGGAAAGAGCAGACATTCTACAATAAAAACAAAAACGGAGAATGCCTGCAAATGGATACGTATTATAAGATACCAAAAAGACTGGAAGAATATCGGAAAAGAATCAGTTTTACCCAGGAACAAATGGGCGATATTATGGGAGTTGGGCAGGATCATTATCAACGCCTGGAAAAGGGAACTGTCATAATATCCAATAACGGTTTGGAAAAAATAGAAGAACATGGTGGGGATATTTATTATCTGATTACCGGTGAGAAGCAGAAAACAGGAATCGTCAATGAATTGTTGGAATCATGCTCGAATCAAAAAGAAAAAGAACTGTTGCTGCGGTTTTATATTTTATGTATTGAAGCTGAGCTGACTAAGATACAAGGCGAAATAAAAGATGAGATTCATCATTATCTTCGAATGTCAGAACGAGCACTGGAAGAAGATACTATATGGCGAGGAATACGTCTGCTTGAAGGTACTACACAGATGAATATGGCAAAGCTGTTAGACATCGACCGAAAAAGATATGTAAAGCTTGAAAAACAGACCACCAGTATGGATGCACATATTCTCAACCAGCTATTTCAAGAATTCCGCTTTTTTCCGTTCCAATTGTTTGAGAGAGGAAAGTATTATTTAAACGGTCTATATAATTTAGCCGAGACTCTTCCTGATTCTGAACAGAACGAAATAGAAAGAAAAATGGAAAGCTATATGTCCTGGATAAAAAGAGAGGAGCCTTTACAGTAGTGTAAAGGCTTCTTTCTTTTAGGAATGCTGATTAATTAGCGATGGGTGGGATTGAAATATGCTCGACAGCATGTCTGTGAATATTATGAATCTGCCGAAGACTGTAGTTAAGTTTTTCAGCGATTACTTCCAGGGTATCTCCATGTATGTATTTTAAACGAAGCACATTCTGTTCGACGGGATCTGTAACCGTTTCGATGCACTGAATAATGTTCTGATAATAGCGAACCGCTTCCAGACGTTGAGATTGCAATTTAAAGATCAGAGTATCAACCTGTGCGCGATATAAAGAATAATTCGCATAGGTATCTGTTCCTTCTACTGGATGAAGAATGTAACTTGATTCAAAAGATAACGATTGAAAATTGAATATTTCGCTTTCCAATATTTGAATCAGGCAACGTGTTGAACGGTAGGATTTTAGATACTGTTTCTTTTGGGTAATGGATGATAAATTGGAATTCATATGAAACTCCTCCTTTGCTTTTAAGAGTTAGAAAGGGGAAAAAATATGAAGTGCAACTAGAAGGGGGCAAAAAATATAAAATGGATAAATTATTATGGGATGCTATGGCAGCTTCAGCAATAACAATTACGATGGAAGATTTCTTTTCTACTTTTTTAAAAAAGAAAACAACGAAACGGAATTATGTGGCTATGTGGTTGTTTTATTTTATATATCACATGACAATCATGAATATGTTAAATGGATACGTAGGAAATTTTGTTGGAAATGTAATAGCTTTAAGTATTGTTTGCTGGTTTTCTTATCAAAGCAGTTTTGCGATAAATGCAATGATGACTTTTGTGGCGATATCGTTGAGTGGAATAGCGGAAGGATTGATTGCGATAGCGGTAATAATGATTACAGGAAGTATTAACGGAAATATCAGAATATATGCATTGATTGCTAAGATTATATTTTGGATGATTGTTCGAGTTTTAGCATTACTTTATAAAGGAAAGGTGGAAAAATCTCAGAGAAAAATATATGGAATTATTTTATCAGGATCTGTAATAGCCAATGCTGTTTTTCTGGCTGCTACTATAGAATTAATAGAAATACGAGCAGATTCTATGATCAGGGCATGGGCAGCTGTTTTTGTATTTGTACTATTATTTTTTGATATCGTTATGTTCAAAGTGTATGTCATGTATCAAGAACAAAATCAGATGAAGCGTATGAAACAAGAAGCTATTAATCAGTTAGAAATTTATGATAGACAGATTCATGAAAAGCAAAAAGTCATGGATGAAGTGAGAAAAACAAAGCATGATATGAAAAATAATATGATTTATTTGCAAAATCTGCTGAAAGTGAATCCAGAAGAGGCTGAAAAATATCTGGAAAAATATATAGGGGATACAACAGAAAAAACAGAAGAATTTTCTAAAAGTGGAAATCTTCCGGTAGATGCAGTACTTAATTATAAAAATATGATTGCCAAAAGCAAAGGAATTAATATTATTTTAGAACAACAGATACCAATAGATTTACCGTATAAGGATTCTGATATATGTATAATACTGGGAAATCTGTTGGATAATGCAATTGAGGCAGTTGAAAGCAGTAGGAATAAAGAAATAAGAGTTTATATTATGTATTTTAGACATAAATTTAAAATAAAAGTAAGTAATTATTACGAAGGTCAATTAAAAAAAGATGGCAGTGGTGATTACGTTACTGGAAAGGGAGATAAAATAAATCATGGGCTAGGATTAAAATCAGTAAGAACAATTGTGGAATCTTATGGAGGATTAATGGAAATATCTTCTGAAGATTTTATTTTTCAAGTAAGCATTTTGATATAAAGTTACAGGTAAGACATAAAAAATTACAAGTTAAGATAAAGAATGTTTCCTTGCTGTATATTAGATATACAATAGAGTTAATAAAGGAGATATAAAAACATGCATAATATTTTAAATCTAATGGTGTTGCTAATTGGAATGGAAGTAAAAAATCCGGGTTGCGCATTTATATTTCATCAGCCCCAATATCCAATGGAGGAACGATAATATTGAAAAAATTATGCAAAATTATCACTTATGGACTGGCCAAGCAATTAGATAAGGACCAACATTGGTGCAATATTTTTCAATATGCCATTCAGGTGACTTTAGAAAAGTGGATTAGTCTTACGGTGATGGGGTTATTGGCGACATGGTTTGGATATGGGAAGGAATATCTTTTGTTTCTTTTAATATTTATACCACTTCGATCTTTTGGTGGTGGATTGCACATGAAAACATATATAGGATGCCTGGTGTGTTCATGCCTTATGGTTGGAGGTGTGCTGATTAGCTCTGGAATTGTGGCGGAAAATATGAATATATGGTTGGTAGGGATCAGTGGAATACTTGCGTGTATTCCTGTAAATATTATGGCACCTGTACTACATATAAATCGCCCGATGAAGAAGCGAGAAATTATCATATGCAAAAGAAAAGTGAAAATGTTTACTGTTATCTTGGCTGTAGTACAACTGTTTCTAAGTGGTTGCAATAGAAGAAATCTGGTAGCGCTGATTAGTGAAACAATATGGTTGGTTTTGATCTTTATGGTTTTAGGTAACATAGAGTATGAAAAAGAAAATCATAAAGTAGCATAAGAACAAGAACACCCCGCAGTTGAACTGCGGGGCGTTTAAATATAGGGAGTGTATAACAAGTAGGGATAGTGGTTTATGAATTTTAAAATTACAGGGACAGAAGTTTTCTCCAGGTATTAGTACCCACGATACCATCTGCGGATAATCCGCAATTTTTCTGGAAGGAAATCACTGCATTTTTTGTTCCGGTGCCAAAATCACCGTCGATACCGCCGGAGATGGCAAGACCAAAGAAATAATACAGTCTTTCCTGAAGCAGTGTAACCAGAGTGCCCTTGGATCCGGATTTCAGTGTCGGGCATGCTGCCAGAGTGTTGGAACCGGCCACGCCGTCGATGGTGCCAGGGTTATATCCGGCATCTTTCAGCACAATCTGGAGACGTTTTACCCATGGTTCTCTGCCGTCCCATTTACCTTCGCTGTTGACGATGTACCCGTCTGGAGTCATCTTGTTTGTAAGCATAGCACCGTCACTTCCGACGTAATATACACTTTCAACCCAGGTGTTGACAGCCATAACGCCGTTGGGCAACAGATAATACCATTTTCCTTTGACCTGAACCCATCCGGTCATCATCCAGCCATCGGCATCGAAATAATACCAGCTACCGTCGATCAGTTCCCAGTCACTTTTCGTACAAGTACCGTCAGTATGTCGATACCACCATTTGCCGTTACTTCCCTGAATCCATTCGCCGGCCTTTGTGGTTGGCTGAGTAGGAGTCGTTTCAGCTTCGGCTGTGTAACGAAGAACAGCAGTCCATGGGTTAGAACTGGAATTAGAATAGGCACTGACAGAAATTTCCTTTCCAGTCTGATCGCCTGTTTTTCCACCTTTGGTGGTTCCCTTTTCATTAAGATGAGCGGCAACCTGCTTGTTATTTCCGATGTACATAGCAGTATGTCCGCTTCGGTGTAATACATCCCCACGTTTTAAACCGGCACCTGTGCTAACATTTACGGAAGAAATTACGTTCGTGAATCCACAGGAAAGGAATACATTTTTCATATCGTATGTGGAAGAAGCACCTTTGGTTTTTACCGGAACACCTGCATATTGCCATGCAGAAATGACGGAAGAGGAGCAGTCATAGTCAGGACCCCAGCGAGAATCCTGGTCATAACCATGTGAATCGTCGTTAGCAAGATCAATCATCCATTGTGTAGCTGTTTCAATTTTTCCCATATTTTTTCTCCTTTGTAGATGTTTTTTAGAAATCGGATCCGTGTTTCTATGGTCTCATCATACAGGGAGAGGATGATGAAAAACAATGCAATCTAATTGTTGCATTTAGATTGCATTTTATGCCGAATTGTTACGAGTTATAACAGAAGATGCTACAATTTGATAAGAAATGTTAGTTTGCAATACAGAATATTTAAGTTTCAGTTACGTTTTTGAAAGTCTATTGACTTTGAAAAGAACGGGAACTATAATCCGCTTAAATACTTTGATATGCAAATTATTCAGAAGAAAGGCGGGTAAAGCGCCGGAGCAGGGGAAAGAAAACCGGTAGATACGGAGGGGTTGAACCTGCTGGAAAATGTGGTTGGCCATAAGGAGAGTATGGCGGAAATGGAGGAGTCTATGAAGAAAAAAAATTTGATCGTAGCGATTGTGATGGCAAGTATGATCATGGGCGGCTGTGGACAAAAGACGGCGACCAGTGTGAGCGAGGATCCGACGGTATCGGAAGCGCCGACGAAGGAGGATACACTGGAACCGGAAGAGTCAGCAGAGGATGCGACACAAAGCGCAGAGGAATCACAGGAAGCTACAGACAGTTCTTCAACAAGCAGCAATGCAACGAAGGAAAGTAACAAGGCGACAGAGAGTAATACAGCATCGGGTAGCAGCAATACTTCCGGCGAAGGAAATACAGCAACGGACAACAGCGGTTCGACAAATAACAATACGGCTTCATCTGCCGGGAAGGATACACAGACCGTATCGGAAAGTACAGAGGATACGCAGCCTACTGGAGTTCAGACAAAATATAAGATGTATGATGGAGTATATTTTGACGAGGTGATTTATACCTGGTCCATGGATGACAGTCAGGTAAGACCATATTGTGAAATTAATGTTTCAAATGCAACAGACACATCGTTTGATTTCACAATTTATGATGTAGACGGACAAAATCGCAGCCTGAAGTTTAAAACACATACAGCAGTATTTACGGGAGATGGAACACAGGCGGAATATAATGGAAATGGATATCATCTGGTATTCACGTTCCCGGATGACCGAGGAGCACTTCCGGATGTTGTATGTATGCAGGTGTCCGGTTTAAAGGATATGGGCGGCTGTATGTATGTGAACAATACTGTCCCGGGACATGAATTCGGCTGACAGCATTTGAAAGCGTTTGAAAAATCAAAAGGAGCAAGTATAAATAAGGGTTAAAAATTGTAAAAAGACCATGATGAGTAAGAGCATACAAAAGTATTAGACGGCAAAGGAGAGGGGAGAAACTCCGGCGCCGGAAAGTCCGGGCAGCAGATCCAGGGGGAATGGATCTGCTGCCCGGATTTTGCCTCATAATAACGGGAAAAATAAAAACAATTATGTGCAGAATAAGGATTTTACAAAATATACTTTCCATATGGACGGTTTTGTGGGATAATGAAAAAAAGAGTGCACATAAAAATATCTTTTATCATAGAGAGGAGGACACAGTTTTATGAGAAAAAGAATATGGTTTGCATGTCTGCTTGCGATGAGCATGACATTTGCTGCATGTGGTTCCAAAGCATCTACAGAGGTAGAGCAGGAAGATGCTGCGACTGTACAGGAGGATACCCCGGAAGCGGAAGAAGATACCACACAGGAAGAGGAAAATACAGATACGATCACACCTGAGGAGTCTCAGGAGGAAACAGAGGAAGTACAGGATCCGACCGTGACAGAGACTCCTGAAGATGAGGAAGCACAGAAAAATGATACAGCGCAGGAAGCTCCGCAGGATGTGACACCGGTGAATGCACAGTATCAGGTGTATGCAGGAACATATTATGACATGAATATCTATGAGGCAACTGCAGAGGGTGGAGAGAGCGATTCTTATTGTCAGATCGAAGTGTCAAATATTACAGATCAGACCTTTGATTTTGCTGTATATCAGCTGACAGACGGTAACAAACAGATGATTCTGGATACCAGAACGGCTACGTTTGTGGAAGATGGAACAAAGGCTGTATCCGAAAAAGACGGAACAAACCTTGTATTTACATTCCCGGATAACTGGAATGCTCTGCCGAAGGTTGTAGAGATGCAGGTGAGCGGCATGGATGTTCTGGAAGGAAATTCCTATGTGAACAATAACGTTCCGGGATACGAATTTGGCTGATCATAAAGAATAAGTGAAGAATCAAAACTGGTCCACCGGATCGGTTATTGATATGCAGTGTAATAAAAATGCCTGAACGTCTGGTGTAAATCAAGCGTTCAGGCATTTTATTGTGTGGTATATTATGCAGAGACTAGAGCGTGTCTGAAAAAGGCTTTTCGTGAGCTGTGAGTCCCAGTTTGTGGGAGATTTTATCCGAATGAGGGCGGCGTAGCGGGCTACGGCAACCGAATGAGGGTAAAATATACCGCAAACTGGGGCTTGCAGATTGCGGAAATGATTTTTCAGACACGCTCTAGCTCAGGCTTCGTGGACAATAATATCCGCAAACTGTGCCCGGGTTACTTCCGCCAGTTCTTTTGGATCCAGGCAGATGGTAGTACCGATTCGGCCGCCACTGACATAGATTTTATCGAAGTTTTCTGCACTGTTATGGATGAAGGTAGGGAAGAGTTTCTTCATTCCCATCGGACTGCAGCCGCCCCGGACATAGCCGGTGATTTTTGTGATTTCTTTTACCGGAATCAGTTCCACGGACTTTTCGCCGGCTACTTTGGCAGCCTGTTTTAACTGAACTTCCTCAGCGATGGGAACCACAAAAACATAATATTGTTTGCTCTTTCCCTGTGCCACCAGTGTCTTGAAAGACTGCTCTACAGGTGCACCTGTTTTTTCTGCGGTATGAAGACCGTCGATAAATTCATCACATTCGTATTGAATCATGTCGTACCGGATATGGTGTTTGTCCAGCATACGCATGGCATTTGTTTTTACTTCTTTGCTCATGTTCATCACCTCAACAGGATTATACACATTTTTTTTCTTCAGGGCAATATCCACTGAAATTTTCCCGTCAATTTTAGCAACTTTTGACAAAAAGAAGAAAATCAGAAAAATACACTGGACAAATCTAAAGAGTGTGGATATAATGAGCCCATAACAAATCCAGATGCAGCGGTTCAGCTGCAGATTTCCAAAATATAAGTTTAACAAAATACAGACAAGTGGAGACTACTATGAGTTTTTCTATGCTTTTTTGCATTGTATTTACCATGGGAGCAGTGTTTTTCGACTGTAAGTGGGAGAAAGTTCCCAATCTGTGGATTATAGCCGGGCTTCAGATCAGTATGGCGGAGCATCTGTCCGGAGAGGTGATACAGGGGCTTGGCAGTGCGGTCATTCGCTTCTGGGGAGGAATATTTCTGGTTCTTTTTCTTTTCTTTCCTTTGTTTCTGGGGAAGATGATCGGAACCGGAGATATCAAGGTGCTGGCGGTACTCGGCAGCGTACTGGGACCCCGGAAAATACTGTTCTGCATCGTGACGGCATTTCTTCTGGGTGCCGTGGAATCTCTTTTTCTTCTTTTTTTTCGCTGTGACTGGCGACAGCGGTTCTTATATTTCTTTCAGTATCTTCAGCGGGCATACGTTGAACGATCACTTCCACCGTATCTGGTGCCGGGGAAAAGACCGGAAAATATTCATTTTACAATACCAATTTTAGGCAGCGTGCTGCTGTTGTATCTAGGAGGATAAGGATGAGCGAACGAAATATTTTTGCAGTGTGTGATCTGGATGTGGATTACGCCTATCATTTTATGGAGTATCTGAGCAAAAAGAAAAATATCCCTTTTGAAGTGCGGGTATTCACCAGTGCCGCAGGGTTTCAGGAATATGTAAAGGAGCATCCGGTAGAGCTGCTTTTGATTTCCGAAAAGGCGATGAACAGTGAGATCCGTGAGGCGAAGATCGGGCAGATTCTGATCTTATCGGATGGAGTGGTGTCAAAGGGGTATGAAGAGTATCCGTCAATTTACAAATATCAGTCTTCTAATCAGGTGATCCGGGAAGCGTTGGAACACTATGGGGAGGGCGTTGGAACAACAGCGCAGACGCTGAAGCTGGAGAAGAAAAGAATGGAAGTGATCGGAGTGTATTCACCGGTCGGCAGAACGATGAAGACAACATTTGCACTGACACTGGGGCAGATTCTGGCAAAGAAAAGAGGCTGCCTGTATCTGAACCTGGAAGCCTGTTCCGGTTTTGAATATCTTCTGGAACGCAGCTTCGATCAGACACTTGGCGATCTGCTGTACTATCAGCGTCTGGGATCGGAACAGCTGATCACGAAGATGGGATCTATTGTGCAGAGTGTCAACAATCTGGATTATCTGCCGCCGGTACTTTCCATGGAGGATATCCAGAGTACCACGGCACAGGAGTGGATCAGTCTTCTGCAGCAGATCATTGATTACAGTAATTATGATGTGGTCATTCTGGATCTCAGTGACAGTGTCAGTCAGCTTTATAAAGTACTGGAACAGTGTACCAGAATCTATATGCCGATCCGGGCAGATCCGGTTTCACAGGCGAAGATTCATCAATTTGAGCACACACTGCAGGTCTGGGAAAAACAGATGGTGCTGGATCGGATCCGAAAGATTAAACTTCCCTATCATCGCAGCTCCAAAACCGGGATCGGATATATGGATGATCTGGTATGGAGTGAACTGGGCGATTATGTGAGAGAAATGCTTCGGACAGAGCGGGAGGACGGGTAATGAAGCAGGAACAATTTATCTGTATACGGGTAAAGCTGATGGAGCAGCTGCGGCAAGGCGCAGAATGGTCGGATGAAGAAATTCTGGAAAGGATCGATCTTCTTGTATCGGAGACGGCAAGAGAGAACCGCCTGACGGTGAAGCAGAGAGAGGAGATCCGAAGAGAGTTGTTCTATTCGGTGCGAAAGCTGGATATTCTGCAGGAACTTCTGGACGATGACCGGGTGACGGAGATTATGGTAAATGGCTATCAGAATATTTTCGTGGAGCGGGAAGGAAAAAAGAGCAGATGGGAAAAGTCATTTGTGTCAAAGGAAAAACTGGAGGATGTGGTACAGCAGATTGCCGGAAAATGTAACCGCGTGATCAATGAAAATTCCCCTATTGTAGATGCCAGGCTGGAAAACGGATCCCGTGTGAATGCGGTGATTTATCCGGTGGCGCTGGATGGACCGATTCTGACGATCCGACGTTTTCCGGAGCATGCGATCACGATGGAAGATCTGATCGCGAAAGAAAGTATCACAAGAGAGGCGGCAACATTTCTGGAACAGATGGTAAAAGCAGGATATTCGATCCTGATCGGCGGAGGGACTTCCTCCGGTAAAACGACATTTCTGAATGCGTTATCCAACGCGATTCCCCATGAAGAACGAATTATCACAATTGAAGATTCGGCAGAACTGCAGATCCAGGGCGTGGAAAATCTGGTTCGTCTGGAAGCAAAGCCTGCCAATATGGAAGGAAACCGGGCTATTACGATCCGGGATCTGATCCGTACAGCCCTTCGTATGGCACCCAACAGAATCATTGTGGGTGAGATTCGCGGTGAGGAGGCAGTGGATCTTTTGCAGGCCTGGAATACCGGTCATGACGGAAGTCTTGGAACCGCACATGCCAACAGTACCGGAGATATGATTTCCCGTGTGGAAACGATGGTGCTGATGGGGATGGAACTGCCACTTGAAGCGGTACGAAGACAGATTGCTTCCGGGGTAGAACTTCTGGTGCATCTGGAAAGGGCAAGAGACGGAAAACGACAGGTAGCAGAGATTGCAGAGATTCTGGGATATGAGGATGGAGAGGTGCGGATGCATGGACTGTATAGAAGGGAAAAAGATCAACTTAAAAAGATTGGGGAATTACAGCACAGGGAAAAACTGGAACGCTGTTTCGGTGAGGCAGAATTATAAAATATATGTGCTTTCTGAGAAGGAATGGATCTTGTGTATCCTGCAGAGTATCGGGATTACAGGGATCATCAATTTTTTCTGTTATCGATCCTGGTGGGCATGGGGACTGGGAATTCCGATTGGAATCTGGTATGCCCGCTGGAGAAAAAAGGAGTTGGCAGAGCGGAGACGGCGGATTCTACGGAATCATTTTAAAGAGGTGTTGCAGGGGCTGCAGACGGCGGTGCGGGCAGGATATTCGATGGAACAGGGGGTGACGGAATGCAGGAGAGAGATGGAACGGCTTTTTGGGAATGGAGATGATCTGGTGAGAGAACTGCGATATATGGAAAGTCAGATGCAGGTGGGTGTACCGGTGGAGCAGCTGTTCTGGAATCTGGGTCAGCGCTCCGGTGTGGAGGAAATCCGTAATTTTGGGGATATCTTTCTGATTGCGCGGCGTTCCGGTGGAAATCTCGGGAAAATTCTTGGGAATCTGGCAGAAGTATTGGGAGAGAAGATACGGGTCACCGGGGAGATTCAGGTAGCGATCGCAGGAAAGAAGCTGGAACAGCTGGTGATGAGTATGGTTCCGGGAGTGATGATCCTTTATATGCAGGTGACTTCCAGCGGATTTTTGGATGTCTTATATCATAATCTGCCGGGAGTACTGGTGATGACAGGGTGTCTGGGTGTGTATCTCTTCAGTTTCCGAATGGGAAGAAAGATTGTGAGGATTCAGGTATGAATATAGTACTGGGAAGTGCTTTTTTGCTGCTGACAGGGATATTTTATATTCTGGTTTCCGGAGAGAAAGGAAACCGGAAGCAAAAAGGTGCCAGGTGGATTCAACGGTGGGGAAGAAAACATGGCTGGCAGCTTCCGGAATGGATGACAGAGGAGTGTATCTGGCAGACGGAACTGGCAGTGCTGGTGGCAGGAGTGCTTCTGATTGCAGCGGGAGTGACAGAGCAGGCAGAGAACGGTCAGGAGATTTCACAGTTAAGACGGCCGGCATATGGTCAGGGGATACAGGAAGAAAGTCTCGAAGTAGAATGGAGAGATGAGCAGGGAAACCGGAAAAAGGAATCCATGACAGTGGATGTAATAGAAAAACAATTGTCTGAGAAGGAGATAGAAACCATTTTTTCTGAGGTACGCGGCGCGATTGAAAAAGAGATACTTGGAGAAAATGAATCGCTGAAGCATGTAGATCATCCGTTGTATCTTCGGGAAGAACTGCAGGAGTACCCGGTGACTGTTCGATGGTTCAGCAGTCGTCCGGAGATTCTTGACTGGGAAGGAAGGCATGGAGAGAACATCAGAGAAGATGGGGAAGCGGTAACGCTGACAGCAATCATAGGACTTCAGGGGCAGGAACGGAATGAAAGCTGGGATATTCTGGTATTTCCTGAAATATCTGATGAAAAAAGGCAGGTAGAAGATATGGTGGAAAAGGCAAATGCAGATACAGAAAAAGGTTCAGAGTGGATGCAGCTTCCGAAAACCTTGCATGGAGAAAAGTTGGTATGGAAAAAAGTAGGAGATGGCATGCAGTACGGAGTAGCCCTGCTGGCATTCGCCCTTCCGGTTATGGTACTTCTGCATCGGCAGCAGAAAGAAAAAGAGCATAAAAAGGAAGAACAGCAACAGATGCAGCAGGACTATCCTGAGATCGTGACAAAATTGCAGCTGCTGTTAAGTACAGGGATGAATCTTCGAAAATCTGTAGAACGGATTGCCGGTGATTATGTTTCCTATATGCGCAGGGAGGAGGTGAGAAAGGCTTATGAGATACTTGTGGAAGTATGCGGAGAGATGGAACGCGGTCTTGGAGAAAAAGAGGCTTATGAACAGCTGGGAGAACGTTGGGGACTGTTGTCTTATCGTACATTGTCTTCCATTCTGGTACAGTGCCTGCAGAAAGGAAGCGTTGGAGTGGAGCAGATTCTGGCAAAAGAGGCAGAACAGGCGCAGCGGCTTCGCAGGCAGCAGGCGCAGATCCTTGGGGAGCAGGCATCCACCAGGCTGCTGTTCCCGATGATTTTAATGTTGCTCGTGGTGTTTGTGATTTTGCTGGTGCCGGCATGGCTGACATTCGCAGTCTGACGGTGGAGAACAGAAACATGTCTTATCTGTGATGTTTCGGCGATCAGAAATATCTCCGGGCCGGAAAGGAGGGAAAAATATGACACTCTTACAGAGATTTATGCAGGAAGAAGACGCGCTGGGAACGGTGGAACTGATTCTGATCATTGTCGTTCTCGTCGGGCTGGTTGCCATCTTTAAAAAACAGCTGGTCAGTCTGGTGAATAATATTCTTGCAAAAATAACAAAACAAAGTAACAGCATCTAAAAAGTAACCTGTCAACGAAACACATATCAGTTACGACATATTTCCCAAAGAAAGAAGGTATCCCTTGAAAAAATCAGGAAGTATAACGGTATTCACCAGTCTTTTTCTGGCAGTCTTTCTGCTGGTCTTTCAGGTACTTCTGCAGTCGGTACAGATTGGAGGAGGGCGCGTACAGGCGGAAACCGGTGTGGAAGAAGGGCTGTATTCGGTATTTGCCGGGTATGACCGGGAACTGCTGGAAAGATATCATGTTTTTATGGTGGATGGAAGTTATGGAACCGGAGTGTGGAAGCCGGAGTGTATGTATCAAACGGTAAAAAAATGTATGGAAGAGAGTTGTCGTCCGGATGGAGCAATATCAGGTGTTCGTGGGGAAAATCTGTGGAAATGTTCGTCTGTCTCGGGGGCAATTACCGCATATACACTGATGTCAGATGAGCATGGACGCGGATATCGTGCGCAGGCGGTGGACTACATGAAGGAGACACTTGGTATTCAGGGGATACAGCTTCTTATGAAAAAATATGAACAACAGAAAGATATTTTTGAACAACAGGAAAAGAGAGGGAGTGATATCGATGTAAAACAGTCTATGGACAGTTATGAAAAAGCCAGGAAAGAAGCCGGTCAAAATCAGGGACAGGATCCGGACAATACAGGACAACAACCAGCCGTGGTCCAGGTTCCGGCTGATTTTGTCAATCCGCTGGATGTGATCCGGCAGTTACAGAAAAAAAGCATTCTGGCACTGGTGGTTCCGGCGGGAAAAGAGTTGTCACAGAAGGGACTGCCAAAAGAAAAACGACTCAGCAGACGGGAAAAGCAGACCGGTATGGGGATACCGTTTTATGGGGCGCAGGAGGATACGGTTCTGACAAGAGGGATTTTTCAGTCGTATATGATGCAGCATCTTACTGATTATACCAGTATGGAGCATGCGACAGACCCGTTGCGGTACCAGCTGGAGTATGTGATTGGTGGAAAGAACACCGATCAGGAAAATCTGAAAGCGGTGGTATACCGTCTTCTGGCAGCCAGGGAAGCTGCCAATATGATGTATCTTTTACAGGATCCGACCAGACAGGCAGAGATTCATGAAATGGCACTTGTCATCTGTGCTGCCATAGGATTTCCGGCGCTGGAAGGAATCGTAAGTCTTGCACTGCAGGCAGCCTGGGCTTTCGGAGAGAGTCTGCTGGATGTAAGACAGTTGCTGACGGGCGGGAAGGTTCCGCTGGTAAAAACAGGAGACACCTGGATGGTATCGTTGCATCAGCTGGCGAAGATTACAGAGTTACTGAAAAACAGCAGGGCTGTGGAACAAAAGGGCATGACATATCAGGAATATCTTGGGATTTTACTGATGACAGGGAAGTCAGAGGTTCAGACTGAGCGGACGATGGATATAGTGGAAGCGGTGATACGGGGAATATCAGGAAAAGAAAATTTTCGTCTGGATCAGGGAGTGATCTATCTGGAAGTTGACATGGGAGTGACTTTTGCGGAAAAGACATTTTCTTTGCAAAGAGATTACGGATATGCAATGGGAAGTGACTGACGGAAAGGTGTCTGAAAAAGACGGACATACAGATATGGAAAGGACAGGAATGAAGACAGCCATAAAGAAAGGAATAAAGATATACTCTCCGAAAATAAAAAAACAAAAGAAAGGTAAAGGATCTCTTCAGGCTATCTGCAAAAACAAGCGGAGAGTATTTCTTTGTTTCTTTCGGAAGACTCGGGGAAAAAAGCAGCAGATCCCGGCGGTGCTTACTGTGGAAGCAGCTCTGGTTATCCCTTTATTTCTGCTTGGAATCTGTACCTTGCTTGGAATAATGGATCTGTACCGGGTGCAGGCACTTGTGAAAACATCTCTGCATCAGAGCGCGCAGGAGCTTGGTATGTATGCCAGTGTGGAAAGCGGGGATTCCGGGGTGAACACGCCGACAGGAGTACTTTCTTCCGGTGTTTGCATCGCTTACGCAAAAGCACATCTTCCGGAACTCGGGGATGGCGCAGCAGTGAGTCTGATCGGATCCCGATATGAAAATCATAAGATTCAACTGAAAGCTACAGTGTTGTATCAACTGCCATTTTCAATCCTTCCGGTATCAAAACTTAAGGTGACGAACAGCAGTGTGGTGCATGCCTGGACCGGATATGACCCGAAAAATACAGACAACGAGGGAACAGATGGCGGAGAAATGGTTTATGTGACAGAGTATGAGAGCGTATATCATACATCAGAATCTTGTACCCATCTGGATCTCTCGGTTCATCGGGGAATAAAAACACAGATGGAGCAAAAACGGAATGAATATGGAGGAAAATATCATGCCTGTGAACGGTGCGGCGGTGACAGTGCCCTGGTTTACTATACGGAAAAAGGAGACTGTTATCACAATCAGGCATCCTGCAGCGGGCTGAAACGAACCGTGCGTCTGGTGAAAAAATCTGAAATACAGGCATATATCCAATGTGAGCGATGTCGTGAAAACACAGGTTAAAAAAGTCAGGGATCCAAAAATATTTGCGGCAGTGTGCGGAAAGGAAAAAGATGGGAGTATTGACAACCGGTTATCTGATGGTAAACAGCTGGACTGACTGGCGAAGAAAAGAAGTGGATATTGTGTGGACCGTGGCAGTTTTTATTCTGACGGCGTTTATATATGTAGGAACAGATCAGAAACTTTGCTGGAGTGGTCTTCTTCCGGGAATCTGTCTGTGGCTTGCATCATTGTGGAGGCCGGATCAGATAGGAAGCGGAGATGGAATTGTGCTGATGGGGATCGGATGGATCCAGGGAATACAGCAGGCATGTGTGATTTTTCAGACAGCGATTCTTCTGGCGGCAGCGTTTGGGGTCTGCATGTTGGCATTGGGAATGGGAAGAAAAAAGGAACTTCCTTTTGTACCGTTTTTATTGGCCGGATATCTGGTGCAGTATATCTGAGAACGGGAAACAGATGAAAAGGTTTGTGAATATACAAAAAAGGAGCTGAAGTATGGAAGAGACAGGAAAAGAGAAAAGGTACAGCAGGGATCCGGAAGCAAATCAGATAAAGAAAAGGGACAGACGAAGGAAAAAAGGTTCTCTTACGGTGGAGGCATCGCTGGTAGTTCCGTTGTGTGTGATGATTCTTACCTTTCTGCTTTCGATTACTTTTTATGTGTATTTGCGATGCTGGTATACGCAGGCAGCATGTGAGGTATCTGTTCAGGGAAGTGGATATGGTGTGCTGGAAGGAAGAACAGGACAGGAAAAAGCAGAGAAAAAATGGAAAACAAAGCGTAGTGAAAGTGGATTTTCGGGAAAAAGTATCTCAGGTGAGATTACAGGAAATCAGAAGGAAGTACGGGTAAAGATAACAGGAAAAGTATCCGTATGGGGAAGGCCGCATCTGGAGTTTGGGACAAAGATCGGACAAAAAATCATACGACCGGTTATATTTGTGAGAAAAGTGATTGCGTTTCGTACATAAAAAGAAGGTTTTTAGAGATGAAGATGGATTACAGAAGAGATTTGCAGCACAATTATCTGGTGGTGGAGACCGGGGAGAAGACAGAAAATTATATCACAAGAATGATGACCGAAAATCAGGTGCAGGGACTTCTTGGGTGTGAGTGCAGAAGAATGGATCAGAAAAAACTGTATTATTATGATATTACCTCAAAAATATCGCTTGCAGAAAAAAGCAGGTTAAAAAAGGTAAAAGGATCGGAAGTGCTTCTTATTATTCAGGGGCTGTTACAGGTGCTGGTACAGCTGGAGGAATATCTGATACCGGCAGATCAGATCTGTCTGGACTGGAATTATATTTATCTTGATCCTGTCAGCTACTATCCCTCTTTTTGCTGTCTTCCCGCAGCGGAGAAAGAACTGGAACAGGGGATTCGGGAACTTCTGGAAGAGTTGCTTCCACGACTGGATCATCAGGAACAGACCGGAGTATCGGTAGTTTATGAACTTTACCAGTATGCGATCCAGGATACGTTCTTGGTAATGGGGTTACAAAGTGTTTTGGAACGGCGGCTGATGGAAGAGAGAAAAACGACAGAAACAGAACTTCAGGCCTGTCAGGAGAAGAAAAGCAGAGAACATCAGGAAACATCATATTTCGGAGATAACAGACAAGCGGTACTGGAAGATTTCTTTTCTTCAGAAGAGGAGGAAGGAGAAAACGGGCGGGTGAGTCCTGTCTTGGTCGGAATGGTGCTGGGAATTATCGGAGTTTTGTTGTATGCACTGGCGGGGTATGCTGTTCTGGAATATGTTCCACAATATCTGGGAACCTGGGCAGCATCGGGTGTGATGGCGGTATTAATTGTTCTGATCTGGCAGGTGGTTGTGAGAAAAAGAAAAAAAGAAGAACGACAGATTGAGGAACAATTTGCGATCTATCAGGGAACATCGGAAGAAGCGCCAAGGCATTCGAAAACAGATATCAGAGAATGGGAGGAGAAGGATAAAGAGCCGGAAGAAGAAATCACATGGGAAAAGCGGATTCCATGGGGAGGGGATACCTATACCCAGATTCTTTCAAACGGAGGAGAACAGGGCGGTCTGATTCTGAAGGAACTGCACCCGGTAAGTGGCAGGCAGTTTCGGATAGAAAAAGCAACCCGTCTCACCATCATCGGACAACTGAAAGAACAGGCAGATCTTGTTCTGCCATCCACAGCAGTAAGCCGGGTCCATGCCAGTATCGAACAACGGGCAGGTAACTGGTATCTGAAAGATATGAATTCCAGAAACGGAACCTGGGTCAATGAGCAGGAACTTTATGGAGAAGAAGAACAGGAACTGATCAATGGCGATCAGATTCGGTTTGCTGACCTGATATACCAGGTGAAGATATAGCAGACAGGTTCGTTGATTTTCCTTGTAAAACAGAAAGTGTGGGCATATAATGAGGAAAATATAACTGATGTCTGACAGGAGGAAAATATATGAACCGGTATCAGGATGAAGACTGGCAGCAGGAGGAGCAGAGAAGGCGGGAAGCGTATTACCGGATGAACAGCCAGAACAGTAACACACCGGATGCACTGGAACAAATTTTCAGGGGACCGTTAAACTGGATGAATCTGCTGATGATCGGGATCAATGTGGTGATTTTTATTATCATGGAGTTTTTGGGGAGTACAGAGGATACCGGGTTTATGTTGCAGTGGGGTGCCGCTTGCAGACCGTTCATTCTGAATGGAGAGTGGTATCGGCTGTTTACTTCTATGTTTCTGCATTTTGGGATTTATCATCTTGCAAATAATATGGCGGTATTGCTGTTTATGGGAGATATGGTGGAGAATGCAGTGGGACACTGGAAATACCTTGCAATCTATCTTGGCTCCGGACTGGTGGGTAATCTGTTGTCCCTGTATATGGATATTCAGTCGCAGAGCAACATTGTCAGCGCAGGTGCTTCCGGGGCGATCTATGGAATTATCGGTGGAGTTTTTGTTCTGATGATCAAAAACAAAAAGCAAGTGAGAGAAATAGTGATCCGGCGGCTGGTGTTTGTCATTGTGGTTACGATCTACTACGGTTCACAGGCGGCGCAGATTGATAATGCGGCTCATGTGGGCGGTCTGATCGGTGGAATTGTATTGACAGTACTGTTTACGGTGCATAAAAAAACCACATATCGCAACAGAAAAGAATATGTTGCAAGATGACTGGAAATTTTCTGATAATGCGTGTATCATGGTAAGTAAAAAGAACGTAACTATTCAGTGGCCATTGTCCCGCGAGGTGTTTTGACATGAATATGTCAAAATCCCGAGACATACAAGCCAAAATGCCATCACCGAAGGTGATTTTTTATGCATTTTGGCTCGTAACTGTGAAGGTACTGAACAGTTACAAAAGAATAATAATGCAAAACAGAGAGGAGAATAAATATGAGTGACTGTATTTTCTGTAAAATTGCCGGCGGAGATATCCCGTCCGCTACCCTGTATGAGGATGATGATTTTCGTGTGATTCTGGATCTTGGTCCTGCAACGAAAGGACATGCCCTGATCCTTCCGAAGCATCATTATGCAAACCTGTATGAGATTCCGGAAGAGATGGCTGCAAAAGCGATGGTTTTGGCAAAAAGAATGGCAGCAGCCATGACGGAAGCACTGGGCTGCGATGGTTTTAATATTGTACAGAATAATGGTGAAGTGGCAGGTCAGACCGTATTTCACTTTCATATGCACCTGATTCCGCGCTATAATGGCGATCAGGCAGGTATCACCTGGAAACCGGGCGAACTGAAGGATGAAGTGAGAGACGAGATTGTTGCGAAAGTGACAGCCGCATTAATGTAACAAAACGGACAGGACGGTAAGGTGTATCTGCTTATCGTCATGTCCGTTTTATAAATCATATGCAACTGTTCGGTGTCTTCACGGTTATGAGCCGGAACTCACTTACTTCGCACAATCACAAAGCATTCCCACAATCTTGCCGATGGAATCCATCTGGCTGCTTTTGCTCATCGCTTCGATATACTGCTCTCTGTTCTTGTAGAGGTCACGGATCGTTTGCAGCAGTTTCTCATTGGTGATCTCTTCTTCTTCAAGAACTTTACTGTAACCCAGTCGTTCGAAGGAACGGGCATTCAGAATCTGGTCACCGCGGCTGGCATTGGCAGAAAGAGGAATCAGCAGATTTGGTTTCTTTAAGGCGCTGATTTCGCAGATTGCATTGGCTCCGGCACGGGAAATTACCAGATCAGACAAAGCGAAGAGATCTGAAAGTTCATCTTTAATATACTCATACTGTACATAACCTTCTGTATCTGTCAGGGAGGTATCCAGTTTTCCTTTTCCACAAAGATGGATGATCTGAAAATCCTTTAACAGATCTGGCAGGATGTTGCGGACAGCGGTGTTGACAGCGACGGAACCAAGGCTTCCGCCAATGATCATCAGAACCGGTTTACCGGCTTTCAGCCCGGTAAAGCGAAGAGCTGCTTCCGGATCACCCTGCAGAAGTTCCTGACGGATCGGAGTTCCGGTAAGGACTGCCTTATCAGCAGGAAGCTTGCTGACAGTTTCCGGAAAATTACAGCAGACTTTCACAGCGGACGGGATACAAAGCTTGTTGGCAAGTCCCGGAGTCATATCGGACTCATGGATAATTGCCGGGATCTTACAACGCTTTGCCGCAATGACAACAGGAACACTGACAAATCCGCCTTTGGAGAAAACCACATCCGGTTTCAGTTTCTTCAGCAGTTTTCTGGCTTCGGAAAATCCTTTCAGCACACGGAAAGGATCGGTGAAGTTCTTTACGTCAAAATAACGTCTCAGTTTACCGGAGGATATTCCGTAATAAGGAATTCCCATCTCTTCGATCAGCTTTTTTTCAATTCCGTTATAGGAACCGATATAAGAAATTGTAAATCCCTGTTCTTTCAATGCTGGAATCATAGCAATATTCGGTGTTACGTGACCTGCGGTACCGCCGCCGGTAAGTACGATATGTTTCATAATGTCCTCCTGAATGCATAATACTCTCCCGGAATCTTTCGTCTATTGTTTTGCGATTGATTTTCCGAAAGGGCAGTAGTAGAATCAATGTTTTTACATATAATATTTTTAATAGTTTCATTGTATCTTATTAAGAAAAAAAGTCAAGAAACCCATAATTATTAAAAGAAAATAAAAAGGAAAAGTATTTTGCATTTCTGTATATATACGCGTATAATAAGAATATAAAAGCAAAACGTGATAAGATTCTGAAAATAAAAGAAAAGGAGGGGTTTTTATGAAGATAACATTTGTGGGTGCGACACATGAAGTTACAGGGAGCTGTTATTTTCTGGAAGCCGCCGGTAAAAAGTTTCTGGTAGATTGTGGAATGGAGCAGGGACCGGATAATTTTGAGAATATACCGATTCCTGTGCCGGCTTCGGAACTTGATTTTGTACTGCTGACACATGCACATATCGATCACTCCGGAAAACTTCCGGTTCTGTATGCGGAAGGTTTCCGGGGAAATATTTATACGACATATGCCACGGTAGATCTGTGTGAGATCATGCTTCGTGACAGTGCTCATATCCAGATGTTTGAGGCGGAATGGAGAAACAGAAAAGGACGGCGCTCCGGCAAGGAACCGGTACAGCCGCTGTATGATATGAACGATGCACAGGGAGCAATCTCTCATCTGGTGGGATGCCCATATCAGCAGATCCTGGAACTGGCTGACGGGATTCAGGTACGGTTCGTGGATGCCGGTCACCTGCTGGGTTCAGCAAGCATCGAACTGTGGCTGAAAGAAGACGATACAGAACGGAAAATCGTATTTTCCGGTGACATCGGTAATAAGGATCAACCGTTAATTAAGAATCCAACGTATCTGCAATCTGCAGATTATGTGGTGATGGAGTCTACCTACGGTGACCGCAGCCATGGTCCACGGGCCAGCTATGAAGATGAGCTGGCAAGAGTGATCCAGAGAACCTTTGACCGGGGAGGGAATGTGGTGATCCCTTCGTTTGCAGTGGGAAGAACACAGGAGATGCTTTATTTTATCCGTAAGATCAAGGCAGATCATATGATACAGGGACACGATGGTTTCCCGGTGTTTGTGGACAGTCCGCTGGCAGTAGGAGCAACTACTATATTTAATGAACACCACAAAGACTGTTTTGATGAAGAGGCGATGGAGCTGGTCAATAAAGGAATCAATCCGATCACGTTCCCGGGACTGAAACTTTCCATCACCAGTGAAGAATCCAAATCCATCAACTTTGATGACCGCCCGAAGGTCATTATCTCGGCCAGTGGTATGTGCGATGCCGGTCGGATCAAGCATCACCTGAAACACAATCTGTGGCGACCGGAATGTACGGTTTTGTTTGTGGGATATCAGGCAATCGGTACACCGGGGCGTGCGCTGGTGGAAGGAGCGAAAGAGATCAAACTGTTCGGGGAAGAGATTCAGGTCAATGCAGAGATCAAAGTTCTGCCTGGCGTCAGTGGTCATGCAGATAATGAGGGACTGATGGAGTGGGCGAAAGCTTTCGAAGAGAAGCCAAAACAGGTATTTGTGTGCCATGGAGAAGATACTTCCTGTCAGGTACTGACCGGAAGACTGGAAGATGAACTTCATTATACGGCGATGGCACCGTACAGCGGAACTGTTTACGATCTGAAAGAAGCAGCATTCATCAGCTGTCCGGAAGGTGTGGTCATCCGCAAGCAGGAGACAAAACCGCAGTCGAAAGGTTCCGGTGTATATCAGCGACTGGTTGCAGCCGGTCAGCGGCTTCTTACGGTGATCCGTCATAACGAAGGCGGAGCCAACAAAGATCTTGCGAAACTGACCAGCCAGATCAATAATCTTTGTGATAAGTGGGACAGATAGTTTTACGAATAGTTGTATCAAAAATAAAAAGTGCCCCTGTCAAAAGATCGGCATGTCTGACAGAGATCTGTCTGTTATGTCGGCCTTTTGACAGGGGCATTGTGTTACGTATATGCAAAGAACAGGATATATTTCCTGATTACTGGTTCAGCGCTTCTTTCAGGGCTTTTGCCAGCTGATCCGGACATGAAGTGGATTTGAAACCACAGGTAGTTCCTTCCAGACGATTGATCACGTCCCGGGCATCCTGTCCTTCTACCAGAGCGCCGATTCCTTTCAGGTTGCCGTTACATCCGCCGGTAAAACGAACATTGTATACTTTGCCGTCTTTCAGGTCGAAGTCGATCTGAGAAGAGCAGGTTCCTTTTGTCTTGTATGTCATGATAATTCCTCCTTTAATTTTACATGTACTTCCGAATCCGGTACATTTTAGATCTGCAAGCTATTATATCATGATTCGCACCTTCGGTGCTTGACGCTGCTTTCGCAGCTATCATGATCGCCATTCGCCGCTCCCGATGAACAAACTTCGTTTGTTCCCACTCGCTAACGCTCATTATATCTTATCACGGGCACACAGGCTGGTCAACTAAAAGAATTCACCTTGTCTGCCCCTCTATCAACTGTTTTTATGCAGACACGCTCCATATTCCCCGCCCACATAAAGAAAGACAGAAGCGATTGTTTGTTTTTATTCCACGGATCACTTCTGTCTTTCATCTGCTATGCTTCTTCCTGTTTTTGTCTTCCTGCTTTGCTTTGTTTATAACAGTATTTCAAAATATCACTTCTGCGGACAATACCAATAAAATTATCCGCATCATCCAGTACCGGAACAAAGTTCTGCTTCATGGCCGTATCCACCAGATCCTCCATGTTACAGTTAATATCCACTGTCTGGTACTTCCATCGGAGAGGTACTCTGCTGATGCTGCAATCCTCCGCTTCCCGGATATTCAGAAACCATTTTTCCTTGATATACCGGAGCAGATCTCCCTCTGTTACAGTTCCCACATATTTTCCGTTCTTATTTAACATCGGAATAGCAGTATATTTGTGATATTCAATTTTTTCAAGTACCTGACGCAGAGTGTCATCATTTTCCACATAGGCAACCTCATTTTTTGGTGTTAAGAAAAATAAAATGTTCATTTACTATAAATCCCCCATAGAAATCTTTTTTTGAAATGACCGGATATACTTCCCTTTCATTTCAGTTTTCCATTACCAGTATAACCCATTTTCCATCCGATATGGTGAATTTCGCGTGAATAATTTCTAATATTTTTCTTAATTTAATTCTGAACACTCGTATCCTTTTTCTACTCGTGACGAAGTGCATCGATTGGATTCAGATTTGCTGCCTTAATGGATGGAAGCAAACCGAAGATAATACCGATTGCCATAGAAAATACTACAGCCAGTACACTGACAGGTACGCTGATCGCCACCGGAGTCTGAGACATCTTCGATATCACCTGTGACAGGATCACTCCGGCGATTACTCCAAGAACCCCTCCGATACTGGTCAGCACAGCAGCTTCTGTAAGAAACTGCCACAGGATCCTGTTTTTTCTCGCTCCGATTGCTTTTTTCAGACCGATCTCACTGGTACGTTCCGTAACGGATACAAGCATAATATTCATAACACCGATACCTCCGACCAGAAGAGAGATACTTGCGATCCAAAGCAGCTGTTTGTTGGTGTTTTCACTGACTTTCTGCAGGTTCTTAACTGTTTTCAACAGATCCGCCGCCTTATAAGAGACGTTGCCACTGTCAGCACCACTGCTGCCGGCACCGTCCATCATTTCCTCTTCAGAATCAATCATACCGGAACCGGTCTGTCCGGTTACCGCCTGATTCATAATGTCCTCCACTTTTTTTCCTACAGAACTCATCAGGTCTGTCTCACTAGCCATCACGCTGACTTCTTCCGGCTCATCATAATTATAGACAACCGGCCAGGTACTGTCCGGAATCAGCACGATTCCGTTGGTATTCTGATTATACGTATAGTAATCTTCCAGACTGTTGATCACCGGTTCGAAAGCATCTGACTTGCGGATACAACCGACTACGGTAAATGGTTCCCCACGGAGTTCTATGGTTTTTCCCACCGGATTGTCTCCCGGAAATAGAGTCTGCACTGCCACATCGTCAAGCAGCACCACTTTCCGGAACTCTTTAAAGTCACGTTCTACAAAATCCCTTCCATTTTGTATTACATAACCTTTTGTTTTCAGAAACTCCGCATCCACACCATACACACTTCCACTGTCCAGGCTGGTATTCCGATAGGTGATTCCGTCCGCATACCCTCTGCGGTTATAAAAAGTCGCATTCGCAACCCCTTCAAGACTGCGAATCTGTTCTTTCTGTTCATCGGAAATCACGGAAATATTATCCGGCAGACCATTGTCCATCCAGTACTCACTTTCTCCCTGGTAAAGCCGTACATCCACATTGTTGTTTCCTGCACCGATCAGATTCTGTTTGATCTGCTCGTTGGTTCCCTGAATCGTAGATGCGATGGAAATGATGGAAGCAATACCTATAATAATCCCCAGCATGGTCAAAAATGACCGCATCTTATGAGACCATATCCCCCGAAAGGCCAATCTGATATTTTCTAGCATTGTTGTTCCTCCCATCTGCCGTTAATAGTTATAAAGGTCATCAAGCGTACCTTCTTCTGTCTTTGCACCCTCTCTGACATCTTTTCCATAAGGAAATGTGATCTTATCATCCATACTCAGACCGCCTGTAATCTGATAACTGGATCCATACTGAATACCGCCAACCTGTACTATCTGTTTTGTCAGATGTCCGGTTCCGTCGTCCTTCATAACGTAATACTGGCCGTTTTCTGTCCGCACAAAAGGTTTCTCCAGATAGATTCCTTGTCCCTGTCCGTCGCCCTCATCCAGCAGTGTAAGTTCTGCCCAGCTGTTATTACTAAGTCCGCTTGCATCTGCAATGTATGCGGTAAAGGGATAGGAAGATGCATTGGCTCCGTCCTGTCCGTTATCGGATGGATACGGAGAAATTTCCCGTACTTCTGCGGTAAAGCTGACACCATTGTCATAACTGTATCCGCTCAGTGTAGCTCCCACTTTCAGTTTATTCATTTTAGATTCACTGACCGTTCCCTGCACATAAAGTCCTTCACTGCTGACCACCTGAATCAGCGGTTTTCCATCGTTGCTTTCTTTTTCGGGATCACCGACTGTTTTCACCACACCATTTAATGTACTCTTAATTGTCTGGTTATTCAGCTTTTTCTGGATATCTTTAATCTCAAGATTGGTCTCTTTAATATCCAGTTGATAATCCCTGATTTCTTTTTCTTTATCCTTGATCTGCTGCTGAATCTCTGCAGCTGTTCCTCCATAAGAAGTTCCTGCATCACCGGATCCTGTCGTATCAGAAACAGTATCGGTAGAGATCACTTTTCTGCTTCCACTTCCCATTACGCTGGTAACTGTCAGATAGCGAATGGAGGCACGGCTTTTCTTTGTGCTCATTCCATCCACGGTATTTTCCTGTTCTGCCGTTTCCTGAGAAGTGCCGGCTTCCGGTGTCGGTTCCGGGTTCTCTCCGGGAGTAACTTCCGGCGATACCGATGGTTCGGTTGGCTTTTCTTCCGGATTCGATGGTTCAGGTGGCTCCGGACTTTCTCCCGGCTTTGTTGGCTCACTTGGATCGGTCGGTTCGGCTGGCTCTCCCGGTGTCTCTCCACTTTGCTTTTTGCTCAGATCCACCAGATATTCCCCGTCCTCTTTTACATCCGCTGCAAAATCCCCATCTGCTCCGTTCTGTTCCCACGCCTTTATAAGATCACCATTTTCTTCTCGAACTTCAATACGAAAATATTTTCCATCTTCTTTTCTTTCCAGGAAAAAACTTCCTTTTACAATACCATCTTTTTTCACCAGATAGGTCAGTGGTTTTTTCTCTGTTCCATCTCCCTGATAGGCGCTGGCTCCTTTTTCAAGAACCTCTGCTGCTTTCAGATCCTCCGGCAGTTGACCATCACTGTCATCTGTTTCTTTTTCAAGATTTACCTGAAACCGGTCAGTATCCGCTACCTGAAAATCCTCTTCCGTAATCTTCTGTCCCCAGATTTTTAACAGTTCTCCATTGCTTACATCGCCCTCCCGGACCTCAATCACAAAGAAACACTGTTCCTCTGCCATTCGGTTTAAAAAGCTTCCCAGAATCACACCATCAGCAGCACACAGGAAATGATACGGTTCTTCCACCGTTCCCTCTCCCATATACGGTTCTGCCTCCGCTGTAAGCTCCTGATAAGCCTCTGCCGGCTCTTCCGGCTCCATGGACGGATCCTCCGGTTCCTCGCCCGGATCTTCCGGTATATCCAATCCCGGATCTTCATTGCCGTTATCACTGGACGGTTTTGTATTCTTTAATTTTGTAATTTCTCTTTTTGCTTTCTCTATGTTCAGTTCGATTCCCTGTTTTTCCAGTTTTTTCATTTCCAGATCCAGATTCTCCAGGGTCATATCATACGTGAGCAGATCATCGCCGACCTTTACCGTATCTCCTTCTTTTACATGTATTTTCTTTACTGTCTGTGAATCTGCCAGATAAATATTCTGTGATACATCTGAAGTAATATTTCCTGACAGACTGTTGTCGGACCATCCACCACCACCTGACATGTCACTGACAGATACCACCTTTACCGTACTCTGACTGCTTGTTTTCACCGCATATACAGTCACCCCTCCAAGCAGGAGTACTCCTGCAGCAATAAAAGCCACAATCCATTTTTTCTTCATGGCTGCTCCTCCTTTTTCATTATGCCGTCGCGGATAATTACTTTTCTCTGTGCTTTCGCTGCAATCTCACTGTCATGGGTGATCATCAATACGCTTACTCCTTCATCGTTCAGGCTCTGAAACAGTTCCATAACCTGTTCTCCGGAAGTACTGTCCAGTGCGCCGGTCGGCTCATCCGCCAGAAGGATCTTCGGCCGGTTAACCAGTGCTCTGGCAATCGCTACTCTCTGTTTTTGCCCACCGGAAAGCTGATTCGGCTGAAAATTCACTCTGTCTTCCAGTCCTACACGGGTCAGTGCCTGCAGTGCCCGTTCCCTCCGCTCTTTTTTCGCAACTCCCGCATAAGTCAGTGGCAGTTCCACATTTTCCAATGCAGTCTGTCTCGACAACAGCTGAAAGTTCTGGAAAACAAACCCAATCTTTTTCAGTCTCAGATCCGACATTTCATTTTCCGTACATTTGCTGATATCCTGCCCGTCCAGAAAAAGCTGGCCGGAAGTCGCCTGATCCAGACATCCTACAATATTCATCAGCGTCGTCTTACCGGAACCGGAAGGTCCCATAATGGCCACATATTCTCCCTTTTCCATCTGGAAATCAATATGTTTCAGAACCGGAATCACCATTTTCCCCTGAATATAATCTTTGCAGATATCTTTTAACTCAAGAATCACTGTGCATCCTCCGTTCCTCCGATGACATCTTCGCTGCCATCAGCATTTGACTCATTCTGCTGCATCCCGTCTTCTGTGAGATCTTCCTGATTCGTCTCTCCGGAATCCACTCCATCCATATTCTCATCAGAAAGATCGCTGCCGGAATTCTCTTCTTCTGAGTAATCTTCATTTGAAAAGTCCATATCTTCGCCATCCGTCACCGGGTTGCTCTGCCCCATCTGACCGTTACTTCCCACTGCAGTCTTCATGCCTTCTTTTAATCCTTCTTCCGGATAAGTGATCATATCATCTTTACTCAGTCCATCTGCAATTTCATACTGAAAAAGTTCATCATCATGCTGTCCCAGTGTCACAGAACGTTTCTCCAGTTTACCTTTTCCATCGTCAACCCAGACATAGGGGTTGTCCGTATCTGCATCACAGATGAAAGATTCATCCAGCCAGATACCCGCCTTTTCCTCACTCTGTCCGTAATCGGCTTCCACATAAACATGCTGTCCAAGCATCAGCCCCTCAGAAGAATCCAGTTCGATATAGAACGGATAGGAATTGGACTGGGTGGATCCGTCACCACTGCTGAAATAATAGCCATTATTGGAATCGTTGCCCGGATTTTCCTTATCTACCGCACCCATCGTTCCTTTCCAGGTAACAGAATCATCTACTCTGGAATGTACGATTACAGCCTGCCCCGGCGTTACAGATGCGATATTCTGTTCGTTTACCTTACATTTAATTCGGAAATCTCCCATCGCAATTATGGACATAAATGCCTGGCTGTCTCCTGAATAAGAATAACTGTCCTGATTTCCGTTATTGATGGATTTGACTACACCATCAATCTCACTGGTGACCTGACAGTTCTCGATGGAATCCTGTAATTTCTGAATCTCCACCTGTTTGCTTTTCTTTTCATATTCGCTCTGTTTCAGTTCCATCTGGGCACTCTGGATCTGCATTGTATAGTCAAGCTGTGCATCATTTCCTGCACTCTTTTTTTCCTTTTCCAGTGCAGCAATCTCATTTTGTTTATTTCCGATATTGTTATCGATCCGCTCCAGCTCCAGCTTTGATTTTTCCAGGTCTTCCTGTGATTTTTCTGTATCATAAGAGAATAGCGGATCTCCCTTGGATACTTCCTGTCCGACTTCCACATAAATATCTTTTACTGTTTTATCCTGACTCTGCTGAATGTCCACCTGTTTCTGTGTTTCTACCACACCGGCAAAGCGATTCACTGCCCCGTTACCACTTCCCGGATTCATCAGATTATCTACGCTGTTTACATATACTACATTTTCCGTACTTCCATCCGATGATTTTCTGCCGAACAATGCCCACGCACCGATTCCGATTACCACGACGGCTGCAACAGCTGCTCCGATAAGAATAATTTTCTTTTTCTTCATGTCTGCCTCCTGTATCTGATAGGTTCTCATGGTTTCAGTATATCATAGTGCATTCTGCTCTTCCTTACTTTTTCTTTACATTTCTATGGACATTTCCGATAGTTACTGTTCACTCCGTGCCCAGCAACACGCTGCGCGATGCACAGAATTTATGCTGTTCGCATAAATTCGCGCGATATGTCTCGGGTTTTCTGTGACCTCCGCTCACAAAAAACACCTCGCGGGATATTACCAGTGAACAGTAACTTTAGCATGTCTGAATCGTATAAAATATTACAGGCTCCGACCGCCACCACCGTGTGAGGTGCCACTGCCGGAAGTATGTACGGAACTCTGTCCGCCGCCACCTCCGGACGGTGGTTCCCGCGGGATTCTCCGCTGTGTAATGCTTCGATGGCGGAACTGATCATCCCTTCTCGTAAAATGCACCTTTGCCCGGCTCTCATACGGATACCGATACGTTTTTCTTTTTAACCGGTAAGATCCCAGAACAGCCGCTGCAAATCCGCCACCGCACAAAAGTGCGATCACAGCCGCTCCGATTGCTTCATAGACCGTAATACTGCGGTATCTTGATATCTTTCCCGTCTCTGTATCATAATTATACTGATCCGAAGGAATGCCGTCTTCCAGATAACTCTCTGTCTCATTCAGCATCTCCAGAATACCATCTGCATAATTTTTCGCTTTCAGATTATCGTATCCGGCATCGATCACCGCATCAATCCTCGCATCTGTCAGATACCGGATCATCCTTCCCGCCGTGGAGATCCACACCGAACCGTTGTCCAGATCGATCAGATACAGGGCTCCGTCCTCCGCATATCCGCTATAGTCATAGTAATCATCCGCATACTCCTCGGAGGTCTTGCCTTCCGCATCTTCTGTCGTCACTACCACAAAATCCATGTTCCAGTCTGTCGTAAGTTCCACGATCTGATCGGTAAGTTCCTGTTCTTCCTCCTGTGAAAAAAGTCCTGCCTGATCGTCTACCGTGGTTTTATCCGCCCACACAGCCACCGGGACCAGCAACAGCAGAAGCATCAACAGAAGGTATCTCGTCTTTTTTCTCATTCTCATAACAACAATCCTCCTGCCATTCCCAAAAGGAATACCACACCGGTGATCAATGCCGATACCAGACTCAGTTTCTTATAATCCACCGGAAGTTCTCCACACACCTTGCCGTTTTGTCCGTTGATGGTATAATAATAGATTTTTCCGTTTTTGCCCTTGTAGGTCATCACCCACACAGGAACCAGCGCATAACGCCACCGCTCCTGTCGGTTGCCCACCTGCTGATGAACCGGTCGTACCGTCGTGTAACCGCGCATATCATTTTCGAGTACTCTTTTTGCATATTGTTCTGTATCCCGTGCGATCTCCGCTCCGAACGCTTCTTTTTCAAGATCCCGGCGCTCCGCCTGAAAACCGGAGAGATAACCCACGGAAAATTGTTTTGCCGCCTTCCGGTCATACGGCTGCACACCTTCTACCAGCTTCCGGTTGGCTTTTTGCAGGGCGATCTTCGGCATATCGTCAAATTCCACATTTCCTTCCCGGTACACCCGGTAGAACTGTGTTTCCGTATATTCCGTATCACCGGTCCTCCAGGTGCGGACTTTGGTGGCTTCCGCCTCCATTGCGGCATCTCCCCGCCAGTCTACCATCCAGTATGGAAAGTACACACCGCTTATTTTTTCAATCTGTTTTCCGCTGAAGAATCCACGGGGAACAAATTTCTTCTTTTTCATATTCTGTAAAAAGATTTCCTCCGCTTTTTTCCGGTCTATCGCAAAGGGAATGATCTCCTGGGGCAGATACTCTCCGGAAACTCTTTCCGATAATACCACCGGACTCTGACAATAATAACATTCTGTGGCCGCTGTTGTCGGATCTGTCACAATCTCGGCTCCACAGTTCGGGCACACATACACTGCCGCTTCTTCCTGTTCCTGCCCTTTTGCAGAATCAGCCGCCTCAGATTCCTGAGACGGCTGTTTTCCTTTCTGCATTGTATCGATCTGTTCCTGAGAAAACTCAGAATTACAATAAGGACAGGAGTAGTTTTGAGTATTTGGATCAAATACCAGTTTGCCCCCGCAATTGGGGCATTTGAAACTGACTACCTCCATGATTTTCTCCTCATCTTTCTGTACGGATATACTTTCTTTATCTTTTCTGCATCTCTTCCTGCAAAAGTCTTATGGTCTTGATTTTCCACATTCACTGCAGAACTTTCCTGTATTCTTCTGTCCGCAGCTGCAGATCCATTCTCCGGTCTGGCGGGGACGTCCGCACTCGCTGCAGAACTTTCCGGTATTCTGCTGTCCACAGCTGCAGATCCAGATATCCGGCTCATTCTGTGCATGATGTGCTGTCGCTGCCTCCTGCTGCATCTGCTGGTTCCGGATCATCTGCTGCTGATTGGCCGCTGACATGGCGGCTGCCATATTGCCGCCCATCTGTGCGCCCATCTGCATTCCCATGAAGCCCATGGTACTGCCGTTTGCATTGCTTCCTGCGGCTTCCATTCCTCTTGCAAAAGCTCCCTGCATATAACCTTCCCGAATGGACGGATCCTGGAGCATAGCTCCCTGATTTCTCATATTCAGAAGTTCCTGAGATTTGTCATCGTAGGACAGGCTCGCGATAGCTACCGCCTGGATCTCCATACCTCTGGTCTGTTTCCAGTCTTCATCCAGTGTTTCCGCCATATATTTTGACAGTTCCCGGCTCTTTGACTGCACATAGGAGATCCGCATACCATCTGCTGACATCTGATTGATGGAAGACTGCAGTGCATCCAGAAATTCATACAGATACTGTTCGTTGATATCTGTGATCTCTACCTGATCTTTATTTTTCGGAATGGCTTCCACATAGAACTTGATCGGATCCGTGATTCGGATCGAATAAGTTCCGTGAGCTCTCAAAAATAATTCTGCATTATAAAAATTATCAAAATAGCTGATGGGGTTTCTGGTTCCGAAACGAATTCCCTTAATCTCCTGCAGGTTCAGATACAGCACTTTCTGTGAAGTGGGTGCTGTACCGCCAAAACGAAACCGGTCAAAAGAATTCTTCACCACATCGTCCAGACTTCCACTGAACATGGATGGCATAGAAGAATTATCCACGGTAAAATATCCCGGTTCCGCACTGTAATCCACGATCCGTCCGCCGTCTAACAGCATCATGAACTGTCCCTCATATACATGAATCACTGATCCGTTAGAGATGCTGTCTTTTCCACCTTTTCGGTTCGCTCCTTTTCCGGTGCGGATACCTGCGGTCAGTACTGTCTGATCTCCCATATTTTCCGGCTCAATGACTTCCAGCCACTGATCAGCGAGTGTTCCGCCAATCGTCTGTCTGATAGCTCTGATAATACCCATACGCCATTCTCCTTTTTTGTGTACTCCCATCTTTCCGTTTTCTCAACAGTCATGGAAAGTGGAATCGTTATTCCATTTCTTCGGTTGCGTTCTCCGGCTGTTTTCCGCCAAGGGCAATCCACTTGAGATAGCCGTTGATAAACGGATCCAGATTACCATCCAGAATACTGTCCACATTACCACTCTCCACGCCGGTTCTGTGATCTTTCACCATCGTATACGGCTGCAGTACATAAGAACGAATCTGATTTCCCCAGCCAATCTCTGTCACTTCGCCACGGATGCCGGAGAGTTTTTCCATATTTTCCTGCTGTTTTAACAGATATAGTTTGGCTTTCAGCATCTGCATAGCCTTGTCTTTATTCTGAAACTGAGAACGTTCATTCTGACACTGTACCACGATTCCGGTTGGAATATGTGTAATACGGATGGCAGAAGAAGTCTTGTTGATATGCTGACCACCGGCACCGCTGGATCGATACGTATCGATACGCAGATCATCTTCCTTGATATCCACATCCAGATCTTCATCAATATCCGGCATAACATCGCAGGATACAAACGAAGTCTGTCTCTTTCCTGCAGCATTAAACGGTGAGATGCGTACCAGACGATGTACCCCTTTTTCTGATTTCAGGTAGCCATAGGCATTTTCTCCGTGTACCTCAAATGTTACAGATTTGATGCCTGCCTCATCGCCGTCCAGATAATCCAGAACTTCCAGGGTAAATCCTTTCTTTTCCGCCCATCTGGTATACATACGGTAGAGCATTCCTGCCCAGTCACAGGACTCGGTTCCGCCGGCTCCGGCATTCAGCTTGATGATGGCATCTTTTTTATCGTATTCTCCGGATAACAGGGTTTTCATGCGAATATTTTCAAAATCTGCCTCAAACTGATTCAGAATCTCCTGAATCTCCGGGATGACCGAAGCATCGTCTTCTTCATATCCCATCTCGATCAGAGTCTCCATATCGTCTCTCTGGCTTTCCAGATTTTCATAAATCTCCTTATCATCTTTCAGGCTTTTGAGTTCTTTCATCATTTCCTGGGAGCGTTCCGGATTATCCCAGAAATCCGGCTCTTCCATCTTTCTTTCCAGCTCTTCAATCCGCTTTTCCTTATTGGCCAGGTCAAGGGAATCCCTCACTTCCACTAAAGGTTTCGCATAGGAATTCAATATTGCTTTAAACTGATCTAATTCTACCAAAGGGGGCACCCTCTTTCTTCATACAATTTTTATATTCAGCAGCCGTTTTCCCTCTGCCGTATCGGTTCTGCACGTTTCCTTCTATACAGGCTTACGTCCACAGCACTGTTTGTATTTCTTACCGCTTCCGCATGGACACGGATCATTCGGGTATACTTTCTGCTGGGCACGGCGAACCGGACCTTTGGCTTCTTCATCTTTGTTGGTTCCGGTTACTTCCGCTACCTGCTCACGTTCTACTTTCTGCTCGATTCTAACATGATACAGCAGGCGAACAGTATCCTGCTGGATGCCTGCGATCATCTCGTCAAACATCTCGAATGCACTCATCTTGTACTCAACCTTCGGATCCCTCTGTCCGTAAGCCTGCAGGCCGATACCCTGACGCAGCTGTTCCATATCATCGATATGATCCATCCATTTTCTGTCAATGACCTTCAGAAGTACCACACGTTCCAGTTCACGGATCTGCTCCGGCTCTGCAAACTCAGCCTCTTTTACTTCGTACAGTTTAATAGCTTCTTCTTTCAGGTTCTGTTTTAACTGATTCTTGCGGATCCCTTTGACATCCTCTTTGGTGATTGTCTTCACCGGAATGATCGGCTGCAGAATCGTATTCAGTTCGATCAGATCCCATTCATCAGAATCCACCTCGTCACTGATACACATATCTACCGTATTTTCCACGGTATCGATGATCATCTTACAGATTGCATCACGCATATTGTCTCCGTCGAGTACGCGACGTCTCTCTTTATAAATGATCTCTCTCTGTTCGTTGTTTACCTGGTCATACTCAAGCAGATTTTTACGGATACCGTAGTTATTACTTTCAATCTTCCTCTGTGCTTTCTCAATAGCGCTGGAAAGCATCTTATGCTCGATCTGTTCGTTTTCCGCAACACCGAGACTGCTGAATACGGACATCAGTTTTTCAGAACCGAACAGACGCATCAGATCATCTTCCAGTGAAATATAGAAGCGGGATTCTCCCGGATCTCCCTGACGACCGGAACGGCCACGCAGCTGATTATCAATACGGCGGGACTCATGACGCTCCGTACCGATGATCTTCAGACCACCGGCTGCTCTCGCTTCCTCGTCCAGTTTGATATCGGTACCACGACCTGCCATATTGGTCGCGATGGTAACTGCACCTGCCACACCGGCCTGTGCAACGATCTCAGCTTCCAGCTCATGGAACTTCGCATTCAGTACCTGATGTGCGATTCCCTCTCTCCGAAGCATGTTGCTCAGCAGTTCGGAGGTCTCGATCGTGATCGTACCTACCAGTACCGGCTGATTCTTCGCATGTGCTTTTTTGATCTCTTCCACGACCGCACGGAATTTTTCTTTCTTGGTCATATATACCGCGTCATCCAGGTCGACACGCTGAACCGGACGGTTGGTCGGAATCTCGATAACGTCCATACCATAGATCTCACGGAACTCCTGTTCCTCTGTCAGAGCCGTACCGGTCATACCTGCTTTTTTCGCATATTTGTTAAAGAAGTTCTGGAATGTAATGGTGGCCAGTGTTTTGCTCTCACGGCGTACCTTTACATGCTCTTTCGCCTCAATCGCCTGATGCAGACCGTCGGAATATCTTCTTCCCGGCATGATACGTCCGGTAAATTCATCAACGATCAGTACCTGATCGTCCTTTACGACATAATCCTGGTCACGGAACATCAGGTTATGGGCACGCAGTGCAAGGATTATATTGTGCTGGATCTCCAGATTCTCCGGATCTGCCAGGTTTTCAATATGGAAGAACTTCTCTACTTTCTTCACACCTTCCTCAGTCAGGTTTACTACTTTATCTTTTTCATTGACGATAAAATCACCGGTCTCGATAATTTCCTCGCCCATGATAGCTGTCATCTTGGTCATCTCACCACTGGCTTCACCACGCTGCAGCTGTCTTGCCAGAATATCACAGACTTCATACAGCTTGGTGGACTTTCCGCTCTGTCCGGAAATGATCAGAGGAGTTCTCGCCTCATCGATCAATACAGAGTCAACCTCATCGATGATCGCATAATGCAACTCTCTTTGTACCAGCTGCTCTTTATAAATAACCATGTTGTCTCGCAGATAGTCAAAACCATCCTCATTATTGGTAACATACGTAATATCACATGCATACTGTTCCCGTCTCTCGTCATTTTTCATAGAGTTCAGGATCACACCGACTTTCAGTCCCAGAAACTCATGGACTTTACCCATCCACTCCGCATCTCGTTTGGCCAGGTAATCGTTGACGGTTACGATATGCACGCCTTTACCTTCCAGCGCGTTCAGATAAGCCGGACAGGTAGAAACCAAAGTCTTACCTTCACCTGTTCTCATCTCCGCGATACGTCCCTGATGCAGAATAATACCACCGATCAGCTGTACCCGGTAATGCTCCATATTCAGCACACGCTTGGAAGCCTCACGCACCGTAGCGAATGCCTCCGGAAGCAGATCATCCAGCGTCTCTCCCTCTGCCAGTCTCTCCTTGAACTTTCTGGTCTGATCCTTCAGCTCCTCGTCCGTCATCGCCTGCATAGTCGGCCGCAGTTCCTCAATCTTATCCACCAATGGCATAATTCTTTTCAACTCTCTGGAACTGTGCGTTCCAAAGATCTTTTCAGATAATTTCATCAATCTACTCCTATAAAATACAATTTATTTTTTGGTAACTGTTCAACATCTTCACAGTTACATTTCTTGTTACTATTTTCACTCTCCATAAAATTTCCCGGTGCATCCACCCTGGCCTCTTTCCAGTCTAATGCACCATGTTATATTCTAACACTTTACCGAAGAATGCACAAGTAAATTGTGCATCCCTCACTCACATATCCCCTGCGGGCAAATTTCCCAAATATCTCCCAAATATCGCACCTATTCCACTCACCTTCCCTTTCCGGGTCAGTTTTTCCACCGTCAGCCCGAGAGAGTTTGTGCCTGGGCAGGAGGCATTTTGCGGGCGCTTAGGGTAAGCTTTGAAATCCGACGCTTACGGAGACTTTCACGAGGGTCAGCTGACCCTCGTGAACTTTAGTCGGAGTTAGCGGCTAGTTCAAAGTTGCCCTGCCCGCTGCCTCCTGCCCAGGCACAAACTCTCTCGGGCGTCCGTCTTAAACCAACCTCCAAAAAAGAGAGAGAGCCACCACCCAGTGACTCTCTCCCGTTTACGCTCTCAACAATTTTAACACTCCGGCTCAATCAACCCGTAAGTGTTCCCTTTTCTCTTATAAACCACATTCACCTCATCTGTCTCCGCATTCCGGAACACATAAAAATTATGTCCCAGCAATTCCATCTGCACGCATGCATCTTCCGGATACATCGGTTTAATACCAAACTTCTTGGTACGAATGATATTAACCTCTTCGTCCTCCAGGAACTCATCCTCCACAAACTCTTTCTGGAAGTTTCCTCCTGCCTGCTGCTGATTAACAATCTTGGTTTTATATTTGCGAAGCTGACGCTCAATAACTTCTTCCACCAGATCAATGGATACGTACATATCACTGCTCACCTGTTCGGAACGAATGATGTTTCCTTTTACCGGAATAGTAACTTCAATCTTCTGTCTGTCTTTTTCCACACTCAAGGTTACATGAATCTCTGTCTCCGGAGTAAAATACCGTTCCAGCTTGCCAAGCTTTTCCTGTACGGCTGATTTCAGTCCCTCTGTAATGTCAATATTTCTTCCAATGATAATAAATTTCATGCTGTCCAACCCCTTCGCACTTTATTTTACAAGTAACTGTTTCTGCTTTCACAGTTACGGAGTCAGAATCGATAAATACCACGGTCAGCGATCCTTTCCGGCTCCCTTGTAAGTGTTTTTATTATACCAATAATGCTTGAATTTTGCAACTATTTCGTGAAAATTCATATTTTTTACACATCTTTTTCTGTCAAATCCGGGAGCGATTTTCCAACTGTTCAGAATCTGTTATTTTTCGAAATAATTTTCACTCTTCTGACAAATATCCAGTACATCCTCCCACTTCATACTGCCACCGAAAAGATCCAGTGCGCTTCCCACTGTTACGTCCACACGATTTTTTCCCGCCATACGCAACGTCTCCAGATCCTGAAAACTGCCTACGCCGCCTGCATAGGTCACCGGGAGCTGATGATTCTTTGCCAGGAGCTTCACCAACTCTACTTCTATCCCGGAAGCCTTTCCCTCCACATCCACCGCATGAACCAGAAATTCATCACAGTGGGAAGAAAATTCTTCAATCGTCTGTTCCGATACGGGTACCTGTGTAAATTTCTGCCAGCGGTCTGTCACGATATAATATTGTCCGTCTTTTTTCCGACAGCTCAGATCCAGAACCAGATGTTTCCTTCCTACTGCACGCTCCAGTTTTTCCAGATTCTCCCAGTTGATCACTCCATTCTTAAATACATAAGAAGTAACGATCACATGACTGGCACCGGCATCCAGAAAGCTCTCTGCATTGTCCTCCCGGATCCCGCCACCGATCTGCATCCCACCCGGATAGGCTTTCAATGCTTCTATCGCCTGCTGTCTTGTGGCTTCATAATATGGAGAAGTTGCAGGATTTAACAGAATAATATGCCCTCCCCGAATCCCCCGGGACTGATAGAGCCGTGCAAAAAAGGGAGCATCCTGCTCAGCTACATAGTTTTCCTGAGCCTGATCTCCCTGATCCTGCAGGCTGCCGCCTACAATCTGTTTTACTTTTCCGTTGTGAATATCGATACATGGACGAAATCTCATAGTATTTTCCTCTCTTCTTCTGTTCTTTTCGTATGCTGTCACGTTGTAACGTGGTAAATTTCTATTATCATATCATGTTTCCATATACACGGCAACATGTCATCTCAACATCTCATCTTAAAATGTTATCGTTACTATTCACTCCGTTCTCAGTAACACTCTTCGCGATGCACAGAATTTAAGCTGATTGCATAAATTCGCGCGATATGTCTCGGGTTTTCTGTGACCTCCACTCACAAAAAACACCTCGCAGGATATTACCAATGAATAGTAACATATTATCTACCCTGACATACTATCTCAACATACATTTTCATGAACATAGGTGTAAAAAAGAGGGGCATTCCGTTTTTGCTCTCACCGGACAAACTGTGGTGAAACAACAATTGTCCATGTTTTTTCTATTTCTGCGATCTACTGTGCATTCTGTTGGTCCGCATCCCTGCTTCCGCCACCGGTCAGATCCTCCACGCCTTCTCCGATGCCATCCCCCACATCTTTAATTCCCTCACCGACATCCTCTCCGAGATCTTCAATAATATTTCCATTTTCATCCAGATGATTTCCGTTCTCATCCACCGTACCTTTCCCGGAAGTGGCGCCGTTCATATTGTTGTTCGTTCCGTTGGTTCCGTCATTGTTCATATTCGTGCTGGTATCCGGTGAGGTTCCGTTGTTGTTTTTATTTTCATTGCCATCCAGCGTATTTTCATCCTGTGTGTTATTCTGGTTGTTGTTCGTATCCTCCGCAGCACTGCCACATCCTGCTGACAGTCCGAGTACAACGGTCATTGCGGTTACGATCAGATATCTCTTCCATACATGTTTCATATTCTGCATCTCCTTTTCTGCTGTGGCTGTAGCTTTCCACAGCATCCCTTTCCTTCATTTTTCAGGCATATAAAACATACACCTGTACAGTTGTAGAATGTGTCGGAAAATGCAAAAATATACGGCCGCTTTTTGAAAAAACGACCGTATCCCTGCTTTCTGTATTCTGTTTTCAATACTTAAAACAATGTAACTGTTCAGTACCTTCACTGTTAATATTACCTGCTGAATAGTTACAAAACAATTTACATTTTAAACTTATCCGATCACATCGCTCATCTGATACCAGCCCGGTTCTTTTCCTTTCAGGAACTTGGCTGCCTGAATCGCACCTTTTGCAAACAGTTTCTTGGAGTAAGCTGTGTGCTGGAAAGTAATCACTTCGTCATCACCGGCAAAGATCACATCATGTTCTCCGACGATGGTTCCGCCACGGACAGCAGAGATTCCAATCTCTTTGTCATCTCTCTGTTCTCTTCTCTGGCTTCTGTCGAAAGTATAATGATAAGCGTTGTCCAGTCCCTCGTTCAGGCTGTCTGCCAGAGCCAGGGCGGTTCCGCTTGGAGCGTCCACTTTCAGACGATGGTGTTTCTCCACGATCTCCATGTCAAATCCGGCCGCTGCCAGTGTCTGGGCTGCTTCTTTAACCAGTTTCATCAGCAGATTGATACCCAGGGACATGTTTGCTGATTTTAATACTGCCACATGTTTGCTGGTCTCTTCCACTTTTTTAATCTGTTCATCTGTCAGACCCGTAGTACATAATACAACCGGGATCTGTCTTTTTTCACAGTATTCCAGCAGTGTGTCGGTCGCTTTCGCTGTACAGAAATCGATCACTGCATCTGCCTGCACATCGCAGGTCCAAATATCAGTAAATACCGGATATCCGTTATCTCTGCAGTCATTTAAATCAATACCTGCTACAATTTCAATTTCCGGATCTTTTTCCACTAACTGGGTAATCACCTGACCCATATGGCCGTTACAGCCATGCATAATTACTTTTACCATTTGCGTTCTCTCCTGTTTCTTCCTGCTGCCTTTATGCCAGTTTGATACCGAATTTTTTCATTTCTTCTACCAGAACTTCCTGGTGTGCTGCTTCCATTTCGGTCAGTGGCAGACGAAGCGGCCCTACTTCTTTACCCATCAGATTCAGGGCTGCCTTTACCGGAATCGGGTTAACTTCACTGAACAGTGCGTGAACCAGCGGCAACGCTTTTAACTGCAGTTCACGGCTTTCTTTTATTTTTCCTTCCAGGAACAGAGCAACGATATCGTGCGTCTCTTTCGGTGCTACATTGGACAGTACAGAGATAACACCTTTTCCGCCCAGGGACAGGATCGGTACGATCTGGTCATCATTTCCGGAATACAGATCAATGGCTCCGTCGCAGGCATACATGATATCTGCCACATGGCTGATATCTCCGGATGCTTCTTTGATAGCGGTTACATATTCTGCATTTTTTGCAAGATAAGCAACCGTGGAAGCTGCCAGAGAACAGCCGGTACGGCTCGGTACGTTGTACAGGATCGCCGGTACTTTTGCTTCCTCTGTGATGGTTGTATAATGTTTGATCAGTCCGTTCTGTGTTCCTTTATTATAGTAAGGAGTTACCAGAAGAATACCATCTGCTCCTGCTTCTGCTGCCTCTTTGGACATCTGTGTTGCGGTTGCGGTGGAATTGGAGCCGGTACCTGCAACAACCGGGATTCGATGGTTTACCTTGTCAATGGCAAATCTGATCGTTCTCATATGTTCTTCTTCGGTGAGTGTCGCAGATTCGCCTGTTGTTCCGCAGATCACAATGGCATCTGTGCCTCCTGCGATCTGTTCCTCCAGTAATTCTTCCAGCTTGTCATAGTTTACTTCCAGATTTTCGTTCATAGGTGTAACAAGCGCAACACCTGCTCCTTCAAAAATAGCCATATCTATCTTTACTCCTTTCTTTTGTCTGGATCAATTATCGATCCATCGGACCAATTATTGATATGTAATGTAAAACATATAAAGGTGCACCACCGTCCGGAGGTCCACCTTTTAAGAATCCGCTATGAAATCATCACATGTTTTCTTTGGATAGCACTCCATCTTTCGATGACAGTCATGCCGTTCTTCACAGACATGCCCAAGAACCAAGCTTCAGGTTTCTTCGCCCCTTCGGCACTTTTTCCTTTCCTTTGCCTTCTTCTGTTCCTGAAACATCCGACAAATTACTGATAAAAAATGCAACCTCTACCTAAATTTATAAAAAACATTTTAAATAAACATTTTATTTTTTCAATCATATCATTATTCATTTTTATTGTCAATCCGCATATTCCAGTTTGCTTACAGAAATCTCGTATGCGATCCGCTTCTGCGTCTCTTCTTCACTGATTTTTTTCACGTATTCCCGGCTCTGGATCCTGCCCCAGATCAGGACGTGACCGCCCACCTGAAAAGCAGATGCATATCTGGCATTTCTGCCCCAGCAGATGCACGGAATGTAGTCCGATTTTCCATACGGCCGGTTGACGGCGATCAGAAGATCTGCGATTTCTCTGCCAAGTGGGGTTTTCCGGTACACCGGCGGTTTGCATATGTATCCGTCCAGGAAAATGGCATTGCTCTTCATATTTTCATCGTCATCTTCCACAAATTCCACCTCTCTGGCAAACACCGAGAGCACCAGCCGGTTTTTCTTTTCCTCATGGCGGTTGTAGGAGCGAAACTGCCCCATCACATGGATATACTCCCCTTCATAATCCTCGTTCACATCCACAAGACGCTCCGAGATCATGACCGGGATCCGGTCCTCGGAATCGCTGAGCCGTTTGACCAGCACATCTACCATATAAAAGCCTTCGCCGAATACCTGATGGCTGAATGTAAACCGGGATGCGATTTTTCCCATGATTTCCACCTGATTGTTTTCAATAATCTTATCTGTCATGATTGTAGTTCCCCTTCCTCTTTTTTGTATTTTGTATAATTTATTTCTATTCCGTTCCTTCCTTATTTAGAACCGGATTTTGAAAAAAAAAATTTTTTCCCTTGTAATCTGAAAAAAATGTGATAGACTTGTATCGTTGGAAATGCCCGTTTTACGGGCTCTTTATATGCATAGAAAGGAAATTGTTTATGAAAATCAAAAGAGAAGATATTCGTAACGTGGCGATCATCGCCCATGTAGACCATGGTAAAACCACTCTGGTAGACCAGTTACTGCGTCAGAGCGGTGTATTCCGTGCGAATCAGGAAGTCCAGGAACGTGTCATGGACTCCAACGATATCGAGCGGGAACGTGGTATCACGATTCTTTCCAAAAATACAGCTGTTTATTACAAAGATACCAAAATCAACATCATCGACACCCCAGGCCATGCGGACTTCGGCGGCGAGGTAGAACGTGTCCTGAAGATGGTAGACGGTGTTATCCTGGTGGTAGATGCGTTCGAGGGTGCTATGCCGCAGACCAAATTCGTTCTGAAAAAAGCGCTGGAACTGGATCTGCACGTGATCGTATGTATCAATAAGATCGACCGTCCGGAAGCCCGTCCGGATGAAGTTATTGACGAAGTTCTGGAACTTCTGATGGATCTGGATGCTTCCGACGAACAGTTAGACTGTCCGTTCCTGTATGCTTCCGCAAAAGCAGGCCATGCTGTTCTGGATCTGAACGATACACCGGAAAATATGGAACCTCTGTTTGAGACCATCTTAAAATACATCCCGGCTCCGGAAGGTGATCCGGATGCAGGTACCCAGGTTCTGATCAGTACCATCGACTACAATGAATATGTAGGGCGTATCGGTGTCGGTAAAGTAGACAACGGTAAGATCGCTGTCAACCAGGAAGTGATGCTGATGAACCATCACGATCCTTCCAAGAAGAAAAAAGTAAAGATCAGTAAACTGTATGAATTTGAAGGTCTGAATAAAATAGAAGTACAGGAAGCAGGCATCGGTTCTATCGTTGCTATTTCCGGTATCCCGGAGATTCACATCGGTGATACTCTGTGTGACGTGGAAAATCCGGAACCGATCCCGTTCCAGAAGATTTCCGAGCCGACCATCGCCATGCATTTTATGGTAAATGACAGCCCGCTGGCAGGTCAGGAAGGTAAATTTGTAACTTCCCGTCACTTAAGAGAACGTCTGATGCGTGAGCTGAACACTGATGTCAGCCTGCGCGTGGAAGATACCGATTCTCCGGACTGTTTCAAGGTATCCGGTCGTGGAGAACTGCATCTGTCTGTCCTGATCGAGAATATGCGCCGTGAGGGTTATGAATTTGCAGTAAGTAAAGCGGAAGTTCTTTATAAAGAGGACGAACGCGGAAAACTGTTAGAGCCTATGGAACTGGCTTACGTGGATGTTCCGGAAGAGTTCTCCGGTACAGTCATCCAGAAAATGAGCGAACGTAAAGGTTCCCTGCAGGGTATGAGTACCGGAAGCGACGGTTCCACCCGTCTGGAATTCGAGATTCCGGCCCGTGGTCTGATTGGTTTCCGTGGAGACTTCATGACCTCCACCAAAGGTACCGGTATCCTGAACACCAGTTTTGATGACTACGCTCCGTACAAAGGAGATATCCAGTACAGAAAACAGGGTTCCCTGATCGCTTTCGAAGCCGGGGAGTCCGTTACTTACGGTCTGTTTGCTGCTCAGGAACGTGGTACACTGTTTATCGGACCTGGTGAAAAAGTTTACGCCGGTATGGTTATCGGACAGAACGGTAAAGCTGAAGATATCGAACTGAACGTATGTAAAACCAAGCATCTGACCAACACCCGTTCTTCTTCCGCAGATGACGCCCTAAAACTGACCCCGCCGAAAGTCCTGAGCCTGGAACAGGCATTGGAATTCATCGATAACGATGAGCTCCTGGAGATCACTCCTACCAGCCTGCGTATCCGTAAGAAGATTCTGGATTCCAGACTGAGAAAGAGAGCAAATCTGAAATAATCATAACTATAGATACCAAAAGCGGATGTATCTGTCAGACCGGCAGATACATCCGCTTTTTTCTTTCATTTATGACAATTTCAATCCCTTCACAATCACGAACCAAAATGCCTGTCTCAAAACCGGCTCTCGCATTATCCGCTTACTTCTTCCAGAATCGAATCCCAGCGGAGTCCTTCTTCTTTCTCCAGTTGATACCACGGACCGCCGTCTTTCCGGACAAACTGATTTGCCATATGCTGAACCATACATTCTTTTCCGCCAGCATAGTTCACCTGGATATCCGATATCATTCCATCATAATCTTCCGGATCCACGGAACTGTTCTTTTCCATTTTCAGATGGTTCAGATAGTTTGTGACTGTTTTGATTTTCTCTACATCGGACAGCTCATACCTCGTTTCTCCCGGGCGGGTAGATATGGTGATCCCGGTAACAGAACCTTCCGGCAAAAAACCTTCTTCTATCTGCTGCTGAACCTCCACCTGGCATTCATCTGCGGTTGTCTCCGGATCATATTGCAGTGTGTCCAGGATCTGCATAACCTGTTTTTCATTTTCTTTCCACCATGCACTCTCGCCACATGGATTGATGATATGGATATCGCTTTTTTCACCCAGAAATACAATCTCCTCCCATATGCCAGATGCAAAACCGTCTCTCGATTCTTCCAGGGCTTTTTCTCCTGCCAGCCGGATCTTCTTTTCTTCCAACCCTGTCCCACATGTTTCACCTGGATAATCCTTTTCGTACTTCACCAGAACTTCATTTTCTTTATCTTCCCCTCGATAAAAACTGATTCCATACACAGTATCCTGTTCTTCCGTCTGAATCTCATAGTTCCATTCCTCCGGCAGCTGCAATGTGAGTGTTCCATAAGGACCTTTCAGTGAAACCTCTGTTGCCGGTACAAATGTTCTGGATTTCTTTTGAAAGATCCAGATGCCGGCTCCTGCCAGGATCACCACAACAACTGCCAGAAAGAATCTCCACCGATATAGTCTTTTCTTCATGCTTCCGTCCCCCTGTCTGCCTAATCTTCCACCGTTTCTATCATCGCCTGCAACTCTTCCAGGCTGATTCCGATTTGCAGACTGATCGAATACGAATATCCTCCCTGCTGCCAGATCGCCAGTTCATACGCATCGCTGTCTCCCTTGCAGGTGACTTCTGCCTCTCCCACGTTGATCGTAGTCTCCTGGCTGTATGTGTTGTATACGCCGCTGTTATCTTCATCATCCCCCTGTGATTTTCTGAAATACACTTCCTGATCATCCCCGGTATAGCGGATCTCAGCCAGCGTATCATCATAGGTAAAATACTGGGTTTCCTTCACGGTAAATGGCAGTTCTCCGATCTCTTTAACGGTAAATCCCACCGCATCGGAAAGTTCCTCCGCAGAACCATACTCCTGCATCGGATTTGGCATCTGCGCTCCGTCATCTGCCACATCCGTAGTAGTCATATCTTCTTCCTCACTGACTGTTTTGTCCGGATGTAACGTATGAATTCCATAAGCAGCTCCCACGACCAGTGCGCAACACGCTGCAACCGACAGATATTTTGTCCATTTTTTCATGGTTTGCACCTTTGCCTTTCGTTCTCTTTCCGAGACATGGCGCAGGATCTGTTCTCTTGTTTCCGTTGTCAGTTGGATATTTTCCATGATTTCATGATATCGCTTACTCAAAATCATACTCCTCTCTCAGGACTTCACTCAGTTTCTCTCTTCCTCTCCGAAGGTCAGACCGCACGCTGCTCTCCTTTTTCCCTAGGATCTCTGCAATTTGTGCCGTTGGAAATCCTTCATAATAATACAGATGAATCGCTTCCCGATAACTTTCCGGAAGTCTCTTTACCGCATCCCACACAAAAGTCAGATCTTCCCGTTCCTGCGCGATCAGCTGATCCTCCAGCTGGTCTGCCTGACGGATCTTATTGTAAGCGATCTTATTTTTACTCAAATTCGCCGCCACCCGGAAGATCCATGCCTTTTCATGATTTTCACCGGCAAATACCGGACGGTGTTCCAGATAACGGATCAGAGTTTCCTGCAGGATATCCTCTGCATCACTCATATTATGTACATACGTATAGGCAAGCCGCAGCACTGCATTCCCATAAGTATCCATGATTCTTTCTGCCAGCACCTCCATCTTCTGTTTCCCGACAATTTTTACCGTTTTCCCAAGATCCGCTTCTTTTCGAAACATGGAGAATTTCTGAAGAATCTGTATTTTCTTCTTTTCCACGAACAGATACCATTCAGTGATCCTGTTCCTGATCCCTCTCCCCGTCATCCACGTTCCGCTACCCGGCAACGCTCTGGTCTGATAACCCATCATTGTTTCCCGCTCCTGTCTCTCTTTGTTTTCGTTTTCACTCTCTATACAGTTCAGCCTGTAAAAATGTTGCAGCTTTTTTCAATTTTTTCTTTTATATAACAGGAAACAATGATTCCCCTATAACAACTGCTTCTGAATCTCCCGTATTTTTTCCAGTTCTTCCCCTGTCATATCTGCAATTTCTTCCGGACTTTTTCCCTTTCGTAACATATTTGTTATAATATTAGCTGCTGTTCGTTCATTGCGTCTCCTTTTCCTTCTTACAGAACAAAATACAGAGACTTTCTTTCTATAGTACCACACTTTACTCTCCCATCAAAGAGAACGCATTTTACTGACGACATAACTTTGCTTCAAAATTCCTAAAGAAAATGTCCATACTCTGTTCTATATTCATTTTTGTGTATGCATCGGATATTTTCTCAGGACTCTGAGTATTAGATATGTGATTCCGATATGTTAATTAGATATTTTTATCCGTCAGAAAATGCTTACGGATACTATAAATTTCTATCATTGTAACAAACTCCTTCCAGCTTTGCAAGATTTTATCCATGTAACAATCTATATCTTCTCATTTTAATGTTTCTGCCAATCACCAGAAACGGATTCCGGAGGCATGGGGAGGCAGCCTTTTGCTGGTGCTTTTAGCACAGATGAGATCCAGTCCTTAGAAGAACTTGACAGTGAGTGGCTCTCCGCGAACTGGCACTATAGTTCTTCTTAGGACTTAGCTCAGCTGTGCGTTACCAGCGGTTGCCTCCCCATGCTTCCGGAATCCGTTTCGTCCCCTCGCCAAATCAAAATTAGTCCACCGGACCAATTATTGATATGCAATGCAAGAAAAAACGGGGACTGCACATAAACTCATGTGCAATACCCGTCTAGTCCTCCGGTTCTTACGTCCCGTTATCTATTACTTTTTATTTCTTTTTCTTCTCTTCAGCGCAAATCCGCCGGTTCCCAGGGAGGCAACAGCCAGCCCAAGCATCTCGAAGATGTTGGTCGGATCGCCGGTCTTGGCTGTCTTGCTGCTACTTGTGCTTCCTGAAGAAGTTGTTGTTTTATTACCTGTACCGGAAGTTGTTGTGTTGTTCTTCGATGCTGCAGGTGTTGTAGCTGGTGTGGTAGTCGGTGTAGGAGTTGCTGCACTTCCGTCCGCTTTCACCAGAGCTTCCATAGCTTTGTTCAGAGAAGCTGCTGCATTATCTACACTTGTCTGGTCTTTCTTAGCTTCCAGGGCACTCTTTGCATTCTTCAGTGCTACCTGCAGAACTTTCCAGCTGTCTGCTGTGTAATCTGCTTCTTTCAGTGCTTCTGCACTCTGGATTGCTTTTTCCAGAGAAGCTGTGTTGATTTCCTTCGCCGGATCTTCTTTTGCAGCTTTCTTATAAACAAAGCTCAAATCTTTGTATCCGGTTGCTGTTACTACGATTTCAAAGCTGTCACCCTCTGCAAATGGTGCTGCATCTGTGATCAGCGTTCCGTCATCATTAAACAGTTTTACTGCATTACGTCCGCTTACTGCATAAGGTTTTCCATTAACAGATACGGAGGTAATATTCTTGATGTAATCTGCAAATTCTGCGTCAGTAGCGCCTGCTGCTTTTGTCAGACCAGGTTTTTCACTGTTTTCGTTATATGCTACCGGCATTGTTTCCGCATATACTTCAAATCCAAAACTGATCGGTGCATATTTTCCACTCTTATCAGTAATAGTCAGTGTGTATGCTCCTTTTTTCACATCTTTCAGGATCAGTTTTTCACCTTTTACGATTGCAGTAGCACCATCTACCGTGTATTCTGCGTCAAATCCTTCCGGAAGAGTCAGACCGGAAATTGTGGTTGCCACACTTGTTTCTCCGTCTTTCAGTTCCGCATCTGCTACAGCAACTGCACTGGTATCAAATTTTACAGGTACATACAGACCTTTTTCGCCGCCTACCGGGATCTCATAGATACCGTTAGCTGTGTAATAAGTCACTTTATCGATATGCTGTCCCATCATTGCTTTGTAATGTTCAGATGATGTCGGGCAGTTATGTACTGCTGTGGTAAATCCGGTAGCCCATGCCAGTTCGGAAACTCTCCAGATATTTTCCAGATGACGCATACCGTAATCGCTGCCTTCTTTTGTGCTTACAATAACACCGTAGATAGCTGTTCCTGACGGAATGGTATCGGTCAGTCCATCCAGATCCAGCTGATAGTCACCATATTTGGACTCGGTCATCAGTTCCGCTGTCACACCTTCAGTGATAGTTGTAGCGGTTCCCTGTGTTGCTCCGAAAGAGAATGTTCCATCTTCATTTACTGTCAGCTCTTTGTAGTAGGATGGTTTCTCACTCAGTGTATAATAGGAATAGCTTGCGCTCTCAAACAGGGCATCTTTTCCTGTATAATCTGTTGTGCTTTCCTGTCCTCTGTTGGTAACTGTGATACTTACTTTGGAATCATCGGTAATCTGTGTGTATTTGCTCAGATCCGTACCTGCCGGAACTTTTACCGGGAAAGTTACACCGGTGATCTCATCACCGCTTGCATCCACATGGTAAGATCCGCCTGCCAGAGAACCGGTTCTTACTTTGTTCTTGGTTGCAGAGGTAAATGCATCTACTTTAACATCGTTATTTACATCTGCTTTGTAGAACTGATCGTATGGGATGTTCATCAGAACATATATTTCTTTCTGTGCTTTTACCAGGGCTTCGATCGCTGCGTTCAGATGATGCGTTGCTTCATCTACTGTTGCCTGAGTCTTCGGGTCTTTCAGCTCATCTTTTGCTTCCTGCAGTTCTGCCTGCATCGCTGCCCAGCTGTCTGCGGTGTAATCGCTCTCGGTCAGGGCTTCTGCAGCTTCGATCGCTTTCTTTAATTCGTCAGTGCTTATTTCTTCTTCACTGTCTTTTACGATATTTGCATCCGTTGCCTGGAACTGATAGGTTACATCTTTATAACCCAGCGCTGCAATCGTGATCGTCCAGTAGCCGGTTCCATCGGTTCCTTCCGGCAATGTGCATCTCAGGGATTTGGTCAGAGCCAGCTGAATTCCCTTTGTTTTATGCATCCAGTTGTCTGCTGCGAATTTTGTTCCATAGGTAGCCTTCACATTGCTGTAAGTGCTGTCATTGCCATAGTACGTCCAGGTTACCGCCTGCATATTGGCTCCAAGATCTCCATAGTTACCTGTCAGATCCACCCGAAGGAATTCTCCGTAAGAGCCTTTGGCATCTTTCACTGTTAAACCTGCTTCCGTTGCATCCGGAGCAGTCTTCAGTGTCTGTCCTTCGATACCGGAATCGCTTCCTGCCTGACGGGCGGAAAAACTGAAATTTCCTTTTTCGTCTTTGGTAACTGTCTTCAGTCCGTTGGTGGCTTCTGTCACGTTTGCCTTTACGCTGTAGGCCGCCAGTTTGTTTTCTCCGTATCCTCCGACCAGTTCCCCGCCGTTTTCCACTACGTTGTATTTCTGGCAGAATGCTTCATAGTCTGCACTTGCCACTTTCACCGGCACATACTTCAGTCCTGTTACTTCATAGTCTTTCAGCTTTGTAATAGTTCCGTCTGTATCTGTGATTTCTCCTCTATTAAATTTGATCACATTCCCATTCGTCAGGGTAATTTCTTTTCCATCTGATGACCAGTGGGATACTTCATAAGTTTTTCCGTTTTCTGCTTCAATGACCGCTACACACTGGAAACTTCCTCTGTGCAGTCCATGGTTTGCTGTTGCTCTTGTTACGGCATCGAACGCTCCTTTGTCTGCTTCGTTTCTTGTATCCAGTTCACTGGAAGAGCTGGAATCTCCGGCTGCCTGTACCCCTTCTGCGGCCCAGTACTCTGCCCAGGTCATCGCCGCATAGACATATTTGTATTCTTCCTGTGCATTCTTTGTATACGTAAATTTCACTTCCGGATAACCGGTGGAAGTAACTGCGATTTCAAAAGTATCACCCTCAGCAAATGGTGTTGCATCTGTTTTCAGAGATCCGTCTTCGTTGATCACTTTCACAGCTCCACGTCCGCTTGCCGCATACGATTTTCCATTGACAGATACAGAGGTAATGTTTTTGATATAATCTGCAAATTCTTCGTCGCTTGCATCTGCATTTTTTGTTATAGCCGGATTCTCATTATCGTTATTGTAAGATGCCGGTGCGCTGTCAGCAGACAGGATAAAGGTTGTTGTCATCTCCGCATAATTGTTGTTTTTGTCAGACACTGTCAGCGTATATTTCCCTTTTTTTGCATTTTTAAATACGATTTTTCCGTTTTCCACACTGAAATCCAGTCTATCAATCTTGTATTCCGGCGAAAAATCTGTCGGAAGATTAGACACTGTAATTTCTGCCTCCCCTGCAGATACTTTCGCATCTGCTACCTTTACCGTCTGACCTGCTTTTTTCGGTACATACAGGTTATCTACCGGGATCTCATAAATTCCCTGAGAAGTATAATATGTCACCTTATTGATATGCTGACCCATCATATTTACATAATGTGCAGAAGATGTGGGACAATTATGTACTGCTGAAGTAAATCCGGTACACCATGCAAGTTCTGTCACTCTCCAGATATTCTCCAGATGACGCATACCGTAATCGTTTCCTTCTTTTGTACTTATAATGACGCCGTAAACCTGTGTACCACTCTGGGAAATGGTATTCTCCAGTCCATCCAGATTCAGCTGATAATCACCATAAGAGGTTTGTGTAGTAAGTTCCGGTGTTACTCCGGATACTTTCTGTGCTGTTCCCTGTGTTTTTCCGAAAGAAAGACTTCCGTCAGCATTCAAGGTTACTTCTTTGTAATATTTCGGTGTTTCGCTTAGTGTATAGTAGGAATAGCTTGCACTTTCAAACAGAGCATCTTTTCCTGTGTATGTGGCTGTACTTGTCTGACCTCTGTTTGTAACCGTAATGTCTACAGAAGATTCGTCTGTTATTTTTTTATACTTACTCAGATCAACACCTTCGCCGACTTTTACAGGGAAAGTCACACCTGTGATTTCATTACCGGTATTATCAACGTGATAAGAACCGCCTGCCAGACCGGCTGTACGAACTTTATTTTTCGTTGCAGAGGTAAATGCATCTACTTTTACACTGTTATTTACGTCTGCTGCATAGAACTGATCATACGGAATGTTCATCAGGACGTACGTTCCGGTTGTGACATCCGGTGTCTCCGGTTCTGACGGTTTTATTTCCAGAGCTGCAACCGCTTCATCCAGTGCTTTCTGGGCTGCGTCAACTGCTTCCTGAGATTCTTTTGCTTCCAGAGCTGCTTTTGCTGCGGTAAGTTTCTCGGTCAGAGTTGCCCAGGATGCTTCTGTGTAATCTGCCTGATTCTTTCCTTCTGCTGTTGTGATCGAAGCCTGGAGAGCAGCAGTGTTTACTTCAACCGGAGTCGGATCCTGTTTTTCAGATGCTGACTGCATAGCTTCAAGAGCTGCCTGTTTTACTGCAGCAGAGGTACGGGTTGCACCACTTACTGCATTGATTTCATTCACGGATGCTTCCGTAGCTGGTTTTCCCTTCAGATTCTGAATTTCAGTATTCAGTTTTTTTACATATTTCCTGTTCCCAGCTTCTATATCTCCATCTGCTTCTACGGCAGCTTCTGTAATAATCCCTTCTGCAGATGTAATGCTGACTTTCACATTATATTCGCTCCAGATATCCTCATTCTCATCATCTTCCGACGTTCTGGATACATGTGCTGTTTTACTGTACGTTCCATCTGCTGCCACCTGATCCCCGGTCACTGCAAATGCTGTTACCGGGCAAAGTTCCACTGCCATTGCTGCGGCTACCGCCATGGCCATTGCTTTGGTCCTGACTCTTTTGTTGTTCATAAACTCCTCCTTCTTTTACCATAAAATTTTATAGTAGCTTATTATGTAACTATTCAGTAGCCAATGGGGAGGTACTGAACAGTTACCTTATTATCAAGTTAGTCACTATTTCTACTATTAGTTGATAATATTTATCATTAGTTGTGACTAACCTATAATCAAAAAAAATAGACGTTATCTCTTTTCTCAGGAATGTACCTGACAGCTGCCTCTCTCTCATGGGCTTTTATCAAGAGAGAAGTACCTGTCAGATACATTCCTTTTCGTTTATTTGTAACTGTTCAGCACCTTCCCGGTAGCTACCGAATAGTTACATTTATTTGTTCTTTCTTTCCGCTCCCGCGCCCTGACTGACTGCCGGAAGGATTTTACGGCTCACCACGCCGATCAGAATACCTGTGACCGTTCCCGCGATCATCAGCACCGGCAGGTAATAGATCAGCTTCATATTTTCCAGCACACACATCGCAACCACGATCTGTCCGATGTTATGGGACACACCTCCGGCAATGCTTATGCCGATCATGGAAAATCCTTTGATCCGCTTCAATAGCAACATCACCAGAAAACTTAAAATGCCCCCTGCCAGACTGTACAGGATCGACATGCCGTTTCCGAACATAAATCCCACCAGAAGCACCCGGAGTATCACTACCAGCAGCACTTCCATCGGTGCCAGGATATACAGCCCGGTGACCGTCACCAGATTGGCAACTCCTAATTTAATTCCCGGTATTCCCAGGTTGATGGGAATCAGGCTTTCCACATAACTGAAGATCATCGCCAGTGCCACAAGCATCGCACCGCTCGATACTCTCCGGCTGATGCTGGCCAGACTGCGTTCCCTGCATCCATTTTTCTGCTGTTCCTGTTTTTTCATCTTCTCGTTTCCTTTCGGAGTATGTTGCTCGTAACTCTTCCACGACTTCACAGTTACCTTCTGAATCATTACGATTTCTCATCTTTCTTTCACTTCGCAATCGTATCCGGCACCAGCTCATCATCTGCCGCCTTACTGTCCGTATCATTCTGACGGATCACTTCCACCACCAGTTTATGGGGCAGACATACGATGGTCTGTTTCTGACCGCTGATCCTGCCCTGCTCCTTGCAGTAGCCGTCCGGGCAGTCTGCTTCTTCCATATATGCCTGTCCGTCCTCGATGCGGATCACATTGTGAAATTCTCCTTCAGTAACTTCGATCGTCTGGTCTTTTTCCAGCGGATAAGTTCCATAGATTTCCCCGTTCACGGTAATCTGTACCTGATCCCCCTTCGTCTCTCCGGTTACATGCATCACCAGAAGCATTACCAGAGCCACCAGCACGATCCCTCCTGCCAGCAGGATATCTCTTTTTTTCATATCTGCTCCTTATCTGTCATTTTTGAAAAGCGCAGATCTTACAGTCCCAGCCACAGACAGATCCCAAGCAGGATCAGTGCACGCAGAATCGTAAACCAGAACTCATTTCCTTTGAGCTTTCGGATTCCGCAGTGAATGTGCTTCTGTGGACAGATATCGATACACTTCTGACACTGGAAGCAATCACCGCTGACAGCCCAGTCACCATCCGACGGAAGGCCGATCTGAGACGGGCAGGTCTTCGTACATGCTTTACATCCTTTTCTGCAGTTTTCTCTCGTTCTGTGAAGGGCGAAAAAAGGCAGCACCGGAAGCAGAGAAAATACTGCTCCCATAGGACAGAAGAACCTGCAAAAGAATCTTTCCTGTACACACATGCCAGCCATCAGAAGAATCAGGACTACAAGACCGATCCCATAGCCTCCCAGACGGAAGTTTCCTGCATGGATCATGGAAAATACATCCCACGGGCTGGTTCCCTGCGCTTTTCCATATACTCCAGAATAACACAGAAGGACAATCAGCAACAGTACCAAATATTTCATATAACCTAAAATCCCGACTGTCTTTTCCGGAATCTTCACCGGTTTCTTTTTCCATTTTTTGCATACTTTTGTATACAGCGCATACAGTGCGTCTCCAAACGCGCCAAACGCGCAGACAAATCCACAGAAGAATCTGCCAAATACCATAGTGTAAAGACAAATCACCAGAAGCACCGTCACAAACGATGTCATGACAACCTTCTCACCTGCTCCTATCTGGGTAAAAATGTATTTTACCCCCGCAAATGCTGCGGTATAGACAGATGGAATAAATATAAAATAGAGAAGCTGAATCAATGCCCGCAGCCAGGTATGTATTTTTTTTCTTTCTTTCGCTGTTAGATTATGTATATCCATAATTGCTGTCTTAATCCTCCTGGTTTGCTGCTTCTTCCAGTGCCTGTGCCACCGCTTCTTTGATACCGGTGGAGCTGAAGGTTGCACCGCTGATCGTATCTACATCTGCACTCTGTGCTTCAAGGATTGACGGAATAATATCCTCTGCCATAGAAAGATATGCACCATCTTCTTTTTCTGCCGATGTGATATTGATTTCAGAAATTTTTCCGTTTTCAATGATCACTGCCACATCTATCGGTCCGCCAAATCCCTGTGCTTCTCCGGTATAAGTTCCGTCTTTGTAAGCACCGTCTGTGGTTGTGCCTTCCTTTGCTGCATCGACTGACTGTTCCTGTTCCAGTTCCGCCTGCTGCTTTCTGATCTGTTCTTCTGCCTGTTCTCTTTTGTCGAGTACCGTGTTATATCCGGTCAGGCAGACAATAACAGCCACCACACTGATCGCTCTGGTCAAAAATTCTCCCATTGTCTGTTCTCTTTTCTTTCCTGTTTCTTACTGCCGTTTTGCATTATTTAATGCCTGCTGACATGCATCGATAATTGCCTGGGATGTACAGGTCGCTCTGGATACTGTATCGATACCATCCAGATTACCTTTTTCCGTAATCTGTTTTACCACACCCGTCTTGCTTGATGTTCCGTTGACCGCTTTATTAATGTAGCTGTCGTTACCGGATCCTCCGTCTCCATACACATTATCAATTTTTATAATCTTATCATCCTGAATCGTCACCTGTGCAAACAGATTATATGCTTCAAAATCCATATCTGCATCCGGCAGACAAAGTACAGTTACCGGATATACACCATCTATATAAGTACTTTCCGGTGGGAGATCCGGTTCCGGATCGTCATTTGTTCCATCCGAAATCTGCAATTCTGTGACTGCCTGATTTAACTGCGCTGCCGCCTCATCAAGCTGCGTCTGTTCTGTCGCGTTTTTCAGTACCTTTCTGGCATCCTTCAGACGAACCTTTACTACTGCCCAGCTTGCAGAAGTATAGTCACTGCCATTCAGTTCGTTGACCGCATCGATTGCTTTTTCCACTTCTTCGGTATTCAGCTGTACTACATTGTTATCATCATCGGTGTCTGTATCTCCGTTGGTGACACGTTTCGCTTCTTCCAGCGCATTCTTTACCGCCTGGATCAGTCCCTTGGAACTATAAGTAGCACCGGATACGGTATCTACCTCTGTACTCTGTTTTTTCATCATCTGTGTCACCACATCCATGGCACGACCGAAGAAAGCATCGTCATCCTCTTCTCCGATAACCAGAACTGCCTTCAGTGTCTTTTCCCGGATCACGATGGCGACCGTAATATCGCCGTTATATCCTTCTGCGGTTCCGTAGTAGACGCCCTCGTTATACGGGAGTGTTCCTGTAACCGCTGTTGTACTATTTTCTGTATTTTCTTTATTTTCCGTGTCTGTTCCGTCAGAACCGGAGTTGCCTCCTTTTTCCGCAGATGCAGTCTCTGTCACTGCTGCCTGGCTCAGTGCATTCCGCACCGCCTTAATGATTCCGTTGGAACTGAAGGTTGCACCGGATACCGTATCAATACCATTAGTACTCTGTGCACCCAGGATCTGATTGATCACCCCGGAAGCCTTCTGGATATATTCACTTCCATCATTGGTTTCCACGATCTGAATATTACTGATCTTTCCACCGCTGATCACAACTTCTACTTTCAGGTTTCCAGCAAATCCTGTTCCGGTTCCATAATAGGTTCCATCTTTATATGCTGCCGGTTCCTGTACGCTTCCTACTGTCTCCGGTGTTGACTGGCTCTGGCTTGCGGAAGTTCCCTCCTGTGAAGAACCCGTCGTACCACTGTCTTTTTCTCCAGTCAATGCATTTTTTGCCGCACTGATAATTCCTTTGGAACTATAGGTTGCACCGGATACCGTATCTACCTTTGTACTCTGCTTTTTAATAATCTGATCAATCAGACCTTTCGCCCGTCCGAAAAACGGTTCATCATCAGAAGCGCTCAAAATCTCGATGGATGTGATCTGTTTGTCTTTGATCGTAACCGCTACTGTGATATTTCCCCGATATCCGGTTCCACTCCCCTGATACACACCATCTTCCAGATCAAAGGAACCCTTTGCCTGTTCCTCTTCTTCTGCCGCTTCATCCTCTTTTGTTTCTTCTTCCGTGCTGGTCTTTACCACCGGTACTTCATCCTCCTGCTCCTGTGTATCCTCCACAGACGCTTTCGTCTCGTAAACCGGCACTTTATATCCATATAAAGATCCTGCCACACATGCCGCCACAACCGCAGCGGAAACAACCGGGGCAAATGGTTTGCATTTTTCCAGCATTTCTCTGATGTCCATCTGCTTTCTCTCCTTTGTTTTCGAGTATTTTTATGTACTGACTTTGTAACTGTTCAGCGGCTTCCCGGTGGCGAGCCAAAATGCATCTAAACGTCTTCTGTGATCACATTTGTACTTGTATGTTTAGGGATTTTCGCATAACTTTTATTTATGAATCACTGTTACATCCATATCCGTAGTCAGACTGTCGGCGATTCCTTCTGTCACATACAGCTTTCCATCTGCAGTTTCCATGATCGTCTCAAATTTCTCACTGTTTTCCTTCCAGAACTGTGCCGCTTTCTCTTCTCCCATGATAAATAAAGAAGTGGAAAGCCCATCTGCCAGAGTTCCGTCATCGCTGACGATCGTTACAGAGATCAGCCCGCTGTCTGCCGGATATCCGGTTGCCGGGTCAATGATATGATGGTAAGTCACACCGTCTTCCTCAAAATAACGTTCGTAACCACCGGATGTGATCACCGCCTGATTTTCAATCTCCAGAATACCGAGATAATCTTCCGTATCATCCGGACTCTGGATCGCTACTTTCCATTTGCTGCCATCTGTTTTACATCCCAGTGCCTGTACGTTTCCACCAAGGTTTACAAGCCCGCTTGTCACACCGCAGTCCTGATAGATCTGCATAATCTGAGCAGAGGTATATCCCTTTGCGATCCCACCCAGATCGATCTCCATGCCATCCCGGTCAAAAGAGATTTTTCTTGTGTCTTTGTCGTAATTCACTTTGGACGCATCGGCAAGGATCAGCTTTTCTTTCAGTGTCGCATCATCCGGCACATGATACTCCTGCGTCGGAAATCCCCATGCCTGCATCACCGGGTAAATCGCAATATCAAAGGCTCCTTCTGTCTTGTCATACAACTCCAGCGCCCGTTCCACCAGATATCCGCCATCTTCAGAAAGTGTTGCCTCTCCTTTCTGATTCAGCTGATAGATCTCACTGTTCTCATCTCCGGTGGAGAGAAGGGCATCAAGAGCTTCCACTCTCTCTGCCGCCTTGTCAACTGCCTCCTGAGCATGCTCCCCATATGCGGTCAGTGTCATATAGGTGTCCATAGCAAAGAGATCCCGGGACACTTCTGCATCCTGACTCTCGTCGTCACTCGATGCTTCCGTTCCCGAACTCTCTGTTTTCTCTGTATCCTGCCCTGTGCCCTGTCCAGATACCTGGGCAAGGGTTTCCTGATTCGTTGTATTATTCGCCTCTTCCTTCGTTGTCTTACCACATCCGCTGATCACAAACGCAGGGATCAGACAGACGATCAATGCCTTTTTAAAGTTCATTCGCCAACCTATTGTTAGTCCTTTCTAATTTTTGATAGTATATACTTAGTTGCTTTTCTCTGTCAACTATAATTTTCTTATTGTACATATTTTCTCATATTTTTCTCTAATGTCGAGAAATTTTTTATCTTTTTCATGTAATTGTTCAGTTTCTTCCTCTTCACAGTTCTTTCCTTACCAGATTTTTACCCAGATGCATTACTTCTGTATCTATTACTGTTCTCGACCTTCTCAGTAACACGCTCTAGCGATATATCTCAGCTTTTCTTTGATCTTCGCTCACAAAAAGCGTCTTGCGGAATATCACCAGCGAAGATTAACCTGTGTATATCCGTTTCGTCATATTCACCAGCGCTTTCTTGCTTTATCAGTGCGAACTGCCATATTATGTAATTTTTTTACTTTTGGGAAGCTCAATTATTTTACAAATTTCCTCAAAAAATAAACATATTTTTCTATTATTCTATGCATTTTTACTTTTTTCTGTTATAATAATTTATAATGAGAAATTGACTTTACTTACACTTGGAGGCTTGCAGATAATGAATAAAAAAAACGTTATAAACACACCAGCTACACATTCGGTTTCATCCGATTCTTCTTCCGCACGACGGAAAACTGAAGTCTCCGCCCAAATCACACTATCGGATTCGATTCTAACCGGAGCGATTGTCGAATATCGAAAAGCAGGTTATAACTTTATTCGACATATGCATACGAACATTGAGATCTATCGGATACTTTCCGGAGAATGCTATATGGATATTCAATCGGAGACCCTTCATTGCACGGAAGGTGATTTTATTATGATCCTGCCGGATGTGGTACATTCCTTTTATTTGAATGATACCTCAGACTGCGAATTCCAGCATATTCATTTTGATCCGAATATGTTTTCCACTGTTGTGCTTGAAGATGACGGGATTTTCCCGATTACCCTTCTTCATGCCATACTGTTTTCTTCGCATTTTTACTACAGGCTCAGATCGGATGCTGTGATTGACGATCATCTTCAGAAGCTTATTGACTTGCATGCTTCTTATGAAAGTATGTTTACAGCTGCCAATCTTAATGTTTCCATGATGAATCTGATGCTCTATATTCTCGATCATACGAATCCGGTACAGGAATACGCTGATCCCAAGCTGAAGAACAGTTACGTAGCTTATGCACTGAATTATATTCATGAACACTATAATACCAAGATCTTACAGGAAGATATAGCTCAGCAATTACAGATCTCTGTCCGCTATCTGAGTAAGCTTTTCAAAAGCTATATGGGAGTTACATTATCAAACTATATTAATATTTACCGCATCAACCGTTCCATCCAGCTTATGCAGACTACCAGTCTGACGCTGACGGAGATTGCTCTGCAGGTAGGTTTTACAGACTCCCAGCATTACTCGAAGGTGTTTATGAATATCATCAATGAGGCACCATCCCAGTACAGGAAGGCAATTTAGTTAACGATTCATTGCCATTATCGAAGTCAATAATATTCCCTTCGATAATAGCATTTTGATATTCTAAAGTATGATTTCGCAGGTTCTGTTAATTGCATAAAAATAACGCCACCGGATATCCGATGGCGTTATTTTTATGCCTTGCTGCCTGTATGTTCCATTTCCGGCATACCTGCATTCTTTTTCTTAGAGCTTTTCAGGCTTTCTTCCAGATCATACCCCATCTGTTCGCTTCTCCAGTTAATGGATTCTTTGCACAAACAGAAAGCTCCAAAAGCACAAGCTAAAAATATCATGGTTGTTAAAATAATTATAAATGCAAACATGTTTACTCCATCTCTTTTCTATTTGCCAACTAATCCAAGACCGTTCGGATGCGCATCTGAGTTCCGCATCCGAGACGATCTGTTAACGCCTGCTTAAGAAATTATCGTAACTGCGTAGTATCCAGAGCGTGTCTGAAAAAGGCTTTCTATTCCTAATTAGTGAGCTCTTTTTTTCTTCACCATAACCATAACAACTCCGGCTGCCAGGCAAAGAACTACCAGTCCGACTACATTAGTTGTATCTCCGGTTTTGGCTGCTTTTACGGAGTTATTGTTTCCGCTTACAGTTTTTGTTCCGGATGGTGTAGTGATGCTTCCATTGTTTCCGGAACCTGTGTTGGAAGTTCCATTGTTAGTGCCCCCATTTGTGGAACCGTTGTTGATGTTCTCGTTGGTTGGATCTTTCTTAGGTTCTTCTTTCTTAGGTTCTTCTTTTTTAGGTTCTTCGTCTTTCTTATCTGCTTCTTTTACTTTCAGTTCTTCTTTTGCCTTGTTTACAGCATTTAAAGCAGTAGCCACTTCATCCTTAGTTGCTTTCGGATTACCAAGTACTTTCTTGGCTTCGTCAATGGCTGCCTGGAGAGCTTTCACAGAATCTTCGGTGTACTTATCGGTTTCGCCTGTCAGTTTTGCTGCTTCATCAACAACATTTCTCAGATTTCCTACCTCTACCAGAGCTTCTTTTGCTGCATTTACAGCTTCCAGCGCTTTATCCACAGTTTCCTGTGTTGCGTTTGTATCCTCAAGTACCTCCTGTGCTAATGCAATTGCATCTGTAAGAGCATTCCGGGATTCTTCGGAATATTTCTCTGTGTCTTTCACAAGTTCTTCTGCTTCTCTGACAGCATCTTTCAATTTATCTGTTACAGCCGGTACTTTAATCTTTACCAGAGCTTTCATTGCTGCCTTTACAGCCTCTGTCTGTTTATCTACGTTTTCCTGTGCTGCGTCTGCATCATCCAGTACTTTCTGTGCTGCATCAATAGCTGCCTGAAGAGCTTTCAGAGACTCTTGTGTATAAGTTGCTGTGTCTTTCACAAGTTCTCTTGCTTTCGCAACTTCGTCTTCAAGAGTTTTTGTATCAACTGCCGGTTTCTTCGGTGTCAGATTTCTTCTTGCTGCTTTTACTCTCTGCATTGCAGCATCAATTTCATCCTGTGTTGCAGTTTCTGAAGCCAGCACTATCTCTGCTGATTCAATTGCTTCGTTAAGGGCGTTCAGAGACTCTTCCGTATACATTTCCGGATCTTCTAAGCCTTCAACAAATGCTTTCGCATCATTCACAGTTTTTTCAAGTTCAGCTTTCTCCGGTTTTTCAACAGAAGGTTCTTTTGTTTTCAGATTTTCCTTCGCCTCTGTTAAAGCAGTTAAAGCATCGTCAACTTCTTTCTGCGCTGCTTCCGGTTTATCCAGAACATCCTGCGCTGCCTTCATGGCATCTTCAAGCGTTTTCCAGGAATCTTCTGTGTATTTCTCTTTGTTTTCTTCGCTTGATGCAAATTCCTTTGCAGCATCAACAGCTTTTTTCAGTTCAGTTTTATCAACCACTGGTTTTTTTACTAATGCGTCCATTGCAGCATTTATAGCTGATGTCTGCGCATCTACAGTCTCCTGTGTTGCGTTTTCATCATCCAATACATCCTGAGCTGCATCAATGGCTGCCTGAAGAGCCTGCAGAGATTCTACGGTATAGGTTTCTGTCTCTTTCACAGTCTCTTTTGCCTGATAAACAAGAGTTTCCAGTCCTGATTTGTTAACCGGTACTTTAATTGCTACTAATTTAGCTTCGGCATCTTTTACAGCGGCTGTCTGAACATCTACCATTTCCTGTGTCGCATTTTCGTCATTCACTACCTCAGCTGCTGCATCTATCACCTGTTTAAGAACTTCTCTGGATTCAGCTGTGTATTTGTCCTCTTGCGTTGTTTTGACACTTGCAAGTTTAATTGCATTGATCAGTGCAGATTTATCTGCTTTCTTTACCAGTGCAGCAATCTTAGCTTCTACATTTGCTTTTGCCGCATTTACTTTATCCTGAGTAACACCTGCTGTATCATGAACTTCCTGAGCTGCATTTACCGCTGTTTCAAGATCTCCCCTGGATACTGGTGTATATGCATTTTCCTCTGCAAGTTTATCTCTTGCAGTTTTAAGTACTGCCTCCAGTTCTGTAAGATCTGCTTCATCTGCAGTTCTTTTCAGCACGATATCCAGTTTGTCCAGCTGTGGCGCTTTGCTTGTATCCGGTGCTGTAAGGATCAGGGTTCCTGCTCCTTCTGTTGTCACTTTGATATCCAGCGTGAATGTCTTCACAGTAAGTGCGTTGCCTTCTTTAGTTGACGGGCAATCAACCTGAGCTGCTTCAATCTTATTGTCCGCTTCAGAAATCGCAAGTTTGTTTAACGCTCCGGCACGGTAAGTACCTGTTACTGTGTAGGTTCCGGGAACTACTGCTGTGTAAGCATATTTTGCATAATCTTTGTATGCCATACAGTTCAGGAATTTCCCATTACTTGCCCAGTCTTCAGAAGTAATAGTAAGCGGCCAGTCCGGATCCGAATCTGAATCGTTGCTATTGATCAGTTCTGTAGCATGCTCTGCTTCCAGGGTCTTGGTCTCTCCCTTTTCTCCCGGGAATCCAAATGGATTTTCTGCTGTATAGTTCGTAAATGCAAATGTTGCTTCGATTGTATGAGTGCTATCTACGCGATCGAATGTATAAGTAGTTTTCTTTCCTACCGATGTTCCATCCACTTTTACGTCTGCAATCTCATATCCGGCTTTTGGTGCAATCGTAAATGTTACACTTTCATCTTCTGTAACAGTTACTTTGCCTTCTGCAAGGCCATCTGCTGTGATGGTTCCGCCTTCACCTGCTGTAGCTGTGATGTCAAAAGATCCCAGCGTAACATTCCGCGGGCTGATGATGAAGTAGTCAATTCCAGGACCCTTATTGGTATCCGGGGCTGTAATAGAAATCATTCCATCTCCGGGTGTTACTACTTCAATATCAAACTCTACAGTTCCGAAAACAACGTTTCCATTCTCTTTGGACGGGTTAACTACAACTGTTTTTTCTGCGATCTTTCCAGTTTCTTCTGTTATCTTAATACCATTTTTGGCATTTTCAGGAGAACCGCTGCGATATCTCATGACCACATGGTAGGTGCCGGCTTTGTCTGCGTGATATGCATATTTCAGGACATCCTTGAATGCCATATCTGTGACAAATTTTCCATTGCTTGCATCGTTGTTATCCGCAATCTTCATCGGCCAATCCGGATCAGAATCTGAATCATTGCTATTATTTAACTCTGTCGCAAATTCTGCTTCCAGCTTAGCGCTTGTTCCCGGTTTCCATGGGAATTTGAATCTGTCAGTTTCTGTATACTTTTCACGTGCTACAAGTGCTTTCTTTGCATTTTCCAGTGCTATGTATGCATTTCTGATAGTTGCTTCTGTTGCTTCTTCGTTTTCGACAACTGCTCTTGCTGCTTCCAGTGCTTCTGCATATGCACTCCAGCCTTCTTCCATGTACAGATTTTCCTGCGCTTCGTCAGGAGACTGAGTAATTAAAGTGTTCAGTTTTTCTTTTGTAATACCATCTGCATCTTTGATTGTGATTCTTGCAGAACTGTTGAAACCAATGATTGCATTGTCCGGTGTTTTCTCTGTCAGTTCGATAGAAAACACACGATCGCCGGTCATGTTCGTATTACGTCTTGTCTCTGCTGCTTTAACAGTTACTTCAGCTTGTCCATCATTCAGAGTAACTACCGGAGCTAATTCTGTATTAAAATCATCCTGAATTGCACTTCCCGGGTTAGGCTGGATCTTAGCTGTGATTGTTCCTTTTGTTCCACCTACACGTTTGATTTTCACATCCAGTGAAGATTCTTCATTCATTGTGTATGCAGAATCTTCAAGTTCAATCATTCCAACGCCACCGTTGTTGATTACGTAAGCTGCTTCCACACCGATTGCTGCATTTGTTTTTGCTACAAGCTTTAATGTGTGATCGCCATCTTCCAGATCACCGGATACAAAGATCTTTGCTCCTGTAGATCTGCTTTCCGCATGTGTATTGATCGTTTCTACCAACTGATTATCAATATAAACATCAGCGGCACCATGACCCGGGTCTGTTGTTCCCATCAGGTATACTTTTGTTCCGTGGAAGTTATAAGTAAAGCTTGCGTCAGCTCTATTGGACCAGGTATTCTGTCCGTTGATATACTGGCTGCCTGTCTGTGGATTCCAACCTGTGCTGAATGTAAAACTATTATCATTAACGCTGGTTGTTACCATACCTTCCGGCGCTGCTCCTGCCAGCTGGAATCCTTCGCTTGCTTTGTATACACCAACTTCACTTAACATCGGAACTTTTCCATCGGTTGTTCCTACTGTGATCTTAACCTGAGTTGCTGCTACCGGTGCAGTTCTAACCAGTCTCTTTGCACCAACAGTTACTCCACTTTTCAGTGTCTGCCACTGTGCATCGTCAGATGCTTTGTACTCAACTTTATAACTGTTGATGTGCTGTCCTTTCTGAATTGCTTCTTCGAATGAAACCACATCGAACTTCTTCGCTGTATTCCATTTAATGGTCAGACTTCCGCTTGTTGTACCATCATTTGTTGTCCAGTATGTGGCATCATTTCCATCTACTACATTTCCCGGTTTGAATGCAACATCCTTTCCACGAACATCAGATGCTACAATTGTGGTTCCTTCTGCTTTTGCCAGATTGGTTCTGAAAGACTCTTCCACATTCTGACCGAATTCTCTTATTCTGTTCAGGATCGGCTGATCTACTGTACCTTTGTTGTTTGGCGGTACATTCAGAAGCATAGTTGCATTGTGTCCTACAGAATCAAAATACATGTTTGCAAGCTGTGCAACTGTCTTTGGAGTACATTTTTGGGTTCCCCAGAACCATCCGGATGTAATACGTCCGTCACACTCCGGTACTGTCCATTTATTTCCATCTGCGTATCCGATGGTATATGGTGTAGTTCCGTTGCTATCAATTGTATTATTTGCTACATTTACTTTGGATTTTGCCCATGTGTTTTCGTGGGCAACACCATCTTCATTTCCGATCCAGCGAACGGTTGTATATGCCTGTGCTCCGAATAACATACAGTCAGCAGCATTACCGGCTTTTATTCCCTGGTGTGTCTGAATTGTATCGAACCATTTTTCAAATGTATATTCCTGTGCGTTTGCACCACTTCCTTTGGCCCCATCCATCCAGACTTCAACAAAGTGCCCTTTGTTACCGTACTTTGGATTACCAAGAATTTCTTTTAACTGATTATTATAATACTCATTGTAATCTAATACGTCATTTTCCTTTGTTGTTGGATTTCCATTAGCATCATAATAACCGTAAGATGGTTCATGGATATCCCACGGAGACAGGTAAAGACCCATGTCCATATCATATTTTGAACAGGCAGCTGAGATTTCCGCAAGAACATCTCCCTTACCATTCTTATAATCCGTATTTTTGATACAGTAATCTGTGTATTCGCTGTTCCAGATACAGAATCCGTCATGGTGCTTTGCTGTTACGATGATTTTCTTAAATCCTGCATTATGTAATGTGCCTACTAATGTATCTGCATCAAAATCATTTGTCAGTGTGAAGATTTCATTTGGTTGTTTCTTTCCGTAATGCTCTCCCCACTCTACTTCATTAAATGTATTCGGTCCGAAGTGACAGAATGCTGCCAGTTCATCCTTCTGATATTTGTACTGATTCGCGTCCGGTACAACTTCGTCCGATGCCGGTTCTGCAGTTCCGGTGGTTGTGCATTCGCTGTCGGTTATTCCATCCGTTCCTGCGGATACCGGTACAGGGTTTGCACCGACAGAGCCTAATATGGTAGAAGCACCAAGAACCAATCCCAGAAATGCTGAAAGGGTCTTTTTCCTCATTTTTTTCTCCTTTTTGTTGGATGTTACAGACAGGAATCAGTGTTTTCTGATTCCTGTCTGTTTTAATTACTTATTTTTATCCTTGTATCCTTCAAGAGTGGGATGTTCTTAATCCTCTCTTTTACGTTTTACAACAACAGTTCCTGCAACCGCAGATGCTGCCAGGGTAAATAACCAGGCTGCTGCATTGGCTGTATCACCTGTTTTTGCAGCTCTGGCTGTAGATGTGCTGCCTGTGGTTGTTCCACCTGCATTGGTGCTTCCTGTATTAGTATTGCCGGAAGGTGCTGCAGGTTTTGCGCCTGGCTGCGGTGTGGTGCTCGGGGTTGGTGTTGTAGTCGGAGTTGGAGTAGCAGGTCCTGGTGTAGGAGTCGGATCTTTCTTAGGATCTTCCTTCTTTCCATCATCCTGTTTTCCGTCGTCTTTTTTGCCGTCGTCTTTCTTGTCTGTTTCTTTTGCTACCAGACCATTTTTCGCATCATTTACAGCCTTCAAAGCTTCATCCACCTGAGCCTGAGTTGCGTTTGTATCCTCAAGTACTCCCTGTGCTAATGCGATTGCATCTCTAAGAGCTTTCAAGGATTCTTCGGAATATTTCTCTGTGTCTTTTACAAGTTCCTCAGCTTCTTTTACAGCTTCTTTCAGTTTATCTGTTTCAGCCGGTACTTTGATTTTTACAAGTGCTTTTATTGCTGCTTCTACAGCTTCTGTCTGTTTATCTACAGTTTCCTGTGTTGCGTTTGCATCCTCAAGTACTTTCTGTGCTGCGTCGACAGCTGCATTAAGAGCTGCCCGAGACTCTTCTGTATAAGTTGCTGTGTCGTTAGCAAGTTCTCTTGCATTTGCAATAGCATTCTCAAGAGCTTCTGTAGCAACTGCCGGTTTCTTCTGTGCCAGGTTTTCTTTTGCTTCTTTTACTCTTCGCATTGCAGCATTAATTTCATCCTGTGTTGCAGTTTCAGAAGCCAGCACTTCCTCTGCCATTGCAATTGCTTCTTTAAGGGCATTCAAAGACTCTTCCGTATACATTTCCGGATTTTCTAATCCTTCAACAAATGCTTTCGCATCATTCACAGTTTCTTGAAGTTCGGATTTCTCCGGTTTTTCAACAGAAGGTTCTTTTGTTTTCAGATTTTCTTTTGCATCTGTTAAAGCTTTTAAAACATCGTTTACTTCTTCTTGTGTTGCTTCCGGTTTATTCAGAACGGCCTGTGCTACCGTAATGGCTTCCTCAAGAGTTTTCCAGGAATCTTCTGTATATTTCTCTTTGTTTTCATCGCTTGCTGCAAATTCATTTGCATCAGCAACTGCTGTCTGCAGTTCTGTTTTGTCGACTACTGGTTTTTCAACTAATGCAGCAATTGCAGCATTTAACGCATCAGTCTGAGCATTTACTTCTTCCTGTGTTGCTGCTGGATCATCCAGTACTGCCTGCGCTGCGTTAATGGCTGCCTGAAGAGCTTTTAAAGAGTCTTCGGTATAAGCAGCTGTGTTTGTCACAGTCTCTTTTGCCTCATCAACACGAGTTTGCAGTGCTGATTTGTCTGCTTTTGTTGTAAATGTACGTACAGCTCCTTCTGAAACATTACCGGCTGCATCCACTGCTGTTACAGTTACACTATAATTTGTAGCTGCTGTAAGGTCTGTTAAACTGTATTCTGTATCTGTTACAAGTGTTCCGCCGTTTACAGGAGTTTCAGGATCATTTAAGTATACATTGTATCCTGCCACGCCTACATTATCTGTAGATGCTGCCCAAGTAACTTTTGCTGTTGTTGTTGTAACATCTGTCACTGCTACCTTTTCCGGTGCTGTCGGTGCTTTTGTATCAGCTGCTGCTTTATCTACGTAAGTAATAATCGGTGTAATATGAGCAGATGGTTTGCTTGGATTTCCGTTACATTTTGCTACTACACGGATGATGTCACCCTGAGCCACTTCAAGCTCTTCCGGTTTTTCCCAATTTCCCACTTTCTCTTTACTATTTACAAGCGTTACACTCTTCTTCTCTGTGCCATTCACATAAAGACTCAAGGTAACCATTCCGCCATCGTTCGTAGACTGACGAAGATATGGCTCGTCATCTTTTACATTGAACGTAACGGTTCCGCTCTTCGGTACTCGATATGCCATTGCAGTAGAGATATCTGTGCTTGGCGGTGCAGAAAGTAAACCGTGAACAGATGGATTTGTTGTTGTAATTGTTCCCTGTGGTGCATCAATACCAGGACCATAATATGTATGAGTAGCCCAGTTTGGCCATCCATCTTTATCGACTGCTGTCATATTCGCCCAGTCACCGGATCCGTCCTTTATCTGGCCGAACCAGACATTTCCCTGCTGTCCATTTACATAATCTAAAGTCCAGTTATATGTATTTTTCTGAGCGATTATATAATCGTTTGTATCTCCGTTTTCAGCAGTGATACGAAGAATCATTCCTGCTGTTACGTTATCTATATCTGCCAGTTCGTTTTCGCCGTTTAATACAGAAACCGTTGCTGTGTCTGCTACTGTGATATTTGCTTTCACTTCTTTTACGGTAGCCGGATTGTTGTCTGTATAAGGAACGCTCATGGTTGTTCCTTTTACTTCATAGTAACAATCTTTTAATTCTTTATCCGAACTTGCAACAACTGTATAAGTTACACTTTTCATTCCTTCGTAAGAAAGGGTGATTGTTGCTCCTCCTTTTACGATATCTGTTGCAGTAAGTTCCTTCTCACCCTCTTTGATCGTAACGGTAACACCTGCATCGATGATAACGTTTTTAAGGAAGTCTTCTACTGTTGTATTTTTCGGAAGGTCACTTACGTTTGTTCCGGAAACAGTATACACATTGGATCTCAGTACAAGTGCTGCTACTGCATCACTTTCTGCAGCTCCGATCTCCGGTACTGCTGTAATCTTGTGACCGAAGAAGTCATGATCGATGGTATAACCATTTCTGTCAACTACGACTTTACCGGCATTGATTGCAGGAGAGTTTTCTGCAAGCTTGTATCCGTCAAATACTGTTGCAGCGGTTGGATCTTCATGTTTTCTTGCACTATTGTCTTCTGCTACTGCTCTCGGACCGGAACCTGGATCAACAAGTACTTTTGTGTTTGTGTTTGCGTCTACTTTTACAGCAGCTGCATCGTTCGGAAGGTTCGTTATATTGTAATATAAATTATTGCTGTAAGTCTTATTCCCTGCATTTTCAGGATTCCAATCTCTTACTTTAACTGGTGTTTTATTTGCAAAATAGAAAATATTATTTTCCATATCTACCGGACCATTATTCCGGTGAACTGTACTCCAGATTGTATCAAGACCTTCTTTGATATAGAATGTGTTGTTGTAAACCTGACAGTTCCCTGTATTACCTGCCGGATCCAGAGGACCCATATCTTCATACTGGCTGATATTATAACGGAATGTATTGTTGATGGACTCCGGACCACAGAACATGATGGTACTTGCTGTATTGCCATGACTGTAGTTGTACTGATAGTTTGTTCCATCACCATAGTCAGCATCCCAAGGCTGTCCGTCGCCGTTACCTCTTGACGCATTCAAGGTTGTAAAACATTCGTTATACTGGAAAATCGCATTTTTACATTTCCATGGCCAGATACCTGCTGCCACACGTCCTGCTCCAACGCCCTGCGTACCGTTTACATTACCATTTGCATCCAGACTTGGCTGATTCTCTGAGTAGTCTGTTGTATTAATCTGTTCAGCTGCGTTCTCTGATACATTGTACTGAACCATCGGTCTGTCCAGATACATGGTTGTGATGGCATCTCCACCTACATGGTTCAGGTAGTTGTTCTCGATCACAACATTGGATGAAGCATATTTTGCCATTGTTGCATCTGACAATGCACCTGTCGTGAACTGTCTCCACTGATAGGTATATCCGACTGCAATTCCCCAACGGTTTACAGTATCCAGAGAACAGTTTCTAATCTGGACATCATTATATCTTGCAATTCCTGTTTCGCCTTCATTCGTTGGTTTTGCAACGATGAAATAGATACCACCGTTTGTCATGTGTTTGTTATAAACGTTACCTGTTACGTTATGAATATAAAGATCATTTAATACGATATGATCTACAGTTCCATTGTCTTTTGCAACTCCGGCAACACCGGTTCGATCCATTGCGTATGCATCATTATACGCTTTATCTTTTTCGGTATCGGTTGCACTGTTTCTGTTGTTTGTCAGCTCAAGACCTTCGATTTCAAGGTATTCAGCATCTTCAATTAAAATACTGGAAGATACAGTACCTTTCCACTTATGGTTCTGGTTATCCAGCGGAGTACCATAATTCAACTCCCACTTTCCATGACCGTTTGTATTGATCTGCGGTCTGCTTCCCTCGCCATAAGTAGATATTTTTACCGGTGCTTCTGCAGTACCGCTGTCCTCTTTTGTAAACTTAAGAGCCTGATCCTCAAACACAGATCCTTTTTTCAGAAGCACTGTATCTCCCGGCGCAAGGTCAAGTGCATTTACTTTGTCAAGTGTCTGAAACGCCTTGCCTTCTGCTGTTCCGTCATTGCTATTGTCTCCCCCTTGGGAATCAACATAATATGTTGTTCCGGTTGCGGTATTTCCCTCAGCCTTAACAGATACTGCAGGCATCATTGATGCGACTGTTGTTCCTGCAAGCAGAAGTGCTAACGTACCGCTCATCCATCTTTTCTTCATACCTTTTCTCCTTCCGTTATTGTATATTCTTCAAGGTGTATCGGTTCACATCTTTCATATTTCCTTCCACCTGAGAACCGTTTTCACGCTGCGTGATCATATCGTCGTATTTTAGTTCACGCAGTTCTCTTTCGACTGCTATTCTTGCTGTCTCCAGGTCAGCGTTTTCTTCGCTGTCTCCAAATATCCAGTCGCGACTCTGGTAGTACTGAAGAACCTCGTCTTCCGTCAGTTTCATACCCTCTCTGGAGGTATCGTTACAGTATTTTTCTTTCAGAGTACTGAGCTCATAGTCCAGATACAGCTGAAACGTATACTCTTTCAGTCCGTAGATCACTTCGCCTTTTTTTACTTTCTCGCTCCGCTCCGCATTACCATCCTTCCAGCGTTTTTCCAGAGCCTCGTAGCTGCTGTCTGCTACATCTCCGTTTTCTTCGGCAAGATCATATACTGCATGGATGTATTTTAACTGTTCTACTGTATTCCGGGTGAGGATCTCATAGCCGTATTGTCCGTCGTATTGTTTTTCCCAGAAATCCGTTCCGTATACGGCATCATAATCCTGTTGGATCTGCATCTTTGTATCATATTCCACGGAATTCATGCAGTTCACATACTCTTCCTTACTGATCGGATCACCGGCTACAGTCAGATCGAATCGATTGGCACACTTGTATATGACGGCTCCGCCGGCAATTCCTGCAACTGCAATCACCGCTGTGACAGCTCCGATCTTCATAAGCTGTTTTTTTCGATTCTTCATTATTTACCTCCTTCCGACAATGTAGCCTGTTCCGTCTGCATACAGACTGTCTCAGTCTCTTTTGTTCTAATTATAACGATTCGTTTTTTTATCGGCTCGTTCTTTTGTGTTGATTTCATCATTTATTTTGTCAAATTCGGAACTACAATAAAATGCCACGTTAAAGCGGAATAGATTATTGAACAAAAAAAGAGCCATATCTTTTTCAGATATGACTCTCATAATTGTTACTATTGTTCTGATTACAGCACACGGCGAACTGCAACGATCGGTCTGTACGCAGCGTTTCCGCTGATCTTAATACCGTCTTTTGCGTTACTTGCATGTACAATCTGTCCACCGCCCATGTAGATCGCTACATGACCTGCGTAGCAGATAATATCTCCAGGCATTGCCTCAGAGTAGGAAACTCCACGACCACAGCCTGCCATTGCTCCGGAGGAATGCGGAAGGGATACACCAAACTTTGCATATATACTCATGATAAATCCGGAACAGTCAGCACCGTTTGTCAGGCTTGTACCACCCCATACATAAGGATTGCCAACAAACTGACATGCGTAATTAACAACGGACTGTCCTGTCGGGTTATATGATACGCTGCTGCCTGAGCTTCCTGATGAACTGGAAGAAGAGCTTCCGTTGTCCTTGGATGTTGTTGCACTTGAGCTGCTGCTTGCATTGTTACTGCTTGTATTGCTATTAGATTTATTGCTCGTTGAAGAACCGGAACCTGTATTACTGCCGGAAGCAGAGGAAGATTTCTTGCTTGCTTCTGCTGCTTTCTTTGCTGCCTCATCTGCTGCTTTTTTGTTTGCTTCTTCCTGTGCTTTCTTTGCAGCTTCTTCTGCTGCTGCCTTCTTAGCTGCTTCCTCGGCTGCTTTTCTTGCTGCCTCTTCCGCTGCTTTTTTCTCTTCTTCTTCAATTTTCTGAATCTCAGCATTCTGCTGACGAATCAGTTCCGTGTACTGTGCAGCCTGGTTCTGCGCCTGTGCGATCTGTGCATCATAATCACTGGAAGTTGCTTTCTTTTCTTCCAGCTGTGTCTGCATACTCGCCTGACGATTCTGATACTCCTGGTTCATCTCTTCCAGTTCTGCTTTCTCACTGTCCAGCTGATCCCCAAGGTCTTTTACCTGCTGTACAGTCTCTTTGAACTCTTCCAGACTGTTTCTGTCACTGTCATACATCTGCTGTACATATTCTGCCTGGTTCAGAAGACTGGTAAAGTCCGATGCCTGGAACAGCATCTGTGCCCATGCATCATCTCCACCCTTTTCATACAGATACTGGATTCTCTTCTTCATGGCTTCATACTGTTTCTGTTTATTTTCTTCTGCCACTGCCAGATCTGCTTTGGTCTGCTCGATCTGCGCTTCTTTATCGGATAACTCACCATCCAGAATCTCAATCTCAACCATAATATTTACCAGATCAGAATCCAGCTGATCGATCTCAGCGGAAAGTGTCTGTTTCTGGTCTTCCAGATTATTGATTTTAGACTCCTGTGCTGCAAGCTGACTCTGTGCTGCTGCCTTATCCTGTTTTAGCTGATCTTTTCTAGATGCAGCACCGGCAGGTACTGCCTGTGAAATTGTCAGCATTAATCCTAATGTTAAACAAAGGATTCTTTTTTTCATATATTTCTCCTTTTATTGTTTTGCATTGTGTTATATATTCTTGTAATATTTACGAAATATTCTCTTTACATTCCTTAACATATTAACACAAAACCATTTTTCCTGCAACCCCTCAATGCTAAACTCATCTCAAATCATAGAAACTAAAGTTAATTTACTGTTTCCCTAATTCAAAAAAGGTCGTTAATAATTAGTTGTTAGCAGAGCTACATTATAAATGGAGAGAAAGATGGTTGTCGTCAGTCATCTTTTTTCTTTGTATGATAAAAAGTTTGGGAGGGTGTGCCTCGGTATGAGTCATACCCTCCCAAACTTAGAACTGTCTATTTCCCGACAGCCTTTCTTTACATTTTTCTTATTGCGGTCCAATCAATTTTTCAAGTACCTGTGCTGCCGTCATATTACGCAGTCCATCCGGATCTCTCATACTACTGGAGGACCAATGGAAACGGTCTACGTTATTCACATATGCTTTACTTGCGATACACAGATTATATTTGCCGGCTGCATCTGAATAATATTTCTTCATATATGCCTTTGCCAGTTTTACAGCCTCACTGTTCGTGCTTCCTGCTGTATTGACCGTACCGCTGATCTGAACTACCGGTGGTGTCGCATGAACGATCACCAGACTTCCATCCGAACACATGCCAAGAACAACCCACACATGACCGGTCATACTTACCACGTCACCAGGTGTAAATGTTCCACCGGAAACTTTTCCGTGCGATCCAAAACCTTTGTTGGTCAGATAAGCCGGGAATCCGGTAGATGTTGAACTGTATGCCGTTTCTTTCTGATTTGATTTCGTATTATATGTATTATAGACAGCCCAGCTGACCAGACCGGAACAGTCCAGACCATTCTGATACTCATATCGATGTTTCGTATAATTATACGAAGCTCCCTGCTGGTTATAGAACTGTTTCCACTTCGGGTTCATACCGATACGCAGTCCGTCTCCGTCTGTCCAGGCGTCATGACCGCCACCCCATACATACAGGGTGTTACCTACCGGCTGAATCATTGTTTTCAAAAACTTGGTCAGAGTCCCAATCGCCTGACTTTCTGTTCTCGATGCTTTTCCATCTGCTCCGATTTCAACACCGCCGATGACTGTACTTACCGCCATGGCTCCACTGCTGTAAAAATAATACTCTGAACCGTCAATATTCTGCCAGTCCGTCAGCATGGCACCGCTGCCGTTCATATAATATTTACTTCCACCAACGGTTGTCCAGCCTGTTGCCATCTTACCGGTCGTCGGATTCAGATAATACCAGGTACTTCCGATTTTCTGCCAGCCTGTCAGCATGGCACCGCTGCCGTTCATATAATACCAGTCACTGCCCAGTTGCAGCCAGCCTACTGCCATGGCTCCACTGCCTGTATTCAGATAATACTTGGATTCGCCAATGTTCTGGAAACCTGTCAGCATCTTTCCGTCACTCGCCAGATAATACCAGGTTGCACCCAGTTTTAACCATCCGGTTGCGATGTTTCCGCTGCCCGGTTTCAGGTAATACCAGGTTCCATTTTGCTGTGACCAGCCTTCTACCATGGCCCCATCCTGATTCATGTAATATCGGGTTCCTCCAATGGTTGTCCAGCCCGTTGCCATATCGCCATTTCCCGGATTCAGATAATACCAGGTACTTCCGATTTTTCTCCAGCCGGTTACCATGTTACCGTTGCCCGGTTCCAGATAATACCAGCCGCTTGCGCGTTTTAGCCAGCCGGTTACCATCCAGCCACTGCCGTCAAAATAATACCAGGAACCATTGATTACTTTCCAGCTGTTTCTCGGATAGGAACCATCGGCTTCCCGATACCACCATCGGCCGCCACCGGACACCCAGCCTGCTGCGGAATCTGTCCGACTGCTTTCTGCTCTGTTCTGGGAAGTCTTTCCTTCCACCCAGACACCATCGCTGTTCACGTAGTAGGCACCATTATCCACCCAGGTATCATGCTGCATCTCACCGGAACCGTTCATGAAATAATATTTCCCATTCAGTTTCACCCATCCGGTAGCCATCGCTCCACTGGATGTAAGATAATACCATTCGCCGCCCAGTTTTTTCCAGCCAGTCGCCATCCATCCATCAGATTCAAAGTAATACCATGAACCGTTGATCAGTTTCCAGGTACTCTTCGGATAACTCCCATCTGCATTTCGATACCACCATCGGCCGCCGCTGGACACCCAGCCTGCTGCTGTCGTTGTGGTTCTCACCCGCTGGTTTGTGCTCTGATTATTCTTCGCCGCATAACCCTCTACAGGTACAAGCAAGATACTGAGGCATAGAACCAGAGCCAGATATCTCCTGATTTTCTTATTCAGTTTTACCATTTGTTTCCCCTTTACTCCTTTTTGTGATCCTCTTCCATCTGACGGATCTGCCTGGCCACTTCACAGCTGCCCCGATGGATGCACCGTCTATATCCACAGTCCACTTCGGTCAGTTCAAGTCCTTCTTCCGTCTCTGTGAACTCACAGGTCACTGTCTGTGCCTGATTATACGTCCTGCAGAATCCGGAAAATATCTCCTCCCTGATTGCCTGTTCCACAAATATCACCGGCTTTCTTCTTTATTAATAGTGATCACGTTTGTTTTTCAAGGTATCTCACCATTACACACTTTGCGATGCACAGAATTCATACTAATCGCATAAATTCGTGAGGTATATCTCGGGTTTTCTGTGACCTTCGCTCACGAAAAACGCCTCGCAAGATAGTATCAGTGAACAGTAACAATTATGTTACCGTTTAAGTATAACTTTCTTCCTCATAAATATCAAGTGAAAATCCACAAAAAGAGATTGTTTTTTCCTCGTAATTCTTGACTTTTTTGCTAATTTATGCTATTCTTTAAAAGAAGTCTGAAAAAGAAGATCCTGGCTACTGACGGATATGTGGAGGAACCACAGGAAACCAGGATTCATATTGGCCGACCGTCTGGGCAGCAATGTAGAACATGATTACATTTGCTGCGTTTTTTTATTTACGGAACAGATACATTCTTCACTTTTTGTTCCGTTTCGGGGGCAGACGTCCGGTCAGAAGAAAGGAGAAATAACTATGGGATACAAAACAGACATTGAGATCGCACAGGAATGCGAAATGAAACCGATC
>OLPN01000017.1_pt1 | contig 183979 bp, 215 predicted proteins | sample 1672601 | NCBI WGS metagenome assembly OLPN01 (sample SAMEA3136704, study PRJEB25190) | human gut metagenome | reverse complement strand
ATAATAAATACAATTTTCAAATAAATTTATTTTTTCATTTGAGTCAAATAACATTACCTTTCCTTCTGAATATTTACTACTAAATGCCTTATTAATATCTTCAGTTAGCTCTTCTTTGTTTTTCCATATATTTAATATACTAATTAATAATTTAATATTATTTTTATCTTTATAAGTTTCTTCTACCAATTTTAAATCTAAATTTAAATCTTTTTTTGAATAATCAAAAGGAGAATCTTTTTCATTGTCATATTGAGTTTTAGTACTTATCTTTGTAGCATAAATCATCTCAGTAATATAATAAATATATCTCATAAAAATTTCATCAAATGTTTCTTCATTCTCTTTTTTATAGCTAAAGAAAAAATCAGCCCAACTTGATTCGATTTTTTCTGAAAATTCTTCTAATAATTCTTTTTCGTTTTGTTCTTTCATTATTTCTAAAATCTTAGACTTAAATATTTCAAAATTTGTTAATTTTTTTCCTCTAGAATTCATTTTTATATATAATTCATCTGTTAAATTAAATTTTTCAAGTGGTATAAACATAAATGTGATAAGACTATTATTTTCGTCAATCAACTTATCGAAAGCTTCATATTCATAAAAATTCTCATGGATACAATCAAGCATATTAAGCATATTTTTTACTGTAGGATCATTATTCCATTCAGAATAATACCATGTTTTCTGTCTTATTAAATCACTTATTTTTTTATTTTTCTCAATTTTTATTTCTTTATCCACTAAACTTTTGCAAAATTCTCTTGAGCTGACTCTATTTTGATAAGAAAAATTATGCATAATATTTTTTACTTCATCAGTCATTTTGCATTCCTTTTTTGCAAAATACCAATGTAATAAAAATAATGTTGTAATTCTTTGCTGCCCATCTAATAATGATAGTTCTTCTTCATTATCTTCATTTATTTTCGTACTTCCATATATAAAATCAAAGTCTAATAATTTTTCTCCTTGTATTGCTAATTTTATGTTATTTATTAACTTTTCTCTTATTTCATTTATTCTTTTATCTTCTTTTCCCTGAACATAATCCCTTTGAATCATAGGAATTGTGATATTATATTTATTTATTAATTTCCAAAAACTATATGTTTCTTCATCTAATACAGTATTATTCATTATTTTCACTTTCACTCTCACTTTCAACAAATTTTTGTAACTCTTCTTTTAATGCATTTTTATAATCTTCTCTATCTTCTTTTGTCCAAAAATAAATATGATTTGGATTCTTACTATAAAACTTCAAAAATACATTTTTTGTACATATAGGAATATAAACACCTGTTTTTTCGGCATTAATTAATTCTCTTCTTTTTGTATCAAAAAAATTATTTCCTATTTTACTATTTGTATCTTTATCTAATAAAGTTAAATTTGCAATTGAATTCATAAATTCTTCCCCATATTCATTTTTTGATAAATCTTTAATTGCTTCGAATTCTTCTAAAATAACTGCATCTTTTTTATTTTCTATATTTTGCCTTAGTTCTTCCATTTTTCTTAAAATGTTATTATATAATTCAAATTTTTCTTTATCATTTCTATTCTTAAATAATTCAATAAAATCTTTTATAGTTATTATTTCATCATCACACAAAGATTTCCATTTTTCTTTATCATTTCCCATACTTTTAATATTTCTAGGATGAATATGTTCAAGTGACCACTCATCTTTCTTGTATTTTTCAAATGGAAATTTTTCTTGCATTTTATTTAATGTTAAAATATTAAATAAAATAAGTAGTTTTTTTAATTGCTCTCCATTTTCTTCATAATCTAAATCATCTAAATTTTCTACATCATTTATAACATCTTTTATTATTAAATTTTTAACGTATGCTTTAAAGTTTGTTTTTTCTGTACATTTTTCATATTCTTTAATGAGACTATACGTATTACCTTCTTTATTATTATAAAAGTTTAAGAAACCAATATAGTTATATATTTCAGGATCTTTATACCAATCTTTAAAAATATAGTAATATTTTTTTACATTATTATCCCAAAAATCCTTTTCTTCTGTATACCAATTATCTTTATTTACTATTTGTTCTTGCATTAATTGACTTATTTTTTCAAAAGTAGAGTGCTCTTCATTTTCAGTTATATTTTTAGATTTATTACTCTTACTTTTTGTTTTTTCTTCCGCTTCTTTTGCTACATAGTCAAATATATATTCTATTCTATTTGATTTTTCTTTTTTATAATTTACTAAAAATCTCCAAAAAGAATCATTCTGCAAATCTTTTTCTATTCTATCCCATTCGTTTCCTATTTCTATTTGTTTTAGATACTTTTCTTCTTTTCTTTCTGATTTTACATCATAAAGTAATTTTGCTTTTATAAGCTCTGCATCATTTAATGGAATTTTACCAACATTTATTCTTGTGAAAATCTCTTCTGATGAAATATTTTTATCCTTTACTTCATACCAAATAAATCTTACATTCTTATCATTTTCCAAAAGTAATGATATAAACCTTCCCTTTAAATTTCCCGTCTGTTCATTTTCACTTACTACATGAAACCATTTTTTAATTGTTGTATACGCATTTTTCATAAAATAAAAATCCAGATTGTTTATATTTTCTTCACTTTCAATATTTTCTAAAAATTCTTTACTATTAGGTCTTTTGTACTCTATCCCATATAAATATTCTTCTTGTTTTAAAAATTTAAGTAATATATATATAGTTGTAAGTCTTTGTTGTCCATCTATTAATTCATATTTGTTTTCATCAACTTTTCTAACTATAATTGGTTGTAAGCAATATAAATTATTTCCTGTTTTTTGGAATTCTAACAAATCTTCTAATAGTTCTGTAACCTGTTTAGAGTCCCACCTGTATCCTCTTTGATAACTCTCTATAACAAATTTATAATTTCGTAATTCATATATTGATTTTAGTCCCGCTTCTTTATTCACTTTTGACCTCCATATACTCAATAATATTTGATACATTAATACATATATCTATTTCTTTACATGCAATCATTATATCATTTTATTGTCTAATTTCAATATTTATATATTTTTCTTGTGTTCTACATTTCTATATGCTACACTAATAACATAATTTAATTGGCAAGCAGTATTCATCTTCATAAGTTACACAAAAATTAGCATTCTTTAACTGCACTTAGACAATATAAACACTTGCTTACCAAAATAAAGGAGAGTGTATAAAATGTTTAAATCTGATTCTATCAGACCTATATCTTTAGGTATTGCAAAAAAAGACAACAAAATTTTAGTAGGCATTGGATATGACAAAGTAAAGAAGCAAACCTTTTACCGTGCTTTAGGAGGAGGTATCGAATTTGGCGAAACAAGTAAAGATGCTGTAAAAAGAGAATTTCAGGAAGAAATTCATGCTGATATTAAAGTAGGAGAACTTCTTGGAGTAACAGAGAATATTTTTACCTATCAAGGGAAAACAGGACATGAAATCGTATTTCTTTATTCTATAGAAATTCCAGAGGATACTTACAAAGATGAATATGAAATTGATGATGAAGCTGATGAGTATAATGCTGTATGGGTAGATATTGATGATTTTAAATCTGGTAAAAAAATTATTTATCCAGATGGATTTTTAAAATATATCTAGAGGTAAATTATGAATATTGATAATAAAATAGATAAAAATATAATTGAATTTGTTTTAAAACTATTAAATATACCTTATGAAAGCCACAAGTATTTTACAGATGGTGTTTCAAGCCATGTGATTTTGCTAAATAACAAATACTTAATAAAAAGAAGTACTCCATATGCCATAAAAGCTGAAATCAAATTTTTAAGTTTAAATCCTAGTCCTAAAATGCAAAAAATTATTTATTTTGACCCTTCATATAGATTTGCTGTTTATGAATTCATTCACGGAGATATTATGAAACAAGTTGATGATATTGATGATTTTCTCAGAAATATTATTTATATTACAAATAATTATAAAACTGTAGATTATTATGGATATGGCTACCTTTATGAAGAAGTTTCAACGTGGTCTGAGTTTTTACTTGATGAAATAGCTGATTCTACTAAAACCTTAGTAGCTTATATTCCAGATAATTCTATTGTGCTAGATCAAGTAAAAATATTAGAAGATTATAAATTTGATAAAAAATTAATTCATGGAGATTTTGGTACCCACAATTTTATAAAAGTTAATGGTAAATTTGCTGGCGTTATTGATCCAATGCCTGTGCTTGGAGATAGTTTATACGACACTTTATTTGCCATCGTTAGTAATGCAAGTGTCGTAAAAAATATTTCTCTTGATAAAATATATAGCTTACTTTCTGAGCCTCATCAAAAGATTAAAGCTATGTTAATTGTTGTTCTATATTGTAGAATTGCCAGATGTTTAAAATATCATAAGCACGACATAAACATATATATGGATTTTTGGAACCGTTTAACCTTATAAGTTCCAAGTATTAAGCCACCAACGAATGCAAGATGTCGTTGATGGCTTTTAACATAATTCTAAAATAGGTATTTAAGCTCCTTCATTAATTTTCAAAATCGGGATTTAAAGAACGTCCCTAAATCCCGAAGAACGTCCCAAAATCCCGAAGCATATTCCGATTATTCCAATTGTCCTTCTCTTTTCTCCTTTTTCTTCTTTGGAAATTTCTTATCAAATTGTTCTACCTCTTCTTGGTTTACTGTGTAAACATCTGGATCTGTATATATTCCATATATACCTTTCATTTTATGCTTATCCAAAACTTTTACCATAAAAAACGGATTTTCTTCATTTTCCATTCCTTCATAAAATATATTATATTTTGAGGCAGGCTTAAATCCAAATTTTTCATAGTATTCTGGTTTTCCTGTTATTACTACTGCAGGGTATCCTAATTCCTTTGCCTTTTTTAAAGTAATTTTTATTAGTTTCTTTCCATATCCTGCTCCTTGATATTCTGGAAGTATACTTATTGGACCAAATAGTAACACTTCATGTACACCATTTTCATTTTGTATTTTTCCTTTTGCATAAACTATACTTCCTATTAGCCTGTTGTTTTCTTCCATTACATAACTTAATTCTTTTACATAGCATTTATCTGTTCTAATTTTATGAAGAATATAATGTTCATAACAACCTGGTCTATATACATTCCAAAAAGCTTCTCGTGTTAAATTTTCATTCATAAAATAGTCTTTTTCTTCTTCTAAACGTATCTTCATATTAACTTCCTTTATTTATTATATTATATATAATCCCCAAAAGGATCCATCTCTCAAATATAGCAATAACTCAAAACAATCTCTTTTAATTTTTCTTCCATTCCATAAGTATTTCTACTTCATTATTTGCCTCATCAACATCTTCTTTTATCGGCTTAAATTGTTCTCTTTCATAAAAGTTTATAGCTTTAGTATTTTTCTTATAAACTTCTAAGGTTAGCTTATCATATTTGTTTTTACAATAAGATAGTAATTCTTTTCCAATTCCTTGATTTCTATATTTTTCTTCTACAAATATTCCCTCTATATGTCCCTTATTTATTCCGATAAAACCTTTTATTTCTTTATTTTCTTCATATACATATACTTCTGCCTCCTGTATTGCTTCTTTAACATATTTTTCATTACTAGTCCAATATTCTTGTGGAATATAATTATGTACCGAAATATTCGTATCCAACCATATTTGCATAATTTTTTCTAAATCGTTATTAGTACTTTTCCTAATCATATTTTACATTCCTTAAATATTATCTTCTATGTATTTTTTCGCACATTTTCTTATATCTTCCATTCTTGCTTTTGTTTCTTCATTTTTATATTCTATCTTATCAATTAAAATATCAATATAATTTTTGTCTTTAATATACTTTAATGAACTTTTAAAATATAAATCAAATATAAAAGCAAGTATACATACCCAATAATCTATTAAAGTTTTTCTATCTTCAAGTTTGATACATTTATGTGCTAAAAAGTCATTATATACTACATCAGACATCGCAGAATTAGAAAGCTCCCCTGCTACATCTTTAGTTTCTGGAAAACTATCTTCAAATTTATTTTCTTCTTTTACTCTAAAATTATCTAATTTATCTGCATCTCTTATAATTTTACAGTGCAGTTCTTCTAATTCATTTAATCCATCTTCTATTTTGTATTTATTATGAGTATATATTGCTTTTTTTATTATCTCGTCATATTTATTTGTTGGAATAAATTTTCTTATTAAATTTTCTTCAAAAAGAATTTTAACACCATAATCTGCATGATCAAACCCTTTATCAGAAAAGTTTCTAAGTAATGTAACTTGTTTAAATCTTCCTATGTCATGCAATAACGCTATCAGTTTAGCTAAAGCTACATTTTCTTCATCTAACCCTTGTTCTTTTGCTATATATTCACTTAAGTCTACAACATGGTATGTATGTGTTATTTTTAATAAAATGCTTCCATCTTCCCTGTCAAATTTTTTTACGTAGTCATTAAAAACTTGTTTTGCCAAGGTAAAGTTTATTTCGCTACTTGTATTTGTTCTTATTATATAACGTTTTATCTTTTTGCCAGAATATTCTGATGTCAACACTCCTGTAGGAATTGCTCCTGCACTTTCTAAAACTCTTTTTGATGCATCATTTTCTATATAATGACATGCAACAATTTCATTCATTCCTAATTCTCTACATTTATTTACTAGCATATTTGCAACAGCTTTTGCATATCCTTTTCTTCTTTCTGATGGACGTATTCCGTATGCAATATTTCCTAATGTATCTTTTCCTAATTGTGTTAAATTGCTTCTTACTGCAGTTATTCCAATTAATTTGTCTTGATCATTTACAACTAAGTAATAGTTGCATTTTTCATACCAGTCTCTATCTTCGTGTATTCCAATAGCTGCATTTTTTGCTATGCTAACTATATTTCTATATTCTATTTCATTATTACAAGGTATTTCTAAAATATCTGGTGTTAAAGATGTATTGCTCGCTTTCCATTCTTGTACCATCTCTATATATTGGTTGCAATATTTGTCATCTATTTTTTCAAATCTTAGCATCTGTCTTTCCCCCTATATTATTTGTTCTATATTTCCTCCATTTTTCCTTGTAATTTTATATTATATTCTTCTAATAATTTTAGAACATCTTCACTATCATTTGGAAGTACTCTTCTTCCATTTATACCTAACGCATTTGCTGTCTCAAAACTTCTTCCTGTATCGTCATCATCTATAAATAAACATTCTTCCGGAACTAGCTTATATCTATTTAATAATCTTTTAAATATTTCTTCATCTGGTTTCTTAATATGTTCATATGCTGAAATTACTATTCCATCACATAACTTGAAAAATTCGTTATCTTTAAAATATTCATACGTAAATGTCGACATATTTGACAACACATAAATTTTATATCCAATATCTTTTAATTGTTTTGCAATTTCTATTGTACCTTCATTCAACTTTAAATATTTTGCTCTGTTATCCATAACTACTTTTATTAAAGTTTTATATTCGTCTGGTACCCTTCCTTGTATTCTTGATATAGCTTCTTCTTTACTTATATTTCCTAAATCTAGTAATTTCCATTCTTCTGATTTGAATATATATGTTATTAGATTTTTAGCCATTTCTTCACTAGCTGTAAAATTATACATCGTTTCTATTGTTGAGCATTGTAATATTACGTTTCCTAAGTCAAATATTATATTTTTAATCATGCATTAATCCTTTCTTTCTAAATCTTCCTTATTTTATAATCAAGTACTTTAGCATTTTCATCTAAAATAAATTTTCCTTCAAACATACCGTCTTCAAATATATATTTAGTAAATTTACTGTTCATATCGAATTGTTTTATATTGTCCAACTCTCTAATATCTATCCATTCTAGTCTTCCTTCTTCAGATTCTTGTAAATCTCCATCAACTTTTTCGGCAGTATATATAAATATTATACCCTCTGTGCTATCTTTCCAAAATGAAATTCCCTTAAGTTTTGGATCTTTTAATTCTAGACCTGTTTCTTCTTTAAATTCTCTTAATAAACATTCTGTAGGTGTTTCTCCTACTTCTATTTTTCCACCTATTGGAGCATATACTTGTCCCCATTTTTTGTTAAATTTTATAAATAATATTTTGTTGTCTTTCTTTAAATAACATGCTGTACTTCCAAAAAAATTAGCTCTCATGATATACTCCTTTATTCGCCAGTATATGTGATTCTAATATTCACATATTAAACTTGCGGTTCCTTTTTTAAAGAACTATATCATAAAAGCTTCTATTTTACTACTTTTTATCTAAATATTTATATCCAACTATTCAAAATTTTAAACTCTATAATAAATTTGCATTATTTTCTAAATACCAATTTGCGAATATTTTCATTGCATCTTTACTTTCATACTTTTTCCTCGTAGCTCGTTCCTCTTTAGTCATTTGTGCTAATGTTTTTTCATATCCGCTAGGTATATAGATATACCATAAATCTGACCATTTTTCGTTTGTATCATTTCCTAATATTTCTTTTGCTATTTTTCCTTTATGCTCTCCCATAAATTGATGTACTTCTTTTCCATCATAGTATGATAGACATTCTGTGAATTTGCAGTTTCTGTTTTCTTTTCCTTCCATTAATTTTAAAATGCCTTCTAGTCCTAATGTTTCTAATGAAAAGTTAACAAATGCTCGTGGAAATCCATTTAATTCTTCTATCCAGAAACCACAATCTAAAGAAATACATGGCTTTTTTACTAGATTATATGCCTCTTCTACTTTTGCTTTCGAAATAAATTTTATGTCATCACTTCTTGGTTCGTCTAACTCATATTCGAATATTTTTACATTTACTCCTGCTAGTTGTTTTTGTGCAGATGCTATTTTACCTTTGTTATGTGTTACAAATACTATTTCCTCCATATCTTTTTCTCCCTTTTTATAATATATTTTTTAATTCTTCTAACTTATGTATCTCATATGTTGGCTTATAAATACTAGCATTCTCATTCCTAATATTAAACCAACATGTATCCATTCCTACTTCGTTTCCACCTTTAATATCTTTTTCTAACTCATCACCTATATATAACATTTCTTTGGTATTATGGTTATTTATTTTATTAAACAAAGCTTCATAAAAATATGCATGTGGTTTCATACTTCCACATTCATCTGCTGCAAAGGTTTCATCTATATATTCATTTATTCCTAATCCCTTCAATTTTGATGGTATTGCTGTGCTTGGTCCATTACTTGCAATTATAAGCTTATACTTTTTGTCTTTTAAATATTTTATGATTTCCTTAGCTCCTTCTATTTCTTGTACTTTTCGTTTTAGTCCTTCTGTATATATTTCATTCATTTTTACCGCTTCTTCATAAGAAATTCCTTTAAAATATCTTAAAAATCTTTGTGCTCTATTCCACTCTGCTTTTTCCGCTTTTGACATCCCTTCTCTAGGATCTTTTACTATTCCTGCAGCCCTTTCTTTCCAGTGATTCTTATCTATTGTCTGAAATTTTTTAAATTCTTCGTCACTATATTTATCTTTTGTTAGTATTTTAAATGCTTCTTGCATATTTTTTGTATCATCATTTAAGGTATCATCTAGATCAAATATTATTGTTTTATACATAAAAATCCTCCTTTTGTGATTTTATTTTATCACAAAAAGAGGAAATATAATTGTCAGTTTAATTTTTTGACCAGATTTTTAAATTTACTTCTTCGTATTTTTTATCTAATATTTTATATGAAATTATGTCATTTAATTTGAATAGTCTAATTTCATTCCTTAATTCGCAAAATGCTGCAACATACCAATTATTTAAATATGTAAATAGTTCTGCTGGATGGATTATTCTTTTAGTTTTTCCTGAATTAACAGATTTAAACTCAATAAAAATCTTATTTCTATTATTGATTGCTAGTCTAAAGTCTTTATAAATTTCTGTAAATTCTGGCATTAACTGTTTGCTTTTAGTATTATCTTTTCTATGTTCATTTGTAATATATGCTTTAATAATCTTGTTTATTATTGCTTCATCTAGTTCATTCTTTTTCATATTTTTTAGTTGATATATTTCTTCTCCTGTTAGTCCAATGTCAATAGTACTTTTCATGTTATCTAAAATATACCCACCATTTATTCCTTGCTTGCCTTGAATATATATTCCTGCTTGTTCTAATTCTTGCTTATATATTCTTATCATTCTTGTAGATACTTCTAATTCATCTGCTAAGTCTTGTATTGTATGTATTTTACCATCTTCCAGAATTTTTACCATATTTAACATATTTGCAACTTTGCTCATTAATTACTCCTTAATTTTAGTCTTTAAACATATTTTTCCTATTATATTTTTTACAATTTAATTCTTCTTTTAAATATATACATTCTTCTAAGTCTATTCCATAAATATTTGCTAAGCATGTTATATAATATAACACATCTTGTAATTCTTCTTCTATTGTTCCTTTAATTTCTTTATCTTTCATTCGTACATCTTCATTTACAACCTTTGCAAGCTCGCCAACTTCTTCCATAAGTTTTAACATGTATTTTTCTTTTGAATTATTTTTATGGTCTATCTTAGATATACTTTCTTGTAATTTTTTTATCGTTAAATCTGGTATTTTTACTGTTCTCTTTTCTTTTGTTTCTTCTTTCTTATTTTCAATAGGCTGTGTATTTGTAACTGGAAGTTTCGCTTTTTCTGTTTTTACTGGCTCATTCTTTTTTACTCCATATGCAATAGCTAGTTCTTCTTCAGCAAGAATTGTTTTAAATTTTTGTTTATATTCATCAATTTTCTCTTCTAACAATTCTTGATTTGCTATGTATTCTATACTATCTTCTGAAAGTTCCATAAATTCTTGGGCTGTATAAAATATTTCTATTAATGCAATTACATTTTGTGCAAATTTTTTCTTTTTATAATTTATTAATTTTTTATCAAATAATATAATTTTATTTTTTACATCCAAATAATCTTCCAAAGAATAATTTTCTAAATTGTATTTTGCCCATACTTTTAGGTTTAAAGTTCCATTTTTATTTTCTTCAAATATTGGGAATAACACAACATCCTTGTCATTTTCTTTTGTACATTTCGGAAAGAATATATGATACTTTCCTTTGTTTTCATTTGCCCAATTTTGTAATATTCCATCCATTAAAGCTATTCCATTTTCTAATTCTTCTTCCATACTTTTTCCCCCTTGTATATTATCTTTCGTCTATTTCTGATTTAATAAATCCAGATATATCTGGTCCTATATTTCCCTGATAATCATCTTTTTTCATATCATTAAAAAAATTAAATGTTCCATATTCTCTTATTTTTTTAATAGTGTCTGGCGTTAATAGATTTTTGTCTTGTAAAATTCCGCTATTTATTATAATTTGTAGTTCTTCTTTTGTTGTAGCTTCATCAGGATCTGGTGAATGAATAATATTCATATCGCTTATTCTTATATTACCCATTCCATTTAGAATTCTTGGCTTTTTTAAATTTCCTTTTTGGTCTACATATCTTACATAATTAACTTGCTCATCTTCTAGATTTGTAATTATGCCAACATTGTTATTAACATATTTTTGTCTTATTAATGTTTTCTCTGTAAAAATATCATTAGATAATTCTTCATATGTTTTTTCTCTATCACCTACTAATACTAATAATGCTTTATTACCAAAAATTTCTCTAATTCCATATAAATATGAAGCATATGATTTTGCAAAGCCGCTCCCCTTTATTTTCATAATGTTTATGATATAGTTTTTTAATTAGACTTTCAAAATCATCTACTGCATAATATTTTATTTCTTGAAATTTTCCCTCTAAATCATTTAATATTTCATCTAAATATCGTATTCCATCTGGTTTTACTATAAAATAACTATAACTTCTTTTCATTTTTTATTTCCTCATATCTTTCTACTAGTAAGTCTTTAATAGCTTCTGGTACTAAATTCACATTTTTTAGATCTTCATATTTTACAACTACTGGCTCGAAGGTACCTTTATATTCATTTTTATTAGTCATTTCTGGGCCATTTCCTGTTCCTATTATTCCGTCTTTATGTGTACATATGTAAAATATTTGAATGCTATCATTATAAGCTTGGTCATCATATTCTATTAATTTTTCTTTTACATCTACTGTAATGCCTAGCTCTTCTTCTATTTCTCTATTTAATGTTTCTAAATTGCTTTCCCCTTCTTCTTTCTTTCCGCCAGGTACAACAAAATAATCTCTTAATGTACCATCTTCTCTTGGTTTTATTCTATGTATTAAGATGATTCCATCATCTTTTTCTACTATTCCTCTAACACTTATATGCATATTATACTCCTTTATTTATTAAATTCCTTGCCATTTGTACTCCAGAAGCTGATGCCATCATTAATCCTCTTGTCATTCCTCCACCATCTCCTATAGAATACAAGCCTTTTACACTTGTTTCAAAATTATGATCTATTACTACTTTATTACTATAGAATTTTATTTCCGGTGCATATAATAGATTTTCTGGATTTGCAAATCCTTCTACTATTTTGTCCATACTTCTTATAAATTGAAGAATGTCTGTCATAGTTCTATATCCAAGTGCAAATGTTATATCTCCTGCAACTGCTGATTTTAATGTTGGCTTAATTTTATTATTTTGTAATTCTTCATCCCAAGTCCTTTTTCCTCTATAAATATCTCCTAATCTTTGAACTACAATGTTTCCATTTCCTAATTCATTTATATTTTTAGCTATATTTCTTCCATATTCTATTGGTTTATCAAATGGATAATTAAAATGATGTGATACTAGTATTGCTAAATTTGTATGTGTGCTTTTTTTGTCTTTATATGAATGTCCATTAACTAAGTTTATTCCTTCATCATATACTTCTGATGAAACAAATCCACTTGGATTTTGACAAAATGTTCTTACTTTATCTTTAAAAGGTCCTGGATAACCGATAAATTTACCTTCGTACATATATGTATTTATATCTTTCATTACTTCGTCTGAAAGCTCATATCTTACACCTATATCTACTACTCCAGCTTCTGTTTTGATGTTATGGGCATTACACATGTCTACTAGCCAGTTTGCTCCTTTTCTTCCTACTGCTATTATTATGTTTTTTCCATATATTTTTTCTTCTGTATTTTCTTTTATATTATGTACAATAATTCCTTTGGCTTCATCATTTTCTATTATTAAATCTTTTACTTCTGTTTCGAACATTAAATCTATATTATGTTCTTCTAAATATTTTTCTAATTTTTTGTATAGTTCATGTGCTTTTTCTGTTCCTAGATGTCTTATTGGAATATCTATTAATGTTATTTCTTCTTTTTTGGCTTTTTTCTTTATCTCGTTTATTTCGTTTTTATACTTCGTTCCTTCTAGTTTTGGATCTGCTCCAAAATCTAAGTATATTTGATCTGTATAGTCTATTAATTTCTTTGTTTCTTCTACTCCAACATACTTATGCAGTTCTCCTCCAACATAAAAATCATCGTCTTCTATATTATATAAAGATAATTTTCCATCTGAAAAAGCTCCTGCTCCAGAAAATCCGCTTGTAATATTACAAAATGGTTTGCATTTTACACATTTTCCTATTGTTTCTATAGGGCAATTTCTATCTTCTACTCGTTTTCCTTGTTCTACTAACAATATTTTTTTATTTTGATTTTTTTGAATCATCTCATATGCAAAAAATATTGCTCCTGGCCCCATTCCTATAACTATTGCATCATAACTAGGTGTCATTCATATCACATCCTTTTCCGTTTTCTTCGGTTTTATTCTATACCAAAATTTTGTATATGACAATAGGCATTGGGGGATTAAGAGACTTTCCTTAATTAAGGATTATGTACTGTTCCTTTTTTCCCTCTTTATAATAAATTAATCTTTTTTAGTCTTAATTTTACATATACTATCTATCAAGATTAGTATGCATATTTTTATAAACAGACAAATCCCAGTAAAAAGATATTATCCTTTTACTGGGATTTAAGTTCAGTCATTGTTTACTTATTGCCACGCCAATTTTAAAATTTGACGTTTAAAATACTCCTTCGTCCTTTCATCTATAAAGGAGATTTTAACTGCGGTATCATCATTGGCAACTATTTCACCGGTTAGTTCTGCGATTATTTCATGTGCCCATTTTTCTGTAGTTCCAAAATATTCTTGTACATTTTCAAGAAGTTCGTTGCTTTCTTTTACGCAAAGAAGCTTATGTCCCATTTCATGTCCAAAAATCTGAGCTCCAGAACCTACGATACTTATGTCCAGCATACTATCATTATCCATAGAAATCTTTCCACTGAATACTGAATACATTCCAACTCGCTCTATCATAGGAAAGATATCAATCTCCTGCCCTATAATATAACGTAATGGCATCTCACTTCTTTCGTAGACATCTATTATTCGTTTGACAGCTCTAAAATACTGTGGAAACCACATTTCTTCTGCAAACTTCATAATATTTTCGTCTCTTTCCATCGGTGAATTTCCCATTGCTGGAGCTTCCAATTTGTCAATACTACCTGGAACTGGTAGATAGACTTTTACATGAATCTTGTTCCGCAACCAAGATTCTGAGCAAATTAACCTTTTTGACATATTCATGCCTCCTATTTTATTAGTGCACAGTTGTTAGTAAACATAATAATTATACCACTGCTTTGCTATTTTTTCAATCTAAATTACCAAACTAGTGCTTCTACTTGGCTATAATTTTCTACATATAATAAAAACACCTCTAAGAATAGCTTATACTAATTCTTAGAAGTGCGATATTTTTATCAAAATAGTAAACCAGATCCCTATTTTCCAAATTCTTTTTCTATAAATGATGTATCATAATCATTAGCTTTAAATTTCTCATTGTCTAATATTTTTAATATGAAGTCTGTGTTTGTTTCTATCCCTGAAATTACAAGTTCTGATAATGCACTTTTCATTTTAGCAATTGATTCTTTTCTGTCTTTTCCATGAACAATTACTTTTGCAATCATAGAATCATAATTTTGAGGAACTTTATATCCTGCATATACAGCAGTATCAACTCTTACACCATTTCCACCTGGAAGATGTAATTCTTCTATTAAGCCTGGGCATGGCATAAAGTTTTTAGCAGGATTTTCTGCATTTATTCTAGCTTCTAAACTATGTCCTATAAATGTAATATCTTTTTGTTTATATGTCATTTTTTCACCTGAAGCTATACGAATTTGCTCTTTTATTAAGTCTAATCCTGTTACCATCTCTGTTACTGGATGTTCTACTTGGATTCTTGTATTCATTTCCATAAAATAGAAATCTTTATTTTTATCTACTAAAAATTCTATTGTTCCAACATTTGTGTATCCAACTTCTTTAACAGCTTTAACAGCTACAGCACCCATTTTTTCTCTTAATTTGCTATCTATTATTCCTGATGGTGTTTCTTCTAGCATTTTTTGGTTTCTTCGTTGTACAGTACAATCTCTTTCTCCTAAATGTACTGCATTACCATGTTCATCAGCCATTACTTGAATTTCTATATGTCTTGGATTTTCTATAAATTTCTCTATGTAAATGCTATCATCATTAAAAGATATAGCTGCTTCTTGCTTTACGACTTCATATGCTTTTTTTAGTTCATCCTCGTTGTATGCAACTCGTATGCCTTTTCCGCCTCCACCAGCAGACGCTTTAAGCATTACTGGATATCCTATTTGGTTTGATATATTTATTGCTTCTTGCATAGTATATATTAGTCCATCTGAACCAGGAACAACTGGAACTCCAGCATTTTTCATAGTTTCTTTCGCTTTTGATTTATTTCCCATAAGTTCGATTATTTCTGGTTTTGGTCCGATAAATTTTAAACCTATTTCGTCACACATTTTTGCAAAGCTACTATTTTCTGATAAAAATCCGAAACCTGGATGAATACTATCTGCACCAGTTAAGCAAGCTGCTTCTATTATTGCTTTTACATTTAAATAACTTTTTACAGAAGGCGCAGGTCCTATACATATTGCTTCATCTGCAAGTTTTGTATGTAATGCTGTTTTATCAGCTTCTGAATATACTGCAACTGTTTTTATTCCCATTTCTCTACATGCTCTTATAATTCTTACAGCTATTTCTCCTCTGTTTGCAATTAATATCTTTTTTAACATATCAATTTCAAATCCTTTCTTGCTTCATTCTTAAGCGCAATTATACTATTGCAAATGTAAGTTCACCTTTTACAGCAACTTCTCCATTTACTGTTGCTATTGCTTCTCCAACCCCTATTGGACCTTTTCTTTTTATAATTTTAACTTCTAGTTTTAATACATCTCCTGGTATTACTTGTCTTTTAAATCTTAATTTATCTACACCACCAAAAAGCGCATTTTTACCTTTGTTTTCTGGCATAGAAAGAATTGCAACCGCACCTGTTTGTGCTAAAGCTTCTATTGTAAGAACTCCAGGCATTATTGGGTTACCAGGGAAATGTCCTTGGAAGTGTGGTTCATTTATACATACATTTTTATATGCCACACAACTTTCTCCTGGCACAAACTCTTCTACTCTGTCTATCATTAAAAATGGTGGTCTTTGTGGAATTATTTCCATTATTTCATTAATATTTAGCATAATTTTTTCTCCTTTTTTTAATTTTTGAACTTTAGAGACGGTTCTTAAAGTTCATCAAAAGTCCTATTTTATTTTGAATAATGTTGTTCCATATTCTACCATATCTTCATTTTTTACGCAGATTTCTACTATTTCTCCGTCAAATTCTGATTCTATTTCGTTCATTAATTTCATAGCTTCTACTACACAAAGAACATCACCTTTTTTTACTTTGTCACCAACTTTTACATATGGCTCATCTTTTGGTGATGGAGCGCTATAAAAAGTTCCAACCATTGGTGATTTTACTTCTTTGTAATTTTCTGTAGTTACTACTGCTTTTGGTTCTTCTTTTGCTTCTGCTGGTAAAGTAATTTCTTTTACAGCTGGTACTGGTCTTGGTTCTATAGCTTCTATAATTTTAGCTTCGTTTTTCTTCATTTTAATTTTTGTTCCATCTGGGAATTCGATATCTAAACTATCAACTTTAGAATTTCCCATATCATCTAATAATCTTTTAATATCTGAATATTCCATTTTTATTCCCCCTAGTCTTCATATTTCTTAAATATTATTGATCCATTATGTCCACCAAATCCTAATGAATTTGACATTGCATATTTTACTTCAACATTTCTTCCTTCGTTTGGAACTATATCTAAATCACATTCAGGGTCTTCTACTTTATAGTTTATTGTTGCTGGCACATATCCTTCTTCTATTGCTTTAACACAAACAATAGCTTCAACTCCTCCAGCTGCTCCTAATAAATGTCCTGTGTTACTCTTTGTAGAACTTACTAAAACCTTTTTGCTTGCTTCTTCTCCTAATGCTTTTTTTATCGCCATAGTCTCGCCAGCATCGTTTAAATGTGTTGATGTACCATGTGCATTTATATATGTAACATCTTCTGGTTTTATTTTAGCATCTTCCATTGCTGATACCATTGCTCTTGCTGCGCCTTCACCATCTGGTGATGGTGATGTAATATGATATGCATCTGATGATGCTCCATATCCTACTATTTCTGCGTATATATGTGCTCCTCTTTTTTTAGCATGTTCTAACTCTTCTAGAACTATAACTGCAGCACCTTCACCCATAACAAATCCACTTCTTTCTAGGTCAAAAGGTATACTTGCTCTGTTTTTATCTGTAGCTTGTGTTAATGCTTTTATATTTTGGAAACCTGCTATACCTGTTTTTGTAATTGGAGCTTCTGTTCCTCCTGCAAGTACTGCATCTTGGTAACCATGTTTAATCATTCTATAACTTTCTCCAATTGAATGTGTTCCAGTTGCACATGCTGTTACCATTGCAACAGATTCTCCTTTAAGACCTAAGTCTATTGTTACATTTCCTGCTGCCATGTTTGGTATTCCCATTGGAATAAACATTGGAGATACTCTATCTGGTCCTTTTATTGCACATGCCCCAATATCTTTTTCCATAGTATTTAATCCACCAATTCCAGATCCTATAACAGTTCCTACTCTTGTCATATCAGTATTTTCTTCTGTAATTCCACTATCTTTTAGAGCCTCTCTTGATGCTACTACAGCATATTGTGAATACAAATCCATTCTTCTTGCTGTTCTTCTGTCAAAATAATCTTCTGGGTTAAAATCTTTTACTTCTGCTGCTAATTTTACTTTTAAATCACTAGTATCAACTTTTGTTATCTCGTCAATACCACATTTTCCTGCTTTAATTCCTGCCCAAAAATCTGTTGCAGTATTTCCTATTGGTGTAACTGCTCCTATACCTGTAACAACAACTCTTCTTTCCATTCTAAATCATACCCCCATCTATATTTAATGTTTGACCTGTTATATATGTATTTTCTTCTCCCCCTAAAAAGTATACTGCGTTTGCTATCTCTTCTGCAGTTCCCATTCTCTTTAAAGGAATTTGTGCATTAATACTTTCTTTTACCTTATCATTTAATACTGCTGTCATATCTGTAGCTATAAATCCAGGAGCTACACAATTTGCTAATATATTTCTTGATGCAAGTTCTTTTGCAACACTTTTTGTAAATCCTATAATTCCAGCTTTTGATGCAGCATAATTTGATTGTCCTGCATTTCCCATAACTCCAACTACAGATGAAATACTTACTATTCTTCCTTCTCTTCTTTTCATCATATATGGTGTTACTAATTTTGTTAAATTAAATGTTCCTTTTAAGTTTATAGAGATTACTTTATCAAAATCTTCTTCTTTCATTCTCATTAATAAATTGTCTCTTGTAACTCCTGCATTGTTTACTAATACATCTATTCTTCCAAATTTTTCTATTGCTGATGTTACCATTTTTTCACATTCTGCATAATTGCTTACATCTGCTTTTTCCATTAATACTTCTGAACCATATTGTTTAAACTCTTCTTTTATTGCTTCTAAATCTGTATTATCTGAAACATAATTTATTACTAAATCATATCCATTTTTAGCAAATTTTTCTGCAATTGCTTTTCCTATTCCTCTTGATCCACCTGTAATTAAAGCTACTTTCTTTTCCATTTTTACTCTCCTTTACTTATATTTATTTTAAACTATCTAAAAAAGCTTCTAGTGTTTCTACACTGTTAATGTTAACTACATTTGCTTCTTTGTTTTCTTTTCTAACAAAACCTGTTAATGTTTTTCCTGGTCCTATTTCTACGTATGTATCTATTCCATTATCTTGCATTGTTTTTATTGCTTTATCAAATCTTACAGAACTTACAATATGTCTTGATAATACATCAACCATATCATCATTTTCGTTATAAAATGTTCCATCTAGATTTTTTATTACTTTTGCTTTTGGAGCTTCTGTATTAAATTTTATTTCTTTTAATTTTTCTGTATATAGTTCTTTTGCTTCATTTAATTTTGTTGTATGGAAAGGTCCTCCTGTTGCTAATTTTAAAGCTCTTTTTGCTCCTTTTTCTTTTAAAGCTTCTATTGCTAAATTAATAGCTTCTTCTTCTCCTGAAATTACTGTTTGACCAGAATAATTATAATTTGCAGGTGAAATAAACATTCCTTTTGCTGCAATTTCTGTGCATACTTCCTCTATAATTTTACTATCTAAACCAATTATTGCAGCCATACTATAATTTCCTGGCTCTACTTTATTACCCATTAAATAACCACGATGCTTTAATAACGTGATTCCATCCTCAAAACTTAAGTATCCTCCACTTATTAATGCTGGATATTCTCCTAAGCTTAATCCTACTGTTATTTCTGGGTTTATTCCATTATTTTCTAATACTTTTAAAATACCTAAACTCATTGTTGCTATTGCAAGTTGTGTATTTTCTGTTTTACTTAATTCTTCCATTGTAGAATTAAATGTTAATTCTGCTATATCTTTTCCAGATATTTCTGAAGCTTTTTTATATACTTCTCTTATTTCTTCATATTTATCATATAAATCTTTTCCCATTCCTACAGTTTGGGCCCCTTGGCCTGGAAACATAAAAGCTATTTTCATTATTATCTTCCTTCCTTTGTTTTATAGTTCTAATAAGATACTTCCTGTGTTTAATCCACCACCATATCCTATTAAAATTACTTTATCATTTTCTTTTAATTTATTTTGTTTAAACATGTCATCTAGTGCTATTGGAATACTTGCACAAAATGTATTTCCGTATTCTTCTACATTTGAATACATCTTGCCACTTGGAAGTTTTAATTTAGTTGCCATTGATGACAAAATTCTGCTATTAGATTGATGTGGAATTACATAAGTTATTTCTTCCATGGCTATTTCATTTTTTTCTAAAAGCTTAGTTATATTTTTTACTGTATCTGTTACAGCATATTTATATACTTCTTTACCATCCATATATATTTTTTCATTATTTCTATATGTTAGTATTTCGCCTTTTTGTCCTTTACTATCTATATACGAATCATATAATTTTTCTTGGTCACATCTTTTTATAACAATTGCTCCTGCACCATCTGCAAGTAATATCTCTGTATTTATATCATTCTTATCTAGATGTGTTGATAGTTTTTCTACTCCCACAACCAATGCTGTACATGCTCTTCCACTATCTATATATAATTTTGCTATATCTAGAGCATTTATAAAACCTGCACAGCCTGCTAGAATATCCATACACATACAATTCTTTATATCGAAATATTTTTGTATCTCGTAAGATATACTTGGCATTTGGCATCTTCCTGATATAGATGCTACTATTATTAAATCTATCTTTTCTTTTACGTTATGTAACGCTTCTTTTGAAGCTTTAATTGCTAATTGTTCTATTTCTTCATTAGTATAATATCTTTGTTTTATTCCTGTTCTTTTTAAAATATAATTTTCTTCTACTTGATATTTTTTTTCTAATTCTTCATTTGTTATTTTTATTTCAGGAATATATTTTCCGCTTGAAATTATTTGTATATTGCTCATATTTGCTCCTATTCCTATATATTTCCCTATAATATTTTACTGTTTTTTAGCCTATTTTTAATTAGTCTGACTGGTCAGATTTTTTCATCGAGATGGAGAAACCAACAACGTTTCTTTCTTGTTAATTACTCCATCTCTATGATTAAAATCTGTTTGCTTTACAGTTAGCATTACTCTTCTAACTGCGGTTCTTTTTCTCTGCCCTTAGAATACCCTGCTGAGTTATACTGTGTTATCACAGTGTTTTCGATGTTCAAATACCGAGCATCGTAAAAGTGAAAAAATGGCCAGAAATAGTCTTTCTCTTCAGGCTCTCCTATAAAGCAAATCTCATTGTATCTTGCATAACTCCATACTTTGAGTTCTGCTCTAGGAATGCTAATAGCATTTCCGAAGTCCTGTGAGCATCTTATAAGCGTTCTGTCATGTACGCCTTTTCCCAGCAATTTGTCGTCTGGTATAATCCTTTGCTGAAGTGCTATCCGTATAGCTCCATTCCTTTCTCCTACATATCTACCACAAATACTTTTACCTGATTTGGTAAATACATTTATAATAGAATCCTTTTTCGCATCCATAAAGAACCTCCTTTTCCTTACATATTTTTTGTAAGTTCTCTCTGCCTTTTTGTTACCATGGTAATTATAGCATATTATTTTATTTTTGTATATTGGCTATTTAACCATAACATGTTATAATCTACGTTAACTAAACTTAAATAAGGAGTACTAATTATGATAAAAAATATTATATTTGATTTAGGAGGAGTTTTAATAGCTTTTACACCCATCTTGAAATTTTAAAAAACGATACTAGCAATATTTTAAACTAGCATATATTTAGTAAAAAATAATGACCACAGTGCATGTGCGTGCACTATGGTCATTATTTTACATGTCAAGCCCATCGTCGAGTTCTTCTTCTGGATCTTCCTCCAATTCAACTTTTGGCTCCAGATTTAATTCCTCGCTAATTGGATTGACCGGTCCCTCGTCATATTGAGTAATTCCTGGTTCAAGCTGGCCGGCAGATAAATGCTCACTAAAACCTAACCAGAAAGACCACTCTTTCTCGGGTTCACCAACAAATTCCATCTCATCATATGAGACTTCCTCTATTTCTTCCACCTGATTCCTGTCAATGACGATTTTCTCGCCGATGTCTTTTGAACAACGGATATGAGAAATTCTCATCTCTGGAATCAGCTCCCGCTGTGCTACAAGTATTATGGAAGATGAATTCTCTTCTATAAGTCTTCCATATACAGTGTATCCGTTTTTAAGTGCCACTTTTATCATTATGGCAACTCCTTTCCCTACCTTATGATAGTTAAAACTCAACATTGTTTTGCGACTTGTATATTTCATCATACTTTACATAATCTTTCAAGAATTATCTTACATTTCGTAAAAATTATCTGACATAGTAAAAGAGCCACTCTCATGGCTCCTTTACTGTTACTTCTTGTGTCCCATCAATGATGTAAACTTCATCAAACCCAATAAAATATTTAGTTGGATTTTGAAGTTGAAGCTGCAAATATGTATGTGTGTTTAAGATCAGATAAGTTCTATTCTGTGAGTCACCTCGTCTAATCGACCGGAGAATGGCCTGCAACTTATCACAATTTACTACAATCAGTATTGCATAATCATATTTAGTTCTCAAGCCATTTAGCACCTCTGCTCTTTCTGTTGGGAATATTCCCAAATTATCCCATATTACAGTATTTCCATTTGCTAAAATTTCTTCTGCATTTCGATATGCTTTATCATAAGCTTCTTTCGCAATTAAATCTATATCTTCTACAGATAAAGACTGAGCATTTGGATAAAGAGTTTTTGTTGCACAATCAAACAAATAGTCAATATCGACATGGATTGAATCTTTCAATTGACTACAAATTTTTCGCGCAATAGTGGTCTTTCCAGCTCCAGGCGTACCACACATCATAACCAAAGATTTTTTTGGTATCTTTATTTCATTCTTATAAAAATACCGGCTACGTTTATTTAGTAATTTAGCTGTAGCCTTTAGTAAATCTTCTTCCAATGTTTTAAACGTTTTATCTGATATATTCATCTTGTTGTCCTCCCATCTTTTAAACAAGTATTTGCTAAATTCAAAAAACTTCATCTTATATTTTATCAAATTATGTTACCTTAGTCAACTTTTCTTACTCCACCATAAAATCACAATTTCATTTTCTTATATAAGGAAAAATCCCTCAGGATATGCTCTTATTACTTGCATATCCCAAGGGAACTCAAAAGGGTTTTAATCAACATCTAAAATTGCTTTGGTCCCAAGACTAACTACCTTAAGTCTCAGTTCCTTTGCAATTATTTCTACTTCTTTTGCAGAGATGTAGTTCGGAAAATACAGCTGTACTTCTCCTCTCTTATATCTTGCTTTGGAATTGTTGGAACCATATGCCTGCTTTGTTATTTTCTTGGCCCGTTCCAATGATGTTCTTTTGCCCCGTATGAAAATCTGTTTCATAGGCAAACCCTCCTTTAAAGTTATATTACTCTAGCATCACTATAATTATACTCTTTTTCATTACTTTATGTCAATCTGTCTGTGAATATTTGTCTTATTCTGGAATGTTTGATATAATACACACATTATGGAAAATCAAGAAAGATATAATCATTTAAATGAATATTATAAAAATAAATTTGGTGAGAGGACATTAAAAATCTGTATTGATGCAGGTTTTACATGTCCTAATCGTGATGGAACTTTAAGCACTTCTGGCTGTATTTTTTGTAGTGAAAAAGGTTCTGGTGAATTGATTAAATTTGCTAATCAACATATAGCAAATCAAGTAACTAATTTCTTAAATAGCTATCGTGGAAAACGAGCTAATAAATTTATCGCATATTTTCAAAATTTTACTAACACATATGATACACTAGAAAATCTAAAAGAAAAATATGATTCCGCTTTAAATGTTAGCAATAAAATTGTTGGGATTTCTATTGCGACAAGACCTGATTGTATTACAGAAGATATTGCAAAATTAATAGCATCATACTCTAATAAATATGACGTATCTGTTGAACTCGGACTACAAACTTCAAATAACAATATTGGTCAAATTATTAACCGTTGTTATTCTAGCTTGCAATTTACAACAGCTGCTAATATTTTAAGAAAATATAATATAGAGATTATCGCACATATGATGATTGGGCTTCCTAAAGAAAGTTTTGAAGATATAAAAGATACAGTTATATTTATAAATAGCCATGATATTCAAGGACTAAAAATACATTCAACATATATTGTAAAAAATACTGTACTTGCAAATATGTACTATAACAAAGAATATGAACCAATCACATTAGACTATTATCTAGATGGTCTTACATATGTTATAACACATGTAAGACCAGATTTAATTATACATAGAATTTCTGGTGATGCTCCAAAGGACTTACTCGTTGCACCAGAATGGAATTTGCATAAAAAATGGGTTTTAAATGGATTTGAAAAACGTTTACTAGAACAAGATTTATGGCAAGGAAAATTTTATGAGGCATAACAGATTAAAGTTATGCCTCATTTTATGTTTTATTAAATTTTATATTTTTTCTGCAATATATAAAATATGATTACTACAACCCATTAAATCTTCTCTTTCACAAGTTGCTAGATGATAGTTTATCCATATTTTAAATTCTTCATCAGATAATTCATTTACATATATAGCACCAATACCTCCAGCAATTCCGTCTGTTGCAAGTTCTTTAAGTTTCTTAATATTTTTATAATTTGACATTGTTTTATTAAAATCTTTTATATATCTTACAGCAAAAATTTCTTCTGGAATATTTGGAACTTTAAAATTATCATCACACATTTCTTCTATTTCTTTTAAGTGACCTTTTTTTAAACCATAATTAAAAATTACAGCTTCATTAGTAATATATGCGAAAAATATTTTTCCACCTGGTTTTGTTACTCTTATTGCTTCACTTACAGCTTTATTTACATCTTCTTCAGTAAATAAATGGTATAAAGGTCCTAAAGATAATGTTATATCAAATGTATTATCTTCAAACAGACTTAAATCCATTGCATTTCCCTGTACTGCTTTTACGCACATCCCTTCTTCTATTTTACTTTTTAATTTATCTAAATTACTATCTATTAATTCTACTGCACTTACATCAAAGCCCTTTTTAGCATAATACAAGGTATATCTACCTGTGCCAGCTCCTATCTCTAATATTTTATCTCCTTCATTTAAATATTGTTCAATATATTTTGTTGTTGTTATAAATTCTATACTATGTGCCTTGTCTTTTTCTAGTCTTCCATCTTCGTCATATTCATTATAATAATTATTTAGAATACTTTGTACATTATCCATTTTTATTCTCCTTTTTATCCCAATTTCTAGTTACATTCTCTGTTTCTTTTTTATACACAGCATCAAATAAATTAATATTTAATTTATTGCATATGCAAGTAAGTACTATGAATACATCAGCTATTTCATTTTCAATATTTGTATAATGATTTAATTTTTTATAATCTATTCTCATATCTGTATAATCTTTTCTTATGGCTTTTGCAAGTTCACCTGTTTCTTCTAATAATAAAAGCATTGTTTTTTCTATCTCTTGTTTTTCAAATCCACGTATTCTAATTACGCTTCTTATATATTCTTGCAATTCGTCTAAAGTACTGCTTTTATCTATATTGGTTAAAAGCCCTTCTTGTGTATTTATTTTGTTTTGTTCCTGCTTTTCATTTTTACCTTCTAGTACTTCTGTTAGATATATTTTATTATAGAAACCACCTTTTTTTAGCTCTTTAGCTTTTCTTAATTCTTCAACTCTTTTTTCATCTATATTCCTATATTTAATAATAGCCTTTAATACTTCTTGTACATCTGCCATTTCTTTTTCACTATGGTCTGATATATATTCATTAACTTCTTCTAATAATTTTTTATCTAGTTCTTTACTATATTTTTCATCATCTAAAATCTCATATTTGCATTCTTTCCCTTGATTTTCTATTTCTTCTGGAATTTTATCTCTTACAAGCTTGTTATATTTATATATCATACTACCACCTCGTTTTTGACATTTTATATTTTGCATTATAAGTTGTCAATATAAATATGAAATTTTGTTCGTTTTTTATTTTCTTAATCATAAAAAATTCCTCCATATTTCATATTATGAAGGAATGCTAAAACTATTCTTATATTCTTTTTTCTAATTCTTGCTCTATATTTTCTAATATTTTACAAATAATATCTTCTCTACAATAAACTTGTTTTGTTGCTTTATAAAGTGATGTGGCAATATTAGAAATATCACTTGAAAAATCACTTTCATTAACATTAAACCCTACTCCAATAAAAATTTCTTTGACTATTTCTTTTATTGTAACTACCTCTGTTAATATTCCACATATTTTTTTCTTGTTTAATAATAAATCATTAGGTAATTTAATTTCTAATTCTATTCCATATAGCTCTTTAATCGATTGTCGTATATTTTCTGCAATCGCAACAGTAAAACCCTCTAGTTTGTCTATATTAATTTCTGGTTTTAATATTATAGTCATGGCTATGTTATCTGTTTTTGTATGCCACACTCTACCGTGTGTTCCTCTTCCAGCTGTTTGCATATCAGCTATAATTACTGTTCCATTACTATATTTTTCTACATTTCTTTTTGCCTCTGTTTGTGTTGAATCAATTTCATTAAAATATATTACATTTTTCCCAATGTATTTTGTCTTGGCTTGTTTAATTTTTTCTATATCCACTAACATACCTCTTTCGAAATTATAATATAATATCTCTTTTTAATAATCCTTTTTTTATAGTTCCTGTTCCAATAAATTTATTAGCTACATATATTTTGTAAAGTCCATCAATATTATTATCAGTTAATTGGACTCCATTTAAAAATAATTTAAGTTTCTTTTCATCCAAGTTTATACAAGGTATTCCTCTTAAAATTTCTTCTAGTGTAATTAAATAGTCATTAACATTCTTTAAATCTATATCATCTATATAAACTGCATCTCTAATATTAAATTCTCCAACTTGTAATCTTTTTAGATTCTTCATATATCCTACTGTATTTAATTTTTCTGCAATATCTTCACACAAACTTCTAATATATGTACCTTTTGAACAACTTACAACAAAACTTATAATATTTTTATTGTATTTATTTAAATCTATTTTATAAATCTCAATTTTCCTTGCTTCAATCTCAACTTTTTCTCCAGAACGTGCATATTCATATAATTTTTTGCCATTCTTTTTTATTGCAGAATACATTGGAGGCATTTGTTCTTGTTTTCCTATAAAACTTTCTAACACCTGTAATAAATTTTTATTTACATATTCTTCATCTACTTCTTTTTCTTCTATTACTTTTCCCTCTATATCTGCAGTGTCAGTTTTCTTCCCAAGCTCTAATTCCACTTCATATATTTTATCATGATTAATTAAATATTTAGAAAATTTCGTTCCTTTACCAATTAATATTGGCAAAACTCCTGTAGCATTTGGATCTAGCGTTCCAGTATGCCCAACTTTTGATATATTTAACTTTTTCTTTAATTTTGCAACTACATCATGTGATGTATATTCTTTTTCTTTGTTTATTACTATAATTCCATCCATATCTAACCTCTTCATTACTCATAAAAAATGAACTTTAAGAACACTCCCTAAAGTTCAAATAGGGATTTAAGGAACGTCCCTAAATCCCACCAAAAGGAACGTCCCTAAATCCCGATGTTCTAAAATCCTTATTTTAAATATTTTCTTATTATACTTACTAATGTACTTTTTATTTGTTCAGGTGTTCCACTCATTTTACAACCTGCAGCCTTTACATGACCTCCACCACCAAATACTAGTGCTACATCAGATACATTTACATAGTCATTAGAACGTAATGATATCTTATATGTTTTTTCCTCTTTTTGTCTTAGGAATACAGAAACTTCTACTCCTTCGATGTCTCTACCTTTTTCTACTATTCCTTCATGATCTCCTGGCTCTGCATTAACATCAGCTTCGTCTTGTTTTGTTATATATGTAAATGCAATTTTTCCATCTTCTAAAAATTCTAATCTATTAATTGCAATCTTTGCTAGTTCAAAGCTTGATCTTGTTCGTATTTGAAATGCCTTTTTATATACATCTGAAACATTTACTCCTGTTTGTAAAAGCCATGCAACAAATTGAAATGTCTCTGCTGATACACCTTGATATTTAAATCCACCTGTATCTGTTATAATACCAGTTAATAAGCATTCTCCAATTTCTTTTGTTATTTTTATATTTAATGCTTCTAATACTATTATTAGTATTTGTGCACAAGCAGGTGATGCAGGATTAACATAGTTATAATCTGCAAACATTCCATTTTTTGTATGGTGATCAATATTAATAGTTACATTTGCTTCGTCCAAATAATTTTTCCAGCCATTTAATCTGTCTATTGTTGCACAATCTAATGCAATAGCCAAATCATAATTATCTGTTTTTCCTTCTTTTTTTATTTCTGTTGCTCCAGCTAAAAATTCAAAATTTCTAGGACATTCTGGAATTATTATATCTACCTTTTTTCCTATTTGTTTTAACGCATTATACATAGCTAAACTACTACCTATTGCATCACCATCTGGTGTTTCGTGTGTTAAAACAACAATACTTTCTGCTTTTTTTATCTCTTCTACAATATTATCTAATGTTGTCATAAACTATTCTCCTTTATTTTCTGGCTTAATGTCTTTTATAACATTTTTTAAAATTGTATCAATTCTTGCACCATATTCTATTGAATCATCAAATATAAATATTATTTCTGGTGTTGTACGTAAGTTAATTCGTTTTGCAACTTCTGTTCTTACAAAACCTGCTGATTTCTTTAATGCTGCTAATACTTGTTTATTATCTTTTGCATTTAACATGCTTACATAAACTTTAGCATATTTTAAATCACCACTAACTTTTACCTTTGTTACACTTATTAAGCCAGTTATATTAGGATCTTTTAAGTCATATGTTATAATATGACTTATTTCCTTTTTCATTTCTTCATCAATTCTGTTTAATCTGTTTGAGTCTTTCTTAGGCATATATACCTCCTTTGGATATTATCTTTTTACCTCATCCATTACGAATGCTTCTATAATATCTCCTTCTTTTATATCATTGTAATTTTCTATTTGCATACCACATTCGAAGCCTTTATTAACTTCTTTTGCATCATCTTTAAATCTTTTTAATGAAGCTAGTTTACCTTCGTGAATTACAACTTCATCACGTATTACACGAACTCCTGCATTTCTTTCTATTTTTCCTGTTAATACAAAAGCTCCACCAATTGTTCCAACACTTGAGATTCTAAATGTTTGTCTTATTTCTGCTGTTCCTATAATTCTTTCTACATACTTAGGATCTAACATACCTTTCATAGCTGTTTCTACATCTTCTATAGCTTGATAAATAATTGAATATTGTTTTATTTCTACATTATCTTTTTCTGCTTCTGCTTTTGCTGTTGGTACAGGTCTTACATTAAATGCAATTATAATAGCATTAGATACATTTGCAAGTGTAACATCAGATTCTGTAACAGCACCAACTGCTGAATGTATTACTTTAACTCTAACTTCTTCATTAGATAATTTTTCTAATGATTGTTTTACAGCTTCTACTGTACCTTGTACATCTGCTTTTATAATTAAGTTTAATTGTTTTAATTTTCCTTCTTCCATTTGGCTAAATAAGTTATCTAATGTAACTTTATTTACATTATTTATTGATTTTTCTCTTTCTTGTCTCTTTCTTCTTTCTATTAAGTGTTTAGCCATTTTTTCATCTTTTACCTCGTAGAATGTTTCACCTGCTACAGGAACTTCTGTAAGTCCCATAACTTCTACTGGCATTGAAGGACCAGCTTTTTTAACTTTTTGTCCTTTATAATTTTTCATAGCTCTAATTCTTCCTATAGAAGAACCTACAACTATTGTGTCTCCAACATCTAAAGTTCCTCTTTGTACTAATAATGATGCAATTGGACCTTTTGATTTATCAAGTCTAGCCTCAATTACAGCACCCTTAGCTTGTTTATGAGGATTTACTTTTAAATCTAGCATATCTGCTTCTAATAATACCATCTCTAATAGTTGGTCTATATTTTGATGTGTTTTAGCAGATATTGGAACATATATTGTGTCCCCTCCCCATTCTTCTGGAACTAATTCATATTTCATTAACTCTTCTTTAACTTTTTCTACATTTGCACCCGGTAAATCGATTTTATTTATTGCCACAATTATTGGTATATTTGCAGCTTTGGCATGGTTTATAGCTTCTACTGTTTGTGGCATAACACCATCATTTGCAGCAACAACTAATATAGCTATATCTGTAATTTGAGCTCCTCTTGCACGCATACTTGTGAAAGCTTCGTGTCCTGGTGTATCTAGGAATGTAATGTCTCTTCCATTAACTTTTACTTGATATGCACCTATATGTTGTGTAATTCCTCCAGCTTCACCTTCTATAACATTAGTTGAACGTATTGCATCAAGTAATGATGTTTTACCATGGTCTACGTGTCCCATTACTACGATAACTGGTGCTCTTGGTACTAAATCTTCTGCTTTATCTTCTGATTCATCAAATAAAATATCTTCTTCTTTAACAACATTCTTCTTTTTAGCAGTTACTCCAAATTCTTGAGCAATTAAGTAAGCTGTATCAAAGTCTATATCATTATTTATTGTTGCCATGATACCATAACCTAATAGTTTCTTTATTACTTCACTACTTGTTTTCTTTAATTCTGCAGCTAAATCTTTAACAGAAATTGTTTCTGGTATTGTAATTTCTGTAAGCTTAAATATTTTTTGTTTTGATTCAGCTGGCTTTTGATTTTTAGCATTTTTCTTTTTGTTTTTCTTTCCTCTTCTTGTAGATAAATCATAATAGTCTAACATTCCACCATCTTGATCAGAAAACATTGTAGATAAGCTATTAGTTTGTTTTAAGTCTTGTAATTTCTTTTCGTTTATATCTTCATCACTAAATCTTTTACTTGCTTTTGCAGATTTTCTTGTCTTATTTTCTTCGTATTTATTATTTTTTTGTTTTTCCATTGATTTGTTGTATTCTCTTACGACTTCTTTTTCTGCTACTTCTGAAGACATTATATTTTTAATATTTTTTTCGATAGTTCTTTCATCCATTGGTCTAGGACCTTTAGAATAATTATTATTTCTAAAGTTATTATTATTGTTTTTATAATTATTATTTCTGTAACCATCTCTATTATTATTGTTATTTCTGAAGTTTTTATTATCTTTTCTATTATTAAAATTATTATTTCTTTTTGAAAAGTCTTTTTCTTCATTTTTATTTGATTCAATTTGTTTTGTTGTTTTTCTGTTTAGTTCCCCTATCATATTCTCTCTTTCACTTTTTTCTATTTTTTTATTTTCTATTTTTTGTTCTGGTTTTACTATTTCCTTTACCTCTTCTGTTTTAGGCTCTTGTTTTTCTTCTACCTTTTCTTCCACTTTTGGAGTTTCTTTCTTTGGTTCTTCTTTTTTCTTTAATCCAAATAATTCTTCTACAGTAAGTGGTTTTGTTTGTTTGTTTCTATAAACAATATTAAAATCTTTACTCTTATTTCTTTCTACAAACCCTAACTGTTTTTCTCTTTCTTTTTGTCTTTTCTGTTTTTCTTCTTCTTCCTTTTTTACTATTTCTTCGTCAGAAATAATAACTTCTCTTCTTATTATCACAGGTTCATCTTTTTTATTTGATGCTGAATGTTTCTTGGCTGGTTTATTTTTTTGATCACCTTTATTATTTTTCTTTAATTCTTCTTCTAATTTTTTAGCCTCTTCATCAGTTACTGCACTTAAATGACTTTTTACATCAAAATTTAAAGATTTAGCTTTTTCCAAAACTTCCTTACTTGTAAGCCCCATCTTCTTTGCTATTTCATGTATTTTTATTTTACCCAATAGCTTCACCCCCGTTAATTAATTTTTGTATTCCCTTTACTATATTTATATCTTTAATTCCTATTATTGCTTTATTCTTCTGACCTATTACTTTACTTAATTCTTCTATGGTTCCTATAAAGATAATTGGAATATTATATTTTTCTGCATAAAATTTATAATTTTTCTTGGTTTTTTCTGATGCTTCTTCAGATATTACTAGCATTTTTATTTTCTTCATTTTTAATGCATTCTCGCATGCATTATTCCCAGCAACTATGTTCCCGGCTCTTGTCGCTAACCCAAGTAAATTTAAAATTTTATTTTTCACTAATTACACCTCTTAATTCATCATAAACTGTTTCATCTATATTCATTTCAAAAGTCCTTGCTAAAGCCTTAGTTTTTATTGCTTTTTCTAGACATTGAATATTGTCGCAAATATAAGCTCCTCTACCATTTGCTCTTCCAGTTCTATCTAATGTAATGTTACCATCTTTGTCTTTTACTATACGAATTAAATCTTTTTTATCTTTTTTTTCTTTACAACCTATGCAAGTTCTTTGTGGTATCTTTTTCATTCTAACACTTCCTTATATTATACTTGCTTTTGCCTATTTATATGTTTACTATTCTGCATCATTATCTTCGTCTGCTTTTTCCATCTCAGCTTGTTTTTCCATTAAGATATTTCTAAATTGAGTTTCTGATTTTATATCTATTCTCCAATCTGATAATCCTGTTAGCTTAGCAGCAAGTCTTGCATTTTGTCCTGATTTACCAATTGCTAATGATAATTGGTCATCTGGTACAATTACTTGTGCAATTCTGTTTTCTTCATCTATATCTACAGCCATTACTTGTGCTGGTAATAAAGCTGAAGATATATAAATAGATAAATCTGCATTCCATTCTATTACATCTATTTTTTCACCATTTAATTCATTAATTATATTTTGAATTCTTACTCCCTTTTGTCCTACACAAGAACCAACTGGATCTATATTTTCGTTTGGTGAATATACAGCAACTTTACTTCTGCTACCTGCATCCCTAGATACAGCTTTTATTTCTATTACACCTTCATAAATTTCTGGTATCTCAAATTCAAATAATTTCTTAACAAATTCTGGACACGCTCTTGAAATTATAACTTGTGGAACTCCTTTTGCTCCTTTTTCTACATCTAGTATATATCCTTTTATTTTATCATTTACATGATATTTTTCTGTTGGTATTTGTTCTTTAGCTGGCATAACTCCTTCTACTTTACCTAAATCCATAACTACGATGTTTTGGTCAGCCTTTTGAATTATTCCAGAAACAATTTCTCCTTTTCTTTCGCTATATTCGCTATATATAATTTCTCTCTCTGCTTCTCTTAGCTTTTGAATAATTACTTGTTTTGCAGTTTGTGCTGCAATTCTTCCAAAGTTCTTTGGAACTAATTCTACATCTACTGTTCCACCAATTTGTGCTTCTTTATCTATCTTTCTTGCTTCTTCTAATGATATTTGTAAAATTGGATTTTCTGCGTGTTCTACTACTTCTTTTACAGAATATAAGTGTGATGCTCCTGTTTCTCTGTCTACTACTACTTTAACATTTTCTTGTGAATTATAATTTCTTTTATATGCTGTTAATAATGCTGATTCTATAGAATCTAATAAATAATCTTTTTTTATTCCTTTTTCCTTTTCTAATTCTTGTATTGCAACTATTAGTTGTTTATTATCTATTCCTTCCTCTCTCATTACTTACACTCCTTTTACCAATTATATTTTATTTTTATTAATGAAATATCTTTTCTAGGTATTTCTTGCTCATCTATATTTATTGTTTCTTCATCAAATCCGTTTAAAATTCCTGTTATTAATTTTTCACCATTAAATGGCTTAAATAATTTTACTTCTACCTCTTGTCCTATATTTTCTTCTAATTGCCAATCCTTTCTTAATACTCTTTCTATTCCAGGTGATGATACTTCTAAAAAGTATTGATCTTTAATATAATCTTTTTCATCTAGAATCTCTGTAATAGCATTATTCACTTTTTCGCAATCTTCTAAACTTATGCCATCTTTACTATCTATAAAAATTCTTAAGTAATAGTCTTTTGCTTCTTTTTCGTAAATGACATCATAAAGTTTATATCCTAATTTTGTTACTATAGGATTTATTAATTCTTCTACATTTTTTTCTATCTTAGACAAGATTTTACCTCCCTTTACACTCATAAGGAGTGGGATTTGTTCCCACTCCTTATGTAATGTATTTTGCTATATTCGTATTATATAACATATATTTCCAAAAATCAAGGCTTGTAGCAAATTTTTTCGTGATTTTGATAGGGATTTGGGGCGTTCTTGTTTTCCTAAATCTCAATTTCTTTATTAAGCCATGTTGAATATATGTATACTTTATCTACTTTTCTATTTAATGATTCTTCTAAAGCTTTTTTGTAAATTTCTAATTGAATATTATATTTAGCTTTTAAACTCTGTTCACTATTATTTTCTACATAATCTGTTTTATAGTCTACTAAAACTAGTTCATCATTATTAGTTATATAATATAAATCTATAATACCTTGTACTAATATTTCATCTTCTGCATCATTTTGGTATATTTCATTTGCTTTTAGATTTAGATAAAATGCTTTTTCTTGCTCTACTACTTTTGCAGTTTGCATTTCTTTCCATATATTTGAGCTTAGAAAAGCTAGTATTTTATTATAATTTACACTTTCAGCTTCTTTTGGTAAAATAATTTCTTTGTTTACTAGGTTGTTAACCATATTTTTTAATTTTTCTAAATTATACTCTTCTTTATAATTTAGTTTTTGTAAACATAAGTGCATTATTGTACCTTTTTCTGCTGGTGTTAGCTCTGTCTTTTCTATTAAGAAATTTGGCTTTTTCAATGTTATTCCAATCTTTTCCTCAGTATCCTTTGATAGTTCTTTAATTTTAGAGACAGAAAGTTCACTTGGCATTTCTGTAGAATCTTTATATTTATATTCCCATTCCAAAATATTCTTTATTTTTTCCATATTTTCTTTTGATACTTTTTTATTTGCTATATCTTTTAATACATCTTTTCTTTCTGTTTCACTTTCTACAGTTTGATTTAATATTTCAGTTTTACTTACTACATTAAATTCAAATATATCCGAATTTTTAATTTTATTTTTTAAATAAACTAGTTCTATCCAATCCAAATATGATTTATAACTTTCTAGGATTTTAGGATTTATTTTTGAATTATCTTCACTCTCATAAATTTGTAATTCTTTCTCTTTGCTTTCGATAGATTTTTGTAAATCTTTTTCTATTCCTGTAATAATCAATTTTTCCTTAGCCCTTGTTAAAGCAACATATAGCACTCTCATTTCTTCAGAAATGCTTTCTCTTTTGCTTACCATCTTGATTGCTTCTTTTGCAAGTGTTGGATATTCTATTTTTAATTCACTGTTTTCATAATTTGGTCCAAAACCAATTTCTTGATGTATTAATATTTTTTCTCTTAAATCTTTTAAATTAAAGTTTTTTCCTGTACTACTTAAAAATACTACAGGGAATTCTAAACCTTTACTTTTATGAATACTCATAATTCTAATTACATTTTCGTTCTCACCAATTATCTTTGCTGCACCTAAATCATTGTTGCGAAGCTTTAACTTATCTATAAAGTTTATAAAATTAAATACACCTTTAAATGTTGCACTCTCATATTGCTTTGCTCTTTCGAAAAGCATTTTTAAGTTTGCTTGTCTTAACTTTCCATTTTGCATTAATCCAACATAATTGTAATAACCTGTATCCATATAAATTTTCCAAATCAACTCATCTAATGCTAAAAACTCACTTGCTTCTCTCCATTGATTTATAAGTTCCAAGAAAGAATCAATCTTGTTACGTAATTCTTCATTTACCTGAATTCTTGCTTTTACAATACTTTCATAAAAGTTTTCATATTTATCTGCTAATCTAATCTCTATTAAATCATTATCTGTAAATCCACCAATCATTGATCTCATAACTGTAACTAATGGTATGTCTTGCATTGGATTATCTATTATTTTTAGGCAAGACATAATTAGTTGTATTTCTACTGAATTTAAATATTCTGTAGATGTCTCACTATATACTGGCATACCTAAATCTGAAATTTCTTTTTCATATATTGGAGATAATTCTGTTGTTGATCTTAATAGTACCACTATATCTTTATATGTAACTTTTCTATAACCTTCTTTTTTATCTAACACATAATAATTACTATTTATGAGCTCATTAATCTTTTGGGCTACATACCTTGCTTCTAAAATAGAGTTTTCAATTCTTTCTGTTTTTCCATTATCTTCTTCATCTTCTTGTGAGTCTTTTGTAGTGTCTTCCAAATTAATTATATTTATTTCCGTTTTCCCTGCAAAATCTATATTTTCCAATTGAGGCTCTTCATAATTTGCTCCTAAGTTTAAATATTCATCCTCATTATAATCAACATCTCCTAAATCTTTGCTCATAATTTCTTGGAAGATAATATTAGTTGTATCTAGTATGTTTTTTCTACTTCTAAAATTTTTAAATAATTGTATTTTTAAATCATCAGCTTCTGTTTTTTCCTTTTTTAATTTATACGTTTTGTATTTATTTAAAAATAGTTCTGGCATTGCTTGTCTAAATTTATATATACTTTGTTTTACATCTCCTACCATAAATATGTTGTTGCCTTTAGAGATTGAAGTTAATATGTATTCTTGTACCATATTACTATCTTGATATTCATCAATCGCAATTTCTTCGAACTTATCCTGGTATTTTTTTGCAATCTCTGAAGGTACATATTTTCCATCTTCATCCTTAATTAATATTTTTAAGGCTAAATGTTCTATATCATTAAAATCTATTATATTTCTTTCTAATTTTGCCTTTTTATAATTTTCATTAAATTTTAAAATTATTGCTTGTAGTAGCTTTAGGACTTCGTACATATTTTTTAAATCTGACAAAACCTCAGCTGAAGTATATATAAAAATGCTATCTTTTAATTTCTTAAATTTGGCATTTATCATATCTCTTTTTTCTTTTACAAATGCAGGTGTTTCTGAATTTATTTTTTTACTACTTGGCCATCTAACAAAAGAAAAGGTTTTTGCAAGCTCATATGATTTATCCCATGAATTTAAGTTTACCAATAGACTTTCTAAATTTTCTATGTCTAGTCTTATTGCTTGCGAAAATTTTTCTAGTTCATTTTCTGCCTCTAATTCTTTTTTTATTTTCTTTAAACCTAATATGTTTTCTTCAATACATTCTTTATAATTATTTAAAATAATTTTTCCCCATACTGTCTCTGCGAAATCAGTATTTTCGATATCTATATCAAATAGTTTTACTTTTTCAGCTAACCATTTTTCTGGGAATGGTGCACTTTGAATAAAATTATATATACTTTTTACTATATCTTTTAAAGGCTCATCATCTTTGTAACTCGTATAAATTTCTAAAAGCTTTAAAAATCCTTCATCTTCTTTTAAATACAAGTCTTCAAAAAGTTCATCTAATACTTCTTCTTTTAAAAGTTCTATTTCTGCTGTATCACCAATTCTAAAGTTTGGTGAAATATTTATTTCGTAAAAATTATTTCGTATTACATCTAAACAAAAAGAATGTATTGTACAAATATTTGATTTATTTAAAAGCGTAATTTGCTTTTGTAGACGTAAATTAGTTGGTTCTTCTTCTATCTTCTTATAAATTGCATTTAATATTCTTTCTCTCATCTCACTTGCAGCAGCATTTGTAAAAGTCACAACCAATAATTTATCTATATCAATTTCTTCTTCAATTATTTTATTAATTATTCGCTCTACTAAAACAGCCGTCTTACCACTACCTGCTGCTGCAGCAACCAATATATTAGAACCCTTTTCGTGTATAGCTTGACTTTGCTCCTCTGTCCATTTAACTTCGCTCATTTTATCTCCTTCGGGATTTAGAAACATCGGGATTTTAGGACATTCCTCGGGATTTGGGGACGGTCCTTTTTTCCCTCTTCGGGGATTTGAAGACATTTCTCTTTTCCCTATATTAATTCTTCTAATTTTTCTATATCGTTTTTGTAAAATTTAAGTGCATTTTCATATGTTCTGCTATCTTCTAAATCTATTCCTACTGTTTTTAAAATATCTAATGATTTTTTACTTCCTCCCATTTTTAGCATATTAATATATTTTTCTACTAAGCCTTCTTCTCCTGATAAAATTCTACTTGCTATGTCTATTGCACAAGATATACCTGTTGCATATTTATATACATAAAAACATCTAAAGAAATGATTTACTCTAGTCCAATTGTATTTGTTATATTCGTCTATAACTAGGTCTTCACCATAATACTTTCTGCATAAATCAACATATATATTTCCTAGTTTTTCTGCATTTAATATTTCTCCATTTTCTATTCTTGAGTGTACTTCTTGTTCAAATTCTGCAAACATAGCTTGTGTAAATAATGTACTTTTTACTGTTTCTATTCTGTCATATAATAGCGCTATTTTTTCTTGTTTATCTGTTGAATTATCTAGTCTATATTGTGCAAGTAAAATTTCATTTACGGTTGAGGCTATCTCTGCTAATAAAAGAGTATAGCTATGTTCTAACACATTTTGATTTTTGTCTGAATAGTATGAATGCATTGCATGTCCAAACTCATGGGCGATTGATGATACATCAAAATTTGTACCTGTATAATTTAAAAGTACATATGGATGAACTCCGTATACTGGCATATTATATGCTCCTCCTCTTTTGTTTGGAGATTGGTACGCATCCATCCAATTTGAATTAAATGCTTCTTTTAGTTTATTTACATATTCAGTTCCTAGTGGTGCTAAAGCTTTTAAAATTAGTTCTTCAGCATCTTTTATATTCATTGTAGTATCTATTTGATTAAATGGATTTATGCTCATGTCATACATATGAATATCTGGTAAATTTAAAAGTTTCTTTTTTAATGATGTATATTCATGATTTATTTCTATATGTTCATTAACTGTTTTTAATAAAGTATTATAAACTTTTACTGTTGCCTCGTCGTCCAATACTGCTTTTTCTAATGAACTTTTATAATTCCTTAATTTAGCAATCTTTGTATCTTGTTTTACTGTATTTAAATATAGTTCTGTTATTGTATTTATATATTTACCATATTCTGATACTAATGCTATAGCTCCCTTTCTTCTTACTTCTCTATCTTTATTTTCTAATAATTTAGAATATTCAGCTTCATTTACTTCTAGTTCTTTTCCGTTTGAATCTTTAATAGATGGAAATTTAATTTCTGCATTTGTTAATACACTGTATGCATTTTCACATCCATTAAATGTATCAGAAAATTTAGATAGCACTTCCTCAATTTCTTTACTTAATATATGTTTTTTGTTTTCTATAATTTCAGTTATTCTTCTTGAATATCTTTGTAAACTTTTATCTTCTTTCATGTATTTTTCTAATGTAGCTGTGTCCATATTTGTAAGCTCTGGTACCATAAATGCTGTCTTTTCATCAATTTTATTATCTAATTCTTCTGCTTCTTTAAATAGTTCTACAGCTTCTTGATTTGTCATATTTCTATGATATTGTAACATTCCGTATGCATATATTTTGCAATCCATTTCTACTATTTCTTCATATATTTTGTAGCATTTATATATATTTTCTGATGAATCTTTTAATTTTCCTCTATATTGAACGATTTCTTCTAGTTTTTCTTTTACCTTTTTAATATCTTCTTTATAATCTTCCTTTGTTTTATAAATATCTGTGAATTTCCATTCAAATTTATTTTCCATAATTTCCTCCTTTGTTTGGATTATTATATCAGTATGTATTTTTAAAATCAATGCACTTCCATTTAAAACGACAAAGAAGCCCAATAGCATTCTGCTATAAGGCTCCTTGCTTACATATTTCCAGCGAACTGGTTGGAAGATTTACTAATTACAATTAGTATACTTTGAGTATACTCTTTTTTCGAGTGACAGCTTTCTTACGTTTATCAGCCACTCTACATTTTTTGGAATAGCATTTTGCGGTCCAGGGAAAATCCCCTCAAAGAAACTAGATACCCTTGTAATCCTAATTACCGGCTTACTCCATGGGAATCTTTTCTTTAATAACTCCCTATACTGATCTGGATCTTGCATAACCCTCATTATCTTATCATATACACGTGTACTTACAATTGATGGTTCTGCAAGCAATCTTTTTTCCCAGTATTTAGGCTCCTCCCTGTCCGTAATTGCATTGTCTCTTAAAAACTCCAAATGATTGGTGTACTCTTGCCTAATCATGTTAGACAATTCAGTTGCAACATCTTCAAAAGATGTTCCTACAAATTTCCGCACATCCATGATAAAATCCTCCGTTTATATCAAAAAATTAAATCACATTGTATTATAGCAAGTTTATATCAGTTTGTCTATATAGTTATCTTCTTTTATATAAATATTTTTTCTATTCTTTAATTATCAAATTCTCTAATTTTTCATTATTTGCATCCATCCTCACTAGCTTACTTTAGCAAACCATTTTTATACTCTGCATGTGTTTTTACTACATGTTCAGCCATCTTAACATCCATAAATTCTACTTCACATGGAAAGTTATGATATTTCATTCTAATATGCAATGCTTTATAATTTGGATCTTCTGGATGACCATCTTGTAAATAATTTTTTATTTCTACTATTTCAAAGTTTGGATTATTTACTATATAATCTTTAAGCTGTTTGTAATTAGTTAAATCATTAAAAATATACCTTATCCCAATAAGATCATATACATTATATATGTTATCTCCGACCTTTTGCATTTTAGCAATAATGCTATTATCTGATTTTATTCTATACTGAATAGAATCTAAATCACTAAAATACTCAAAATTATTACCTGTATTTATTATACTCATAATTTCTAAAACTTTTTTATTTGCTTCTTTTCTTATTTCATTAAATTCCATATTTTCTTTTCCTAATTTCAATTATTTATTTTTTCCTCTATATTTTGCTTTAGTTAATTCCAACTCATATTTTTCTAAACTTGGTGAATTAGCTTTTCTAGCTAATTCTAGCTCTTTATTTATATCATATGGCACTCTTACAAATTGAATTGATAAAGCCTTCTTCTCTTTAGCTCCTACTTCACCTTCAATAATGCAGTAATGTGCTTGGGTAATCTCTTGCATATCTATAGCTTCATCATTCGGAATTGATATTTCTAAAGCATTTCCTACACTTCCAACATTTATTAAAGTTTTATTTACAATTTTTTGTAAATACTGCTTGTGAATATCAGCATAAAATACAATGTCTGGAATATTTGATTCATCTTCGAATAATTTCATCTTTTCTTCTACACTTGAAATATCGAACACTCTATAATCTAAATCATTTTTACTAGCATGAAACATTCTTACTAAAGTTCCACTTACATATAAATCCTTATACATAGGTAAATTTCTTAAATATTCTATTCTTTCTTCACCTAAAATATTATTATACCATCTTCTATGATATAAATGGTTTTCATTCGGATTTTTATAATTAGGATTTACTGCATAATTGTCACAATTTCCTTTTATAACTACTTCGCATTTGTTTCTTATTAAATCCAATGTTTCGCATGGTGATGAACCTTTTAGTACAATATCTCCCAAGCAAAATATTCTTGTTATGCCTCTACTCTCTATATCTTCTAATACCGCTTTTAATGCTACTATATTTGAATGTATATCTGCTATTAATGCAATCTTTTCCATTTTACACCTCTTTATTTCTTAGCAATAATTATTAACGTAGTTGGAGCACTATCTATTTTTCGTTTATCCCAAAAATTACTTTTATAATTTCCAATATGATTTTCTTGAATTGGCTTATCTTCTATCATTTTTTCGATTGTTAATCCTGATTTAATCATTGCATTTATAATTGTAGAAATTTTAAAATTATATTGTACCATAGGTATCTTGTCTTCACCTTTTGTTATATTAGCAAGAGCTTCATTATTATATGATTTCCTTATTACAACTTTATCCTTAGCTATCCCTAAACAGTTAAAGAATGGATGTGTCCAACAGAACACAAATTTTCCGTCTTTATTTAAGTAGCTTGAAACAAGTGCTAGTGTTTTTTCTAAACTTGATGAAAAACCTATACTATATAAAGATAAACAATAATCAAAATAATTCTCTGGAATACCAGGGTTATCTTCCATTGCTGAAACAAAAAATTTTCCAGTTGGCACATTATTTTTTGCATATTTTATCTGCTCTTCTGATATATCTATTTCCCAAACTTCGCTTGCACCTTTAGTTTGTAAATATTTTAAGCTTTCGCCTTTAGCACAACCTAACTCTAAAACTTTTTTATTTTTTACATCTTTAAATATATTAAAATATTCTTCATTTCTCATAAATGGTCCATATTCTGGTAATGATGTATTAGAGTAATTCTTTCCACTTCTTACTAATTCGTTCCATCCATTTTTATTTATCTCTATTATTTCCTTTTCTTCCATATATAGCTCCTTTAAAAAAATTACTAATTCTGTTGTTCTACATTAATTCTTTGTACCTGTTTTGGTGTAAACAATTTAACATAGTAAGGTTGTATATCTGGAAAAACATCCTTTACAAGCACAATATTTCCATTAATATCTGTAACTTTTAAATTTGGAAATGTCTTAAGCATTTTTTCGTCACTTAAATATTTTTCCATAAATTCTTTTACACCAGGCCTGTTTTGTATTTCTTCATAATCTAACAAATATTGTTCTCCGTTTTGCATTTTAATTAAACCACTATGTTCAATTCTCGCATAAAACATTCTTAATGCAACTCCTGTATATATACAATCAACAGCCATAAAAATAATTGTTAGTATAGTTACTGTCTTTAAAACTTTTATATTTATTTTTTCTTTTAACGAAATTAATACTTTATCTACCTTTTTATTAATATATGTCATTAAAAAGATTGCAAGGATTCCCCAAAATATAGAGAAGTAAACACATATTCTACCATTTATATTAAGTGGCATATTCGAATAATCCCACCACTTTACATGTAGCATCATCTCTCCAAATAAACTTACTAAATATTCAACTACAGATCCAACTAAAAAGCCACCAAAAAACAATGTAAAATTATTTTTCTTAAAATATTGTAAAAGTCCAATCATTATGACAGCTCCTAACCCATATATAGCGCAAAATGGGCCATATAAAAAGCTCTGTCTACTTTCTATAACACCTTTTGTAACTAATCCAAATAATGTTTCAATTAAATATCCTAAAATACTATAAATTATAAAATACGCTAAAACTCTCCAAATACTCATTCCTAAAATCGTAAATTTCTTATTTGTTTTTTCTTTTTTATTTTTCATTACTTCCTCCGTTAACTACTACTTTAATTATATATATAAATCCAGCTTTTCTTATATAGGGATTTTAGGACCGTCCCCATATCCCTCTTTCTTTTTCCTTTTCCTTTTTCTTTTTTCCTTTTCACCTATCTTAATAATATTTTTAATAAATTGCAATATTTATTTTATTTTTTTGTTAGTATTGTTATAATTTGGTTATACTTATTTATGAAAGGAGTGTTTCTTACTTGGAACAAGAAAATTGGCATTCGCTTTCTTCGTCAGAAGTATTGGAAAAGTTAAAAACTTCGGACTATGGATTAAGTGAAGAAGAAATTCGCAGTAGACAAAAAATTTATGGGCTTAATGAACTTTCTAAAAAGAAAAGAAAAAGTATTTTTAAATTGATTTTATATGAACTAAAAGATCCTATGATTATAATTCTTATTTTAGCAAGTATTTTATCTTTTATTTTGGATGAATTTGTAGAAGGCTATGTAATAATCTTCATAGTTTTCTTAAATACAATTATTAGTGTTATTCAACAAAAAAAGGCTGAAGCATCTATAGAAGCTTTAAAAAGTATGAGTGCTCCTACAGCTCATGTTATTAGAAATAACACAGAAGTTATTATCCCAGCTTCTGAAATTGTAGTTGGAGATATTGTAATTTTAGATGCAGGAAGTGTAGTACCAGCTGACATGAGACTTTTAGAAAGTGCAAATTTAAAAATTCAAGAATCTGCTTTAACTGGTGAAACCGTTCCTGTAGAAAAAGATGCTGATGAAGTTTTAACTGCTGATTGTTTTTTAGCAGATAGAATTAACATGGCATATACTTCTTCACTTATTACTTATGGTAGAGGTATTGGAGTTGTCACTGCTACAGGTATGAATACAGAAGTTGGACATATCGCCTCTCTTCTTAATAATAATGATGAATTTGATACACCTTTAAAAAGAAAACTTTCTGCAGTTGGTAAAACATTAAGTATTGTAGGTTTAATCGTTTGTGTAATTATATTTGTAATCGGACTACTCTATAAAAGACCTATTCTTCCATTATTTATGACTGCGATTTCACTTGCAATCTCTATAATACCAGAAGGCTTACCTGCAACTGCCACGATAGTTATGGCTCTTGGAGTAAAACGTATGGCAAAAGAAAATGCCTTAATTAGAAAACTTCCTGCTGTCGAAACACTTGGTAGTAGTACTGTTATTTGTTCTGACAAAACTGGAACTCTTACACAAAACAGAATGGTCGTAAAAAAATTAGCCACTATGGATGACATTTTAACTGGCTCTGCCATTACTATAACTAATATACAAAATAAAGAATCATATAAAGAGTTAATATATTCTGGTCTTTTATGCAATGATGCAACATTTGACAAGAAAAATAACAATATGATTATTGGTGACCCAACAGAAGGTGCCCTTTTACTGCTTGGTAGAGATTATTTTAAAATTAATCAAGAAGAACTAGAAAGGAACTATGAAAGACTTTATGAACAACCTTTTGATTCTGACAGAAAACGTATGACTACAGTTCATAACATAGAAGGCAATATAACAGCATATGTAAAAGGTGCCTTAGATGAACTTTTGAATGTGTGTGATAATGTTCTTACAACTAATGGTATACAGCCTTTAACAGCTGAATATAAAGAAAAAATACTTAATTTAAATACCTCTCTATCTTCTGAAGCTTTAAGAGTTTTAGGTTTTGCCAAAAAAATTCTTAATAAAGTTCCAAGCGAAGGAGAAAATATAGAAAATAATCTAACTTTTATTGGTATTGTAGGTATGATTGACCCTCCAAGACTTGAAGTTCCAAATTCCATAAAAACTTGTAAAGAAGCAGGAATTAGAACTATTATGATCACAGGTGACCATGTAATTACAGCAAAGGCTATTGCAAAAGAGCTTGGAATATATGAAGAAAACAGCAAAGCAATTACTGGAACAGAATTAGATAACATGACTGATGATGAATTAGACAAAATCGTCGAAAATACTTCTGTTTTTGCTAGAGTATCACCTAACCATAAATTAAGAATTGTAAATTCTTTAAAAAGAAGCGGAGAAATCGTTGCCATGACTGGTGATGGTGTAAACGACGCACCTGCACTTAATAAAGCTGATATTGGTATATCAATGGGAATTAATGGTACTGATGTTGCAAAAGATGCTTCAGATATGATTTTATTAGATGATGATTTTACTACTATTGTTTATGCCATAAAAGAAGGTCGTAGAGTTTATAAAAATATTCAAAAGGTAATTCAATTTTTATTAGCTGGTAATATTGCAGAAATTTTAACATTATTTATTGCAACTTTATTAAATTGGGATCCACCAATTCTTGCAATACACATTTTATGTATAAACTTAGCAACAGATTCACTTCCTGCTTTAGCATTAGGTGTTGACCCAGCAAGCAAAAACATAATGAAAGAAAAACCTGTAAAATCTGGTACTCTTTTTGAAAAATCATTAGTTGCTAGAGTCATTTTACATGGTCTTTTTATAACAATTGCTACAATTTCTGCATTTTTAATAGGATATACTACAGATAGCTATATTGTAGGTCAAACTATGGCATTTTGCGTTTTAGCAATTTCACAAATGCTACACGCATTTAACCAACGATCTAATACAGACTCTATTTTTGCAAAAGGAAATGGTCATAACAAATATCTATTCTTTGCACTTGCATCTTCATTTGTATTATTACTAATTATTTTATTTGTTCCAATAGTCAGAAATATATTTAGTTTGACTATTTTAAAACCAATAGAATGGATTATAACAATAGGATTATCTATATTACCGGTTATCTTAGTAGAAATAACTAAATTTATAAAGAGAAAATTTAAATTAACTATTATTTAACACAATAGTAACAGCACATTCATTAGTAATTTAACATAGCCTACATCAAAAAAATCCAACTTATTCAGTTGGATTCTTTGTTTTTTCAAATTCTTTTATTTTTTCATATATATCATAAAAACTATATACTCTAATTATATTCCTACCTTCACAATTCTTATTATATCTTGTATCAAAACACATAATTGGCAAAAACTCCGCAAGTTGTTTTATGTTGTGTGGGCTATCTTCTATCATTATATCTATATTATTTTCTCTACAATTTTCTAATTTATTAACTGTAGAAAAAATTAATTCGTCATAATATAATTCATTGTTTACAAACCAATTTTTCACCATATCCTGCATCTTACTTTGTGCTTCTATATCTTCAAATTCACTAGCTCTCGCTGTAATAATATATATATTATGTCCATCTGCTTTAAGTTTATCTAATACTTCTTTTGCAAATGGTCTAGGCTTCTCTTCTTCAGCATACTTCGAGTTATATTTTTCCCAAAATTGCATGTCTGTTTGTATATCCCAACTAAAAATTTCTATACTCTCATATCCTTTGGAATTTACAATCTTTCCCTTGCCTATTTCAGAAGCATATTTTGTTCCATAACTCATACAAAATTCATTAAAATTAGTTAATACACCATCAAGGTCAATTCCTATATTCATCTTTTCCTCCTTAGTTTACTAGCTTACTTTGTCAAATAATTTAGCTTGATTATTATAAATGTATCTATTTACAAAATAAGTAATTATAATATGTAGCAACGCTAAAATTACAGCTGTTATTAAATAATTTGTAAAACTTAATGGTATAGATACTATAAATATTATTCCAATTTCTAATAAATTTAATACAAAAGGCCATAATAAATTCATATTTTGTTTTACTACCGCATATTCAGTTGACCATTCTAATTTTGGTTTTCTTAAATCAACTAATTCCATTAATATTGTTTGTAAAATTAATAAAACTAAATTTAATACAAAAGCTGTTAATAAAAATAAAATTGATGTTTTTGCTACTACATAAACAAATACTAAAACAATTATTGATGTTATAGTTCCAAAAACCACATTCGGAATTCCTTTATAAACTAGTTGTTTATAATATGGAACAGGTATATATTTCATAAATATTGCATTTTGTCCATCTCTTGATATAGCTGTTGGAGCAATATAAAGCATACTTGTTAAAAATTCTGTAAGCGCAAGAATTGCTGCCAATCCAATTGGAGTCTCTATAAAACCACTTAATACATTTTGGAATTCACTTATTGCTTCTTGTGAATTATTACTATTTATACTTACAATAAATATTCCCAAAAATACTACTGGCATTAATACAGATGGCAATACGCATTGCACAAAAAATATCGGATTTTTAAATAACATTTTAAATTCTTTAGCAACATATGATTTCCCTACTAAATTTATTTTTATATCTTTACCAGTAATATTTTTCCCTTTCTTTGCTCCTGAATCTAAATTTCCTACTGCCCCTCTAAAATAAAGTTTATTTCCTATTAATATAAATACAATATAACATATTGCTGTAATTCCTAGCAATTTTAAAAATTCAATAAAACTTGAATTTACTATCGCATTAATTCCTGGTTTTATAATAGGTAAACTATCCCTAACCATTTCTACCATACTATTAGCTTGTGTTAATGCCTTTAATAAATCCGCTTCACTTAATTCTGATGTTCCCGAAAAAGCAAATGAAAGTACAAGTGCTAATATAATTCCTAATAATGGTGCTATTAATTTAAATCTATCCTTATTTTTTACACCTTTTGAAAAACTCATTATAATCATTATTATAAAAGTTGCGATTAAGATTGGAATTATCGGAAATATTATTAATACCAATAAAGAAACTATATAATACATCGCACCTGCTGATGTAAGAATTCCATAAACAGTTATTGGGGCTACCGCAAATATTAACTCCATTACATATTCGGTTACTAATATTACATTTAATTTTGAAATTAATATTTCTCTTGGTTTTAATGGTAATGGCAAAATGTAATCTAAATCTTTTGAAAAATAGAATACATTTGTTGCTGATATAATTGATTGTATTATTGTAAGCAATGCTAGTCCTAATAAAAATATTCCAATAAACATTGCTTCTTGATGCACTTGCTGTAATGTTGTAATTAACCCATATGAAAGGAATCCAAATATTCCCATTAAATAGACTAGTAAAATTCCGTAAAGTATCACTTTTCCTATTTGACTTGTTTTTTTATTATTTTCACTATATTTTTGGAAGGAATTTTTAAGGAGAACTTTTGTAAGTGAACTAATCTTATTCATCTTGTGTAATCTCCAAGAATAATTCTTCCAAAGTTCCATTGTCTTTTAGTTTTGTCTTCATCTCTTCAAATGTTCCAACAAAAATTAATTTCCCCTTATTTATAATTCCTACTCTGTCACATAATTTTTCTGCAACTTCTAAAACATGTGTAGAAAAGAAAACACAATTACCTTCCTTTGCGTGTTTCCTCATCATTTCTTTTAAGTCATAAGATGCCTTTGGATCTAAGCCCGTCATTGGCTCATCTAATATCCAGTTTTTTGGATTATTTAAAAGAGCACCACATAATATTATTTTTTGACGCATTCCGTGTGAATAGCCTTGCATCTCTTCATTTAAATTATCATATATCTCAAATTTCTTTGTTAATTCTTCTATTCTTTGTTTTCTTATTTCTTTTGGGACCTCATAAATATCTCCCATAAAATTTAAATATTCTATTCCTTTAAGTTTTAAGAATATATCTGGTGTGTCTGGCACAAAGCCTATAGTTTTCTTAGCAGAAATACTCTCCTTTTTTATATCTTTATCATCTACCAATATTCTTCCCTCATCAGCATTTAATATGCCTGTAATCATCTTGATAGTTGTTGTTTTTCCTGCACCATTTGGACCTAAAAAGCCAAAAATTTCTCCATCTTTTATTTCTAAGTTTAGGGAATCTACAGATTTTTTTCCTTTTACATATGACTTAGAAATATTTTCTAATTTAATCATGGTTATCCCCCTTTTTTATATTTTTCATGATTGTACAATTTTTTTATTCTATTAGCAATACTATTTATGAATTATTAAGATATAATATATTAAAATTATCTTAATATCTTTACAGCAGAGCCATTTTGCTATATACTATATTGGCAGACAAATTATTAGGAGGTCTCTTACAAATGAAAAATAAAGTAGTTATAATAGGTACTGGTAACGTTGGGGTTAGTTATGCCTATTCACTTTTAAGTTCTAATATAAATATACATGAAATCGTATTAATAGACATTAATATGCAAAAAGCTGAAGGGGAAGCATTAGATTTACTAAATTGTATACCACTTACTAACACTTCTTCTAAAATCAAGTTTGGAACATATGAAGAATGTAATGATGCATCAATTATATGTATAACAGCTGGTGTTAGCCAAAGAGCAAATATTTCATCTAGAATGGAAGATTTGCATAATGCAAGTAATATCTTTAAAGAAATTGTTAAAAGTATTGCAACTACAAAGTTTAATGGAATTATACTTGTCGCAGGTAACCCACTAGATGTTATGACATATCTTACTTGGCAATATTCAGGACTAAATTCAAATAAAATTATTGGTTCTGGAACATCATTAGATTCTGCAAGACTTCAAAATATTATTGCAAATAGACTTGATATTTCACCAAAAAGCGTACATGCTTATGTTATTGGTGAACATGGAAATAGTCAGTTTGTTCCTTGGAGCAATGCAAAAATCGGTTTAGAACCAATTTCTAACTATCTATCACACGAAGATATGATAAATATAGAATACGAAACAAGAAACTTTGGTTTTAAAATTGCTCAAAAGAAGAATTACACTTGTTTTGGAATAGCTTCTGCTTTAACAAGAATAACTAGTGCAATCATAGCAGATGAAAAAGCAATTATATGCGTTTCTTCTTATGACCCAGTTCAAAAAATATTTATTAGTACACCTTCTGTTATTGGAATAAATGGTGTCGAAAAAACTGGAATTATGACTTTAAACCAAGAGGAAATTCATAAATTCGAAACTAGTGCAAATATTATACGAAATGCTATTAATGAAATTTAAATATATTACCTCCTACATTTGTTATAGGGGGTTTTTTATGGAAGCGTCAAAAGCTTTAATTGTAAAAAAGAAATTAACAGATACACAATATATAATATTATACTTTTTCCTTTACTCATTTATTGGATGGCTAATGGAAACATTCTACTCATTACTTGTATTAGGTCATTTCACAAACCGTGGATTTTTAGTTGGTCCTATTTGTCCTATTTATGGGTTTGGAGCAATTTTAATGATTTTGTTTATTAGCCAATATAAAAAAAATTCTATTAAATTATTTTTAGCTTCGGCTTTCATTTTCTCCGCATTTGAATATGTAGTAGGGTTTGCATTAGATGCGATTTTTGCTGCCAAATGGTGGGATTATACATATGACTTTTTTAATTTGAATGGTAGAATTAGTATTTTATATACAATAGCATGGGGATTTATCGGATTATTATTTATTAATCATATTCATCCATTTTTCTCTAAGAAAATAGAAAAATCTTTATCTGCTATTCCGACCTATATTTTAAAAGTCCTTATATATTTAATGCCAATAATTTTAATTGTAGATACTATTTTCTCTAGTTTAAAGTATCTAGGTATATTATAATGTCGAATTTTGAAGGTATAGGTCGAACGATTTATACCCTTTTTTATTGCTCTTTTTAGTAAAATTTGGTATAATATTCTTCGCGCGCAAATATACTTATTATAGAGGTGATATCATTGTCTCAAAAGACAAACTCATTAGAATCTGACGAAAGTAGCGAGGTTCTTGCTGTTCCCGCGCAAAGAATTGGACTTGCTCAATTTATTTTAAGTCCAGAACAAAGGACAGCTTTAGATAATAGAAATAATCTAATAAGATTATATGATACATATAAAAATGATTATCTTAAATACTATATACAAAATCTAGAAGCAGAAAATGCAAGTTTAAAAGCTGCTTTTAAAAACGTAGATTTTTATATTATGTCTAGGGTAAAATCTAAACATAACTATATAGAAAAATTAGATAAAAAAGGTGAAGCTTTAGATATATTTGGAGACAAAATAATTATCTTAGCTGTAGATGGTAAAACAGATGAAGATTTATTAATTCAAAAAGCTTACGAAATGGAAAATTTCTTAATTACACATGATCCAAATGTAACTGAACTTTTTAGAAAAAGAAAAGATTATATAGCAGAACCTAAAAAAAATGGTTATTCATCATTACATACAACTCGTATTGTTCATGTTCCAGATAAAGATATTAAATTTTATCGTGAAACACAAATAAAAACATTTAGAATGAGAGAGACCGAAAAAAATGGCACAGCTGGTCATTCTTCGGTATATAAAAACAATAGAGACTTATTTTTAGAAAAAATAGAAAGCGTAAATTCAGCTATGTTTTTCTTGCCACAATATATGCATTTTGAATTTGACAAAAATTCTAGAAAAGATATTTTAGTCTTAGATAGTTTCGAGTCCAATTTCAAATATTATTTTGGTATAAACTTCGACGATTTTATGCAAATGAGAGCTATACAATTAAGATAACCATAAATTTCTTCCCAGCCTAACTGGGAGCTGCATAAACCAAAAAAATTTTTATAAAATAAAATTCTCATAAAATAAAAAGGCGTGATTAAAATTAAAATCACGTCTTTTTTCTTTAACACTATATTTTAAAATCTACTTATTGCAAGCCCATCTCCAACCTCTAATATTTCTGTTGTACAATTTTCATCTTCTGTTACTTCTTTTATATATTCGCGTAGATTTCTTACTGCAGTTCTTTGTTTATGTTTGTTATAATCACTCATTACATAACCTTTATATAAAATATTGTCGGCAAAAATAATTCCATTTTTGTTTAACATTCTTTTAGCTTGTTCTAAAAAGAATGGATATTTTCCCTTTGCAGCATCTATAAATACAACATCATATTTTTTATCTAAGGTAGGCAATATTTCTACTGCATCTCCTTCTAAAATATTAATCTTGTCTGCTACTCCTACTTTTTGAATATTCACCTTTGCCTCTTCTACTCTTTCATGTTCTCTTTCTATCGTATCTATTTTACCACCTTCAGCTAAATATCTTGAAAAGCACATAGCAGAATACCCAACAGCAGTTCCTATCTCTAATATTGCTTTTGGTTTCGTTTCTTTTAAAATTTTATCTATTACTTCTAAAGTATCATCCATAATTATCGGAATATGGTCTTCTAAAGCTTTTTCTTTTATTATTTTTAACTCTATTTCGTTCATATAGCTTCTCCTTAAAAAATAGGGACGTTCCTTAAATCCCTATTCGAAAACAAAAAAGGGAAAAAAGGACCGTCCCCAAATCCCTTTTTATCTTATTTTTAATCTTCTTTAACTTTTCTTCTTGCTTCTCTTTCTCTAGTTTTTGTATCTAGTATTTTCTTTCTTAATCTAATACTCTTTGGAGTTACTTCTACTAATTCATCATCTTGAATAAATTCTATAGATTTTTCTAATGACATTTGAATTGGTGGTACTAATCTTAAAGCATCATCAGAACCTGAGGCTCTTGTATTAGTTAGATGTTTTTCTTTACATACATTTATAGATAAGTCTTCTGGTCTTGAGTTTATACCTACAATCATACCTTCATATACTTCTACACCTGGCCCAATGAATAAATCACCCTTATCTTGGGCATTATATAATCCATATGTTATAGATATTCCGGCTTCGAAAGCTACGATTGTTCCTCTTGTTCTTGCAACAACTGTTCCTTTGTATGGTTCGTAATCTTCGAATACATGGTTCATAGTACCATTACCTTTTGTATCTGTCATAAATTCTGTTCTATACCCGATTAATCCTCTTGATGGTATCTTGAATTCTACTTTAGTGTGTCCTGCCTCTGCTGGTTCCATATTTTGCATCTCTGCTTTTCTTTTTCCTAACTTTTCTATTACAGTTCCTATACAATCATCTGGAACATTAACTACAAGTCTTTCGATTGGTTCACATTTTACACCATTTATTTCTTTAATAATAACTTTAGGTCTAGATACTAAGAATTCATATCCTTCTCTTCTCATTGTTTCGATTAATACAGATAGATGTAATTCTCCACGTCCAGCTACTTCAAATGAATCTGCAGAATCTGTCTCGCTTACACGTAAACTTACATTTCTTTCAAGCTCTTTAAATAATCTATCTCTTAAATGTCTTGAAGTAATGAATTTTCCTTCTTTACCAGCTAAAGGTCCATCATTTACGCTAAATGTCATAGTAACTGTTGGTTCGTCTATATCTACAAAATCTATTTTTTCTGGATGTTCTATATCACATATTGTTTCACCAATATTAATGTCTGGAATACCAGATAATTCAATGATATCACCAGCACCTATCTCTTGAACTTCTACTTTTTTAAGTCCCATATGTGTGTAAATTTTTCCTATTCTTGCATTTTCCATCTTTCCATCTTTTTTGCAAATAACTACTGGATCATTAACTTTTAATATTCCTCTTTCTAGTCTACCTATAGCCATTCTTCCTATGAATTCATCATAGTCAATATTAGATACTAGCATTTGAACAGGTCCTTCTTCATCACAGGCAGGTGGATTTATTTCTTTTATAATTGTTTCAAATATACAATTAATATTATCACTGCTATCTTCCATGTTCATTTTAGCAATTCCATTTTTAGCTGAAGCATAGATTACTGGGAATTCTAATTGTTCATCTGTTGCATCTAATTCTATAAATAATTCTAGTACTTGGTCTAATACTTTTGATGGGTTTGCTCCTGGTCTGTCTATTTTATTTATTACAACTATCGGTTTTAAATTTAAAGATAACGCTTTCTTTAAAACCTCTCTTGTTTGAGGCATTGGTCCTTCGAATGCATCTACTAATAATAAAACTCCATCAACAGTTTTTAAAACTCTTTCCACTTCTCCACCGAAGTCAGCATGTCCTGGTGTATCTACTATATTTATTTTTACACCGTTATACATAACTGCTGTATTTTTAGAAAGAATTGTTATTCCTCTTTCTTTTTCTAATGCATTAGAATCCATAATTCTCTCGTCAACTTTTTCGTTGTCTCTAAATACATGGCTTTGCTTTAATAATGCATCTACTAATGTTGTTTTACCATGGTCTACGTGTGCTATGATTGCTATGTTTCTAATATTTTCGTTTATCATTTTTATTACTCCTTTATTCTTTATATTCATTTGATGTATTTTCTAATTCTCTTATTGATAATTCGATTCTTTTATTTTCTAAATCCATATCAATTATTTTTGCATTTACTTTTTGTCCTATTCTTAGTTCTTCCTCTGGTTTTGTTATTTTTCTTTCGCATATTTGAGAAAGATGTACTAACCCTTCAATTCCTGGCTCTAGTTCTACAAAAGCTCCAAAAGGCATCATTTTAACTACTTTTACTGTTAAAATGTCATTTATATTATATTTACCTTCTACAGATTTCCAAGGGTCTGGTCCCTTTTCTGCATAAGATAATTTAATTCTTTTATTTTCTTTATCCACATCTATTGCTATTACATCTATTACTTGTCCTACCTTTAGTATTTCATTAGGTGGTGTATTTCTATTCCATGTAATTTCAGAAATATGTAGTAACCCTTGTACTGCTCCTAAATCTACAAATGCTCCATATGTACTTATACTTGTAACTTTTCCTTTATATTTTTTGCCTACTTCTGCTTCATTCCAGAATTTATCTATTTTCTTATTTTTCTCTTCATCTAAAACTGCTTTTATTGATCCTATTATTCTTCTAGGTCTAAATTTACATTCTATTAATCTAAATCTAACCACTTTATCTTTGTAATCTTTTATGTTTTCGCTTCTTGTTATTCCAGATAAAGAAATTGGAATAAATATATTGTATCCTTCTTTTGAAATTATAAATCCTTTGTCTGTAATTTCTGTAATTCTTTCCTCTAAAACTTCGTTATTTTTAAATTTTTCTTCTAATTCTTTTTGAGCCTCTTTCATTTTATATCTTTTAGTTGAAAGCAATACATTACCTTCACCATCATTCATTTTTATTACTTCCGCTGTTATTTTATCTCCAATTTTTAATTCTTTATTAGGGTCTGCTGATTCATTATATGAATACTCATTTTTTGGGATTATTCCATCTGCTTTATACCCAATATCTATAATCACTTCACCTTTTTTGTTTATATTTATTATTGTTCCTTCTATTGTTTCTTTTATATTAATATTTTTCATTGATTCTTCTATCATTTGTTCAAAATTTAATTGTTCTGACATAATTTCACCTTCCTAATTCTTTGTTACATTGTAACATCCTCTTTCGTTTGGTTTATCTTTATAAATGGCGTTTTTCATAACTGAAAAACGCCTTATACGCAGTAAACTGACATTATTATATATTATTGTTTGATATTTGTCAACATAATTATGTTATCCATTATCTCTTTACTTACTTGTTCTAGCTCCTCTTTTGAAGGCTTTTTAGTAACTCTATCACTATAATCTAATGGTTTTCCATAATTAACATATACCCTTTTAAAAGGTTTTTCTCCTCCTACTATTCCAACTGGTTGTACCTTTGCACCTGTTTGTAGTACGAAAAATGCTACTCCTTCTTTTACACTTTCTCCTTTTTCTAGTCCATTTCTTGTTCCTTCTGGGAACATAGCTATACTTTCTTTATTTTTTAGAGCTTTTAATGTTGTTTTTAAAGCTGCTATTTCTTTATTGTCTCTTTTAACATATATAGCATCAAATACATATCCTAAAAATTTTAAGAATTTATTTTTAGTTAATTCCTCTTTTGCCATAAATCTAACATGTCTTCCTGCTGTTACTACAATTAAAGGAGGATCTAAATAACTTCTATGGTTTCCACAATATATTACTGGACCTTCCTTTGGAATATTCTCTTTTCCTATAACTTTTAACCTATATACAACTTTGCAATATAAATATATTGCTGTTCTAACGATTACTCTTAATATTCTTTTTATAATGTTCATTTCTATTCTCCTTAGTTTTTTGTTTTATTATTTTTATTATTTTATGTTTGATTTTATTTACACTTGATTTACTTGAATCTACATATATGGCATCTGGCGCTTTTTTTAATGCTCCTACTTTTTTATTCATATCATTTTTGTCTCTTTCCATTATTGACTGTAAAACTTCTTCAAATGATTGATTAATTCCATTTCTCTTATTTTGTCTGCACCTTCTTTTAGCTCGTTCTATTGGTGTTGCATCCAAATATATTTTTACTTTTGCCTCTGGAAAAACTACAGTAGTAATATCTCGTCCTTCCATTATGATGTTCTTACCTTCTTTTAACCATTCATAACCAATTTTTCTTTCTAGTTCTGTTATTTTATTTCTAACTCCTAAAATACTAGATGTTTTAGAAACTATGCCTGTTACTTCTGGTGTTCTAATTTGGTCAGTTACATCTTCTCCATTTAAAAATACTGACTGTTTATTATTTTTATTCTTTAAATTAATATCTATTTTTTCTAATATTTCTTCTACTTTTTCTTCATCAGAAACATCAATATTATTTTTAAGTACAGCTAAAGCATGACATCTATATAACATTCCTGTATCTATACTTACTAAACCCAAATCTTTAGCAACTAATTTTGTTATTGTGCCTTTTCCTGAACCTGCTGGTCCATCTATTGCAACTATGTATGACATATTTCTTCTACCTTCCACTAATTATTTTCTTCTTTATTAATATGTATATCTTTTATTATTATCTTAATTGTTTGTACTCGCATTGTTGTTAATTTTTCAATTTCTTTTATTATTTTGTTTTTAAAATTATCTACAATATTTCTAACATTTCCACCATATTCAACACTAAGTTCTATATATACATATGGACCTTCTGGTTGATTGTCTATTCTTGTTCTTATGATATTGTATATATTAGGATCTTTTTTTGCTATATACTCTATAATTTGTCTAAATACCGTATCTGATATTGTAAAATTTCCTAAATAACTAAAAGTAGGTCTTATTATAGATTTTTCTGATATATATGGTTTGTCATTTCTACCTTTAAATTTAAATATTTGAAGTGGATCTAATATAAATCCTGAAAAATCTTTTTTTATCTCGAATGTTGGTACAGGTATAACGTGTTTTCCCTCTGTTACCCTACTTCTTCTAGCTTCTTGAATTTCTTCTGGTGTTGCAATTTCGTCTATGTATATAATTTTTTCTATTGGTGGTAAACCTATATTTGCAGCTATTTTATTTACCATACCATCAGATGTTCCTAATATTAGAATTGACTCAGGCTTATATTTTTCTATCGCTTTCCTTATCTCATCTTTTTGTTTCTGTTTTAAAAATAGTGCTTTTTTTACAGTCTCTATTTTAGTTGGTGCTTTTTTTGCAGATTCCCCTGCGATTATCTCATTATCATTTATAAAAAGCCCATCATCTATTATATAATGAATATTATTTTCATTGGCAACCATTTGTGCTCTATAGCTTTTTCCAGTTCCAGATGGTCCTACAAAAGCATACACTTTAATATTGTTCATAGTTACTCCTCTTATTTTTCTTCTTATTAATATTTATACTTAATTCTTGTATATTATACCTCATTATTTTTCTGTTTTCAATTATATTATACAATTAGTGCTAATTTGATTCTTTATGTAAATTATGTTATAATTAAGTTTATAAAAGCGTTTTATTTGATTCCTACACTAAGGGATTTGCTTTTTAAAAAAGTGCTTGGGAAATGGAGAAATATGGATTATACCAGATTTATGGAAGGTGCAGATGTTTTCGCTGTACTCATCCCACTAATTACAATGGCCTTCTTATCAAGATTTGGCCAAAATATTGCAAATAACATTAACCAAAAAAATCACAAAAAGATTTTCGTACAGTTTTTAATTTGCCTGTTTTTAACCAGTGCAAGTATATTATTGGCTCAGGAAACTAATTCAAAAACAGGCGAATACTTGGCATGTATTTGCTTTGGCGGTACTGGAATGTTATTTTTTTCTATTATTCCAGTAATAAAACAAGGAATACAAACACATTTAAAAAAATTTGCAACTCGTTAACCACCGCAACAAACAAGCACTTTTTTAGTCAGACTATGGTCTGACTTTTTTCTTTTATATTTACATTTGTTTTAGTGAAACAGACACTATTACTTTAACAGTAATAGTGCCTTTCTCGTTTCTATCTTAAAATGCTCCATTTTTTGAATCTAACATCATTATTTTTCATATCCTGGTTTTCCAAGTAATGTAAACATATTCTTTTTATATGCTTCTACACCTGGTTGGTTAAATGGATTTACTCCTAATAATTTACCAGACATTGCACATGCAAGCTCGAAGAAATATATTAATTGTCCTAAGTTTTCTTCATCTAATTTTTCCATTGTTATTAAGATATTTGGAACATCTCCATCAACATGTGCTGCAATTGTTGCTTCCATAGCTTTTTTATTTACATAGTCTAATGTTTTTCCTACAAGGTAATTTAATCCATCTAAATTATCTTCATCTGTTTCTATTTTTATATCTGTTTTTGATTTTTCTACATTTAATACTGTTTCGAATAAATTACGTCTTCCTTGTTGAATATATTGCCCCATAGAATGTAAGTCTGTTGTAAATTCTACTCCTGCTGGGAAAATTCCTTTTAAATCTTTTCCTTCGCTTTCACCATATAATTGTTTCCACCATTCTATAAAATAGTGTAATTTTGGTTCATAATCTACTAATAATTCTATATCTTTTTTGTTTTCGTATAAAATATTTCTTGCCACTGCATATTTATAGCAATCATTATATTTTAAATTTTCTTCTGCATATTTGTTTTGTGCAGATAATGCTCCTTGCATTAACTTATCTATATCAATTCCTGCTACAGCTATAGGAAGTAAGCCTACTGCTGTTAAAACAGAATATCTTCCACCTACATTATCTGGAATAACAAATTCTTCATAACCTTCTTTATCTGCAAGTTGTTTTAATGCTCCTTTTTTCTTATCTGTTGTAACATAAATTCTGCTTCTCGCTTCATCTATTCCATATTTATTCTCTAAAAATTCTCTGAATATTCTAAAAGCAATTGCCGGTTCTGTAGTTGTTCCAGATTTAGATATTACATTTATAGATAAATCTCTATCACCTATAAATTCTATAATATCATTTATATAATCAGGATTTAAATTATTTCCTGCAAATATAACTTTTGGATATTTTGATTTTTCATCTGGTATAGCATTTGCAAAGTTACTATTCATAGCTTCTATTACTGCTCTTGCACCTAAATATGATCCTCCAATTCCTATTACAAGGAATACATCTGAATCCCTTTGTACTTTTTTAGCGGCTTTTTCTATTCTTTTGAATTCTTTCTTATCATAATCAGTTGGAAGTTTAAGCCATCCCAAAAATTCTTTTTCATCATCTGCTTTTTTATATAGTTCTTTATGTATATCTGCTACCTTTTTTGAATATTTTAATAATTCTTCCTCATCTAATTTTGTATTACATAAGTCAATTTTTAAGTCCTTCATATGGCATACCTCTTTTCCTTTTTTTATGAATTTATTCTATATCATATTAGTATTTTATGCAAGGATTTTAACATTGTTATTTTATGAATATCATCACTTGTTTGAAGACTAGTATAATGAATGCTTACATTTTAATAGTCAAATTCGAAAAAGCATGAAATAATAGTCTTTATTATAAACATTGAATGCGAAAACAATATATAGAAAAGTAAAAATAACCCTCAAATTGAAAAACTTCTGTTTAACAGTTTGAAGGTTATTTTAATATTATACCGGGATTTTAAGAACGTCCCCAAATCCCTCTCTGGGAACGCCCCAAACTCCTGTTTGGAGCATTCCCAAATCCTTGTTAATTTTATCTTGTTACCCATTGTATTAAATCTAAGTTAGCTGTATCTAGCATCATAGCTGTTTGTGGCATAACTCTAAATGTGTAACCATAGTTACCGCCTGTTTTTAATTCTATCTTAGCAGAATATTTATATGTTCTATTTTCATCATCTTGTTCTATCAAATTCATTGGAACAGTCTGAATTTGCTCCATTATTCCGTTTTCTAATATTTTACCATAATATACTTCTGTTCTGATAGAATTACAATCTATATTTTCTGGTAAATTTACTATACAATGTACTTCTATTTGGTTACCTGCATCTATCGTTATATTATCTAAATTGTTATTTTGTGTAATCTTTATGTCTTTCCAACTTGCATACATATTCTTCTTCCAATTTGTAAAGTCAATTACTTCATCTAAATTTTGATAATGATTTTTAGACAAATTAGCAAGTTCCATATAATAATCTCTTGTATAATCTATTACCATTCTTGAAGTTGAATATCTTCCACCTGTAGAAATTATTGAATTTTTAAACATCTCCATCCATTTATCAGATACTCCATCTTCTTTCTTATTTTCATAATATAATGGAATAATTTTATTTTCTAAAGTATTATATAAGCTTTCACTATCTGCAATATCTTGTTCTTCGTAAGATTGATATTCTGTATTATCTCCTATTGTCCAACCATTTTTTTGGTTATATCCTTCTGCCCACCAACCATCTAACACGCTAAAGTTGATTACACCATTTACAGATGCCTTTTGACCGCTTGTACCAGAAGCTTCCATTGGTCTTCTTGGATTATTAAGCCATACATCAACACCACTTATTAGATATCTTGACATTGCTATATTGTAATTTTCTAATAAGAATATCTTTCCTTTAAATTGAGGTTTCATAGAAACTTCGTGAATATATTTAATTAAATCTTGGCCTTCTTTATCTGCCGGATGTGCTTTTCCAGCAAAAATTAATTGAACTGGTCTTTCTGGATTATTTAGTAATTGTGTTAATCTTTCTAAATCTCTAAATATTAGTGTTGCTCTTTTATATGTAGCAAATCTTCTTGCAAAACCAATTGTTAACGCATTTGGATTTAATTTAGAAACTATTTCATTTATTTCTTCATAATTATATCCACTAGATTTTAATCTAGTTGTTATATTATTTTTTACTAAAGTAAATAATTTTTTCTTTCTATCTGTATGTGTATCCCATAATTCTTTATTTGGAATATTTTTAATATCATTCCAAGTTTCATCATCTTGAATATTATCTTGCCAATAAGGTTTTAAATATTGGTTAAACAATTTTTTCATTGATGGTGCAAGCCATGAACATGTATGAATTCCATTTGTTACATATTCTATTGGCGATTCATCTGGTGCTATATTTGGCCATACATCTGAGAATAGTCTTCTTGATACTGCACCATGTAATTTACTTACACCATTCTTTTTACCAGCTATTCTTAATGCAAGCATTCCCATATTAAATCCTTGTTCTAAACCTTGTGTATTTTTCATACCTAATCTTAAGAAATCTTCACGAGAAATTCCAAGTTTTGGCCAGAAGTTAGAAAAATATTTATCCATTAATTCTATTGGGAATATATCATTTCCTGCTGGAACTGGTGTATGTGTTGTAAATACAGTTTTTGCAGAACACATTGATTTTGCAACTTCGAATGATACTTGTTTTTCTTCCATTACATCTTTTATTACTTCTAGTGTTAAAAATGCAGAGTGTCCTTCATTCATATGATATACACTTGGTTTTAAACCTAAACGTCTTAATAGTTTAATTCCTGCCATACCTAAGACAATCTCTTGTCTTATTCTCATTTCTTGGTCTCCACCATATAGTCTTAATGTAACAACTCTATCTTCTGCTATGTTTTTATCTATATCTGAATCCATTAGGTATAAAGAAATTCTACCTACAACAATTTTCCATATCTTTAAATATAATTTTCTGTCTGGAAAGTCTACATCTATTATTAAGTCTTCACCATTTTCATCTTTAACTGGTAAAATTGGTAAATTATCTAAATCTATATTTGTGTACTCCGTTTTTTGAGTTCCATATCCATCTATTTTTTGGTTAAAATATCCATTTTTATATAATAAACCTACAGCAACAAAAGGCAATCCTAAATCACTTGCAGATTTTAAATGATCTCCTGAAAGTATTCCTAATCCTCCAGAATATATTGGTATTATCTCATCTATACCATATTCTGCTGAAAAATACGCAATTAAATCATTTGCATTATTAGGATAATTTTTAGAAAACCATGTCTCTTTTGTTTGCATATATGAATTAAAATGATTTACAACTTCATCATATTTAGCTAAAAATTCTTCATCTTTTGCTATATCTTCTAATTTATCTTGAGAAACTAGTTTTAAGAATTTAACTGGATTTTTTCCAACTGTTTCCCATAAGTCAGAATCAATTTCTTTAAATAATCTTAAGAATTCTGAATTCCAAGCCCACCATAAATTGTTTGCAATATCTAATAATTCTCCTACTCTTTTTGGTAATTGTGGATTTACCGTAATTTTATTAAATATATACATTAATATTTCCTCCTTAGTTTCTTCGTGTTTTATCTGTCGTACATAACTTATTATATTATCTATTATAGTTTTATTTTTGTCAAATAATTTTTAGTATTTTCTTTATAATATTTTTGTCTTTTTTCTATTGAATTTATTTTTATTTTGATATAGTATATATATTAATTATGGATTGACACAAAGGAGGAAATTAAATGCCAAGAAAAGCAAAAGAAGAAAAAAGCGAAATAGAAGTAAAACAAGTAAGTAAAGTAGCTCCTAAAACAACCAAAACTGAAAAAAAGACTTCTACTAAAGTTAGTGCAACTACAACAAATAAGGTTACAGCAAAAAAAACTGCTACAAAATCAACTAAAAATTCTAACATTATCAAAAAAGTAGTAGATTCTATTGCTCCAAAAAAGAAAAACACTACCAAAAAATCTTCAGCAAAAACAACTACTACAAATACTAAAAAATCTTTAAAAACTTTAACTAAAGATTCTATAAAAAGTACCGAAAAAAATGAAGTAGCAAAAAAACCAACAACTATAAGTGGTGAGGAGTTCTCTATTGCAGAATATTATGATTTACCATACAGGTATAATCAAACAATAGTTAAATTACTTTATCAAACACCTACAACTTTATTTATCTATTGGGATATATCTGATGAAGACAGAGAAAAATATAAAGAAACTTATGGAGAAGACTTTTTCGAAAAAACAAAACCTGTACTTATAGTTCATAATGAAACAAAAGGTTACAGTTTCGAAGTAGAAATAAATGATTTTGCTAATTGTTGGTATTTAAATGTTAATGATAGTAAATGTAAATATAAAATAGAATTAGGAAGAAAACCTTTCGAAGTTATGTATAATGGCGAAGTTACAGAAGTTAAAACAACTACTAAGATAACTCAAAATTATATTCCTATAACATCATCTAACGAAGTAGAATCTCCTAATGATCATATTCTTTTCGAGAAAACACAAGAAATGGTTTATTTTAAAAATGTAAAAGACAATACAGTAACTGCTAAAAATATAGCTACTCTTAATTTTGTTAAAAGTATTGGAAAAGTATATAAAGTTAATGATTTCTATAAGAAGTTTTATAAAAATGAAGATTTAGACTCTTTTGATAAAATACAGAATCCATCATCAAATAGTTTAAGTTCTTCAAGATTTAAATAGAATTTTTTAATATCACCTTTAAGAAAAATTCTTATAGGTGATATTAATGTTTATACTAAAATAATAATTTAAAGGAGTATTAAAATGAGCAAAAACGTAAAAGGATATGTAAGTTTTGTACTACATGCACACTTACCTTTTATACATCATCCCGAAAGTGATGACTATTTAGAGGAACAATGGTTATTCGAAGCAATGTCAGAAACTTATATTCCTCTTCTTAGAAATTTTAAAAAATTAGTAGATGAAAAAGTCGAATTTAGAATAACAATGTCTATGACACCACCTTTACTTTGGATGCTAGACAATAAATTACTTCAAAAAAAATATATTCATTATTTAAAGGAGCATATTGAACTTTGTGAAAAAGAAGTAAAAAGAACAGCTTATGATTCTAGATTAAATGGACTATCTAAATATTATTTAAATAGATATTCTGATGATCTATATTTATTTGAAAAAGTATTTAATTGTAATTTAATCCAAGCTTTTAAACATTTCCAAGATATTGGTGTATTAGAAATAATAACTTGTGGTGCAACACATGGTTTCTTCCCTATCTTATATGTTAATGAAAAAACAGTAAAAGCTCAAATTGCTGTTGGTGTCCAAACATATAAGAAGTATTTTGGAAAACAACCAAGAGGAATTTGGCTTCCTGAATGTGGCTATGTTCCAGAAGCAGATAAATATTTAAAAGAATTTGGTATAGAATATGCTATTGTAGAATCTCATGGTATATTGTATGCAGACCCTACACCAATATATGGTACTTTCGCGCCAATTGTATCCCCTGGAGGGTTAATTGCATTTGGACGTGATATGGAATCTTCAAGACAAGTTTGGAGTTCTATAAATGGATATCCGGGTGATTATAATTACAGAGAATTCTACAGAGATATTGGTTACGAAGCTGACTATGATTATATTAAACCATACATCGCTCATGACGGTGTAAGAGTTAATACTGGTATTAAATATTATAGAATTACTGGAAAAACAGACCAAAAAGATTTTTATAACTTGCAATGGGCTCAAGATTCCATATATAAACAAACAGGTCATTTCTTTGATTGTAGGGTAAAACAAATAAATGACATCTCAAGTTATATGGATCACCCACCTATTATTCTATGCCCATATGATGCAGAACTATATGGACACTGGTGGTATGAAGGTCCAGATTGGTTATATGTATTATTCAAAAAAATCTACTATGATGATTGTAATTTTAAGCTTATTACACCTAGTGAATATATAGATAAATATCCAAACATTCAGGTTTCATCTCCTTGTAGATCTAGTTGGGGTGCTAATGGTTACAATTATGTATGGCTTAATCCATTAAATGATTATGTCCATAGACATCTTCATAAAGCTGGAGATAGAATGGTAGAACTTGCTCATCTATTCCCTAATGAACAAGATGAATTAAAAAGATTTGCCTTAAACCAATGTGCAAGAGAATTGTTGCTTGCCCAAAGTAGTGATTGGTTATTTATTATAACAAATCAAACGATGGTAGACTATGCTAAAAAGAGAATTAAAGATCATATCGGTAGGTTTACTAAACTTTACCTACAACTAAAAAATGATAAAATTGATAAAGACTATTTAGAAGAAATTTATAAAAAGGATAAAATTTTCGATGAAATTGATTATATGATTTATTACTAATATACAAGTTGCAAAACACTTCTTCTTTCATATTATATGTATAATGATACTTTATTTAGTAGATAATATTACATATATGTGAAAGGAGATTTTTTTATGAAATCATTTTGTATTAAGACAAATAACAAAAATATACTAGCTTATCTACTAAATAATTTCAATTTTCCTAACACATATATTTCTATAAGAAAATTTAAAATATATAAAAACATAATTATCCATTATATTGGAGAAAATGCTTCTGCTTTTTACAACGAACTTGCAAATAATTTAGTCTCTTTAATATTAAATTTTTATGAAGAAAACTTATTAAAGTCAATTATAAAATCTAATTATTTTTATTTTTCAGAATCTGAACAGGATATTGTGTTAGATAAATGTTTAACTTACCTTAAAGATACATCTTCTGTTGAATATCAAGTAAGGATTGAACATATTTATATAGCAGCTCTTAAATATATTACAAATAATAAAGCTATGATTCTAAGTGGTTTTATTCATTTTAGGCTTTCAAATTACATGAAAATCTTAGACTATGTTGTAGATACTTTTGTAAATGAATTAGTCGTAGATAGAGAATACAAGGAATTTATTAATTTGCTAAAATCTTATGTAAATTCTAAGCCTTCTAATATAAATAGTGTACATTTTATTTATAAAAACACTTCTTCTATATTACTTGACAGTAAACACAAAAAAATACCATTTACAGATGACCTAGCTAACTTAAATTATATTTCTGATGTTTCCTTTTCTGAAAATGATATAGTACTTAATACCCTGCTTACTCTTCTACCACAAAAGATAATAATACATTTAGAAAAAGAACCGGATGAATTTATAAAAACATTAATATGTATTTTCGAAAATAGAATAGAACTTATATCGGGATCTAGGGACGTTCCTAAAAATCCCTATTTGCAATAGGGATTTTTAGAGTAACTAATTGAATTACAGATTTGCTAAAAAACGGAAAAAAAGGAACGTCCCCAAATCCCGAACGTCCCTATCTTTCTCTCTATAAGCTCATATTAATACCTCGTGCAACTACATCTTTCATATTTTCTACTAAAGAATCTATTTCCTTTGGTGTTACTATAAAATTAAAATTTTTCGGTATTAATGCTTCTTTTATCTCCAGATAATTATCCTCTTCTTTTAGTTTATTTAAATATTCATTAGATTCTGCTTTTTCTTGTAATTTTTCTATAAAAACATCTAAGCAATCATTTACCACAACTGCTGTCTCTACAACTGTTGGTATTCCTAGTGCAATTACTGGAACTCCTAATGTATTTACTGTTAACTCTTTCCTAGCATTGTCTACTCCTGCACCTGGAACAATTCCTGTATCTGCTAATTGAATTGTACTGCTTATTCTTTCCATGCTTCTAGAAGCCAAACTATCTATAACTATAACTAGTTTAGGCTTTACATTATCTACTATTCCTTTTAAAATCTCTGCTGTTTCCATTCCTGTTGTTCCTAAAACACCTGGCGAAATTGCACTTACTGGTCTTGTGTTTTTATCTAAATATTGTGGTACATATTTTAATAGATGTCTCGTAATATCTATCTCATTTATTACTTTTGGACCTAATGCATCTGGTGTAACATATATATTTCCTAAACCTACAACTAATATTTCCTGTTCTTTGTTTACATATTCATCTATCATCTTTTTTAATTCTTCACATAATATTTCACTTGCCTTTTGGACTTCTTCTTCTCCCATATATTTCATATTTTTCATATCTATTGTTACATAATTTCCCTTTACTTTACCTAATGCTCTTTCACCTTGTTCATTCATTATCTTAACTCGTGTAACTTTTATATTATTATTTATCTGTTCCTCAGTTGCTTCTATTCCATCAATCTCATTTTCTATATTGTTTGCTTTTTTATACAAATCTTTTCTTTCATCAGCAAGGTCTGTTCTAAAATCTAACATAAAAAATAACCTTCCTTTCCTAAAATTCCCGTTGCATTAAACAACACCTATTTATATTTTAAGAAAAAAAGATTATTTTATACTATTTTTTTAACTTCTTTTAAAGAATCTTTTTAATTTACTCCATATTTTTTCTATAAAACTTTCTTCTTGGTATAATACTAAACTTGTATCTGCAGAATTTGGTATCAGATTATTCTCTTCATCCAATACTACATAAGATTCTTTCTCATTTTTCCAATATATGTTTAAAATTTCTTCCCTTTCGTCTGGCTCGCACCAATAATCTAAATTTAAAACAGATAATAATATTAATGTTTTCCTATGTAGTTTTTGATCTTCTAAAGGAAGATTCGGATTAATATTAACTTTATAGTTTTTATCTCTTTTAGTTTTAAAAATATTCAATACATCTTTTGGTATTTTATTTAGATATGCCATTGGTATATATTTTAAGATTTCATATACTTCTGAATATGCTTGTGCTAATTCGTTTTCCATAACTTTCTCCTATTTTTTACTAATATTTAATTCATCTTTAATAGTTTGGTAAGCTATTAATTCTTCATTTCTTTCTATCTTACTACCATTTTTTAAAGAACTTTGTAATCTATTAAAAAATATGTCTGGAGTTAGACTTCCCCCATTTGCCATTTCTAATTTTATCTTTAGGTATGATAATGAATCTTTTAATTCATCCTCTATTTGTTTATCTTCTATATCTATTTTATTGCTTAAATCACCAATCTTTTGTAGTAACTCATTATTTCTTTCTATTTTTACATTTCTTTCTAAATCATTTATTAAATACTGGATAATCTCTAAAGTTTGTTTTGCAATATCATTATTTATTTTTTTATATTTGCAAATAACTAAAACATTTTCTATTATATTATCTGCAGACATTCTTTTCTCCATATCTGTTAATCCATCCAACTCTGTAGCTATAAATTCTGCCAAATTATCTTTTACTCTGTCTGTATCTTGCATAATATTTATAAAATCATCTAGCTCATCTGCATTTATCTTATTTATTCTTTCATAATTAAAACGTTTTTTAATCAAATCTAACTGGCTATATTCTTTTTCTAAAATATTTTCAGTTACTATTTTTTCTTGTAATATATACATTGGTAAAATTGCATTTTTCCTATAATATATACTTTCTCTGTTTATGTCTTGTAACGCAAATTTGTTCTTTTCATAAAATTCATTTAAATTGAATTCGTCATTCTTTTGAACTCCATTAAATATGTTTTTTAAATATTTTTCTTTATCTCCTAATAAAAATTCTAATAACATTTTTTTATCAATTTTTAACTTTTCTAATACATACATTCTAGTTCTTATTATGCTATTTGCTTCTGTATAAGCACTTTCGATACTATAATTTTTATCAATATGAAATCCAAAACTTTCGAATGGATGTTTTTTTATATAATTATTTACTACTAAATCAACAAAAATATCTGCATTGCCTTCTTCTAATATTTCATCTTCGTTTTCACTTTTATTTATGTTCGAAAAACAATGTGCATATCCATGTAAAACGTAACCTAATAATTTATTTTGATTATGTCTTCTATTTTCTGCTATTGTTATTGTTTTAGACTCTTCATCAACTTCCATATTATAGTTGTCTGGTAATTTGTTAAAAATAATATTTGTTCTGTTAAAAGTAATTTCTATGGCTTCTAATTTATCTGCCGGAGTACTTGTATACACATCTTTTATAAATTCTTTAATCATTCTTTGAGCTAAATAGACAATCTTAAATAAGTCTGGAGACACTTTATGTTCTAGACTACTTATTATTTTATCCCTAGATTCTTTTTCTGTAAAATTCTTTAAAAACTCTAATTTTTCTTCATTATCTTTTTGGTTTGCTAAATATGATACCTTATTATTTTCACCATCTATTGCATCTATTGTTCTTCTTAAATTATTTTTTTCTCCGTTATTCTCTTCTAATTTAGTATCTAACATAATAATCTTCTCCTATGTTTAGTCTATTTGTTTATGTTCTAATTTTTCTTTATCATATTCTATTCCTTGTTCTCTTAATTTTTCTTCTAATCTTTTGTTAAAAATATGTATATAGCCAACTGCTGTTTCGTTAAATTCACCTTTAAGCTCTTCTTTTACTTCTTTTTTTAAGTTTGCTATTAGTTCATTGTTTGACTCCATTTATCATCCCTCTTTTTACTTTGAACAATTATTACATAAAATCGTTTCTAAGCCTATATTTAAATCAATTTTACCAATCTTATAATTATAGTCTAAATCTATCAGTTCTTTTATGATATTAGAAATCTCTAAATCTGTAAAGCTTTTTGCTTGCATTTTATATTTATTTACTAAAAATAATTGATTCGGTTTTAAATTTAAAGCCTTTGCTATATCTAGTTTATACCTTTCTGCTATTTTTGTAAAATACAATTTTTTAAAATGATTATATAATGTTATTAAAATTTTTTGAATTGGCTCTTTATTATAAAGCAAATTATTTAGTTCTTCTAATGCTAGTTTTATTTGTTTCTTTCCTAGATAATCGGTTAAGTTAAATATAATGGCTTGTGTTTGTTTAGTACACAATAAATCTATATCTGCTTTATTTATTGTTCCACCTTCACCAGCATATTCTATTAACTTTCTTATCTCGTTAATTAAGTCTTGCATATTTTGTCCACATTGTTCTATTAAATATTGCAATGTATTTTCTGCTACATTAACTTTATATGCATTAGCAATAGCTTTTAACCTTCTTATAATTTGGTTTGGTTTTTGATATGTAAATTCACATACCTCACCATTTTTTTCTAATACCTTATATAATTTTTGTTTTTCTACATTTTCCTCTACAAATACTAAAATTACACTTTCATTAATTTCATCAATATTATTTTCTATGTATTCTGCAACACTAGTTTTAATTTTAGCAAGCTCTGGATTCTTTCTCTTTCCTTCTTTTTTTAATATTTCCGAATTTCGTACAAGAATTAATTTTTTTGGATAGCCAAAAGCTGGAGTTTGTATATCTGCTATTAGCTCAGAAATATTTGTTTCATCTATGCTAATGTAATTAATACCATTTATACATTCTCCAAAATTTTTTCTTATCTTTTTTACTACTGATTCTAGTAAAAATTTTTCTTCACCATATAAAACATATATACTATTTAACTTTCCTTGTCCGAAGTTCTTTTTCTAATTCTTCTATTAACATATCCATCTTCCTTTTCGGGATTTAAGGAACGTCCCCAAAATCCCTGTCTGGGAACGTCCCAAAAACACCTGTTCCTATTCATCTATTCATATTATAATTTAAATTGAGATGAAAACTTAGATGAATGTGCATGGCAAATTGCTATTGCCATACTATCTGTTATATCATCCAATTTTGGTAATTTTTCTGTATTTAATATCATTTTCACCATTCTTTGTACTTGCATTTTATCTGCTCTACCATATCCTGTCACTGCTTGCTTTATTTGTAATGGTGTATATTCGAATATATCTAATTTGTTTATTCTTGCTGTTATTAATATCACTCCCCTTGCCTGAGCAACATTAATAGCTGTTTTTGCGTTATTATTAAAAAATAGCTCTTCTATTGACATCGCATCTGGTTTATATGTATTTATTATATTATTTAAATCTGTGTAAATCTTCTCTAACCTTAGCGGAAAAGATTCACCAGCTTCTGTTAATATTGCACCAGATGTTTCTAGTTTAAATTTATTTCCTATGTAATCTATTATGCTATACCCGTGTTATTGCAAACCCAGGGTCAATTCCTAATATTCTCATTTTCCTTCCTCTTCTTCTGTTTTTGAATCTAATATTATTCTAAATATTTCTGCAACACTCCAAGCTTGTGAAAAAGCGCCTTTAGGTAAATATGGAGGTTTAGAGTCATATAGTTCTGCAATACTTAATATACACCCTTCTTTATACATCATTGTTTTAGCTGTTACTCTTAAATTTTTAACGAATAAGTCATACTGCTTTTGCAATTCACCTTTAACTTTCCCCTCTTTTGTATTAGCTATTACATTCTTGTATGCATCATTATATAATCCAAAAAGCCATGGCCAAGTTATTCCTTGGTGGTAACTTATATCCCTTCTGTATGAATCTCCTTCATATGTAGCAATATACTGCTTATCCTTTCTATTTAAAGTACGTAATCCATGTTTTGTATATAGTTCATTAGTTACAGTTTTTAAAATTTCTTTAGCATTTTTTCCTGCTGGATTTAAAACTTGGTAACTAAGTGATAAACTAAATAATTGATTTGGTCTTATTCTGTCATCACCTAATACATCATACAATGATTTCTTGTCTGAATTATAAAATTTTCTATTAAATGATTTCTGAGTTTTTTCTGCTAATTCTGCATACATTTCTGCAACTTTTTTAGTTTCGAATTTTTTTGCAAGCTCTTCCATTATTTTTAAAGCATTATACCATAAACTATTTATTTCTACTGCTTTTCCATTTCTAGGGGTTACTGCAAAATCTCCAATCTTTACATCCATCCATGTATTTTGGGTATTTATTGTTCCAGAATGAATTAAACCATCTCTTTCCATATAAATATTATTATCATCTACATCTATTCCTGTAATATATGCCTCTATTATTTTCTTTAAACAAATATAAAAATTGTCCTTTATAAATTTATAGTCATTCGTATAATTAATATATTTTTTTATTTCTTCAAAAAGTAATAATGAAGCATCTGCACTATTATATAATGGTCTGTTATCATATCCGGAATATCCATTTGGTACAAGCCCATATTTTATATCTCTAATAAATGTTAGTAAAACTTCTTTTGCTATATCAAATCTCTTTGTTTTAAGTAGTAATCCTTCAAATGCTATTAAACTATCTCTACCCCAATCTAAAAACCATGGGTAACCTGCAATTATAGTATGAAGTCCAAATGATGGTCTGTATGCAATAAAGCTATCAGTAGTAATTATAAAATCTTCTATTAATTCTTTATCCTCTGTATTTTCATTTATTAAGCCCGTATCTGTTACTATCTTCTTTAATCTTACCTCTTCTTGCTTAATAACATCCTCTGCTTTTATTTCGTCTATATTCTCTTCTAATGAAAATACAAATGATATATTTTTCTCTTCATTTGGTTTTAATTCTATCTCATATCTACCTGGAATTGCATGGTTTTCTATTGGGTCAAACCCTCTTTTTTCTTCTTCCATATAAAACATCCTATAAAATATATCATTATGATGTTCTATATATGTTCCTTCTGAACATTTCATATAAAATGGTGTTTGACTTTCATTTTTTACAACTATTCTTACTTTTGTGCCACTTATATTTTCTTTCAAATTGAATTCTGTATCTTTATTAACTTGATGAAAATCTCTATAATTTATTATTGGAGCCAATGTTAATTTTGAATCATAATTTCCATTCTTAATATTGTATAATATAACAACTGTATTTCTACCATATTGCATACTTATAGTCTTTTGGATAGAAATATCGTCTATTTTATATGTATATGTTGGTACATATTTTTTCTCGAATGATTCTATTCTTTTATAACCATCAGAAATATAATTATCGCAAATATTAGTATATAAAGGATATTTGCATCCATTAAATTCTATAGATTCATCCACCTTAGATAATACTAAAAATCGTCTTGCCGGAGGTGTTAGTGCTGCAACCAATAACCCATGATATTTTCTTGTGTTGGCACCTGTAACTGTAGATGCTGCAAATCCTCCTATTCCATTAGCTATTATCCATTCTCTTTGAATTAAATCTTTAAATTCTCCTTTATTTACCATTATTTTCATTTGTATGCCTCCAATTATTATTTTTTCTTGTTTTGTTCAACTTTTTCTATAAATTTCTCTATAAATTCCTCTTCCTTATCTTTATTTTCATTTTGCAAAATTTCTCTGTTTTTTAGTTTGACCTCCTCGGTATTACGCATAGCTTCTATACGTTTACCATATTTAGATAGAAATTTACTTTTTCTTTCCTTTTTATTTTCATTCATTTTTCTTTTTCTCTTTGGTCTATTTTTTATTTTATTAAATTGTTTTTCATATTCTAATTTAGATTTTAATAGCATATATTGTGGATCTGATTGTTTGTCCCTATATTTTAAGTCATCGCAAATCAATTCTGAAATTGCTTTAGCTACTAAATCTGAATTGTGTCTTATATATCCATTTTCTACACAAGCTAAATCTCTTTGCAACAAACGTACTCCTAAAGTTCTTGCCTTTGCAACATCTTGTGCTACTAATTCTGAACCCTTTAAATTATATCTTTTAATATACTCTGGAATTATTTCTCCTGTATCGTAAATACAATAATCTATAACATTTTTACCAGTATGCTCTATTATTGCTTTTATATGGTCAGCTAATGAGTAATTATCTGTTTGACCTGGTTCTGTCATAATATTACTTACATATATTTTTATTGCTTTACTATCTTTCATTGCTTTATATACACCATTTACTAACAAATTTGGTATTACATTTGTATATAAACTTCCTGGACCAATTACAATGCAATCCGCTTCTTTTATTGCTTGTACAACTTCTGGAGTTGCCCTACAATTTGGTGGTGATATAAATACTCTATTAATTCTTGTAATTTTATCATAAACTACTTTTTTTATTTCATCTTTTTCTTCTATTATCATTCCATTTTCAAGTTCTGCACATATTCTCATTTCATCATTTGTAATTGGTAAAACTCTTCCTATAATATTAAAAATCTCATTAGAATTTGCTATAGCTTCTGTAAAATCTTTAGATAAATCTTGCATCGTAGTAAAATATAAATCACTAAAACTAATATCTTTTAAATCTCCACTTTTATATTTATAAGACATTAATTTACTTGCTAATTCTTCATCCCTAGCTAATGCAATTACTGTATTTTTTATATCTTCTATAGGCATAGAATTTATGCTTTCTTTCTTCATATTACCATATGAAGATACCGTAACAACTGCTGTTATATTATCTGTATATTGCTTTAATCCTCTTACAACTGTTTCAAGCCCATTGCCAGAACCTATTACTACAATTTTGGGTCCTTCTGAATAAATTTTTTTGTTAAATATTAATGAATTTATATTTATATGTTTTCTATTATTTTTTACTCTTGAATCTGTAGATTCTATTAACATCTCCATAGTCCTTTTTTGCATAAATACAATTCCTAGAACTATACAAGTAAAACCTACAATAAATGATAAAATAATTAATAATAACTGCGCTATTTCAAGTTCTTCACTTACAATAATTGTAGATATTCCATAACATGCCAGTATTATTCCTACAAGAATAAGAAATATCCATCTTTTAATTCTTGCATTTGGTCTAAACCACTCTATAAAACCTTTCATTTTTTATTAATACATCCTTTCAAGTTCAGTTTTCTTAATCTTCTCCTATTACTTGTACCTCCAGCTCAATCTTTTTGCCAAATTTTTCATAGACTTTTTCACTAATGTATTTTACTAAATTTAATATATCTTTTGCTTTTGCATCTCCTTTATTTACAACAAAACCAGCATGTTTTGTTGATACTTCTGCACCACCTATATTGTATCCTTTTAATCCACATTCATCTATTAACTTTGCGGTAATAAAATCTGTTCCTCTTTTAAATGTACTTCCTGCTGATGGATATTCTAATGGCTGATGTTCTTTACGCCATATAGTATATTCGTCCATCTTCGATTTTATTTCTTTATATCTTCCTTTTTTTAATTTTAATTTGGTGCTTAAAATTATATATTTGTTACAACTAAAAATGCTATTTCGGTATTGGAATTTTTGCTCCTCATTAGATAATATTTTTATATTACCATTCATATCCATACACTTAGTTTCTAAAACGATATCTTTCATTTCTCCACCATGTGCACCTGCATTCATTCTGATTGCACCACCAATAGAACCTGGGATTCCAGCTGCAAATTCGAACCCTTCTATTTCCTCTATTAATAATTTTTGTGCTACAAAACCATTTTTTACACCAGCACCAACTGTTATTATATATTCATCGCTAATTTTTTCTATATTAAAATCTTGTATATCTATTCTTAAGACAATTCCTCTTATACCACCGTCTTTTACTAATAGATTACTACCATTTCCAATAACTGTTATAGGAGTTTCATTTTTATTTGCATATTCTAATATGCTTTTTATATCTTGCTCATTTTTAGTATTTACAAATATATCAGCTTTTCCACCAACTTTAAATGAAGTATGTTTTGACATTAATTCATTTTTATATATTTTTGATTCTTTTGATATACATTTTTCTAATTCGCTTGAAGTTTTTTCTATATTCAAGTTAATTCCTCTCCTTTAAATAGTTTATAACTTCTTCTATACTTTCCTGTGGTGTTGAAGCACCTGCCATCACACCTATTTTATTTATATTTGCAAAATTCTCATTATATAACTCTGATACTTCTTCTATTTTAATAGCATTTTTGCAATTTCTTTGTGCAATTTCATATAATTTATTTGTATTAGAGCTTTTTTTGCCTCCAATTATGACCATATATTCTACATCTTTAGATATTTTTTCTGTCTCTTTTTGTCTACTTTCTGTAGCATTACAAATACCATTATATATTTCCAGCCTTGTTTTTATATTTTCTTTTAAATATTGTTCTATTTGTAAAAATTTTTGTAAATTATATGTTGTTTGTGTTAATACTGCCAATTTTTCTTTTTTATTCAAATCATCAATTCGTGCTTGCAATTGTTCTATATTCTCTATTACTTCGCCATTTTTGCAAAAACTAAATGTTCCCACGACTTCTGCATGAGATTTCTCGCCAATTACTAAAATATAATAATCTTTATTTGACAATTCTTCTGCCAAATCATGAATTTTTAGTACTTTTGGACATGTACAATCTATTAATTCTATATTATTTTTACTTGCATATTCATAAACTTCTTTTTTTACACCATGAGCTCTTATTAGTACTCTTTCTTTGGCTTCTTTTATATCAGTTATTATTCTAAGTCCATTTGCTTTTAATTTATTTAGCACTTGATTATTATGTAATAAATCTCCTAAACAATCTATGTTCTCTGTATTTTTTAATTCCACTTTAGCAGTCTCTACTGCTCGTGTAATTCCATTGCAAAAACCGGCTGTTTTACCTAATATTATTTCCATATAATATCTCCTATTTTATTTTATGCTTTCATAGTTTGCATTATATCATATAACTCATAATTCTGTAAAATAATTTGACATAACTTTGCAATATTTTTTAGTAGAAAATTATGCTTTTACTAATTACAACAATTTTATTTGACATAATTAAAAAGACGCAAAAATAATTACGCCTTTTTTAATTCTTCCAAAAAAATCTTTTTAACTTTGAAAATAATCTTTTTATAAAACTTTCGTGTTCTATTTTAATAAGTTGATTAGTCTTTTTTTCTTCTATTGGCTCGTTATGCTTTCTGTCAAATATATGCTCCAATTTTTCTTCATTTAATTTTCTTTCTTCTTCATCTTTTTTTCTAAATTCTTGTTTTTCTTCTTCTGTTGCCCAATAATCTCTATATATTAAAGCCAAAATATTATTAGCTTCTTCAGATATGTTTTGTTTATTTAAACAGAGTCCTTCTTGTACATTAAATTTGTAATCATTATTCATATTCGCTCTCAAAAAATAAATAAACTTTTTAGGAATCTCATTTACTAAATATATATCTGTATGCTTTAATATTTCATCTACTTCTTTAAAAGCATTTCTATATTTAAGTTCTAACATTATCTTCTTTATCTCCTCTTTCGTCTTTGGTATATACAAAATACTTTATTTTATTAAATGTTGCTCTTATCTTGCTTCCCTTAGTTCTTGTTGCTATATCTTTAAATTCTTCTCTTTTAAATGTTGTTGCAAATCCCTTTCTAGCATTTTTAGAAAAAACTTTAGCATCTTTTACAGATTCCCATCTATCTAAATATATCTTTTTATCCTCGTCAGAATCTATAATCAAATTTAAAAAACTTTGTGCTTTTTCTTGTTCTGTAACATCGTGATTTAAAAACTTTTGCATTTTTTGTTCATATTTTTCTGGTTTCTCTGTCATCTTCACAGCTGTATCTATAATTGATGCATATAAAAATACATTTTGTTTTATTACTTCTGGATTAAGTGTTCCATTAGCCATCCTAAATTCTATGGTATTTTTCTTGCTATTTCCAATATTAGTTAGATTAAGCCCTGCATATCTTCTTTCGTCTAGCTTAAATTTACTAGCAACCATTCTTAATTTTCCAAATTTTTTATGTGATACCTTTAACGTTCCATTATTAAGCTTTTTCAATATTTTTTTGCTAGTAGGTGTTGCCATACCATTTCTCCAAATAGCAGAAATAACATTTGATAATCCATGAAAATTTTTGTTTATAGCTTTAGGTCGTATTGGATCATTTTTATCATTACACATTTTATATATAAGTTCTTCGGCTTCAGCATATATATTAAGAAAATTTTTCATTTTTTTAGGATCACTTGATAAATATTCTGCATCAAAATGCACATGTAATCCACATTTCTCGTCTGCCTTAACTTCTTTACTTTTATCTTTTGGAAATTCTTTAATCTTACTACAGATTTCTGCTATATTCCTCCATGTAGTTTCCGTATCTGTTAAAATTGGTGAAACAAGTTCTGCTCCATTTTCTCCAACTAAACTTTCTTCCCATTTTGTTGCCATATGCCAGTTTCTATCGGTTATAAACTTCGCACTTTCGCCAGCATATAACCCATTTTTCGTTTGAACATTATTAGCTTCTATTTCTATTCCAAATTTCATATAAGCTGGCAAATTTAGCTTTTCGTATTGTCCTTCGTATTTCATTTTTACCTCTTCGCATATTTTTTCTAAATTATATCACTACATTTTCTTTTTGCCAATATGTACTTTAGGGATTTTGGGGACGTTCTTAAAATCCCTCTTTTGATTCAAATTATAACTATGCGTAAGATTAACTAAGTAATTTTCGGTTTAAGTTGAGGTAATATATAAGTATGAAAATGACGCGGATTACTCCGCGTCTATCTTCATTGTTAACAATATTGCTTCGGTAGCTCCCGAATTTCTGCAATTGTGTGATTCGTCACAATTACAAACATGAAACTCTCCTTTCTTATATAGATTTCCCAAAATTACAACCTCTCCATGTAAAACCATATATATCTCATGGTCCTTATCATGGTGGTGCAGTTCAATTTCTTTTCCCGGTTCTATCCGGATACAGCTTGCTTCCTTTGGAAACAAGATTGCTTTTCCAATTCCATCGGAAATCTTCTCGGTAAAATCTTTTTGTACTAGTTCGTTTAAAAGTTTCATATTTTTTCCTCCTTTATTGATTAGGAAATTGTTATATTGTTATCTTCACTATTTTAACATAATTTTTGTGTTTTTGCAAGATGTTGCTTTTTTATGTAAATTATGATATAATTTTTTGCGATAACAAGCTGTTTAGATTCCAATCAACAACAATGGAGGATGGAAAAATGATTACTAAAGTAGATGGTGTAGAACTTGTTGGACGGGCTTTTAAAATTCCTAAAGAGGGAATAACCTTCAAAAATCTTAAAGGAGAACGTTTCAACATTTTTCCGGCAGAAACAAAGGGCAGAATCTTTAATCATTCCAAAAATAAAGATTTCTATATCTTTGCTGCTGGATTCGGAACATTTATTATTCCGGCACTCTTTGGGCTTGATGCCCTCTTAAAAAGTTTTAATTTTAAAAAGGTGTCTGACGATATCTTGCCGGTAAGACTTACTTCAAATCATATGCCACTATATACAAAGGATCAAACCGAGTGGTATCACATGATAAATGTGATTGGGCAATTAAATGCATCCACTGCTCATACTCTCCTTAGACTAGAGAGATGGGACCTTGGAATTTTTGACTTTTTAACACCTTCATCCAAAATCCCATTTACTGGCATTTATGACCAGAAAGCTCACCGGATGTTCTATCCGATGGCAAGTATTAAATTTCCACATATTGATAAAAGTAAAGTGGGAAAATTTAATACAGACAATGAGAACCACCTGTTGTTAGTTTATGCAGGTGACGGTGACACTTATCTAATAAAGGATGATACCAATATTAATCCAATGGTAGCAGCTTTAAAAGATAGTGGTTACAAACACGACAAAAGCTTGTATGTTCCGATTAAATGACCATCTTTTAGCCAGACGAAATATCATACATTCGTCTGGCTAAATTTTTTTACTAGCATCAAAAAAGTCAAGAAAAGAAATATAAATTCTATCTTGACATTTTTGATTCATATATATTAATCGGGATTTAAACAACGTCCCCAAATCCCGAAATTTCTATCCAAATAATCCTCTTTTCTTTACTGGAGGTTGTTCATTCATAGTTTTAGCAAGTTGTAACAATAAATCTCTTTGTTCTTTTGTTAGTTTTTTTGGAGTTTGTACATTAACAGTAAATATAAAATCACCTTGCCAATTTCCATTAATAGCTTTAAATCCTTTATTTCGTATTGTAAATCTTGTTCCAGTTTGTGTTGCTTCTGGTATTTTATATTTTACTTTTTCGCCATTTACCATTGGAATTTCTAGCTCTGCACCAAGCGTAGCTTGAGTTATAGTAATTGGAATGTCACATAATACATTATTATCTTTTCTAGTAAAAATACTATGTCTCTTCAAATGTATTGTTACATAAATATCTCCATTTTCTCCGCCTCTTTCACCTGGCTCACCTTCTTTTTTCAAGATTAATGTTTGATTATCATCAATTCCTGCAGGTATATTTATAGTAACCTTTGCTTGTTTTCTTACTGTTCCTTTTCCTCTACAAGTTGTACATGGCTCTTTTATAATTTTACCAGTTCCATGGCATTCAGAACAAGTTCTAGTTGTTTGCATTTGTCCTAATATTGTGTTTTGAACTTGTGTTACTTGACCTGTTCCATGACAATTTGGACATGTTGCAGGATTTGTTCCTGGTTTTGCACCACTTCCGTTACAAGTTGTACATTTTTCATTTCTATTTATAACAAATTCCTTTTTTATTCCTGAATATGCTTCTTCAAAAGTAATCTCTAAATCATGTCTTAAATCTCTACCTCTTTTTGGACCATTTCTATTACTTCTTCCAGAAGAACCACCAAACCCAGAAAAGAATGAACTAAATATATCGCCAAAATCTCCAAAGCCACTAAATCCATCAAACCCATTAGAAGTATATGAATAATATCCACCTTGGCCAGCTCCTTGACCACCAAATCCTTGTGGACCATTAAATCCAAATTGGTCATACATCTTTCTTTTTTGAGGATCAGAAAGTGTTTCATAAGCTTCATTTACTTCTTTAAACTTTTCCTCTGCTTCTTTTCTATTATTTGGATTTGCATCTGGATGATATTTTTTAGCCATTTTTCTAAAAGCCCTTTTTAGTTCATCATCTGTTGCATTTTTATTAACTCCTAAAACTTCATAATAATCTCTTTTTTCTGCCATTATATCCTCCAATTTATAACAAGCTTAATTATTGGAGGCTTTTAAACCTCCAATATTAAACATTATTTTTTATCATTATCATCTTCTACTTTATAATCTGCATCATATACATTTCCATTTTCATCTGTCTTTGGCCCTTCTGCTGTTCCGTTTGCTCCAGCGTCTGTATTAGCTCCAGCTGCTCCTGCATTTGGATTTGCATTTTTATATAATTTTTCTGTTATTTCGTAGAATACAGATGTTAATTTTTCTGTAGCATTCTTAATTGCTTCTGTATCTTTTCCTTCTAGTGTTTTCTTTAAGTTTTCAAGTTCTGCTTCTACTTTAGATTTTTCTTCATTGCTTATTTTATCTCCAATATCTTTCAATGTTTTTTCTGTATTAAAGATTAAGCTCTCTGCATTATTTCTAACTTCGATATCTTCTTTCATCTTCTTATCTTCTGCAGCATGTGCTTCTGCATCTTTTACAGCTTTTTCGATATCTTCATCTGATAAGTTTGTTGATGCTGTAATAACAACATTTTGTTCATTTCCTGTTGCCATATCTTTTGCAGATACGTGAACTATACCATTTGCATCAATATCAAAAGTGACTTCGATTTGTGGTACTCCTCTTGGAGCTGCTGGAATTCCTGTTAATTGGAATCTTCCTAATGTTTTGTTTCCAGAAGCCATTTCTCTTTCACCTTGAAGAACATGAATTTCAACTGCTGTTTGACCATCTGCTGCTGTAGAAAATACTTGTGATTTCTTTGTTGGTATTGTTGTATTTCTGTCAATTAATTTTGTAAATACTCCACCATATGTTTCGATACCTAATGATAATGGTGTTACATCTAGTAATACTAGGTCTTTAACATCTCCAGAAAGTACTCCACCTTGGATTGCTGCACCAATAGCAACACATTCATCTGGGTTAATTCCTTTATCTGGTTCTTTTCCTGTTATTTTCTTAACAGCTTCTTGTACAGCTGGAACTCTTGTAGAACCACCAACTAATAATACTTTGTGTAAATCGTTAGCTGTAATTCCTGCATCTTTTAAAGCTTGTTCTACTGGAACTTTTGTAGCTTCTATTAAATCACTAATTAATTCTTCAAATTTAGCTCTTGTTAATGTTACATCTAAGTGTTTTGGTCCTGTGCTATCTGCTGTAATAAATGGTAAGTTAATTTGGGTTTGTTGCATTCCAGATAATTCTATTTTAGCTTTTTCTGCTGCTTCTTTTAATCTTTGCATAGCCATTCTATCTGCACTTAAATCTATTCCGTTTGATTTTTTGAATTCTGATACTAAGTAATCTATAATTCTTTGGTCAAAGTCATCTCCACCTAAATGTGTATTACCATTTGTAGATAAAACTTCGAATACTCCATCACCAATATCTAGAATAGAAACATCGAATGTTCCTCCACCTAAATCATAAATCATTATTTTTTGATCTTGATCTTCTTTATCCATTCCATAAGCAAGTGATGCTGCTGTTGGCTCATTTATAATTCTTAAAACTTCTAGTCCTGCTATTTTTCCTGCATCTTTTGTTGCTTGTCTTTGACTATCGCTAAAGTATGCTGGAACTGTTATAACAGCTTGTGTAACTTTTTGTCCTAAATAATTTTCTGCATCTGCCTTTAATTTTTGTAATATCATTGCTGATATTTCTTGTGGTGAGAATTCATCTCCATCTATTTTAACTTTTTCTGCTGTTCCCATTTTTCTTTTGATTGAAATAACTGTGTTTTCTGGGTTTGTAACAGCTTGACGTTTTGCTATTTGTCCTACTAATCTTTCTCCATTTTTAGAGAATGCTACAACTGATGGTGTAGTTCTATTTCCTTCTGCGTTTGGTATAACTACTGCTTCTCCACCTTCCATAACTGCAACACATGAATTTGTTGTTCCTAAGTCAATTCCTATAATTTTTCCCATTTTAAATTCCTCCTAAAAAATATATAAATTTTAAAACTTAATAACTTACTTTATATTATAATTATCTTTTAATTGTTTAATTATAATATTATTGTTTTCTATCATTTCTTTTGTAACTTCTTTTTGCCATTCATCTTTTGTCATTTCTGCTAATTTTCTATTTGATAATTTTTTATATCCTAATTCCTTACCTAGCCAAGCTGGTTTTTGGAATTTATTGGCTAATTCTTCGTTTGGAAATTCTATTTCTGCTGTAAGTAATCCTTCTAAATAATCATAATATATATCTATTTCAACTTTTAGGTTGTTTTCTATTGGTATTTTAATTCTTGTTTTTTCTATTATGTTACTAATTTTATTTTTGATTAACTTATCAAATAATTCTTTATCAATTTCATTTTCTATTTCATATTTTTTAGCAACATCATAATTATTATTATATTCAATATCACCTTTTGTTTTTAGTGTATAAATATATATTTGCTTATCTTTTGGATAACTTTCCTTTATGTCTCTTATTCTTATAAGTGTTAACTTATCCCTATATATAAAAGCTTGTTTTATATGCACAATGCTTTCTACATTTAAATTTTCTGGTAAATACTTTACAGCAAATTTTCTTTCTATTTCTTTATTCATATTTATTTTCCTTTTTATTAGTTTACAAACTTGCTTCGTTCGGTTAAATAAAATTTCTATGTTTCACTTTTTTTCTAATGATTACAATCTCACTTTTGTTCGATTGCATAAGTTATCTGTAACTCACTTTGTTCATACAGCTAACTTAGTTTGCTACTACGACCATAGAATGTCTTATAACTCTATCTCCGATTTTGTATCCTTTTCTGTAATCTTCTTTTATTTCTTTTTCACCTAAGTTTTCGTCAATTACAGAACTTACTGCTTCGTGTAATTCTGGATCAAAAGTTTTTCCTACTGCTTCTATTTCTTCTACTCCGTTTGCTTTTAGCAAATCTTGTAATTGTTTATATACAAGTTCAACACCTTGCTTATATCCAGTATCTTTTGTTTCTACTTGTACTGCTTTTTCTAAATTATCTAATACTGGTAAAATTCCAGTCATTATATCTCCCATAATAGAGTTATATAATTGGTCTCTTTCTTTTGCACTTCTTTTTTTATAATTTTCAAATTCTGCTAGTACCCTTTTATATCTGTCCATTAATTCATCATATTCTTGCTCTTTTTTTACTAGCTCTTCTTTTTTTACCATTTCATCTGCTTTTATTACTTCTGGTTCCTTTTTATTTTCTTTTTTTTCTGCCAATTTACATACCTTCTTTCTTATTATTATCTTCATTTAATTTTTTACTTATATATTTCATTACAGATATAACCTTTGCATAATCCATTCTTTTTGGTCCTATTATTCCTATTGTTCCTAGGTCTTTATCTCCAATAGTATGTTTAAAAGTTATAATACTAAAATCTTTTAGATTACTATTTTCATCGTCATCACCAATAAATACATTAATATCTTCTGCATCTCCAGAATTAAATATTTCTACCATTTCATCTTTAGCATCTAGTAAATTGACAAAATTCTTTGCTACCTTCATACTTTTAAATTCTGGTAAGTCAAAAGATTTTTTCGCACCTTCCAAAAATATATTGTTATTTTCTTCTTCTACTATCCTATTTATTTGCTCTATAATAGCCTTCATAATTCCTATACTATAATGAACTTCTGAGAAAATATATTCTGCCATTGGCTTGTCTATTTTAGATAAAGGTTTTCCTCTTAATCTTGTATTAAATAAATTATTTAAAGTATCTACTTGGCTTTCTGTTATATCTTCGTCAAATTTGATAATAGTTTCTTTTACCAATCCAGTATCTGTTACAATTACAACCATCAACATTCTTTGTCCTAAAGAAACAAATTTAATTTCTTCTATAATTTGTTTGTCTGCTTTTGGACCAACTGCAACTGTTGTATAATGTGTTATCTCTGATAAAGTAGTTGTTGCAACTTTAGTTAGGTCTTCTATTTCATTAACTTTAATTTTTAATTTATTCTGAATATATTTAATTTCTTCCAACGTTAAATTATCTTCTTTTAATAGTTCATTAACGTAATACCTATAACCCTCTGCAGATGGCACTCTTCCTGCTGAAGTATGTGGTTTATCTAAAAAACCTATACTTTCTAATTGTGCCATATCATTTCTTATTGTTGCACTACTATAATCTAGTCCATGGCCTTTTGTTATACTTCCAGAGCTTACAGGTTCTGCTGTATTAATATATTCTTCTACTATCGCTTGTAATACTTTCTTTTTTCTTTCGTCTAAATCTTTCTTTCTCAATATTTTCACCTCTTTAGCACTCTTTGTGTCTGATTGCTAAATTCTTTAAATATATTATATTCAATTTTAGCAAATGTCAATACCTTTTGCTAAAATTTCTTTGTGAATTTTTTGTGAAAACAAAAAAACGGGGGCATTGCCCCCTTACACTGTCAAATGGTTTTATTTGTTCAGTTTCTTGGTTACCCAGTTGTACACATCGGCATACACCTGCTCTTTTATCGCCTCATGCAAAATGTCGTGTCTTAATCCAGGATACATCTTCACTTCAATATCCTTGACTCCGGCTTTGCGCATCACCTTTTCTGTCGCCTGTACACCTTTTCCGCAGTCCCCTACAGGGTCCATTTCACCGGAAATAAGTAATATAGGCAAACTTTTATCCATATTCCACACATTTTTCTCATGTGAGGAATAAAGCATACCGTCAAGTAATTCTCTAAAAAGGCCTGCAGAGAAATCTCCTCCTCTTTGAGGATCTGCTATGTACTCATCCAAGGCTTCTTCATTGCTACACAACCAATCATACTCCGTTCTGTTCGGAGCAAAGATTTTGTTGTATGTTCCAAAGGTCAAATTATGGATGGTCGGAGTTGAGTTATCTTCTCCAGCCTTTTTTGCCTCCATATTTGCTACAAGTTTTGCAATCTTGATTGCCACTGGAGGCATCTGACCTGTTCCCATTAGTATAGCAGCATCCAAATCTCCTGGATGATTAATCAGATAGGTTCTTACTACAAATGAACCCAATGAGAAACCTAGCATAACATATGGTAAGTCCGGATACCTTTCCACAGTAATGTTTTTAAGCATCTTGATATCCTCAACGACCCACTTCCATGATCCTTTTGGTCCAAAATACATCGGTTTAGCCCCATCAGCAATGGACTTTCCATGACCTAAATGGTCATTACCTGTTACAATGAATCCTTTGTCTGTTAAATATCTTGCAAAATCTTCATATCGCAAGATGTACTCAGTAACTCCATGGGCAATTTGTATAATTCCCACAGGCTTCCCCTCAGGCATCCACCTTACAGCATGGATATTTGTTTTTTTGTCTGCTGATTGGTAGTAAAATTCATACCTCTTCATTGATGTTTTCCTCTTATATAACCATTTGACTAATTAATTTATCTGCCAGATTAATTGTTCTAGCTAAACAAACTAATTTAGTTTATTTTATCATTTTTTCTGTCTTTTTTCAATTATGTAAAGCTACATTTATACCAATTATACGAATTCTTCCCAAACTAAATTTGCTAAGTCTAATCCTTTATTTGTAAGTTTTATATTATCTAAATCAATCTCTACTAAGCCTTCTTCTGTAAGTTTATTAAGCTCATTTTTAAATAGATACAATGGGTTGTCTACATATTTTTGTTTAAATTCTGATATACTCACACCTTCTATAGTTCTTAAGCCTAACATCATATATTCTTTTTTAGCATCTTCTATTTCTTGTGTTTCTTCTATCTTTTTGTTCTCTGGATTTTGCAAATATTCTTCTAAACTATTTGTATTAGAATATCTTATATTATTATAATAAGAATGTGCTGCTACACCAAAACCAAGGTAATTATGTTGTTTCCAGCAATTATAATTATGTTTAGATTTATATCCTTTTTTGGCAAAATTAGAGATTTCATAATGTTCATAACCATTAGCTTCCAAAACATCTTTAACTTTCCAATACATTTCTCTTTCTACTTCATCAGTTGGTAAATCAAGTTTTCCCAAATTAACTAAAACCTCTAATTTCGTATTTTCTTCTAAAATTAATGAATATACAGAAATATGTTTTGGATTTAAAGTAATAATGTCTATAAGGCTATCTTCAACATCTTGCAAAGTTTGCTCAGGAAGTCCAATCATTAAATCCACATTAATATTTTTAAATCCGATTTCTTTGGCTAGTTTATATGTATTTAAAAAATCTTCATATTTATGTATTCTTCCTATTTCTTCTAATAACTTATCTTTAGTAGATTGTAATCCTATACTTAATCTATTTATTCCTGCTTCCCTATATAATAGTAACTTGTTTTCTGTTACAGTACCTGGGTTTACCTCGATTGTTATTTCTGCATTCTTTTTTACCTTATAATTATCCCTTATACAATTTAAAATTTCTGCTATATATGACGCATCTATAATTGATGGTGTTCCACCACCGATATATATTGTATCTACATAATTTTTTACTCTTTTGCTTCTTTCTTTTATTTCTTCTTTTAGTGCTTGTACATAATCTTCTTGTTTTTCCAATTTCCCTGGATATGAGCAAAAATCACAATAATAACATTTGCGCATACAAAAAGGTATATGTACATATATACCTATATTTTCCATCTTATATTTCCTTTGCTATTTTTATTAATTTGTTCAATCTATAATTTACTCCAGATTTTCCTACTGGCATTTTTAGCATATTCCCTAATTCTATTAAGCTAGCATCTGGATTTTTTAACCTGAGTTCTGCAATCTCCTTTAATTCATCAGATAAATTTGTAAATTTTTTACTAGCTTTTAATTTCTTGATTGCTTCTATCTGTTTAGTAGCCGCATTAACTGTCTTATTTAAATTAGCCACTTCACAATTTACCATTCTGTTTACATTATTTCTAGCTTCTTTTATTACTCTTATCTCTTCAAATTTAAGCATTGCACCACTTGCACCAATACAAGCTAAAAAATTGGATATATCTTCCCCCTCTTTTATATACAGTGCAATACTCCCATTTCTATTAAGTGTTTTTGCTGTTATATTATATTTCTTCATAAAATCTCTTATAATTAAAAGATTCTCTAAATTACTAAAATTAATTTCTAAATGATATGTACTACTTGGCTCACTTACCAAACCAGAACCCATAAAGGCTCCCCTAAGTAAAGCTCTTATATCTTTGTCTTCCATTTCATCTGTTTTATTAAAAGCTACATAATTTGACTTAAAAGAACAATTAATTAAATTTTCTGGTTTACTAAATGTAATTACATAGAAATTTCCTTGCATTTCTATTTTATATTTTATCCCCATATTATTTAGTAGTTTATTAAATCTATTAATATTAAATTCGTTTTCTGTAGAAAACTTTACCTTTTTTTCTACTTTTGTATTTTTAGTTATTAAATAACCAACTAATTCATAATAAACAGCTTGCTTATCCTTTAAATTATTCAGTTTACTCAATTCTTCTTTTATTTCAGATGAGAAAGACATTTTTACACCTTCTTTACAACTACTATTCTATCATTATCTCCTAAATCTTTTTTAGTTTTTACAAGTTCATATCTTTTATCTGCTTTTATTAATTTAGTAAGCTCTTCTTTTTGGTCATATCCAATCTCTAAAAAAATCATACCATTATCAGCTAAAAAATTAAATGCTTCATTGATAATTTTTTTATAAAAATATAAGCCATCTTCTCCACCGTCTAACGCTATAATTGGTTCATTTTTTACCTCTTTATCTAGTGTGTTAATAACTTGTGTTTTTATGTATGGTGGATTTGATACAATTACATCAAAATCTTTATCTTGTATATCTGCAAACATATCTGAACATTTAAATTTCACATCAACATTATTACTCTGTGCATTTATTTGTGCAACTTTTAATGCTTCCTTACTTATATCTATACCATAAACTTCTGAATTTTGCATATATTTTTTTAAAGAAATTGCAATACAGCCACTTCCTGTACACATATCTAATATTTTTACATGTTCATTTTTATATGTATTTATAACTTCTTCTACTAAAATTTCTGTATCGCTTCTTGGAATTAGTACATTTTGATTAACAAAAAAGTTTAATTTCATAAATTCTTGATTATTGGTTATATATTGTATTGGAATATAATTTCTCAACTGTTCAATTCCATCTAATATCTTTTTTTTATGAATTTCGTCTAATTCATCTTCACAATGAGCCATAACATATTCTTTCGGTTTATTTAAAACTGAGGCTACCAAAATCCTCATTTTTAATAGCGGTTCTTCTATATTTTTTTCTTTTAAATTAATTATTCCTTTTTTTACTATTTCGTTTATCGTCATAAATAATCCTTCCATTTTTTATATACATAAGAAAAGTGGCTTTGCCACATCTACACAATTTCTTCGCGCTTTGCACTACCATAGTTGTTATATACATAAAAAAACTTACCCCGCCTTAGCCGTAAGAAGTTTAGAAATTTTAAGAGCCTACTCGCGTAGGTGGGTGTCTTGTTAAATGCTTGTGGGCTTCTTACTACTAAATAGAAGTGTAAGCTTGCACGCCACATTTAAAGGCGGACTCCCTTATAAAATTTGTTGGTTCTAAAATTCCAGTCTACACGCACTATGCAGGGAAGTTTTTGTTTGTCGTTTATTTAATTTAATAGTATCTTAACACATTCTTAATTTGTTTTCAATATCTTTTTTGTGCAATTTTTGTGTTTTTTCTGTTTTATCTTATGAATGCTTTGTTAAAGTTATTAATTTTAATTTGTTTATATAATTCTAGTATTTGTACTTTTTTAAATTTTATGATAAAATTATTGTAATTATGTGTATATATTTAAATTTCAATGGTCCAGGCACAAAAATCGTTTTTAAACATATACTTTTCATATAGTGATTTTTATGGAGGTATATGTATGTTCTCTACTATTTCGTTGGCTGGATTTATTTCTTTTTTAAGTTCTGCCGTTTTTGTTGTTGGATATATTCAAAGTTCTAGTTTGTTTCCAGAACCTCTTTCACCATCAGAAGAAATATATTATTTAGATAAATTTAAAGCTGGTGATACTGAAGCCAGAAATATTTTAATAGAAAAAAACCTGCGTTTAGTAGCTCATGTAGCAAAAAAATATTCTACCTCTAACATAGAGCAAGATGATTTAATTTCTATAGGCACTATTGGTCTTATAAAAGGGATAAATAGTTTTAAACACGATAAAGGTGTAAAACTTTCTACATACATTGCCAAATGCATAGATAACGAAATATTAATGTTCTTACGTTCTTCTAAAAAACTTCAAGCAGAAGTAAAACTAAGTGATCCAATTGGTAAAGATAAAGATGATAATGTTGTAACATTGCAAGAAGTCTTAGAGGCTGATATTAAGAGCATAGAAGATGAAGTAGATTTAGGTTTAAAAAAAGAAAAACTTTATACAAATATAGATAAAATATTAAAAGATAGAGAAAAAGAAATACTTATAAGAAGATTCGGACTTAATGGTCATAAACCAGAAACTCAAAATGAAATTGCAAAAGATTTAGGCATTTCTAGGTCATATGTTTCTAGAATAGAAACTAAAGCTATAAAAAAATTAGAAGCCAAACTAAAAAAGGACTAACATAGTCCTTTTTTAATATTTAACTCTATCATCTACACAAGTTGTTTGTCCATTTAAGAATTGATACTTATATTTTTTTCTGTTTTCTACTGAAATTGGATTCTCTTCTATTTCCTCTGTATCTGGATTAATATAGCCATATATATACTCTGGGAAAATATATCCTGGATGTTGTATATCTGCCTCTGGGAAGTCTGAACCCCATATTGGTTCTTCTGAATTTTTATTTAATGCTTTTTTAGGTAGCATTATTATCATTTTATGGTCTGGTGACATAAGCTCCATAAAAGATTTATCTTCTTCAAAAGTACCATGCGCTGTTCTATCTAAAGTATTAATACAATCCATTCCTTGGATTGAAGAATGTAATCCCTCTTTATAAATATTATCTCTAATTGCCATAGTCTCATCTTTTGCTCTAAAGTGATATGACGCATTTATATAGTGTATAACTAAAAATCTATCTTTATCTTCATATAATTCTTCTAGCTTTTTACCATATTCTTGTTTGTAGCATCCATCTTCGCGTAAATAATCTCTTCCTACTGATAATATATCTATCATTTCGCCTTTTTCTAATAATTCTAAATCCTTTTTACCAGATTTTCTTAAACCTTCGAACAAAAATCTTCTAGGTATTTTATATTTTCCTTCTTCTACTTCTTTGGGTGAATTTAATTCTTCTAATATCTTTTTTGCAGTATTAATAGTTATATTTATTGTAAATTCGTTTGCATTATTTCTTTCCTTGGCTTCTTCTAATTTTTGAATCATTTTTTCTATATATTGCATATATAATTCTGGTTCATTAGAATTATCATACTCTATATATTGCATATTTCTATTAATCAAATCCTTCATAAATTCTGGATTTTTAGTTAGCTCTGTTTTTTCATTAACTAACATATGTATTGCTACGTCTGTATTTTCCATTTTCTCAAGTTGACCCTTTGCTCTTTCTGGATTTAATGTTTGCTCATCTAAATCTAATTTTCTCTTTTCTGACCTAAGGTTTGTCATTTTTTCATTTAATTTTGTTAATTCTTTACTATTACTAGCTGAATCCTTTAGTTCTTGCTTATATTTTTTAGAAAAAGTTTTCATAAAAAATTCAATTATTGGATTTCTTTTTCTATAGACAGAAAGACTTCGATTTTCTTGATTTAAACTTATGATATCTGCCTTAGTTTGTTGCATTTCCTCTTCTAACTCTGCTTTTCTTTTTTGCAAGGCTTCGCTTTTTTGAATTATTTGTATTAATTCTTTCTTTGAATTTTCTAATACTTCGTTTAGCATAAGGATTCTCCTTGGTATATTTTTAATAATTATACCATTAATATTTTTTTTGTGATATATTTTTACAAAATTATTTTTAAATTTTTCTTTTTATACATAAAGCATCTACATATTTATATATAAAGAAAAACGGTACAAGTTAAACTTGCACCGTTCGTTAGAATTGTTACTCGCTTTTAGAATATGTATAGTGACACTCAATATATGTTACAGCAAAAAATGTTACTGGAAATTTCACCATTTCTGCCCAATTTTCCACTTCAAACAATACTCCTATGAAAAAAGCAAAAATAAAATAGGCCCCGACTATTGTAATAATACTATCTATTATAATCATCTTCATGCTAGTTTTATTTTTTTCTGTTAATTTTGTCTTAAAATTAATAATCTTAGCCTGACCCTGCTGTGTTTCATCGGAATATATTTTATAGTTAAAAATTATATTAGCTGTAATATTAGATACACTACATAAAATAGATATGATTAACCAATTTTTATTTTCGTACCATAGCTTTAGTATTACAGCTGAGATTAAAAAAGCATACACCGCATAAAGTATTAACCGAGCTACATTCTTTAAATTTTCTTTCATTTCTTAATCCTCCTAAATTCTAGAATTCATTTTTATACCATTATTTCTATGATATAACTTACTTGTAAAACATACTTTTGCAATAATAGCACATTAGTACTTACATTTCAATAAGAAAATCATTTATATATAAGAAAAGATACATAGCAACTTTCTATGTATCTTTTCTTAATTTATTTAGCATATTTTTCAAATATATCATAAAACTCTTTGTTTACCTTCTTTAATGATATTGGTCTCATATTAGAATTTGTAAAACAATGTTTAGTTTCACCTATTCCTAAAACTTTTCCTGTTTCTTTATTTCTAATTTCATATTTCATACCTAATTTTATACCATCAAATTCAGATATATCTACTTTTACAACTATTATATCTCCAAACTTCGCAGGATACTTATATTTGTAATTAACTTCTAAAACTGGAATCATTATTCCATTATCTTCTATTTTTTTGTATGGTAACCCCATTTTATCTAATAAATATATCCTTGCTTCTTCCATATACCTTATATAATTTGAATGATGAACAACATTCATTCCGTCTAATTCATAATAATTTATTCCTCTTTCAAATTCCATTATTTCTCCTCCTTCGGGATTTAGGGACGTTCCTTTTTTCACTATAATAAATTCCAAAGCATTCCATCACTTACTTCTTTAGAATTATGACCTAAAACATCTAATAGTTTATATGCGAATAGCATTGCTGTTGCAGGTCCTCTACTTGTTATAATATTTCCATCTACTTCTACTAAATTTTCGGTGTAATTTGCTTTCTTTAATAAATCTTCGAATCCTTTACCTGGATATGATGTTATATTTTTTCCTTCTTCTATATTTGCTTTAGATAAAACAATAGCTGGTGATGCACATATTGCACCAATATATTTGTTACTATCTTTACTAAATTCTCTTAAAGTTTCTATTAACAATTTATCTTCAGCTAGATTATATGCTCCTGGCAAACCACCTGGTAATACAATCATATCATAATCTTTAATAGATTCATCTATTACTTTATCTGCTAATATTTCTATATTGTGCGAACTTTTTATTTCTCTTCCATTAACACTTACAATATCACATTTGATATTTGCTCTTCTCATAACATCTACTACGGTAAGAGCTTCAATCTCTTCAGTTCCATCAGCAATCATTACAGCTACTTTTTTCATAATCTTCCCTTCCTTTCTCTTTATTAATATATCATATCTTTTAAAAGTTTAACAATATTTTGTTTTGAACAATTACTATATAATTTTCCATTTATTTGTACATTTGGAGCAAAACCACACTTTTTAAAACAATTTTTTGTGTCTAATGTAATTTTTCCATCTTTACTTGTATGGCCTTCTTTTACATTAAATTCTTTTTCAATTTCTTTTATTATATCTAATGAACCTTTCTTTAAACAGTTTGGCCCTTTACATACAATTACTATATTTTCACCTTGTTTTTCTAGTTTAATATTTTTCTTATATTTTAAAAGCACCATTATCTCTTTTTCAGAAATATCTAGATAGTTAGCAATTTCTATAATATCATTCCTAGATACAAATCCATTCATCTCTTGAAGTTCATCTAGAATTGGATTTAGGCTTTCTTTAGTTTTTGTATATGCTTCAATAACTTCTTTATTTGTCATATTATTTACTTCCTTCCATATACATATATTAGAGGTGTATTATGAAATTTCTTTTTAATTACATTAAAGGTATCCTTATTGGCGCTGGCGCAATAATACCTGGTATAAGCAGTGGGGTATTATGTGTTATTTTTGGTATTTACGAAACTCTTTTAAATAGTATATTAAACTTTTTTAAAGATTGGAAGACTAATATTAAATTTCTTACTCCTTTTATATTAGGTGGTCTCACTGGAATAATTATCTTTAGCAATATTATTCTCTTTTTATTCGAAAGATATCCAGAAATTACATCATTTACCTTTATTGGTCTTATCTTAGGCTGTATTCCTTCTATATTTAAAATTTGTAATTCAAAAGAAAAATTCAAATTACGATATATCTTATTTTTTATAGTATCATTTATTATTGCTATTTTATTGCTTTTATTAGAAAATAAAATGTCTAGTAATGTTGGAATATATTATGGTGATAACTATAGTTTTGAATTTTTAATACTAGCTGGCTTTTTAATGAGTATTGGCGTTGTGGTTCCTGGAGTTAGTAGCACTGTTATTTTAATGCTACTTGGAGTTTATGAAACATATCTTTATGCAGTATCTATAATGAATATGAGAATATTACTTCCTATGGGAATTGGTTTGCTTATTGGTGGATTCTTATGTATGAAATTAATACAATTTTTACTTAATAAATATCATTCACAAACATATTATTCTATATTAGGATTTGTTTTGGGTTCTGTGTTCATTCTTTTACCTAACATAAGTTTTAATATAACTGGAATATTATCTATATTATCTTGTTTAATTGGATTAATAATTTCTTCATCATTTTCTAAAAAATAATGCACAAAAGGGACATTCTTTCTTTTTAAGAGTGTCCCCTTTTGTTTGCTGCTCGATAGAATAGGGATTTTTAAATTTCCCCTATTCTCTCTCTGTATCATCTTTTCCTTCTGGTAAAGCTCTTACTTCTGTCTCCATAAGTTTTAAAACTCTTCTACCTAAAAACGGTATCTTACCTATTTTGCGTACAATAAAATTTTTTAATCTTCCATGTGTTTCATATAATTTATCATATTTTTGTTGTAAATTTTCTTTTTCTTCTTGTTTTTTTCTAATGCACCTGATAATTCTTCATTTTCTTTTTTCTCTTCTTCTAATTTCTTTGATAATCTTCTAATCTCATTTTCATATTTTTCTCTTAATAAAGCTTCATTTCTATCTGCTTGTTCTTTGTGCTCTTTTGCGGTATCTAATACAATCTCTTCAACATCTTTTTCTGTATACTTTAATTGCTGATTATTTTCTATATGCTTAGCTAGAACTGTACTTGTTAATAATTGTTCTTCTGCTAGAAAATCAAGAATGTTTTTTTTAGGTGGTTCTTTTTGAAATTCTTCTACTACATCTTGATATACATTTTCACCTTTTATTACAATGTCTAAACTATCATCTCCTGCATCAAAACATAAATCCAGATAATTTTCTCCTTTTTGGGTAATATTATTTAATCTTCCTAAAATATCACTATTTTTTAATGAAACATTTACATATATATAAGGTGTTTCCTCTTCTTTTGTTCTTACTCCACCACATGCTTTTGTTTCTATCCCATTTTTCCATAATGTCATCAAAGCATTTTTTAAATCTATATTACCTTCAGAAATACTTTCTGCCATATGTTCCTGCTCTTCTGGTGGTAAAGATATAATATATTCTGGTTTCATCATATAGAATTTTCCTAACTTTCCTGTGATTTTTTTATTTAATAGTCCTTCTAACTCAGTTAATCCATTTTCATCATCCTCATATAAAGAATGCGTTTTCTTTTCCTGAATTAATGTATCTATAATTGCTTCTATACTATATTTCTCGAATATCTTTTCTAATTCATCTCCACCAATTAATGCTAATAACTCTTTTGCATCAGCTTTTTCAGCTCTAATTTCATCAACCTTTTTTAAAATAGCTTCTTCATCTAATTTAATCATATGTATACCCCTTATAAAACTTTTCTTCTATAGGGATTTAAGGAACGTCCCTATTTCCCTATTTTCCTTTTTTCTATTTCTAAATCCCTATTTTTTTCTTCTTAATATCCAACCTTCTTTTACTTCTATTGGTAATTGCATCTTTACTTTTTGGTCTTTTACTCCTGGATTTATAGTTTCTATTTCTTCGTCTGTTTCATAATCCCATAGTTTTTCTATTTTAAATTTTACTACTTCTATTTTTCCTGGAATTATAATTTCCATTTCGTCACCAACAGATAATTTATTCTTTATTTCTACAGATGTTTTTCCATTAACTGTTTCTACTACTTTTCCTCCAAATTCAAAATTTGGATTATATTGTTTTCCTTCATATTCTTGGAAATCTTTATTGTTTCTGTCATTAAAATAGAAAGTTGTTAATCCTCTTGTTTTAGTTTTTTCAAGTTCTTGCATGTATTTATCTGCATTATAATTTTTAGGATCTTTTACGTAATCATCTATTGCTGTTCTATATGTATTTACTATTGTGGCTAAATAATATTCTGTTTTTAATCTTCCTTCTATTTTTAAGCTATCAAGTCCCATATCTACAATTTCTGGTATTTCGTGTATTAAGCATAAGTCTTTTGATGAAAAGATATATGTTCCTTTTTCATCTGTTTCTACAGGCATTAAATTTCCTGGATTATTTGCCTCTTCTACATATAAATTATATGCCCATCTACAACTTTGTGCACAATCCCCTAAGTTTGCACTTCTACAAGCCAAGAAATCACTTAAGAAACATCTTCCTGAATAACCAAAGCATATTGCACCATGTGCAAACATTTCTACTTCCAAATCTTCTGGTTTGTTTTGCATCATATATCTTATTTGTTCTTTGTTTAATTCTCTGGCTAAAATTACTCTTTTTGCCCCATTTTTATACCAAAACTTAGCTGACTCTAAGCTTACTACATTTGCTTGTGTACTTATATGTATATCTACATTTGGTGCATATTCTTTTACAGTTTCCACAACTCCACCATCTGCAACGATTATTCCATCTGCCTTCATGTCTTGTAACATTTTTGCTTGTTTTCTTATCTCTTCATAGTTAGTATCCCAAGCAAATATATTAAGTGCAACATGTACTCTTTTTCCTATACTATGTGCATATTCAATTGTTTTTGCTAATGCCTCATCATTCATTTCTGCTCTTGTTCTTAAAGATAGTGATGATGTACCACAATATACAGCATCTGCTCCATATCTAAATGCTGTCTTTGCCTTTTCGTATGACCCTGCTGGTGCTAATAATTCTGGCTTTTTCATTATATATTCCTCCTATTATTTTTTCTTCATCTTATTTAAAATTTCTTTTTCTTCTTTACTTACTCTATATGATTCTCTTGCTTTTTGTAATGCTTTATTATATGTAAATTTATTTAAATTACAATTTTTTAAATATTTCATCGTTTGTTTTGGAAATTTTATGTACATTTCTGCCACAAGCCATGCTATTCCCATTTCCACATAATATTCTTCACTTTTGATATTATCTATGACTTCAAAAATTTTGTCTATATATTCTTCTTTTACATAATGGTCTAATAACATTACAATAGCAAACCTTATTTCATATTCTTTGTTAGATTTAAAATATTTACTTATAATTTTCCAAAAGAATTGTTGATTTTTGTCTGCATCTTTTAGACCGGCACAAAAACTATCGCAAACTGCCCAACAATTTATTTTTGGTACAAAATTAATTATATATTCTTTCTTTTTTTCTAATTCTATTTTTAGATTTGCAATTACCAATGCTTGTAATAAAAGTTCTTCATAATATTCCTCTGCTGGTTGTTTTAAATATTCTGCTGGATTATCTTTAATAATTTCTTTTGCCAGTTTTCTTACCTTTGGAATACTAACTCCAAGCATTTCTGTATCCATTCCTGGGCATAGCCCAGAATGAAATTCTTTATATTTGGCATCACTTAGTTCTATTAATTTTTTTCTAATTTCTTCATTATTCATATATACGCCCTTCTACAGGGATTTTATGACCGTCCCCAAATCCCTAGGACCGTCCCAAAAATCCCTATTCTAATTCAAAAAAGTCTTTTAATATACCTTTATTAACATTATTAGCAAATACTTCTCGTATAACTAAGAATATAATTGGTCCTAATAATAAACCTATTACACCAAACAATTTAAATCCTGTATACATTCCAAGTAATGTAAATATTGGATGCATTCCCATTTGTTTGCTTACAAATTTTGGCTCTAAGAATTGTTTTATAACAGACCATACAAGCCATAAAACAAACACAGCAATTCCTGCAGGTGCATTTCCTTGTATTAATAATACTACCGTCCAAGGAACCATAACAAAACCTGCACCAAATAGTGGTAGCAAATCTACAAATCCTATTAAGATAGACATTATTGCGACATACTCTATATTAAATCCACATAAATTTAGAATATTTAATCCAATAGTAATTAATATAAAGCATAATAATGACAATCTTGCTTCTGCTTTTATGTAATTCCAAATTATTTTTAATGATTTTACTACTATTTCATTTGCTTTTTCAAGCCATTTCTTTGGTATTTGTTGTTTTAATAAATTTTTAACATAATCCCTATCATAGCACATAAATATTATAGCTAAAATTGTTATTACTGCATATGTTATTGTAGTAGGCACTGCTCCTGCAAAATTTATTATTCCACTTGCAAAACCTGTTACAATATTTTTTAATACTTCTATAATACTTCCTAAAGAATCTTGCACAGTTGACATCCAGTCTTGTGGTATGGCAATTTTTCCGTTTGCGAAAGAATTTATAATTCCTAAACCCCAATTATAAATGTCATCCATTGATGAATTTAGATTATTAAGTAATACTTTTGATTCTGATATTATTGCAGAAACCAATACTGCAAGTAAAGAACCAATTATGACAACAACTAATATTAAAGAAATGGTAGCTGAGGCCTTTCTTTTAAGTTTACATTTATTCATAAAAAATTTTATTAATGGCTCTATCATTGTTGCAATTAAAAATGCAATTATAAACGGTACATAAAACATCGCAAATTTATATGCCAAGTATAATAAAACTAAAGTAAATATTAATACCCCTGTTTTAAATAATATTCTAGAATAATATTTTTTCTTTTCTTCGTTCATACTATTTATTTCCTTCCTCTAAAGCTCTATTTAATATATATTTTAATCTTTCGTCTTGCTTTGTTAAATAAAGATATCCAATTAGTCCCTCAAACGCTGTTGCATATGCATATTCTGCTTGTGTAGCATTTTTAGCTATATGATGGTTTTGTGTGTTTCTTGCTCTTCGAACTATATTTTTCTCTTCCTCTGTAAGTTCCTCTTCTATTGCTTTTAAAATTTTAGCTTGTCCAGCAGCCTTAACAAATTTGATTGAATTTACATGTAATTTATGTACCTTTTCATTTGAATTATTTACTAAATTAGTTCTAATAAATAATTCGTATACACTATCACCTACATATGCCCAAACCAATGGATTTAAAAGGTTAACTTCTTCTGGAGTTCTTTTGGGCTCTGCTATGTTTTCCATTCTATTCCACCTTTCTTTTATTTTACTTTTTCTAAAGTGATTCTTCCTAATTTTCCACTTCTAAAATCTTCTAATATTATATTTGCAGTTTTAACATCATCTACATTTCCACCAGAAACTACTGCTCCACGTGATTTTCCTATTTTTAGCATTATATCATATATTATCTCATTTTCTGGCCTAGTTTGATTTTCTAATACATTTAATATTTCTTGTTTGTTTAAATTATATCTTGATACTAATTTATCTATTTCGTTTTCTAACATGTATTTTAGAAAATAGAATGCAACATCTGTTTTTTCTAATACATCATCTTTTATTGTTCCTGTATATGCTAAATTTAAAGCTACTTCATCACTTTCAAATTTTGGCCATAGCACTCCTGGTGTATCTAATAATTCTATACTATTACTAATTTTTATCCATTGTTTTTTTCTGGTAACTCCTGGCTTATTCCCTACTTCTAAAGAATTTTTATTAGCTAATCTATTTATAAAAGATGATTTTCCTACATTTGGTATTCCTAGTATCATTATTCTAATTTTTCTACCAGTTCTTCCTTTTTCTTCTCTTTTATCTAATTCATCTTTCATAATTAGCTCTGCTTGTTTTATTACCTCTTTTATTCCTTTTCCACTATTGGCATCTGTAATTACTGCTAGAATTTTTTGTGTTTTAAAATATTCCATCCATTTTATCGTTTCTTTTTCATTAGCTAAATCACTTTTGTTTAATACAATTATTTTCTTTTTACCTTGTACTAGTGTATTTATATCTGGATTTCTACTAGATATTGGTATTCTGCTATCTAATAGTTCTACTACTACATCTATTAGTTTTAGGTCTTCTTGTATTTGTCTTTTTGTTTTTGCCATATGGCCTGGATACCAGTTAATGTTCAAATTTATCACTTCCTTATTCTACCTTTTCTACAATATACGTTAACCATTTTTTATTTCTATCTGGCTCTTCTGTATACATTTTAAAAACTATTTTGAATTTAAATTCTTCTAATAGCTCTTTTAATTCATTTTCTGTAAATTTTTTTCTAAATCTTACAATCTTACCACTGTAATCTTCTTTTTCATAATATCCTTCTTCAGATTTATTATGAATTGTAGTATATATTAGAATCTTACCATCTTTTTTCAACCATTTATGTATTGAAAAAAGTAATTCTTTAACGTCCTCTTTTGGAAAGTTATGAATTACTGCTCCCATAAAGATTGCATCAAATGATTCTTACGAAAATTTAATATTTAATATATTATCTTCTATAAAAAAAGTATTTGGTGATTTCATTTTAGCATATTTAACCATTTCTTCTGATAGTTCCACTGCACAAGTTCTACAATTCAATCTTGACTCCAATATTTTTAATATTCTACCTGTACCAGGTCCTATTTCTAAAACTTTATTACTTATATTTTTCTTTAAAAGCTTTTCTTTCAATAATTCAGTCCAATCACCATCAGTTAAATCATATTTTCCAATTTTATCATGTCTATTAGCATGCTGAGGAGCAAATATGTTATAAGCATTCTTATTTACTTTTATGTATTCTTTTTCCATAAAACACCCCTGTAGTTCTTTTTTATCTTTCTACATATCGCTTTTTTATACGCCAATATTATATGCTATTTTACATAAAAAAGCAAGCTAGCTTAACTAGCTTGCTTTTGCAATATTATAAAGTTCTATAATTGTTTTTATCTGCTCTATCATCTAATTTTCTATCATACTGTTCATTTTTGTAAAACCAATCTGTTTTCTTATCTGTTGGATGTGCTGATCTATTCTTATCTACTAAAATATTTAAACATGCAAATAGTGCAACTGCAATACCTATTGTAGATGCTAATATTGTATCATAAGTATAAATATCAACTCCTGCATCAGCTGTTGCAATAGTCATGATTGCATTAAACAATTGTGGTCCAAAATAACCAGCATACACTAGTAAATAAATTATTCCAGCTATTAAATTTCTCTTATAAACAAATACAAGTAATATTAAAACCACGAATAGTAAAACTACTTCTGTTGTAAAATCTTGTACTGGAAATCCTAAATCCTTTCCTGTTGCAGTTGTATATGCAAGCACTACTCTAAATACCCAAAATAGCCCTGCAAAAAGCAATGATAGCATTGAACTTAATTGTTTCATTTGTAAATTCCCCCTTGTTTCTTATGTTAAATTAAAAAATATTATTAACATTCCTACACAAAATAAGACCATTCCAATAGTTTTTACTGCTAAAGTTCCACTGTTTTGGTCCCCAAAACTAAATCTTTCCCTTACAATCTTTCGAGCATTATATATTAAAACAACAGCTGCTAATGATATTAATGCTCCTACAATTGATAATATAATTTTTACATCCATTTTTTACATCCTTTTTTATATTTTTCACTATATCTTTATTTTATTTATTTTCTTTATAAAAGTCAATAAATTACTATCTAATTCTTCATATTTTGCACAAATTACTGAGAGCCTATAAGATATTTAACATATCCTATAGGCTTTCAGTATTATTTTTTGAAGTCGCTAGCTGATAGTTGCTGCAAATTCAAGCAGTTCAGACTCTGAAGAAAAAGCTACCAAAATTGTATTATGCAATTCTTTTTTCCTTTTTGCCTTTTCTTCCGGTCTTTTCGCTTCAGTGACTCCTACTACATCCTCACTTGCCAACTTTTCCAATGCCTGCTCGATTGTTTTTCCTCTTTTGATTTCAAACAGGATTGAAATTATATCCTGTTCAATCAGTGTAGAAATTTTCAGCTTATGAACTGCTTCCGCCACCTTTCCAAAGATGATTTTCTTCTCATATAAATCGGTAGCCTCTGCCAAAACTTCAGGAAGGATCTCTATTATGTTATCCTCACCGTTCTCAGCTTCAGGTAACTTTTGTGTCACCACCTGAAGAATCTCGTCGTAGGCGTCATCAACTGAAATAGTAAACACAAAGTGTTTACAGGCCCATTCAACAAGTTCATCGATTGTTAGGCTTTTATCTTCAAGATGTTTATACACCACATCCTGAAGCAGAATATAGCCCGGCATCCCTGTCATTCTTACGCCATACAACTGACGTAAGATGATGCTCACTGCTGAGTAGCGACTCCTTTTCTCTTTTAATTCCTTTTCATTTGTGTTTTTTGTCATAAATAAATATGCTCCCTTCTTTTGTGTTTCCCATATATTGGGAATGTATAAATTTTTGGTTTCATTTTATATTTTAGCATATTTACATAATATTGTAAATACATTACTCTTCTTTTCATAGTTCATAATATAATGCATCCTATTCTTGTCGCTATACCACAAAACTAGCCCTATATCAAACCAATACGGGCTAGTCACGCGTAGTTATATCTCTACTCTATTTTTAAATTTTTCTTCTATTAATAATCGCAATTCTTTATTTTTTTCTAACTCTAATTTAGGGTCTTCTTCTGTTATTTTTATAGCTAATGCTTGAACTTGCTTTAGTACAGGCATATCTTCAAAAAGATTTGCAATCTTAAATTCTGGAAGACCATGTTGTCTTGTTCCAAAGAATTCTCCACTACCACGAAGTTCTAAGTCTTTTTCCGAAATTATAAATCCATCATTTGTATCTGTCATTACCTTCATTCTTTTTCTAATAACATCAGAATTTCCTTGATATTTTAAAATACAATAAGATTGGTATTCGCCTCTTCCAACTCTTCCCCTTAACTGATGTAATTGTGCTAATCCAAACCTTTCGGCATTTTCAACAACCATTAAACTTGCATTTGGAACATTTACACCAACCTCAATTACAGTAGTAGAGATTAGAATATCAATATCACCATTTTTAAATCTTTCCATAATTTCGTCTTTTTCTTTATTTTTCATTTTTCCATGCAAATATTCTACTTTGTAATCTTTAAACACTTCATTTTTATATTTTTCCGCCAAAGCTGTTACAGATTTTAAATTCATCTCTTCATTTTCTTCTACCAATGGACATACAATATATGCTTGTCTACCTTCATCAACTTGTTTTTGTATAAAGTTATTTACCCTTTCTTCCATTCCTTTTGTAACTGCAAAAGTATCAATTTTCTTTCTGTTTGGAGGTAATTCATCAATTATAGATATATCCAAATCACCATATAAAATTAAAGCTAATGTTCTTGGAATAGGAGTTGCTGTCATAACTAATACATCTGGATTTTGACCCTTTTCTACTATTGTAGTACGTTGCTTTACACCAAATCTATGTTGCTCGTCTGTTACTACAAAACCCAAATTTTTAAATACTACATTTTCTTCTAATAATGCATGTGTACCTATTAATATATCTATTTCACCATTTCTTAATCTTTCTAAAATCTCTTCCTTTTTCTTTTTAGTTATACTCGATATCAAAAGTTCACATCTAATTCCAAACTGGTCTAGTATCTCTTTAAAGCTCTCCAAATGTTGACTTGCGAGAATTGCTGTTGGCGCCATAATTGCTACTTGGTAACCACATTTAACAGCTTTATATGATGCGATAATTGAAACTGCTGTTTTTCCAGAACCAACATCGCCTTGCAATAATCTATTCATATTTTTATTGCTTTCCATATCTTTATCTATTTCCTCTAAAACTCTTAATTGAGCTTTAGTTAATTTAAATGGAAGAGCATTAATTACGTCTGACATCTTTACATTTTTATCAAACTGAATACCATTAGTATCTGCTTCATATTTGTTCTTCAAATTTAATAGAGCAAGTTGCATGCCCAATAACTCTTCAAATACTAGCCTTTTTCTTGCCTTTTCAAATTCATCAAAATTCTCTGGAAAGTGTATTTTATGGATAGACTCATTTATTCCTAACAATTTATATTCATCTAAAATGTATTTTGGTAATGTTTCTGGTAATGAATTATTAACTAATGTAATTGCATTTTCTATTATTCCTCTTAACACATTTTGAGATAAATTGTATGTTAGTGGATATATAGGTATTATTTTTCCTGTATTTTTATTTTTAGTTTCTTCGTCAAAAACAGGTGATACCATTTCTATCCTATTTTGAATTCTTTTTACTTTACCAAAAAAGTGATAAATTTCTCCAACCTTAAATTTATTCTTTAAATAGCTTTGGTTATACCATGTAATTAAACATCTTCCTGTTTCATCTTCTACTATAAGTTTATATATAACCATTTTCCTATTTCTTATTCTTGTTTCATTCATCCTAGCAACTGGTATCGCTGCAATTAGAGCTTCCTCACCATCTACTAAATCTTCTATCTTTACAGGTTTACTTCTATCTTCATAATCTCTTGGATAGTATGTAATTAAATCTTTTAAAGTAAAAATATTTAGATTATTTAGAAGCTTTACCCTATTAGGACCAACACCTTTTATATATTGTACTTCTTTGCTTAACTCAGCCATTTTTACCTCCTAATTGAAGTATAATTTTGTATATTATATACTATTTTTTATAAAAAGTCTTGTTTTTTTTGTTATTATATGGTAAGATTATAAACAGTCAATTTATTATCTTAATAGGAGGTGCAATAAATCATGGCAAAATGTGCAATTTGTGAAAAAACATTATCTCATGGAAACAAACTTAGCATAACACGTTCTCACGTTAGTAATAGAGCTTCAAGAACTTGGAAACCCAATTTAAGAACTGTAAAAACTATAGTAGATGGTCAACCAAAGAAAATTAAAGTATGTGCAAAATGTTTACGTTCTGGAAAAGTTAAAAGAGCTTAGTTTATATACTATTTGTGGGTTATTATAAAATAACCCTTTTTTCATGATATATATTACCAATATTAAAAATATCGTCAGAGCAATCTGGCGATATTTTTATGTATTAATCCTTAATCCTAAATATCAATTTTACAAATCCTCTTAAAAATTTTGGAACTTTCTTTACAACAATCGTCATTCCTATCTCCTCCTTTTCAATTGTTTTCTATATTTATAGTTGTTAATTAGAAAGCCATATAATTCCAACTATAATAATTGCAACACCTATTACAAAAAGCCATCCCGCAAAAGGAAGTAATAATACTAATAATATTCCAATTCCTAAACCTATTAATATTACAGCCAAAGTCTTTTTCAATATTTTACACATAAAGTATTACCTCCTTTTTTTATATATAATATGAAAAAATAATTATTCATGTGATTACTTTATGTTGATAAATAATTATGATATAATTTGTCGTAAAGGAGGGTAATTATGAGAAAAAAAGATGCTATAGAATTAGTACAAATTTTAAAAAATACATATCCTGATGCAACTTGTAGTTTGGATTTTAAAACACCTTTTCAAATAGTAATTGCTGTAATGTTATCAGCACAATGTACAGATGAAAGAGTTAATTTAACTACACCAGCATTGTTTAAAAAATATCCAACAATTGAAGCTTTTGCCAATTGTGATATACACGAATTAGAAGAGATAATTCATCCTTGTGGATTTTACAAAAATAAAGCTAAAAATGCACGTGCATGTGCTAATAAAATTCTGAATGATTTTAATGGAATTGTTCCTAATACTATGGAAGAACTTATAACTCTTCCAGGTGTTGGTAGAAAAAGTGCTAATGTAATATTATTAGAAGCTTTTGGTATTGCAAATGGTATTGCTGTAGATACACATGCCAAAAGAATCTCTAATAGGATAGGACTTTCAAATGAAAAGGAACCGACAAAAATCGAACAAGATTTATTAAAAATATTTCCTAAAGAATATTTAAAAGATATTAACCATCTTTTTGTATGGCATGGTAGGAATACTTGTATGGCAAGAAAACCAAATTGTGACACTTGTACAATTAAACAGTTCTGTAAAAAATATAAATCAGAACACAAAATTTAATTTGTATTGACAAACCAAAACTCATAATATATATTTTGATTAAAGTAATTTTAGGAGGTATACCAATGAAAAAATTAAAAAACTTTATAATAACTTTGTTTCTAGTTATTATATTATCAATTAGCACTACATGTTTTGCAGATACAAATGAAACACAAGAAGATGTAACAGCAACACCATATGCAGTAGATTCTTCTGAAAATACAACTACAGTAGTCGATGATGATTTATATTTATATGGAAATGATATTAATATGAATCAAATCGTTGATGGAAATGTTTATATCTTTGGAAAGAATGTTACAATAAATGGAGAAGTTGATGGAGATCTATTTGTTTGCGCAAGTAATGTTACTTTTGGTGAACACTCTTACATAAATTCAAACGCTTATATAGTAGCGGATAAAATAGACTTTAATACTTCAGCAACTTCACTATATGCTGTTTGTAATGAACTTAACATACCTGAAGGCTATGGTCCTTTTAGAGATTTATATGTAATGAGTTCAAAATTGTCTCTTCAAGGTGCTGTAGGAAGAAATGCATATGTATATGCACCAGAATTTATTATCTCTACAGATTCTGTACAAGGTTCTATTACTGGTAAACTAACATATGTTTCTGAAAACGAAGTAGAATTCCCTAGCGGAGCAGTTGGTGGAGAAATTACTCATTTGACTACATCAACCTCATCAAATGCAAGAACTACAATTTGGAGCATAGTTATAAATATTGTAAATAGTATATTTGCAGCAAGTTTAGTATATCTACTTTATAGATTTTTCTTAGAGAGTAGCTTAGAAAAAGCTTCTTCTTGTTTATCACACAAATTTGGAAAAGTATTTTTAGCTGGTCTAATTGCTTTAATTGCTATTCCTATTTTATCTATTATACTTATTGCTGCACAAATAGGATTTAGTGCTGGATTATTATTATTAATGTTATACGTATTTATGATTGGAATTTCTCCATACATATTTGCATCAATTTTAGCTAGAAGAATTTATAATAACAAAAAATTCTCTAAAATGCCATTAGAATATTTACTAGCAATATTAATTGCAGTTGTAATCGGTGCTTTAAAGATGATACCTTTTGTAGGAATTGTAGTAACAATATTTATTTCTATTTTAGGATTTGGAATTATTATTTATAATTTATTTTTTAATGGACATAAACATAAAGAAGTAAAAGGTGAAGAAAACGTAGCAAATTAATTGCTACGTTTCTCTATTTATATAAGCTTAGTTTTTTAATTTACTTACAGTTGTTCTATAATTTTCGGTCTTTAATATTCCATTTCCGACAACGGCTATATCTACTCCAGACTCTTTTACTTCATCTATTGTATCAAGATTTATACCACCATCAGCTTCAATATATGTATCTAAATTATGTTGATTTAAGTATTCTTTTAATATTCTAATTTTTCTTAAAGTCTCTGGAATTAAAGCTTGTCCACCTTTACCTGGTTCTACTGTCATCACTAATACTGTATTTATATATGGTAAAAATTCATATATTTCCTTTACTTCTGTATTAGGTTTAATGGCAATACCAACTTTACAATTGTTGTCTTTTACTAATTTAATCATTTCGTAGATTTTTTCTTTATCTTTAATTGCCTCTAAATGAAAAGTTATCATATTTGGCTCAATTGCACTGTATAATTTTATATATGTTTCTACATCTTCTACCATTAAATGAACATCCAATGGTAATGTAGTAATTTGCTTTAATATATTTGAATACTGATTCATTTTATCTACAGTATTTTTTTCTACAAATTTTCCATCCATAACATCTATATGGAAATAATCTATCTTTGCTACCTCTAAATTATAAAATATTTTTGCTGCTTCATCTTCCTTTGCATCTAATATTGATGCTGAAATCTCTACCATTTGTGTTCCTCCTTATCTTTTAAATTCTCATATATTTTTATGAAATTTTGATATCTACTTTCTGTTATTTCTCCTTTTTGCAATGCATTTTTTATTCCACAGTTTTCTTCTTTAATATGTCTACACCCTATATACTCACAATCTTTTATATATTGCTTAAATTCTTTAAAATATTCTGCTAATTTATCGGATTCGATTTCAGAAATATCAAAGGTTGAAAAACCTGGTGTATCTGCAATATATTCATTTTCTTTAATTTTATATAATGCAATATTTGTTGTAGTATTTTTACCTTTTTTATTTTTATCACTTATTAGTCCAGCTTTGGTTAATTCTTTTCCAAAAATGCTATTTAATAAAGTAGATTTTCCGACTCCTGAATTTCCAGCAAATACACTTATATTGTTTTCTAAAAGCTTATTTAGGCTATCTACTCCCTCTTTTTCTTTTGCATTTGTTTCTACTATTGGATAACCTATATTTTTATAAATTTCTTTTATCTCTTCTACCCTTTTCTTGTCTAAGTCTATTTTATTAATTACAATTGCAGCCTTTATACCAACATATTCGGCATATGCTAATTGTTTGTCTAGCATTAATAAATCTGGTTTTGGATTTTTCGCGGATAACACACACACTATTTGGGTTATATTTGAAATTTTAGGTCTTTTAATATAATTATCCCTTTCTTCTATTTTTTCTATTATATTCTCATTCTCGTCAAAATCTACTATATCTCCAACAACTATTCCTTCATCTTTTAATTTACCTCTTGCATTACAAGTATATATTTTTTCATTTGCTTCGATATAATATAAATTTGAAATATTACTTATTATTTTTCCTTGCATAATTCACCTTTTCATATTTTTTGTCCATTATACCATACTTATTTTATTTTTTAAATATTTTTATAAATAGCTGTAGCACAGCCTAAGCTGTGCTACTTCTTTCGAGATATTTTTTGAAAATATCATCTGTTAAAGCTAAGTTTTCTTTTTTGAAAACTATTACTTCAACTCCGCCAATATCTTCTACCAGATAACCAATAGGCAAAATCTTACCCTTTAAGAAAATCCAATATCTTAAAATTGGGTCCCGGAATACTGGCGTTGGAATAAATTTGTATTCGTTCATTCCTTCAACCTCCCATTTTTTGATAGATTGATTATATCATATGTATCTGTTAATTCAATACTATGTATCTAAAGAAATTTCGTCCCAATCTTCTTCGTTTGCTATTAACCATTCAAGTCCTTTTCTGCGTTCAACAACTACATCTGGATTTAAATCTGCTATAAGTGTATCTGGATTAATTCTTTTTTCAGTTACAGCCCAATCATAACGATAATATAAATCTAACATATCTAAAATTTCTTCTATATCTCTTATTTTACATTTACATTTAAAATCGTCATATGTTTTACAAGTGCTAACTAGCATAATTGCTTTTTCACAATCGCAAATCTGGTTTGGATAATCGATATTCTCTACTAACCCTAATGTCCAAACTAATGACCAATAAGCCTCGTAAGACCATACAACATCAATTACGTCTTGTTTACTATATTTTCCATTAAATATTCTTTTTTCTTTTTCTATTAAATTATCTTGAACGCCATATTGTTTTAACATATTTAGAAAAAAAGTCTTAGAACTATCATAATCATTGTTTTCAGATATATCTATAGCTAATTGAGTGGATATTAAACAAGCTATAGCTCTTTTACAGATTGTATCTATATCTTTTAGGCTTACTTGTGTACTATCTTCTATTACTGGTAAAGTTTCAAGACAAGCTATTCCTAATTGTTTTATTTTTTTATTTGAATTATTTCTTCTTTCTATATTACTTATTTTTTCCATAATATTCTCCTATTCTTTTATATATTTTAAATTAGCTCTTGCTATTTCTCTGTTTTCTTCTTTTATAAGAAACTCTATTTCATTATCTTTTATTTTTTTATAAATAGATAACTTTTGTCCCTCTTTACTCTCATTTATATAATGTATCTCAAAGTCTGTTATCTTATGACTATCTATAAAATCTGAATTTAATGAATTCAGAATATATTTAACATATGATACATTATTTGTATGGTAACTAAAATCTATATCTGTTGAATGTATTTTCTGTTCATATACTTTATCAGCTTCAGTAAATTCTGTGTTTAATCTTAAATATTTTTCTTTGTTTATACCTTCTTTTATTTGAACACCTGTTGGATAATTAACTGTATTAATTTTTCTTATTTTTCTATCTGTTAAATCTATAACACAAGTTTCTTGATTTGCATAAAACAATACATTATTATCTTTATCTTTAAATTGTGCTTCGGTTTCTACACGAATTGGCTTTATTCCTGTGGTAAAAACAGTTCCTTCAATTAAATCTCTCCATTTTGGATATTTATTAAAGTGCACTTTTGTTTTGGCTAGTACCCATATTGCATTATTTTCGCTCTTTAAAATTATATTATCACTTTTTAGAAATCCAAAATACTCTGTCATCATATCTTGTATTAGGTATAACGAATTTAACACACTTAAATTTACTTTTCTGTCACAATTTGAATAGCCTATAAAAAATTTCCTTTTATATTCATTTTCCATATTTATCACCTTCTAATTAATCTGTTTTATATTATCAAAAATAAAATAATTTATCAATATTATATACGACAAAGGAGCAGATTCACACTGCTCCTTTGTCTTGTAATCGCAAATTGTCGGTTAATCTTCGAATCTTAAATATTCTTTCATTCCTTCTACTGCTACTTCAACCTCTTCATATGTTGGTGGTAGCACCACTAATTTTTGCAAAAAATCACATTTTCCATTTGCCCATAATTTTAAAGCAATATATCCCGAAATCACAAGCCATACTATTTTTAAAATCAGCCAAGGAATAAATGCTTTACCTACAAGAAATAGTGTAGCAAATATAAGTCCTACTGTAAGAACAGTTGAACCACACCGAAATGAAATTGAGCTCATATTCATAACTTTTTCTACATCTAATACAGCATTTTTCCCATATTTATCTACATAGTTTAAAACTTTATGTTCCGCTGCATGATATTTAAATGACTGAGTATTGTTCTTATTTTTGTTTCTTTCTATATAGAAAAACAGAACTACTTCCCAAACAAGTAAAGCTACTAATATGACTTCTATATTTGGAATTTTTAATTTTCCAATTATACTAAAAATCACAACATTTACTGCGCAAAAAAATAGTAAAAATATTTTTGATTTGAAACTATTTTCTTTTTTTTCTGAATAAGAACTGTTTCTACTTTCTACTACAACTTTTCCATTACATCTCTTAGCAAAAATCACTTTACCATTCTTAGGATAAAACTCTATCCCATCATTATACGCCCGAGCCTCTGCAATATACATACTTCTACCTCCTAAAATTATTTATTGGTTTGTTTGCAAGTGGTTAATACCAAATTTTTCTTATCTATTCTATCATATTTTTATGTTAATTTCAAATTTTATTGCATTTACTATATATAAAAAAGATAAAGCTAATTGCTTTATCTTTTTTAATTAAATGTATATGTCGTTGCATTATTAAAATTAAATGTTGTAGATCTTCTATAGCTTTCTCCTCTTGAGTTTGTTAATGTTACAACAACTTCTTTTGAACCTTTTCCACTAACTCTTGCTGTTATAGTAGTCTTTTTATCTACATTAGATTGTTGGAAAGCTTCGCTTCCACCTACTGTAATTGTTATATCAACTGTTTTTGCTGTGTTTCCACTTGTACTATTTCCTGTTTCTTCTTCATATCCACCTGTAATTGCTTCTACATCAATTGTAAATGTTGCTTCTTTGGCTTCTGAAACCTTATTAACTGTAATTGTAATTGTAGTTCCTTCTTGTACTTCTGTACCAGCATCTTTACTCTGTCTTAATACAACTCCATCATTTTTAGATTCATCTTCATCATTAACTACGTTAACTTTTAACCCAGCTTCTGTTAATAAATTTCTTGCTTCTTGTTCAGTTTTTCCTACAAGACTTGGAACTTCTACATTTACGATTGCACTACCTTTACTTACAACTAATTTTACAGTACTTCCTTTATTAACAGTTTCGCCATCTTCTATATCTTGACTTAATACGATTCCAGCTTCTACCTTTTCGTCATTTTCTTCGGTTATCTCTGCTACTAGTCCAGCGTCTTTTAATAGTTTTTCTGCTTCTTCTCTTGTTTTACCAACAACATCTGGAACTTCTACTGTTTCTGTACCTTTACTTATAACTACAGAAATTTCACTATGTTCCTTTATTGTATAATTCTCTTGGTATGCTGGATCTTGAGATATTATCTTCCCTTCTTCAACATTCTCATTATATTCTTCTGATTTTACAACTAGCTTTAGTTTTAAGTCTTTTACAATTTGTTCTGCCTCATCTTGAGTTTTATTTACTAAATCAGGAATCTGAACATCATTTGGATTTACTAATTCTACTATTCCCATTGTAGCACCAAATGCAACGAAGAATAATATAATTGCTCCTATTACAAAAGATAATGCTTTATGTTTTTTTACAAATTCTATAAACTTATTTGGTTTCTTCCCATTATTAGGATTATTAGCTTCTTTTGCTTTTCTTTCTGCTTCTGCTATTTCTTGAGTAGAAATTCTTTGTGTCGCAGCTCCTATGTTACTTCCAATATGTACAAAATTATCATCTGGATTTTTTAAGGCCGCATTCAAATCTTTTAGCATTTCTGTTGCAGATTGATATCTTAAATTTACATCCTTTTGCATTGCTTTCATTATAATATCATTTACGACTTGAGGAATATTATCATTTAACTCTTTTGGCTCAATCGGGTCTTCTTGCATATGTTTTAATGCTACAGATACAGGTGTATCTGCATCAAAAGGAACTCTACCAGTTAACATTTCATACATTACAACACCTAAAGAATATAGGTCAGATTTTGCATCTGTATATCCTCCTCTTGCATGCTCTGGTGAAAAATAATGTACAGAACCTATTGTTGTTCCAAAAGCTGTAATTGTAGAATTTGAGACTGCTTTTGCTATTCCAAAATCTGTAACTTTTGCTATTCCATCCTCTGTTATTATAATATTATGTGGCTTTATATCTCTATGAACAATATTATTTTTATGGGCGGTCTCTAATGCTGATGCAATTTGAGTTACTACATTTAAAGACCATTTCCAAGGTAAAGGTCCGTTTTCCTCTGTAATTATCTCTTTTAATGTTTTACCCTTAATTAATTCCATTACGATATAATATAAACTTCCTTCATTACCTACATCAAATATAGATACAATGTTTGGATGTGTAAGGCTCGCCGCTGATTGTGCTTCTATTCTAAATCTCTTTATAAACTCTTCATCTGTAGTAAATTCATCCCTTAATATTTTTACTGCTACATATCTATTCAAAACACGGTCCTTACTTTTATAAACCGTTGCCATTCCACCATTTCCTATTTTCTCTATTATCTCGTATCTGTTACCTAATATTTTCCCCTCTAGGTCCATTCTTCCATCTCTCCTTAATCATTATATACAATAACAACCGTTATGTTATCATATCCTCCTCTATTGTTTGCTAATTCGACCAACTTCGTAGTAGCATTTTCTACATCATTTGTTACTATATCGTATATTTCTTGGTTTGATACCATATTTGTTAACCCATCTGATGTTAAGACAAGTTTATCTCCTTTAAGAAAACCTTTAGTTGTTACATCTGGCTCTACATAAGGAGTACATCCTAAAGCTTTCATAAGCATATTCTTTTTAGGATGATTTTCTGCTTCTTCCCTTGTTATTGTTCCTTCTTTTACTAATTTTTCAACATAACTATGGTCTGTTGTTAATTTTCTTATAATATTTTTTCTGACTCTGTATATTCTACTATCTCCAACATGACCTATATATATTTTATTCCCATACCCTAAAACTAATTCCAAAGTTGTACCCATTCCTTCTAATTCTTGTACTTCTTTTGATTTTTCGAATACTACCATATTCGCATATTCCATACTACTTCTTACTAGTTCTTCAATATTTATTCTATCATGTGGTATCGTATTAAAATTATTGGTTAGATATTTCCTCGCAGAATCTATTGCAAGTTTACTTGCAATTTCTCCTCCATTATATCCTCCCATTCCATCTGCCAACATATATATTCTTAATTCATTTTCTTCTGCTGGAATATAATATGAATCTTCATTTAATTCTCTTGCTTTACCTAAATCGGTTTTAGCAAAACATTTCATTTTATCACCTCTAACGTTTTTCTTCTATCGTCTTCCTTCTTAATTGTCCACATGCAGCTTCTATGTCTGAACCTAACTCTCTTCTTATTGTTGCTACAATTCCATGTGCATTTAAATAATCTCTAAATCTAATTATATTATTATCTGTAGATTTTACAAATTTCCCATTTTCTATTTTATTAATTGGTATTAAATTTACATGTGCAAGCATTCCATGTAATAATTTTACTAATTCTTTAGCATCTTCCAAATTATCGTTATTATCCTTTGCTAAAGCATATTCAAAAGAAATTCTTTTATTTGTTTTTTCTATATAATATTTACATGCCTTCATTAATTCTTTAATTGGATATGCATTGTTAACTGGCATCATAGCAGATCTTTTATCGTCATTTGTTGCATGTAATGATATTGATAATGTACATTGTATTTTTTTGTCTGCCAACTCATAAATTTTAGGTACAATTCCACTAGTAGAAATACTTATATGTCTTGCACCTATATTTAATCCCTTTGGATTATTTAAAATTCCAATAGCATTTATTACATTATCAAAATTATCGAATGGTTCACCAATTCCCATAAAAACAATATTTGATATCTTTGTATTTTCTTCTTGCTCTACTGCTAAGATTTGTTCTACAATCTCTCCACTACTTAAATTTCTAACAAATGGAATTCCTGTTGATGCACAGAATTTACACCCCATTTTGCAACCAATTTGTGATGAAACACATAATGTTTTACCATGGTGGTATTCCATTAAAACTGTTTCTATCATATTCCCGTCTAATATATCAAATAAATATTTTTTAGTTCCATCTTTTGAAACTAATTTTTTTGCTATCTTATAATTACACATTGTATAATTTTCTTGTAATTTTTGTCTTAGCTCTTTTGATATATTCGTCATATCATCAAATTCTTTTACTTTTTCTTTATATAGCCACATAAAAACTTGTTCTGCTCTATATGGTTTTTCTCCTAATTCTTGAAATTCTTTTTTTAGTTCGTCTAAATTATAATCTTTTATATTCTTCATTTTCTTTTCTCTTTTTCACCTATTATTTGTAAAACTATATATATCACAACTTAATCTTTTTTTCAACTTATACACGAAAAAAATAGAAGGATTTTTAGCATATAATCTATTAATACTACTCCTTCTATTTTTATTTTTTATTTTTAAGCAGTTTCTATTTCATTTGGCTGAATTTTTCTTCTTTTAACGACTTGTCTTTTAGGTTCTTTATTTTCATTTATTATTATTTCTGGCTTTGCTAAACCTATTACGGTCTCTTTTGTTACAATACATTTTTCTATCTTTGGATTAGATGGAATATCAAACATAATATCTCTCATAATCTCTTCTATAATAGAACGTAAACCTCTAGCCCCAGTTTTTCTTTCTATTGCTTTATCTACTATTGCCTCTACTGCTTCTGGTTCAAATTCTAGTTCTACTCCATCCATAGCTAATAGTTTTTTGTATTGTTTTACTAAAGAATTTTTTGGTTTAGTTAATATATTAACTAATGCATCTTTATCTAATTCTTCTAGTGTACTTACAATTGGTAATCTTCCTACAAATTCTGGGATTAATCCAAATTTTAATAAATCTTGTGGTAATAGTTCTTTAAATACCTCTGTTCTATTCTTTTTAACAATTTCTTTCTTTTCTGCACCAAATCCTATGGCTTTTTTACCAGTTCTTTGGTCTATAATTTTTTCTAACCCTTCGAACGCACCACCACAGATAAATAAAATATTTTCTGTATTTATTTGTATTAGTTCTTGATGTGGATGCTTTCTACCACCTTGTGGTGGAACAGATGCTGTTGTACCTTCAACTATTTTTAATAGGGCTTGTTGAACTCCTTCTCCACTTACATCCCTTGTTATAGATGGGTTTTCTGACTTTCTTGAGATTTTATCTATTTCGTCTATATAGATAATTCCTCTTTCGGCTTTTTCTATATCATAATCTGCTGCTTGAATTAATTTTAGTAAAATATTCTCGACATCTTCTCCTACATAACCAGCCTCAGTTAAAGTTGTTGCATCGGCTATTGCAAAAGGAACATTTAATATTTTAGCTAAAGTTTGTGCAAGTAATGTTTTTCCAGAACCAGTTGGCCCCAATAATAGAATATTGCTTTTCTTTATTTCTACATCATCTTTATTATTTTTTTCGTCTTCATTGTTTATTCTTTTATAATGATTATATACAGCTACAGATAACGTTTTTTTAGCGTCTTCTTGACCTATTACATATTCATCTAAAACTTTTTTTATTTCTTCTGGTGTAGGTACAACATCTTCTTCTACAGTTGTATATAAATCTTCATCATCTTCATAATATTCATTTTCTATAATATTTGAGCATACTTGTATACATTCATTACAAATATATACTCCTGGTCCTGCTACTATTTTATCTACACTATCTTGTGTTTTACCACAAAATGAGCATCTAATATTTTTATTATTATCATTTTTTTGCATAATAAAGCGCTCCTTCTTTTTATGTTATCTTTAGCAACTTCCTTTATCTTCTTTTGTCCATAATTCCATCTATAAGACCATATTTTAATGCTTCCTCAGCTGTCATATAATTGTCTCTTTCTGTATCTCTATTAATAACTTCTATTGGTTGACCTGTTTTTTCACTTAATAATTTATTTAATTTTTCTCTTGTTTTCATCATATGATCTGAATATATTTTTATTTCTGTTGCTTGACCAGAAATACCTCCACCTTGACCTCCTATTAATGGTTGGTGAATTAAGATTTCTGAATTTGGTGTTGCAAATCTTTTTCCTTTTTCACCATTTGCTAATAATACTGCACCAAAGCTTGCAGCTAAACCAACACAAATAGTAGAAACTGGGCAAGAAATATAATTCATTGTATCTACAATAGCCATTCCGTCTGTTATAGAACCTCCTGGACTATTTATGTATAAATGTATTTCTTTTTCTGGATCTTCTGATTCTAAGAATAACATTTGTGCTATTACAACACTTGCAGATGAACTATCTACTTGTTCTCCTAAAAATATAATTCTATCTTTTAATAGTCTAGAGAATATATCATATGATCTTTCTCCTCTACTTGTTTGTTCTATTACATATGGTACTAAACTATTTAATTCTTTTTTATCCATATTAAATTCCTCCTTTGAAAACTTACATTATTTTATATCATATTTATTATAAATGCAAATTTTTTTATTAAAATATAATTTAAGGTTTCCTTTCTTACAACGGTAAGCACTTTCGCAGTGAATAATTTAGGAGTTTAATACTTATAATATTAAACTCCTTTTATTACTTTATTTTATTTTTGCATTTTTTACTACGAATTCTATTGCTTTTTCTGTTTCTAGACTTCCTTTTATGTAATTCTTTAATGCTTCGTTTTCTTCTAAATCTTTTGCTTCTCTACCATAGTTTTTAGCCATTTCTTCTATTTTGGCATTTACATCTTTATCATCTGCTTCAATTTTTTCTGCTTTTACTATTGCTTCGATTAATAATCTTGATTTAACAGCTTCTTTAGCTTGTTCTTCGTAATCTTTTCTAAATTCTTGTTCTGTTTTTCCAATCATTTTCAAATAATTATCTAATGTTAAACCTTGATATTGTAATCTAGATTTCATATCATTTACCATATTATCTATTTCAGAATCTATCATTCCTGATGGAATATCGATTTCTGTATTATCACAAACAGCTTTTACTGCTGCGTCTTGTGTTTCGTATTTTGTTCTTTCTTCATTTTCTTTTTCTAATTTTTCTTTTATACTTGCTTTTAATTCTTTTAATGTATCAAATTCACTAACGTCTTTAGCAAATTCATCATCTAATTCTGGCAATTCTTTTTTCTTTATTTCGTTTACTTTTACTTTAAATGTAGCATCTTTTCCTGCTAAATCTTTAGAGAAATATTCATCTGGGAATTTAACTTTAACGTCTTTTTCTTCTCCAGTTTTCATTCCTACTATTTGATCTTCAAATCCTGGAATAAATGTATTACTTCCTATTTCTAGTTCGTAACCTTCTGCTTTTCCACCTTCGAATGCTTTTTCGTCTACAAATCCTTCGAAATCTATTACAGCTATATTTCCTTTTTCTACTGGTTTATCTTCTACTGTAACAATTCTAGAATTTCTTTCTTGCATATGTCCTAATTCGTGGTCTATATCTTCATCTTTTACAGTATACTCTACTTTTTTAAGTTCTATACCTTTATATTTTCCTAATTTAACTTCTGGTTTTACTTGAACTGTAGCTGTAAATATTAAGTCTTTTCCTTTTTCCATTTGTTTTATATCGAATTCTGGATAACTTACAGCTGTTATATCATTTTCTTTTAATTCTTTATCATATTCTTCTTTTAATATTTCGTTAAAAGCATCTTCGTAGAAAATACTTTCTCCATAATATTTTTCTACTATCTTCATTGGTGCTTTACCTTTTCTGAATCCTGGTATATTAAAATATTTAGCTGTTTGGAAATACACTTTCTTCATTGCATCTTCAAATTTTTCAGCTGCTACTGTAAATTCTAATTTTAATTCATTTTTGTTATCTGTTTTTTCTACTTTTATACTCATTTATTTTCAACCCTTTCGCATTTTTTATACTTATCGTTTTTTCGTGCTTTCATATTATATCACAAATTATGCATATTGCAAGTCATTTAAGCAGAAATATTACAATAATTTTACAAATATTACTTAGTTATTTTATTTTTCATGTCCAACCATAATCTATTTAAATCTTGATATAATATTTTTTCTTCGACTTTTTCTATGTCCACCCATAGTGTTTCTTCCTTATCTTTAGGATTAATTTTTCTAGTAACTTGTCCTGTATCTTTGGCTAAATATAAGTGAAGCTCTACATTTTCCCCAGCAGGAGTTAAATATTTTAAAATTCCAATTTCTTTTTCGTTAATTATTGAACATGTGTGGCCAGTTTCTTCTTCTGTTTCTCTTATTGCACACTCTTTTAATGTTTCACCATTTTCTAAATGTCCTTTTGGGAATGCATAACTCTTGTCATTTTTATTATAGACCAAACATATTTCTTTATTTTGTAAATTTATTAATACTGTTCCAGCTTTTAATGTTTTCATTTTTCTTCCTCCTACAAATTAATAAATTTTAATCAATTTAAAGTTTGTATAATCACAACTTGTCATAATATATTCTATTCCATCAAGATTTTTTTCTACTACAAATTTATGTGCAGGTCCATGTAAATGTCCATAAATACATTTCTTTACATTATAGTCTTCCATTATTCTTACAAAATCTGAGATTTCGTCTATCTTTAATGGTGGATAATGTAAGCACGCTATAATATCTTTATCTTTTCCAAATCTGTTTACACCATCTTCTAAAGATAATTTTAGCCTTTGTTTTTCCCTATTGTATATCTTTTCGTCTTCTTCTTGAATACCACTAAAATTCCATCCTCTAGTTCCACAAATTATTTTATCTTCAAATTCATAGCTATTATTATATATAAAATCTATATCTGTAAAACCAATACTATTTATATATTTTCTCATACTTGTTAAAGTTCCCCACCAATAATCGTGGTTACCTTTTAGTAATAGTTTTTTTCCAGGCAAATTATGAATAAATTCAAAATCTTTGAATGTATCCTGAAGTTGCATTGACCAAGAAAAATCTCCACCTAAAATTACTAAATCATCTTCTTTTACTTTACTTTCCCAATCTTCTTTTATCTTATTTTCATAATCTTGCCACCCAAATATATCCATTGGTTTATCTGCATTAAATGATAAATGCAAGTCCGAAATTGCATAGATTGACATTTTTCATCCTCTTTCTAATTATTATAATTTTAAATTTGGTACAGCATTTAATTTTAAATCTGAGAAGTTACCTTTTAAGAAATTATAATATCCAGCTGATGCTATCATTGCTGCATTGTCTGTACACAATTTAAGTTCTGGATAATATACTTTTATATCTTCTTTCTCTTCTAATTCTTTAAATGCTTTTCTAATATAGCTATTGGCAGAAACACCTCCTGCTAATGCTATTTTATTTATATTTGTCTCCTTTACAGCTTTTTTTGTATTATCTAACAAGATTTCTGCTACATCTTTTTCAAAACTTGCTGCTAAATCTGCTTTGTTTATATCTGGTGTTTTATGATGTAAATTAATTATTGCTGTTTTTAGTCCACTAAAACTAAAGTCTAATCCTTCTATATGAACTTTAGGTAAATCTATATTTGGAGTCCCATCTTGTGCTAGCTTGTCCATTTTAGGGCCACCTGGATATCCTAGCCCTATAACTCTTGCTATTTTGTCAAAAGCTTCTCCCACTGCATCATCTCTAGTTTTACCCAAGATTTCAAACTCTGTGTAATCTTTTACTAAAACAAGTTGAGTGTTTCCTCCTGATATTAATAATGTTAAAAATGGTGGTTTTAAGTCTTTATATGTTATATAGTTTGCAGCAATATGTCCTTGAATGTGATTTACACCAATAAGTGGTTTGTTTGCTGCATAACTTAATGCTTTTGCATAAGATACTCCAACTAATAATGCACCAACCAGTCCTGGGCCATATGTACATGCAATGCCATCCACATCATCTATTTTTATATTAGCCTCTTTTAGTGCTTCTTTCATTACAGGTGAAATGTTCTCTACATGGTTTCTAGAGGCAATTTCTGGCACAACTCCTCCATACAATTCGTGAATGCTTATTTGTGTATTTATTACATTTGATAAAACTTCTCTTCCATTTTTTACAATTGCTACAGATGTTTCGTCACAACTAGACTCTATTCCTAAAATTATTATATCTTTCATTTTTTTCTCCTTTTATCGCTTAAAAGTATACCATTTATTTGCTTATAAGTAAAGTAATTGCTAAGTCTTCTCCAGTCTTTTGCATGTTTGCACTAAAAAAGGACTATTCTTAAAATCCCGGTAAAACCGGGATTTTAAGAACGTCCCTCTAATCCCTATTGCTAAAATATTGCAAATCCTATGTTTAGTAAAAAGCTTAATATAGCATTTATTATTGGTGATGTAATTCTTGATGCTATTGGTGTTAACCAAATTATTATAAAGGCTATATAAAATATATTTTCATGTTCTATAAACCATCTTCTTGCATTTATAGGTAAAAAATGTGCTAATATCTTTGAACCATCTAATGGTGGTAATGGTATTAAGTTAAATACACCCAAACCAATATTAACAATAATAATATCTAAGATTATTGTTGCTACAACGCCTCCAGCCATTGTCCATATGCTAGGGACAAATTTTGCAAGAGCCGCAAATATTAACGAAAACACTAGTGCTAGTATAAAGTTCATAATTGGTCCTGCTGCTGATACTATTGCTTCTGCTGCACTTGTAGAAATTCTTCCTTTAAAATTTCTTGGGTTTATTTCTACTGGTTTACCCCAACCAATATGAGCAAATATTAGCATTATAATACCTATTGGGTCTAAATGTGATAATGGATTTAAGCTTAATCTACCTTGCATTTTTGGTGTTTCATCTCCAAGTTTTACTGCTGCAAAAGCATGTGCAAACTCATGAAATGTTATCGCTATCAAAACTCCTGGTAAACTTAGTAATAAACCTAATAAACTTACTCCACTTGTCATAATATTACTAATTACCATTATTAATAATATTATATATAAGTAACTACTTCCTCCTGGAAAATAAAACATGCTTTTCCTCCTTTGTTAATTTAATGGTTTCATCGTTGGGAATAATAATACATCTCTTATTGATGCAGCATCTGTTAATAACATAACAAATCTATCTACCCCTATTCCTAATCCTCCTGTAGGTGGTAAACCAATCTCTAATGCATTAATATAATCTTCGTCCATCATACCTGCTTCGTCATCACCAGCATCTCTTGCTTCTACTTGTTTCTTAAATCTTTCATATTGGTCAATTGGATCATTTAATTCTGAGAAAGCATTACCATATTCTCTTCCGCCAATAAATATTTCAAATCTTTCTGTAAGTCTTGAATCTGCTTGTTTTCTTTTAGCAAGTGGTGAAATTTCTACTGGATAATCATATATAAATGTTGGTTGTATTAAAGTCTTTTCTACGTATTCATCAAAGAATAAACTAATAACGTCTCCTCTAGTCTCTTTAGTTTTATCTGGAATTTCTATTCCTTTTTCTTTTGCTAAAGCAACTGCTTCTTCGTCTGTATTTATGTTATTAAAATCTATTCCTGTTACCTCTTTAATAGAATCAATCATTGTAATTCTCTTAAATTTAGGTGTTAAATCTATATCTTGTCCTTGATATGTTATTTTAGTTGTACCTAATACTCTTTTTGCAACCTCAGAGAATAATTCTTCTGTTATATCCATCATGTCATTATAGTCTTGGTAAGCTGCATATAACTCTATAGTAGTAAATTCTGGATTATGTCTTATATCCATACCTTCATTTCTAAATATTCTACCCATTTCATATACTTTATCATACCCACCAACGATTAATCTTTTTAAGTTTAATTCTGTAGCAATTCTTAAATACATATCTATATTTAATGCATTATGGTGTGTTATAAATGGTTTTGCTGTTGCACCACCAGAAATAGTATTAAGCATTGGTGTATCTACTTCTAAATATCCCTTTTCATCTAATATATTTCTTATTTCTTTTACTATTTTGCTTCTTATTTCGAAAGTTTTCTTAACTTCTGGATTTACAATTAAATCTACATATCTTTGTCTATATCTTAAATCTGGGTCTTTTAAACCATGGAATTTTTCTGGTAATGGTCTTAAAGATTTAGATAATAATGTTACTTCTTTTGCATGAACAGATATTTCGCCAGTTCTAGTTTTGAATACAAAACCCTTTATTCCTATAAAATCACCGATATCATAAGTTTTAAATGCTTTATAGCTTTCTTCTCCTAAATCATTTATACTTACATAACTTTGAATCTTTTCGTCACTGTCTTGTATTGTACAGAATGATGCTTTACCCATTATTCTTTTTGCAATTATTCTACCTGCAACTGATACATCTTTTTCTTCGTATTCATCATAGTTTGCTTTAATTTGTCCTGCAGTTTCTGTTCTATCATATTTTGTTACTGCAAATGGGTCTTTTCCCTCATTTCTTAACTCTTCTAATTTTTCTCTTCTAACCTTCATTAATTGATTTATATCTACTTCTTCGTTAACATTATTGTCCATTAAAATCTCCCTTTCTTCTTAAAATCTTGTCCTATTATATAACAAATTCCTGATATTGTAAACCTGTATCATTATAAATCTACTACTACATATAGAATATTATTTATATATTTAATTTGTATTTCCTCTTCACTTGGATTCTCAAAATACTTATCTACAATTTCTTTATCTGCAAATTGTTTATCTAGTTTAACGTTTTTGTCACCATATATGCCAAACATATTATTAAAATCTCTTGATAATAGATAATATGAATTATAAAATGTAATTTCTGAATTATATAATTCATTTAACCTATCGCCATTTGTAGTATAATATACTGCATATTTTTGTACATTTATTCCTTGGTCTTGTAAATTTTTAGCTTCTGTTTCTATTCTTTTTACAAATCTTTCATCTAGTTCATTTGCAAATTTAAATTCACTTGTTACTTTTACAGTATTACATACACTTAATATAAAATACAGTATTACCATAGCTATTAATATATTTAAATATATTTTTTTGCCTTCTAGCATTTCCATATTACATATAATATAAATAAATAACGCTGGTATAGCTGCTCCTAATGATAATGCACATCTAAAACATAATTCTATTAATTGTATTGGGAAAAATATAAATATAGAAACTATGTATATATAAAACACTATTAATGCATTTATAGGCTGTGTAACGTTTTTATGCTTTATTCCATATACGAATATTACTATTAATATCAATAAGCTAGCACTAATAAAAATATATTTTGGAAAATATCCACAGCAATCTATAAGCAAATTATCCATCTGCATAATATTTCTTTTTAATATACTAATATATTTTTCTACACTTGGAAATCTCTCTGTAAATTCTAACTTAGTAATATATGGAACTATACTTACTATTAAAGAGCTTAATATTACAGAAATTATGATAATAATTGCTGGATTTAATATTTTCTTAAAAAACTCTTTGTTAATTTTTTTGGTTTCTAATAAGCACATTAAAAATGCAGTCGCTATATATATAGTAACTGTTCCTTGATACCATAACATTCCTAGAATAGCATATATAAATCCCATTTTTTTATTTTTATTTATTACAGTATTTTTTAGTGATAATATATATAATAAAACACTTGTTGCAATTGCAAAAGCCTCAATAAATTGCATTGTATCTATCTGAACAAAATTGAAAATAAATAAAAAACTTACTAAAAAGTATATGCATTTATTTTTTGTATTCTTCGCTTTTTTATAATGATTTATAATCATATACAACTGTAAAACTGTGATTGCAGATATAAAAATTGTAATTGCTAAATTTATAATATACCATACCTTATAGCTTGGATTTATTATTCCAACCAAACTTACAATTCCTGCAAGAAATAATCTCCCGTCTCTTATATATGCATCTTTTAATGCATAATCTGTATATCCTTGCGAAATTATTCTATATGTATCTATAGAATAATAGCCATCCCAGAAAAACCAATAGCTAATTCCTGCAATAACTATTGATAGTAATACAATGATTAATTTTTCTTTAGTCTTCATTTTTCTCCTCTTTAAATATTTTTCTTATATACAAAAAGCTACCATATGGTAGCTTTTATAGTAATAAATCTTACATTGAATGTTTACCTTTTCCTCTTTTCGTCTTTTTCTCTTGTTTTATCTCTTCTGCATAATTGTAAAAATCATCTAATGCTTGTTGATGTCTATAATTTAAAGATGTTGTATCTTCTTTATTTTCTATTTTTTCTTCTAGCTCTTCTTTTTTATTAGGGATATCTTCTTTTTCTTCTTCCTTTGCTTTGCGTATTTCCTCTAATTTTCTTTCATCTTCCATTTCCTGTATAGCCTTTGGTTCTTTAGCATCCGCCTCATCTTTAAGCTCCTTCATAGCTTTTGGTTCTTGTCTTTCTGCTTCTGGCTCTTCATTTATATAATCATTTTCATCCCAATCATCTTCGTCAGCTCTGCTCCTTGAATATAATGATATAGCAAGAATAATGCCAACAAAACACAATAATACTGCTGCTCCGCCAATTACTTGCTCCATTGTTAATGGACCAAATTTTGTATCTTCTTTTTCTATAGATGGATAAGCAAGTTCTATATCATCATTCTCTGTTACTGTATTTTCTACGGCTTTATTTGTAACTTGATTTGTAGTATTTGTTACTTCGTTTTCTGTCGAATTATTACTAGCTGTATTACGTGCTCTAGTACTTACAGTATTTGCTGCAAAGCAAGAAGTATTAACCACTAAAATCATTAATACCATTATTATAACTAAACCTATTTTTCTATTTATCTTTTGCATAAGCATCCTCCTAATTTATAGAAAAATTTTCTGCTTTTAGTATATAATAAACTAATTTTTTCGTCAATAAAACCTGTTTATATTCTTAATTTTTGACCTATATAAATATAATTTACATTTTTTATGCCATTTAGTTCTGCTATCTCTTTTACAGTTTTTCCAAATCGGTTTGCTATTGTACTAAGCGTATCTCCTCTTCTTACAGTATATATACAATGCCCACAGTCATATTCTCCTATGCTTATATTTACTGGTATTCGTATTACCTGATTTATATATATTCTATTAACATTTCTAATTCCATTTATATATGCAAGTTCATTTACAGTAGTATTATATTTATTAGCAATTCCCCATAAAGTATCCCCTCTTTTAATTCTATAGCTCATATATTTTGTTTGTATAGTAGCTGTACTTTTAGCAATTATCAATCTTTGCCCTGGATATATAAGATTTGGATTAGAAATACCATTATTATTTACAATCTTTTGCACAGTTGTATTAAACCTTTTTGCAATACTATATAAGGTATCTCCCTTTTGTACAATATAAATTGTATTATTTTTATCATCACTACCAGTACTTATAGAATTATTTTTGGTTGGTATTAATAATGTCTCATTAGCATAAATCATATTAGGATTTTGTATATTATTTAATCTTACAAGTTCATTAACAGTTGTATTATATCTTTGTGCAATTTCTGATAGCGTATCTCCTCTTTTTATCGTATATGTTATATATCCATTAGCATTACCTGTATTTCCACTATTTTCGTTGTTTCCCTCATTACTTGGTATTTCTTCTTGACTATCTAATAATATCTCGCTTGTAAATTTATCCCTATCAACATATCCGTTTATTCCTGGTACACTTCCTCTATCTGTATATTGAAAACCTTCCCATACGTTCCATTTGCCATTATCTGACGGATTACTTACATAATACTGTGCTACCCATAAAGGATATTCGTTTGCAAGTTCCTGACTAAATATAGTTCTGGCTGATGATGTGTTACTATAAATTATCATTTCTTTGTTTGTTAATTCTTGTACTCTTTCTAAAAATACTTTAGAAATCTCATTTATTTCACCTATAGATAAATTTCCGAAATTTTCAAAATCCATAGCTAATTTACAGGTTGGAACTGTTCCTGCAATTGTATTTGCAAAATGTTCTGCTTCTAATCTAGCCTCTTCTGTAGTTCTTGCTCTTACATAATGATAAAATCCTATATTAAGCCCATTACTTCTAGCTTCTTCATAATTTCTACGAAAATAACTATCAACTGTGTTTTGACCTTCACTAGATTTTATGTATACAAAGTTTATACCAGAATTTTTTACCTGCGAAAAATCTATTTCTCCTTGCCAGCCACTAACATCTATTCCTTCATATACACTCCCTGCAGGTTCAATTGCATAAATATTAGGCTGAAATATAATCAAAAAATTAGTAATTATATAAACAATAAAAATAACCTTAACAATTCTTTTCATAAACTCACCTACTTATTGTAGTTTATGCGTTTCTCATTGTTAAGGTTCTTCGAGATTTGGAGACGATGTTTATATCCCGAAAAGGGAAAAAAGGAATGTCCCCAATTCCCGATTTACATATGTAATCTTTTCTTTGTTTCTTCCCACATTGCCTTGCCACATAAAATTACTGTTAGCAATAATGAAAGTCCTGCTATTCCACTTGCAACAATTGTTAAAACTTTATTTTCCAGTACTCCACAAAATAATAATATTAATTGAATCATACTAAATAAAAATGTTAACATATGATACATTGCATATCTCATATATCTTTTTCTACTTACAATTGTTAAAACCATAAGTGTAGAATTTGCTACCATTATTACTATTGGTATTGCTATATTTATTGACCATCCACTATAACCTATAAAATAGTCTATTGCCAAAATTAATAATGACACCAATAAGCATTGTACAAATACATTTGAAGCAATATTTATATTCCTTTTCTTAGTATAAATTACTGTTCCATATACATATATTATCCCTGCTATACAAAGCATTGACCAGTGATTTGTCTTATCTACCAGAACATTTATAATTAGCAAAATATTAATAACTATTATAGATATTGCTATTGATGCAATTAAAATAATATTATTTCTTTTTATATTAGATAATTTTGGATATAACATATTAAACACCATTACTTTCTATTTCAACATGGATTCCTAATTCTTCTAAAATCTTTTTAAATTCATCTTCTATATTTGTTTTCATTAATATTGATGTAAATGTAAAAAACATTTTATCTTCGTATGAACATGTTGAACATTTTATTTTTTCTACCCTTTCTGGAGCAATCAAAAAGAAAAAGCCTTCTATGTATTTTTGATAATCTGCAATAATACCAATTCTTCCGATATTTGAAAAAGTAGTTGTTGTATATTTTCTAATTTCTAAATAACTTAATCTTACAAATATTTGCTTCATAAATAATGGAATTATTCTTATAAAAAAGTTATTTCCTAGTTTAACATTTAATGACATTGTTTTCATTACTTCTTCTGGTTTTAATAAATTTTCGAAATCTGATTTTACCAATTTTAAAACATCATCTAAATTGTTAAAATCAATCTTTTTACCATCTGCTGTAACTGTTATATATGAAAAGAAATTACTTAATGTCTTAGATTTAAAATACTTTTTTAGATTTACAGGAACACAGATCTTTATAGGCTTATTACTAGTAGTATTTTTCATGTTACCCAAATAAATAGCCTTTATTAATACTGCTGTCAAAAATTGAGTAATCGTAACTCCCTTTTGCTTGCTAATTTCTTTTAACTTAGTTAAATCTATAATCTCATGCGTCGCTCTTATAGCTTCAAATGGAATCTTTCTTCCTTTTAATATATATGCCTTCTTGCTTACAGAATTATTCTTAGCTTTTTTATTATAGTTTTTTAAATAGCTATCTTCTATATTAAAATCAAATTTTCTGTCTGTTCTTACTACATTTTTAAAGTCTTTTGCATATTCAATTTCTATATATTGATAGACTATTTCTTTAAAAAATTGTACTGCACTATTTCCATCTGTTAATGAATGAAAAATATCTATATTGATTTTTCTATCAAAATAAGTAACTTTAAATAAATAATCATTATTAGTGTTTGGATCAATATATTTGCATGGATAATCTTTTTCCTCTTCTATTACTATTTTTTTATCATTATACTCAAAATAATACCAAAAGAATCCTTTTCTTAATCTTACTTTAAAAAATTCAAATTTGTTAAGTGCATTATTTACAGCTTTTTCTAATAGTTTTGGACTAACTTTATCCTTCATTACAGCAGATATCCTAAAAACACTACTATATTTTCTGCTAGAAGATAATGGGAATATCTTAGCAGAATTGTCAAGTCTTCTCCAAACTAATTCCTTTTTTTCTTTTCTTCTCATTTTTTAGCTCCTTAATTATTTTTTAATAATTCTATCATTTGGTTATAAGGCTCTTGAACTAGTGGGTCATTTCCTTTGTCCTTGTATTTATATAAAAGCCAAATATGTGTTGCTTTTTCTGTTTCATAAACATTAATTTTAGTTCCGACTTTTTCTGCTCTTTCTTTTAGTACTTCTACATCTGTATTTAATATATCATATGTTCCTGTAAAAATAGACACATTTTGTAATTTATCTAATGGCCCATCTGCAGGGTTTACTAAATAACTATCTATTCCATCTTTTCCTGCATAATTTTCACCAGCTAATTTTAGTGCTGCTTTATTCAGCATAGGATCATTCTCTTCTATTTCTGCAATTTTAGGATTATTCATCCTTACATCTAACCATGGTGATATTAGGATTGTTTGATTTGGTATAGCTATATTTTCTTCTCCCATTTTTTCTACTAAAGCTAACGCTAACCCTCCACCAGCCGAATCTCCCATTACTACTAAATTAGATGGTTCTACTTGCTGTATAACTTTTTTATAAAGTGATTCCATCATGTTAATAGTATCTTTATAAGTATATTTTGGAGTAAGTGGATAATCTGGAAGTATGATTGTACATCCTAATTGATTTATAATATCTTCACACGTTTTCCAATGTTCTTTTTCTAAATCTGCAACATATGAGCCACCATGAACATACATTATTACTAAATCATTTGTTACACCTTCTTTTGGCTCCATTACATATACTGGTCTATTTTCTACTTCGTATTTACTTAAATTATATTCTTTTTTGACGTATCCTGGTACTCTTGCTTTTATATCTCCCTTAAACAAATATATAATTAGCACTACTGCACATATTGTTCCAATTAATATTATAGCTAATAGTATTTTCACTATAACAAATAATTTTGCTGTTGTCATTTTTCTTCCTTTCTTATTTGCCTTGCTCTAATTTATGTCTTATATTTTATCATATTTTATCTAGTTGTAAAATAATTAAATATCAAAAAGACCATCTAAACTTAGATAGTCTTTTTAAATATAATTATTTTTGGAAATCTTCTATATCAGACACATTTAACGCAAAATATGGTAATTCTTTATCTTTTTCTTTTAAGAATATTACAAATGAATCATTAAAAGAAAAATCTCTAATATCTTGTGGTTCTATCGCATTTGTTGTTACAGCCATACCAGCTTCGCTAGTTAATTTTGCACCTTCTTTGTTCAATTCAAAATCAATAGTTTGCATTGCTTTTTCTATTGTTAATTTTTCGCCATTAACATCTTCGAATTCTTTATTTTCTAAATCTGTATATTCTTTCTCAGAATTAATACTAATTTCTGGAACTTGCAAAAGCTCAGTTTCTTCTAACGAAGTATTTCCTGTATAATTTGTTCTTTCATTAGTTATCTTTTCCCATATCTGATTAAAATTTTGTATTGTATTTGTTCTACACAAAATTATTTCATCGTTTGTTGTAGTTGATATTGATATAGCTTTATCCTTTTCGTTGTTATAATATAATACACTAACCTGGCTTCTTGCTTCTGAATTAGAGTTTGCTTTTAAACCAAAGTAACTTGTTTTTGTATCTTTTCCTGCAAAATCTCCTGTTTCTAAATCATCAAAAGGTGTTGCAAATTTTAAATCTTTTACAAGCATTGCATATATTAGATATTTTTTAGCATTTGCATCTGTATTCCAATTAAAATTATTTATAAAATCGCTTGTTTTTCCAAATTTATTATTTAAGTCTGTTTCTATTTGTGTTTTTAATTCTGGTGAGATTACTCCATAAGTTTTATAATAATCTTCTGCTGAAATCATATCTGCTGAAAAAGCAGATTTATTAAGGTTATCTACACAATCTAATTGAGGAGAAAATTCTATATCTTGCTTAACAATCTCATTTTTTAAATCGTTCCAAACTATTTGGAATGTACCACACCACATAGTATTTCCTTTAACCTTATCGGATAAAGTTGGAACTATTTTCACACCATCATCTTCTGCTGTAAAAACTGGTGCAATCGTATTTTGAATAATATCTTGTGCCTTTTCTGCAATCTGTTCATTATATTTACCTATTAAAACTATAATTGCAACGATTATAGCTATTAGAACAATAAATAGAACTATATTGACTTTTTTATTTTCCATATTTTCCACCTCATTTTTTGCCATTATATCAATATTGCATTTTTTTTACAATACTCTATTTATATATTCTTCTAAACATTCCCCTGTGTTTTTCATTTCTTTTGCAATATCTTTTCCTACATATCTGTAATGCCATTCCTCGTTAGAAACTTTTGTTATATCAATTTTGTCTTTAGGATATCTTAATATAAAACCATATTTGTAACTATTAGCATTTAGCCATTCCCACATAGGTTCATTATCTTCTGGATTGCTAGGATTACTAAAATCTATTGCAAGCCCAGTTTCGTGTTCAGAATAACCTGGTTTTTGAACTTCTGAATTTGTTTTCTCTATTGCTGCTTTGTCTGTCATCCCTTCATTTTTGTATGCTTTAATTCTTCTATCATATATATCCTGTTGCTCTTCTTTATCCCTATAAGCAGTATTTATTTTTAAATTAACGCCATCTTTTTTAGCATCTTTAAACATATTATCTAAATCATTAATAATACTACTATCTACTAATTTTCCATTATATTCTACTAAATTTGCTATGTAATCGTCTGGAATTTTATTAGTTCCATTTACCAAAACAATATTCATATTATCCTCTACTTCCATAGTATTTGTATTTATCGCATATGTTTCAAACTGTATATAGCCTTCTTGATGCAAAAATACTAAAATACCAATAAAAATTATAATAAGAATTACTTTTGAGGAATTTTTCTTATTCTTTTTTCTCATTATGTACTTCTCCTTAAAAAGCCCATATTTACATATGGACTTCTACTGTTTAAATTATTCTTTATTTGCTGATTTTTTTCTTATTAAAATCAATGGTGTTTGTTCATGTCCTTGACCTGTTGGGTTATCCCTTATTAAACCTTTTAGTTCTTCTTCTGTTAACTTAATATCATCAGAATGACCTATTACTTCTTGTCCTAAGTCATTAGCATCAACAATCATACAAGAGATTCCTAATTTATCATGTATTTCGTTACATACTTTTGATGGATTCTCTGGTAATAAAATTCCTATATCTCCATATTCTTTCCAAACATGGTCATAAAAACCATCTAGTCCACTTACTTCTTGTCCAACTATTTCGTAAAATACACCTTTTTTACCAAATAATTTTGTAACAGCACTTGCCAAACTTGCCCATAGCACTTTTAATAATCCAACTTGATTAATAGCAAATTGCATTTTTATTGGTTCACCAACACCTACCCCTGCAGTAGTTTTATGTGCAAATTTAGATAAGAATTTTGCCCAAAATCCTACTTTTATATCTTCTCTTTTTAAAACTCTATTTTGACATAATGCGATTATCTTTTCACTACTTGATATAATATCACCTTCTTGATATATTGGTGAAACATATTCTTTAAATAAATCTATATAACTATCACCTTGTTTTACAAATCTTGTTTTAATTGCGTGTCTTAAATAAACTTCTCCATTAACCTCTATTTCCACATTTTTTCCCTCATTAGCATGAAATTCCATTGTAATCCACCTTTCTTTCGTTCGTTTTTGTTATTTTATCCCTATTCTATATTTTTTTCAATACTTAAAATAGTTTTATTATATATATTATTATTTGATATAAGATATTTATTTGGGCAATACCAGCTAATGTTCCAGTTATTAACCTTCTAAAATTAGTAGATTCCTTTATTTGCTTAAATTGAACGTACCAATCTAAAAACATTATTCCTAAAAATATAAAATCTAAATATATTGGAATATTAGCTTTTACAAAAATAAATATTACAGAAATAATTTGCCCCAATAATATTCCTGTACATCTACTACATATAGGAAACTGAAATTCTCCTATTTTAAAACTTCTATCTTCTCTTTGATGACAACCACACCTATTTCCTAGACGCATAGACCATGCCCATATTTTTCTTTGTGTACTCTTTTTCATTAAAATCTATTCCCGCAATCATTACATATATTTGTTGTTTTAGTAGTAGTTGTTGTATCTCCAGTATTACATAAGCCACACAATACTCCCGGCCATCCAAATAGCAAATAGCCACAACAAGCATCTCCACCATCAAAACCTTTAGTATGTGTTTTAGTGTCTATAATGCTTGATATATTTTCACTTCCACATCTTGGGCATCTCATATATTTCCTCCTAATTTTTTTTATAATTATATATATATTATGTAAAAAAATCAATTAATGTTTTCTTAATTCTTGTATATTAGGTTTATAAATGTTAAAATAAGTTTCGAAAGGAGCAGACTAAATATGTACAAAAAAGATTGGTTATTAAATCAAATAGATGATTTAGTTGAATTTTTAGCAAAAGTATTTTTAAATCAAACTACGACAGAATATCTTCCAGAAAATATTGTAAATTCAACTTCTGATGAATTATATAATTCACTTGATAGATTAATTTGTGAAAAGAAAATTAACGAAGCAGAAAATTTATTATTTGATAAAATAGAAGTTCAAAATCCTAAGCATCTTGCTATAGCTATAAATTTTTACGGTAAACTTAATAAATTACCAGATGAAACTTTAGAAGAAGCTAATTATTCAAGAGAAGAAATAAATCAAGGCCTAAACGATATCTTAGATAAATTTGGAATTAAAATAGATTTAAAATAGCTCATTTATATAAAATAAATGAGCTATTTTTTTACACATTAAAATTTATCCTAATGCTACATCTAAAATCATCATTACTACAAACCCTAGTGCTACCCCAATTGTACCAATATTAGTATGTTCTCCTGCTTGTGATTCTGGTATTAATTCTTCTACTACCACATATACCATTGCACCTGCAGCAAATGCTAAAATATATGGTAATATTGGAACCACTGCATTAGTAAATAATATTGCAACAATCGCTGCTATTGGTTCTACTATTCCTGAAAGAGTTCCATATAAAAAAGCCCTTCCTTTAGAAATACCTTCTGCTTTTAAGGGCATAGATATTATAGCTCCTTCTGGAAAATTCTGTATGGCCATTCCTACTGCCAGTACTATAGCACCAGCTATAGTCATACTTGCATTTCCGATTAAGGCACCAGCAAACACAACTCCAGTAGCCATTCCCTCTGGTATATTGTGAATAGTAACTGCTAATACTAATTTTGTAGTTTTCTTAAAATTTGACTCCAATCCCTCAGCTTTTTCTGTTTCCAAATGCTGATGTGGTACTAGTGTATCTAAAATTAACAAAAATACAATTCCAGACATAAAACCTACTGCAACTGGAACCCATGCAAATTTTCCAGCTGTCATATCTAATGCTGGCATTAATAATGACCATATTGATGCTGCCATCATTACTCCAGCTGCAAAACCTATTAGCAGTTTCTGAACTTTTTTATTTATCTCTTTTTTTCTCATAAAAAATACTAAACCAGAACCTAATGTTGTTCCTAAAAAAGGAATTAGTATCCCTATAATTACATTACCCATTATGTCCTCCTCTATATTTTAAGAATATTTTCCTTATTTATTATACCGCAGATATTTTTTATGTACAATTTTATTTTTTGCAATATATATTTTTTTATGTTAAAATTTTTTCAATAATATCTTGTAGGAGGTTTTTATGACAGAAAAAGAAAAAGCCAAAAATGGTGAATTATATAACCCTATGTATGATAAGGAATTAATACAAGAACGCTTTAATGTTAAAGATTTATGTTTTAAATACAATAATACTCTTCCTTCTAATTTTAAAGAAAGAAATGCTATTTTAAAACAAATCTTAACTACTGTAGATGATACTACACTTATTGAACAACCTTTTATTTGTGATTATGGATATAATATTTGTTTTGGTAAAAACTTTTATGCTAATCATAATTTAGTAATTCTTGATACTACTACTGTAAAATTCGGTGACAATGTTTTTATAGGTCCTAATTGTGGATTTTACACTGCAGGTCATCCCGTAGATGTTAAACAAAGAAATAGTGGACTAGAATATGCTAAGCCTATAACAGTTGGTAATAATGTTTGGTTTGGTGGAAATGTTATCGTACTACCTGGTGTTACAATTGGTGATAATACTATAATAGGTGCAGGTAGCGTTGTTACAAAGGATATTCCTGCTAATGTAATCGCAGTTGGTAACCCATGTAAAGTTATAAAATCAATCTAAAAAATAAACTGTGGAGCGGAAAATCATCCACAGTTTATTTTTTATAGTCCTATGTCATCTTTATTTATCTCCATAGTTTTTAAATTACATGCTTCAAATGAAGTTATTTCACTATCCTTCTGAGTAAAAGTATATCCATATCCATTTAAATAGTAATAATATCTCTTTGGAAAATCAGTTTCTTCTCCTGTCTTTAAATTAACTTTATACATACTCTGACCTGAGGTAAAATATGCGAATTCATCATCAATATATGCCAATCTTTCAAATCCACCATGTGCTTTCCAAATAATTTCTTCTGTATTATTTTCCGGATTAATCTTATATAAACTAAATTCTGTTTCTATATTGTTTCCATCAGTACCTTTTCTAGTAAACACATAATTACCATTTGCTGAAAATACATCATTTCCAAACATACCTAATTTATGATTTTCATTTGTGTTTAAATATATTACTCTATACGCTTCATTATCTGCAAAGTCAATATATGTTAAACAATTATCATCTACATTACTAATATATGTTCTACCTTTAGCTAATTCTTTTTTGTTCGCTCCATCAATATTTACAGAATATATACTCCTTGAAGTTAGATCTGTATAATAGATAGTATTATTATGTATTTTAAAATAATTTTTAACATTTTCTATAATTGTTTGTTTATCACTACCATCTTTATTCATAATACATAGATTTCCTTGAGGAGTTCCGTTTATTCTGTCATACCCTACTTGATCTGTAAAATATATCTTGTCAGCTGTAAGCCATAATTGGATAGAAGCCCCATCATAAATTTTTTCTGCATTTCCTTGTAAGTCTATCCTATAAATTCCTTTTCCTCTATAGTAATTTGGCATTGCATATACATATTCCCCGTCAAAATAAAGTTTATTTACACCATCTTCCATCGTATATAGTAAGTCTAATTTTTCTTCTTTACAATCATATTTAAATATATTATCTGTCGAATTATTGTATATAATAATATTACCTATTTTTGCGAAGCTACTTCCTGTTTGCATACTATATGTTTTCTCATTTTCCAATTTTTGTTCTACACTTATCTTAACATCTTCTAATAATGTATTCGTAGAATTACTCTCGTTTGTATTTACCTCGGTGCCGGTTTTAAAAATAATAAGTTGTATTAAAACTATTATTATAATTATCACTAACGCTATTATAAATTCTTTAAATCTTTTCATTATTTAATCCCCTCTAAAGTCTTTTTAGCTAATATTTTAGACATATTTAAATCTCTAACATCCATTTTTTCATTTGATAGCTTTTCGTAAACATCATTTATATATCTTATAGTCTCATTTTTAGTTTGCTCATCTACATTTTTTATCTCTAAAATTTGTATAAACTCTGGAATTGCATCTGTTCCAGTTTCTTCTTCTAGATACTCTAAATCTATTTTTCCTGTTTCTATATATCTTTCTATATTTCCTTTTGCGATAATTGCATCAAAATTAATAAAGTTCATTCCTATATATACAACAATTAAAATCATACAATACGTTCTTAATAAGTGTTTTTGCTTGTTTAATATATATAATACTGTTGGAATTAATAAAATAGCTTCTGCAAATAATACACAATATACTAATAACCTTAAAAAAGTATATCCATATGCTTGTTCATAAAAATGCATTCTAACTGCAGAAGATATTATTATTATAAATGTAAATATTACCATAATTATACACATAAAGTTTAAATATTTGTTATTTTTAGTTGCATATTTTTTTGTAACTAATATCACTATTAAATTTATCACTGATACAAACATTAACTGGAAAAATCCCTGTCTTGCATATTCTGCATAATTAATATTCGTTTTTTGCATAAATAATGAATTTATCTGAATTATACAAAATACTAAATAAATTACATTTAATGATGTTAATACCATTTTAAAAGTAGTACTGTCTACACTTTTATTTTCTTCTTTTACCTCTTCATCTACAAAATATTCATCATATCTGGTAATAATATAAAAAAAGCTTGATAAATATATAAACACACATACTATTAAAATCACTCGTATAAAAATCCCCATTAAATCTACATTATTAAATAAATTGAAAAATGAATTTAGGATATTTGTAATCATGTTACTAAATACAGAGTCTGCTGATGCTAAAATTGCAATAATAATTATTACTAAAGGAACTGTAATGCATATTCCTTTTATTATATTGTTTGATTTTTTATCTTTAGTCTTTTCTTTATTTATATTAAATTTCCCGGCAAGTAAATTTCTTAACTCTGTCATTGTTTCGCCAATATATGCAAATGGCTCTATTACTATATCTAAAATTCTTTCTAGCAAGGTCTTTGCTATTAATTTTGTAGTAGTTAAACTTAAAATCATCATAATTAATAATATTGGTATTACTAATAGATTTAACAAATTAAAAAAGCTATTATTAAAAATAAAGTAAGTACTTGCTAAAATAATTATTGGTATTATTAAAATTCTTGAATTTTTATTTTTTATTTTATTTGTTTTTTCTAATAATATTACTATGTAATACGTAATTGGTATTGCAAACAATAACATTGAAAGTCCTATGTGTTTTCCAAAAAATAATATTACACTCCATATACTGAGTAGTATTGCTCCTAAAAATATATTTATTTTTTTCATAATAAAATACCTCCATAAATATTTTGTGAAGACATTTTATTTCTTTTGTTATCGTTTGTCAATAATTATTTATTGTTTAGTGGATATTTTTTGATAAAAACTTGTATGTTTTACATAATGTGTTATTAATAATATTATGCAATATCAATTATATAATTTAGGAGGATAACAACATGGAAAAAACAATGTACATTCACAATTAGTTTTTGACATAGGTTTCTTTTGTATTGAAATGCTACCTTTCTTTTCATCATGTATTTTATCAATTTCAGCACGTATATTTTTATTTAATTGTTGTATTTCATTTTCAAGTTCCTTTGTATCTATAATATTTTCTTCTAATAACTTAATCTGCTTCTCTATATCCACATCTTTTTTTCCAAAATTTGCTATAACTCCTTTAATTTTAGAATTGTTACTTTCTTTTAATATTATATTTTCTTTAATGTAATTTCGATTAAAAAATCTATAATTTTCTGAACTATTTGCAGTATCTTTTAAAAACTCTCGTATTAAACCTTTTGCTAACGAGGTCTTTCCTCTACCATTATATCCAAAAATAATATTTTTTCTTTAAAACCCTTATCTGGTCCATTATAATTTCTAAATGATTTTTCATTTAAATTGTATACTTGTTTAATCATACTACCACCTTTTTCTCTGTTTTTTCTATATTGAAATGGTTCCACAGTGTGGAACCAAATCTATTCTTTATCTTCAAATTCTTCTTTCTGTTTTTGTATTTCTCTTGCCAATTCTTCTTCAGTTGGTAAATATAATTGATACTTTGAAGCAAATAAATTCTTATTATCATTAAGAACAGAATATTTTACTATCGTATCTTTTTTATCCGAACATAATATAATTCCTATTGTTGGATTATCATCTTCTGCTTTTATTTCATTATCATAATATCTAACATAAAAATCCATTTGTCCAATATCTTGATGTGTTAATTTATCTAATTTTAAATCAATTAAAACAAAACATTTTAGCACAAAATTATAAAAGACCAAGTCAATATAAAAATTATCCCCATCAACATCAATCCTCTTTTGTCTTGCTACAAAAGAAAATCCCCTGCCTAATTCTAATAAAAATTCTGATATATGTTCTAGTAAATTAGACTCCAAATCTTTTTCTAAAAATCTTCTATCTTTTATGTCTAAAAATTCTAAAACATAAGGATCTTTAATAAAATCTTGAACTTTTTCCTTTTTTTCTAAAAGATTTATTTCATTTTTCACTTCTTCTTTATGTTCTTTACTTGTCGACAAAAGTCTTTCATAATAAAAACTATTTATTTGTCTTTCTAATTGCCTAACACTCCAATTTGATTTTATCGTTTCTTCTAAATAGAAAGTTCTTTTAGCTTCATTATCAATATTCATTATTAAGCGATTATGACTCCAACTTAACTGGTTCCACAGTGTGGAACCATCTTCATAAGTTAAATAAAACTTTTTCATTTTCTTTAAATTTGAAACGCTAAATCCTTGACCAAATTCTTGTGTTAGTTTTTCTGAAAATAATTTTAAAATTTTATTTTGAGATGCTTCCAAATTATAATTTTCAATTAATTCATTTATGGTAGAACCTATTTCAAAATATAATTCAACCATTTCATAATTAATATTTTTTGCAACATTTTGTTTTGTCTTTAATATTAAATCATTTATTTTATTATAATAGTTTCCAAAAACTTGGTTATTCTGTTCCATTATACTATCCATAATAAAAATTCTCCTCTCTTCTTCTTTTTATATCATACAAAACAAATTTTCGCAAATATTTTTTACAAAATTTTACATTTTTTTAGTAAAAAAAATATACTCCCAATTTCGTGGGAGTATAAATTGGTACCGATGGTGGTTTTTTACTTTTTTATAATTTCTCTTCTTTTTTTATAAATTTTTATAGCATGCTATTTTAGGCACTTTCCCAGCTTTTAAAACTTTTACACTTCTTACAATTTCACTTCATTTTTTACAACTTTTCTTTGGCGTTGCATTAAACGTTGCATTAAAATTATATCTTGCAAATTTTACTTATATAACATATCTATGTTCTTTCTTTATTATTTTGATACATTAAATATTTTTCAAAAAAATTAAAAAATATTAAAAAAAGCGTTGACAATATACGTACGTATATTGTATAATATATACATACCAAGAAGAGAGGTGGTGATAATATGAAAAAATTAATAAAAAAAGTGCTTTCCTATCTAGCACATAGAAAAGCACAAAACACTAGAAAAAAAGAAGTTAAAGCGATGTTTGATATGCTAAACAATCTTTAATCTAGGCAAGAGAGGAGCAATCCTCTCTGCATATTAATTATAATATATTTTATTTTAAAATTCAAGGAGGTTAAATATGAAAGATAAATATGCAAACCAAAAAAAATATATGAAAAAAAATTTAGTAAAATTAGGTATTGATATAAAACCAGAAATTAGAGAAGAATTTAGAAAATGTTGTGAATTAAATAATACTTTGCCTTCACGTGTTCTTAAAGAATTTGTAAATAAATATATAGAAGAAACGCAAAAAAGAGGCAATAGAAATTAATCTACTGCCTCTTCTTTATTATATATTATTTGCCAACTTTCTAATTTTTCTAAAACTTTTGGTTTGACTTATGAACCTTAAACTTTCTAAATTTAAAATTCTATAGTCTCGTACCAATTTAATGTATTCCTTTTTGTTTTTTATATTTAATTCTTTTATCATTCGTAGAGATTTAATATACATTTCTTTCATACTATCCTCTCCTTTATTGATAGTATAACATTTTATGTTTACTTTGTCGTAAGAAATTTGTCGAATGGATAAAAAGATAATTAGATTTTTTCTAATTACTTTTTTATCATTATTTAATTATTAGATTTATTGTATAAAAAATGAAACCTAGGTTAGTTCTAAACTAGTCTAGGTTTTTTTAATTTAAATCATATTTACTTAAATCCCTTAGCATTTGCAATAAATATTCTCCTTTATTTTTATCTCTTTCGTCTTTTTCTAAATTTCTTTTTCCAAAACATTCAAATCCATTATCTTCATAAAATTCTCTTAGTTTATCAATATCTTCACATTCCAAAAATACATATCTACCACCTAATATATTTTGTGTTTCCTTTATTTTATCACAAGCAAATTTTAATAATATATCTCCAGTAATTAATTTGTTATAGCCATTGTTATAATTTTTTCCTAATTGCCCTATAAGTGGTAATGCTATATTATATCCTTTAGATTCATTATTATACTCTGCATATCTTAATATTTTTTTCCTTTTTGTATTACTAATTATGAACTTTTTTACAGTTGTTGCTTTATTAGTAATAGCAAAGTATCCAACTATTACATCTTTTCCTTGATATTCATTCATTACTAAAAATGTTCGTGAAATATCTTGTTTTGAAAATAATATTGCTTTTTCTTTTAGAAAATATTCAACATCATGGTTTAATTCACATTTATAATCATTTAGTATTTCTTTTGTTTTCTCTTCTCCTAAAGTATTGTAAATATCTATTAAGTTTATTATTTTATATCCCATTTATTATTTATTAAATATTTTCCTTATTCTCTCTTTGTCTGTAATATTTTCAACCATTTTATCAACTTTTACTTTTTTAGCTTTTTTATTTTCGGCTTTTTCTAATGCATTGATAAATTTATTGGCTGAATCGCGATTTTTGATAACTATATTTTTTAAAAAGCTTTTTGTTGCCATATTATCAACTCCTACTATATTTTATGCGATATTTACAATAATTATACCACAAAATTATGTAAAGTTCAATAATTGAATTTACCCACATTTTGTGCAATTATAGTATCATAAAAAAATAAATTGTCAATAGATTTTTCAAAACTCGCATTACAATCAATTTTAAGCAATCTTATTTTTGAATCCAATAAATTTCATACTTAATTTAAAACGCAAAAAAAGAGGTGTAGTATAAACATTACACTACACCTCTTCTACGTTTATATTATTTAAGATAACTACTTCCTTGATATTTAGCAGCAATCCAACCAGATGGTATTCTAACCCATATATCGCCATTTAAATTCTTAACTTCTTGAACTGTTACTCTAGTTCCTTCTTTTAAAGTTGCATTTTCTTGACTTAATGCATTTTTTTGTCCATCTTCTGTTAATTCACTTTTTAATTTACGTCTTGCATTTGTTCCAGCTCCATCTCTTACTTTAACATTAGTTGTTAATGTATAAGTAGAACCGACTGTATATTCTGATACCCCTAATGCATCTTGATTTTTTGGTCTTAATACACAAATATATCCAGAAAAAGGTGTATCTCTGTAACCAACAGCTAATTTTTTTACACCATTTTGGTCATACCATTTTCCATTTACATCTATTAAGCCTATATGTCCATATCCTCCACCATAATTTGAGCCATATACTAATACATCTCCTGGTTGAGGTTTTGTATTATTAGCTAATTTAGTAAAATAATCTTTTGGATAATTTGTAGCCCAGTCTTTTGCGTTTCCATATGCTTTAAATGTTTTTCCAAATACTTTATATAAGTATTGCTGTATTAAACTTACACATTGTCCTTTGTACTTATTGTTTGGCTCTGGATTAGCTACACTTCCTTGTGTTAGCCCCCAGCTTCCAAAATCTGCTAAGTTCATATACTATTCCTCCTTTTTTATTTTTAATATTTCCCCTAATTTCCCTAAGTCTAATCCTGACTTCTTCAAATTTTCTAATATTGACATTACTTCCATAATACAAATATATATTGTTATTACTTGTGCTACTGCACTTAAATTAAATGCATATTCTACTACATAGCCAATAATAATTGCTACTATTAACAAACACTTATGTAACAACCCTTCTCTCATAACTTTTGAATCTACATTTTTATTTATTACTGCTTGTATATATCCTGTTAATATATCTAATCCGCTAAAAATTAGCGGTGTTATTACTTGCCAAGCTATACTACTAAAACTTAATGTTTTTATTATTTCTTCCATATTTTTCTTCCTTTCATGTTTATTTTTATTTTCAATAATTCTTTGGTTGGTCTTAATCTACAACTTCTACTGTTAATTGATTGTCTGTATTTCCAGCTGTTTTAAAATTCGCATTATCCATAGCCACATATAATTGTATTAAATCCCCTTCTTTTACTTCTATATAATCTTTGAATATAGTAATAGAATATGGTTGAGTTGTCTGCATATACATGATTTGTGTTGAAGATATATTACCGTTTTTTCTTATGTATAAATAAACAGGTCTTCCATCTGATTCGCTATATATAAATGTAACAATTCCTTTTACATTAATATGATTTATTCCTGCTCCAATTTTAATTCCATTTGTTTCAAACGTTAATTTATCTCCAGGATTCCCTCTGCTGCCTTGAAACCTTAAAGGCTCTTGTAAATATATATTATTTCCCGTATGACTATAGCTCTGTTCAGAAGTTGTATAAATTATCATATTTGTTTTTCTTTTTTCTAACTCTTCTACTTTTCTCTTTAATGTTAAAATTAGAGGTTCGCTCATTAGAACTCACCTCCAATTCTTCTGTTATTTAAAATTACTTGTGTGTGTGTGTGTGTGTGTGTGTACAGCGCCAAGGCTTTTAGCTTGTTTCATCTTTACATTTTCCTTTCTTAGTCTGTTATTTTTGTATACTCTAAAATTAATATTGCTGGTTTATTTTGAAGCTCTTGACTTACTATACCATGTATTTTCTTTTCACCAGTATTTAAGTAAAAGCAATTATACCAACTATCAGAGTGATATGCATTAATTGGAAATGTAACTGTATTTTGCTTAATAAAACCGCTAACAGATATCATATTATCAACAAAAGACATATCTATGTTGTCATACCAACCATCATTTTGACTATTAAAAGTCGTTATATTTAAAACTTTTCTATAAATAGCTTTTCCATCTATCCATACATTATTTGTTTTTATTTCGTCTGTGGAATAAATTTGTTTTTGTAAATTAAATATTTCTGGTGCTCCCATTATTCTTCTCCTTCCTTATTATTATTTCTAAATTGCTATCAACTGGTACATTCCAATCTTTAAACTGAATGTGTGTTACGTCAGCTTCTATGTAATTTATATCTTTAATTAGCTTGCACCCCTCAAAATAGATTTCTATAGAATTATCACCTAACACATATTTTGGAACTTCATAGTTTGTGTTTTGTTGAATTTCTTCTTCTGTAACTAAAGATGTAATCTGGCTAGTTATAGTCGGAATATTATTTATTTGTGTTTGTAAGTTTTGAATTTGAGCATTAATCTCTGTTAAATCTATTTGTGGAGTATATTCAGTCCACCCTTCATCTCCATATGCATAATTTTTATTTTCACTTGAAACAGAATATATATCTCCATTTTTAGGATTTTCTATTGTACTTAAATCACTATAATTTGTTACAGAACCCCTGTATGTTAGAGCAGGAGCAACAACTATATTCATTTTTTGGTCTAGTTCCTCAACTTTATCTTTCGTATTATCTAATTCTGTGGCATTGTTGTTTACTACTTTTTTTATTTCATTCATATTTTCTGCTGTTGTTTTATTTTGCTCTGGAATATCTGGTAAAGTTTGATATGGGGCTTTATTGCCATATTGTATTTTTTCAGCCATTTCTATATCCTCCTATTTTAAAACCTTCACTTGTAAATAACCTTCTAATATTTCCGTTGTCCCTGCTGCTTGACTTTGCAATACAACACTTAAACGGTCTCCCTTGCTTACTGGGATTGCTGTTGGAATAGCTATTCCCCACCAACCTGTAGTAGCTTGTTGATAATATCCATCTATTTTTTGCCCATTTTTCATAATCATTAATTCTTTATCTCCACTACCTCCATAAAAACCTAAGCCTCTTGTAAATAGAACTGCTTCTACAAGACTTACATCATCTCCTATTACAATTTCATTGTTTTCTTTTACTAAATAATTATCAATATTATCGTTATTTATTTCTACAGCATTTAATGGTACTGTTACAGTTCCATAAGTTCCAGATGTATTAACATCTTGTCTATTAATTCTTGCTTTTATTAATGGAATTGTATTTATTGCTTCATTAATATTATCTTGTAAAGCTTCCAATATCTCTTCAGATAATCCAGGATATTGATAATTAGTAAAATTAATTTTGTTTAATTTCATTTTTTAACCTCTTTCATAACGGATTTTTAATTTTGTTATTTGTCCAAATCGTTCTAATTGTTTATATTGCACATAAAAAAGACCCGTATCTTGCAACGTTGGAGGTTGCTCTGGGTCTGTAAATACTTTTCTAAATAATTTAAACTTGTAAATTAATAAATTAGCTGTTCCTTCTTGTGGATACAATTCTTCTCTTGGATATAAATCTTCTCGAGGGAATAAATCATTTTTTGCATAATTATTCAACACATTGTCTATTGTTATTTCTCCCACTCCAGTTTTGGATATATCCAAATCTTCTACTAAATACTCATCTGTAAATTTATATGGTAATGATCCAAATCCTATACTATAAAGCCTTGGTATTACTGTATCATATTCATATCCGTTTACTTCTAATAATCCTTTCGTAGTTAAATGATATGGACATTTTACAGCATTAGCGTTACTCCAGAAATTCATATCTGTAGAAACTTTATCCATTCGGCTTATTACAATAGGTTGTCCTTCTTGTACAACAATATTGTATTTACTTACATCTAAATACGCATATAGTTCAAATTTCTTTGCTTCATAATCATAAATTCCAAATCCAATTTGCTTTATATATTGACCTATATAACTACTTAAAGAATTATATCCAGCCAATGGACTTTCATAGTTATATTTATTTATTACAGTATTCTCTGTTAACAATTCACTTCTTTCTGCAGAATTAAATTCTAATATTGTATCGAATGGCATCTCTGTACTTTCTGCTGTTACAAGTGTTTTTTCGTTTGTTAGGTTAACACAGCAGAAATCCAGATTTTTATCTTTAAATTCTAAAAAGCTATCTGCAAATAAATCTAAATATTTATTTAATATTAAATTAGTAAATTTATGTTGCTTATTACCTATTTTTATACTTACTTCTAAATTCTTTACTTTCATATGTATTAACCTCTTAAAATTGTATTTAATGTATCGTTATAGTCTTCATTCATTTCGATTTCGTGTATTTCGTTTATCTTTTCTTCGCCAGAGTATTCTACAACGTATTCTGTTTCAATTTGACGGTCTTGTTCTTCCGTATCAGAACTACTTCTAAATAAATCTATATAATTTTCTAATAAGTTTGTATTTCTAAGTTCTACAGAGTAATTGGTTGGATTATTAGCTTCTTTGCTTTCATTTATCGCTGTTACAATAAAAATACCTTCCGTAAAATATTCTGGAAGATTTATATCTATTCTGTCTCCTATTTCTATATTATTTTCTTTATCGTATTTTATTGTAACTTGGTTTGTATATTTATTGTTAATAATAAATGTATTTCTTATATAATCTATCAATTCTTGAACAGTAAACCAACCATTTTCTACATCTAATACTTTTTCTATTTGTCCAGAAGTTGTTATCTTACCTTCGTTTTGTTCTATCTCTTGCCAATTTATTAATCGCATATTTGCATATCTTAAAAATGTTTGACTTCTAATAGAATTTACTGTTATAGTATTTTCTCCTTTATATGTAATACCTGTTGCTAAATTTTTAAATGTACTATCCATTGTAAGAACAAATAAAGCACCTGTGCTGTCATCTGTTGCAATATCCTTCATATTAAGACCGTCTTGAACTTCGCCATCCACATTAAATCCACATACTACATATGCTTGGGAAGAACCATTGTATATTAGCTCCAAATTTGTACATGTTGTAGTCTGATTAACTGCTAGTGCTCCAACTATTCTTTCTGCTGTACCTAAACTAATATCTATTGGATTTTCGAAATCTATTCTATCTCCATTTTTCAACGTTACATTAATTTGCTGTGTGTTATCATAAAATATTCTTGCATTTTTAATGTTTATAATATTAGCATAATCTAGATTTTCTACTGTTGGAGAAATACTTAAGAAACCATTTATTTGTTGCTTATAGTTTTTTATATTAATATTTTTTTTAGGTACTTTGTTAAATAAATAATTAATATCATCTATTTCTATTTCTTTAAATTCATTTATATTCCAATAAAGGCTATATTTATTAGATAAGTAATTAAGTACCTCTTCTACAGTTTTGCTTATTAATTTTAACGTTACAGATCTATCTTCTATATTTAATGTCTTTAGCATAAATCCATCTTGATAAAGTGGCATTAACACTTGTGTAATAATTTCACTTAGCATTGCTGTTCTCATAATTGTTACTGTTCTAATTGTTGTCATTTGTCTTGGAGTATATAAGCTTAAATTTAGTTCTTTTTCTGGAGTAATTATTTTCTTAAGCTCTGGTAATTTATAATCAGACACAAATCCAGTAAACTTAAGTTTTCCATCTTTATCTATTATTTGTACTTCTTGCTGTGCATAAGGTAAATCCTCCATAGTACATTTAGAAAAGTCTAGCTTAAGTTCTGTATATGTAACCTCTCTACTAGACTTTTTTATTTCTATACTATCAATTATTCTATAATCTTTATTATTCCACCTTGCTATCATTTAATAAGCACCTGCCCCTCTTAAAGTTTTAGTTACAGCAGGTGTTACTGCTCTACCTACTTTTGTACTATCTAGATAAATATCACTAGGTTTCATTAATATATTAGCTGTAAATAATTTATTATTAGTTGCTGTTGTACTTAAATTAGCACTTAGTTTTTGTGTTTCAAAATCTACTGCAGATTGCATTTGTCTATATACTTTGTCTAAGTTATCTTCAAAACCTTCTCCAATTCCCATAGCCATAAATCGTCCAACTTCTTTGTTAAACACTTTAGAAGGAGAATGTATACCTAAAACACCTTTAACACCATCAACTATTCCTCCTAGGAATCCGGAAATTTTATCTTTAAGCCAAGATACCATGCCAGTAATACCATTCCAAATTCCCTGTACTATATTTTTACCTATCTCTAGCATTTTGCTTGGTAAATTTTTAATTGTATCAACTATATTGGTTACTAAATCACTAGCAGCTTGTTTTCCTTTATTTATCATGTCAATGCCCCATTGGTTAACTTTTATTACCGTTTCTACTAACCAATTCCATATTCTACCCGGTAGCTCTTTAAACCAATTTACAACAGAATTAATCATATTAGAAACTGCTGTTGTTGCTTTATTCCACATTTCAACTCCCCATTGATTTATCTTCACTACAGTCTCTAATAACCAATTCCATATTCTACCTGGAAGTTCCATAAACCACTGTACTATACCTAAGATGATTTTAGGTAATTCTGTTGTAACCCAATTCCATGCATTTACACCAAACTGTATTAAATGACCAACCATTTGACCGACTAATAATCCTAAATTATATGGTAACTGTTGGAACCAAGTAATAATACTTTGAATCCACGCTGGAATAGTTTCTGTAAAAAATGAAACTATTGAGTTCCAAGCATTAACTAATGTATTCCATATGGTTTGTCCTAAATTTTCTATTCCCGTAATAAAACTATTCCATGCATTTGGTATAGTTTCTGTAAAAAATCCAACTATAGCATTTATTACTGTTTCAAAAGCTCCTTTAATTGCATTCCATGCACTTATTACTGCATTTCTAAAACCTTCATTTGTATTCCATAAAGTTATAAGTGCAGTAACTAAGGTAGCAATAACTGTTACAATTAATATTATTGGATTCGCATTTAATACCGTATTAAATGCTTTAAATGCTCCACTCACTCCTTGTACTGCAGTAGATGCACTTTTAAATGCAGTAACAAAACTTGATATTCCTTTGGCTACTTGAAATACTTTTAATCCAACACCTATACCTGCTAATAGACTGATTATAGTTGGTGCGTTTTGTATTACCCAACTTACAAAATCAATTATAGTTGGTAACCATTTTTCAACGAAGCCAGCCACACCAGTAACTAGATTTCCGATTGCATCAGCTATTTTATCTATAGACCCTTGAATTTCACCGCTAGAAAATGCTTCATTTAATTTATTAGCTAAGTCATTAAAAATTGGTAATAATTTATCACTTATAGGTAATAATAAATTGGTTTGTACTTGTCTACCAATACCTTGCAAAGCACTTCCTAAATCATCATATTTTATTTGGGATAATTCTTGCATTGTATCTTTTGTAGAATCAAATCCATCTCGTATTGAACCTAATTGAGTTACTACATCTGGTCCTAAGTCTTCCCACATGGTACCAAATAAATCTACACCTACTATACTTTGTTCAACAGAATTATCCATTTCGGCTATACGTTGAATAACTTCATAAAACGCTTCTTTAGCGACGTCTCCACCACTTGCAAATTTTTGTGCCATTTCATCTGCGTTCAATCCAAGTCTTGTAAATCCATCTATAGTAGTATTAGAACCATCTATTGCTCTTATAGAAAACTCTTTTACTGCATCACCTATTTTATCAAGATTAAAAGCCCCTGCATTAGCACCGCTTTCAAAAATATTAAACATGTCTTCTGCAGAAAATCCAAGTTTTTCAAACTGTACAGAATATTCGCTTACATTGTCAAGTAACTCTCCAGAAAAATCCAAGCCTTTTTGTGAAGCTTGTGCTATTAAATCAAATGCATCTGAACCTTCAATTCCAAATTGATCCATTAAAGCCTTAGCAGCTCTAACGCTTTCATTTACATCGTAATCGAATGTATCTCTTAATATTATTGCATCTTGAGTCATTTCTTGAAATGCATCTGCACTCCATTTAACTCCTACTTGTTTTCTTAATTCGGCAATTACATTTGAAACATCTTCAATACTCTCACCAAAATTATTAGCATAAGTATTTTTCATCGCTTCATTAAGAGTATCCATTTCTTCAGCTGTAGCGCCTGTTTCTGATTGAAGTTGATTAGATGCTTTTTGATAATCCGTACCAAATTTAACAGCGCTAGCGCCTAAACCTGTTATAGCTGTTGCAACTGCTCCTATTGCAACTTTAGCTCCACTCATTCCTTTTTCAACTATGCCATTTAATTTTCCTACTTGTTTTTCAAGGTCTTTTTTGTCTAAATTTGTATCTATAAGTATTGTACCATCAGCCATTTTGTGTCCTTTCTGTTATCGGCACATTATGGCACTACTTAACATTAATTTTTATCTCAAACTCCTTTTTGCAATTTCTACCTTTACATTTTACAAATAAACCTTTTGCTATTGTCTTTTCATTATATAAAATTGGCATTTCATAACCACAAAAAGGACATTTAATTTTTTTTTTCATATTTCCTCCAACAAAAAAATGCACTTACATTTGTAAGTACATTTTATATTCATTAATCCTCTAGATTGTCTATCGCATATTGTGCTTCTTCTTCAGTAAATCCCTCTATCTCGGAAGTTAACTGATTATAAACTCCTTGCTTTGACATACTCATTGACTCTTGATAATCCTTTGCTTTAGCTAATGCATTTGCTTTCCAATCTGCATTTACATTATCTATAGCATATTGAGCTGCCTCATCCGTAAATCCTTCTACTTCAGAAGTTAATTGATTATAAATGCCTTTTTTAGACATATGCATTATTTCTGAGTATGTTTCAGCTTTATTTAATGCATTTTCATATTCTTTTGGAATATCCTCTTCTTCATTAGCTTTATTATCTTCTGTGGATTTTAATTGTTCTTCTTGAGTTGCATTAACAGTATTGGCATTTGTTGTAGTATTGTTTCCTCCTGATGCTCCTGCTATAGCTATTATAATAATTACAATTATTAGCCAAAACCACCATTTTTTATAAATAGGTTTCTTCACTTCTTCTGCATGACTTGACATGTTTATTCCTCCTTTATTATTTTTATAACTTCTATTAGTATAACATAACAAAGGCTTATTTCAATATCTTTCTTTTGCTATTTTTTTGCTTTATTCGACATTTTTCGACATTCTATGAAAATGCCTCTCCAAAGTCATATTCTTTTTCTTCTTCTGTTCGCATATCTGGTAATGCATACATTTTTTGTAACTTACGATATTGTTTTTTCATTTTCTTATCTTTTATTTCATTTACATTCATCGCTCTATATCCCATGATTTTTACAAATTGCGTATTTTCAGATAATGCATTAAATAATGCTTTAAATTTCCACCAATGCAGATATTTTATATCTTGTAAATCAATATTATATTGTTCCATAAATGCACTATATATTTTATCATCATCAAATTCATAGCTATAAATTTGTTTGTTTCTTTCTACAATATTATTTTCTTTTGAATCAGCTAATTCTTTTCCACATCTATAAAACCAAAGCATATCTTGTATTGCTTTATCAAAATCTTTAATTTTGTCTAAATCTGGATAATATAATTGCAGTGATTGTAATATTTTTTCTTTTTTAGAAACAGTATTATCTTGCATAAGTAATTCAAATAGTATAGATATTCTAAAATCTGTATTAATTTTTATATTACCAATTTTTTCTTTCACAATTGCATCTAATTCATCAACTAAAATATTCATTATTTTTTTGCTCTCCTACTAGCTCTATTAGGACTGTATTTTTTAGATATATTTTCTAAATTTTCATCTTGTTGCTTCTTAGCATTAACAAAATCTTCGTATGCTTTTATACATAATGTTAAACTGGTTTTATTGCCAAATATTTCTTTTGATGCTCCAGTTCCTAATATATCATCAAGAAAGTTAAATATAACTTTACATATTTTCCTTATTACTACACTAGATTTTTGATTTTTAAAACTAGAATTTTCTTTAATAAAATTATTTATTTTTTCCATTCCTTCTTCTATTCTTTCCATCAAATCTGCATCATAAAAATCTATATCAAATTCCTTATTTAATATTTTCATATTTCCTCCAAATTTTTAAGAGGCTTATTACTAAGCCTCTACTAATTCTATTTCTTTTAATATTGCTCCTGATGTATTTGTTACAGAAATATCGCTTTGTGTTGTATATCCGTCTTTTTCCACTGTTATATTGCTGTATGTATCTGCATCTAGTATTACTATTGCAATACCTGTTGCATCTGTTAAGTATGATACTTCATCTATTGTAATTTTAGCCCCTTCAATTGGTTGCTCACTTGTTACATCTTTTACAACAAAACTTACTGGATATTCTGCTACTTCTTCACTAGGTGTAAATGTAGCTGTTTTTCCATCAGAGCTTAATTTTGCAACTCCTATTGTCATTTTACTATTTTTTCTAAAAGTTCCACTATATGTATAAGCATCTGTACTATCTCCATCTGCGTCAGGAACAGTAGAATATGTTCTTAATCTTGCTTTATAACCTCCTTGCATTGGCTCTGTTAAGTCTACTTGTAAAATATCAACTAAAGCATCTGAATCTGTTTTTTCATCATCTGCTATATCTGCTAATTTTTTATGTACTAAATTTCCAACGTGTTGGTCAAAGTTGTAGCTTATTTCTTCTGAATAACCTGTAACATCTGTTGTTTCTCCATCTTCATCTACATAAGTACGTGAGTACTCTGTTGGATTTTTTGATTTAGATATTTCTGTAAATTTAGTCATTCTTAAATAATTAGCTATTGCTGTTGTAGAAATATTCATAAAAGCAAGTTTTCTACTTCTTTTTACTAATTGTTCTTTTGCCATTGTTTTTCCTCCTTATATAAAAAAATAGAAGACTCTTAAAAGTCTTCTTCATAAACTACTTGCATTGGTATAACGTATATTGCTGTTGTTTCAGTTGTCTGCAAAATTGTTCCTCTTCCTGTACACTTAATCCAGCAAATTCCATCAATTTCGGGCAAGTTTTCTATTTTATCTTGTTCATATATCCAATCTGTAAAATCATCACAAAATTTTGAGTTTTTTATATTTTCAAGGGCACTAAAATTGGCTTGTACCGAAAAATCAAATTGAATTTGTAATCTTCTTCCACCATCCGAAAAGTTTTGTAGAACTGGATCTACTGGTGTTTCATCTATACTATAAGACAAGGGTTTATCTTTTAAATAATCAACATTTACTTTACCTTTTTTTAAATATGGACAAGTTTCTATAAACTCTTTTATTAATTCCATTTTAGATTTTTCTGCCATTTCTAGCCTCCTGATTTTATATAGTTTTCTACATCTTTTATCAAATCATTTTTTCTTCTTTGTAACATTAATTGATCCCATTTCGGACCAGTTCCAGATGTATGATATTTTAAGTTTTTAGAAGTTGGTCTTTTGATTTCTCCTTTTGGAGACCACCATCTGTCATTTGCTAAAGGTATTCCTGATACTCCTAGTTTAGGACTTATATACATCTTGCCATAATATTGATATTTAGCATATGGACTAGTGTATTTAATTTCATGGTTACTTGGATATGTTTTTAATCTTCTTAGCATTCCATTATCCATTGGAATAAATGGATTCATTAATCTATCAGCATCATCTCTTAGAAATTTAACAACTCTACCATCTTCATTAAGTCCGTGGTCTTTTAATATTTTATTCGTAGAATTTATTTCTACTTTTATATCAAATCCGCTACTATTAGCCATTATTCATTTACTCCAATCTTATAATGTGGAAGGCCACCTTTTCTATTATCATCAATACTAACTACTTTAAAGACTTGATATTTTTGTTGCAATGCAGATAAATCGAACTTATCTTCTATAATTCCTTCAACAATATAATCATTTGTAGAAATATTAAGCTTTTCTGTAGTAGGTATTGTAATAGAGCCTGTACTTCCTTCTTGAAGTCCTTTGTCAACCAGGTTAGTCTTTTTATTATGTCTAAAATAAACTTGTGGAGAAGCTTTCCCGTTGTAGTGTTGTATTGTAAAGTTTTCATCATCTTCTGTATGATAAACTGTTATTTGATGTATAAAAAATCTATTATTCATTTAGCACACCCCACAGTACAATAAAGGATTGCCATCTATTCCAATAACGTTCCAAAGATACTGATTTAATACTTTCTGTTTCTTATCTTCGTAATCAGTTTTGATTTCTTCTGGTGTAGAATAGCTTTCACTCCAACCTTCAATATTTTGTGATTTTAAATTTCCTATTTTGGATAATTTTGTATTTTCCTCATTTAATAAATCTATAATTAAGCAAGTAACATATTGCACTTGCTCTGGAATATCGTCTTTATCAACTCTTCCAAAAGTTTTGTGATTAATATAATTACTTGCTTCTATACTTAAATTATTAAAATCATCTGGTATGTCTTTTGCTTGTAGAATATTTCTATATTCATTTTCAGTAACATATTGTAACATACCTATCCTCCTATTCTGCAAATGTTGCATTTGCAAAATTTAATTTAACAACACTTGTTCCATCTACTAAAACTTCCCAAGTATCTGTTTTTTCTGTTCTAAAAATAATATCTTTATCGAATGGTATATCTTTCTTTGTTTCTGTTTCATTTTTCTTAAATGTCATTTTAGAACCTGTTACAGTTAGAGAAAATGGAAAATAATGTCCACTTTGTTCTTCTTCTACTGAGCTAAAATCTGTAAATCCTTCTACTTTTTTCAAAGTGGCTTTTACATTTCCATTCTTATCTACTGTTGCACCAGGTCCTATCATGTCAGATATTTTTTTATTTAGCCAAGTTTCGTTTTGTTCTGGCACTTTTAGATTTGTTGCTAAACTGATTTTTTTTTTAAGTTAATAACAACATTTTCTGTTTTCGCACTATCTTCAACTTCGACAGCACCAATAACGTCTCTTTTCATATCTTCCGCTGTAACTCTATATAATCCTGTTGAATTTTTATTTGCTTTGAATACAGCATTTCCAGAAGTATTTGTTTTCTTAATTTGTCCATTAAATTGTACTTTTGCTCCTTCTATATTTGCTGCTTCACCATCTTTAACATTAATTGTTACATCTACTCTACCTTCAGAATATGAACCAGGTAATATAACAGCAAATGGAAATCTTACTGATTCATCTGGTTGTAATGAATTTATTGGGTTTGGTATTTCCCAACCAATTCTCATTGTTACTCTTAAAGCAACCATATCATCTTGTGCTAAGTTATATAAAATTTCTCCTGTTGCTGGATCTTGAATTACAGCTTGATCTAATACTTTAAAAGTAATGTCTTGTCTAATTGCATAAACTGCTTGTGAGAAATCTCCTACAATCATTTGTGCTAACGATTTATCCCAAGCTCCATTATCAACATATGCTTTATTTAATTCATCGATTTCTGTTCCTTTAATTGGTTGTCCGTTGTTATCTAACATTGTTCTAAATGCTGATTTTACATTCATACCACCAACTATACTATTTGGATTATATCCACTTTCTTCTACGTATGACATAGCTTTATCTATAGAAAGATATAATGTATCTAAAGGTGTTACAGATGCTCCTGCATTTAATGTAGATGTTAATATATCAGCTCTAAATCCTGTTGGCTTATCTACCCCTGTAAATACAGCTTGATCAAATTTTTTTCCCATAGCCTCTTCTACTCTTGGTCTTACTTCTCCCCAAATATCATAATCGGCATCATCTAATACATTCTCTGGAATAGGTACTATAATAGCCATTTCTTCAGCCGTAATATACTTTTTATCCCAAGCCATCTTTGTTAATTGTTTTCTAGCATTATCGCTTCCTTGCCAATACACTAGTGGTAGTGCATCTAACACTCTCATTTTTGTTTTATTAGAAGTCATATTAGGTAGTCTTCTAAACATTTGCATTGCTCTTGATTGTTTTATAGCTCCTTGTATAATTTCTTGAGCTACTTGTTCATCAATCAATGTTTCTGCATTACTTCTTGATATCATTTGTCCCATGATAAAATTCCTCCTTTAATATAAAAAAATAAAAAGATTAGTATATTAACTAATCTCTTGCAGAACGTATTAAATCGTTCATAATTTTATTTGTTTCATTTTCGTTATTTAATTCTCTTCCATCTAGTTTTAAACTAGACCCCACTTTTCTTTTAACTACTGCAGTTTCTGAATTAAATTGTGGATTTTTTGCTTTATAAGCTTTTAATGCAGTATCAAAATCAAGTGTATCACTTACTTGACCTAATACTTCACTTGCAACAAATTTAGCAAATTCGGGTTTTATTCCTGCTTTAACTACTTTTGTTGTTGCATCTAACATAGAATATTTAGAGTTAAGCTCTTCATATTTAGATTTATAGTCATCTCTTTCGGATGTGATGTTCTTAAGTTTTGCATTAATTCCATCATCTCCCTGAATAGATGCTTCTAAATCCTCGTACTTTTTCTTGTAATCTAAATTTTTAGCTTTTTTTAAGTCATCATCATATTTACTTTTAGCAATATATCCTCCTGCAGAAAGATTAGCTAATTTCATTCCTTTTTCTTCAATAGCTTTCGAAAAATCATCATATGATAATGAATTTTCACCAAATAAATTTTTTAATTCTTCATCCATATTTTATTCCTTTCTACGCTGATTTTTTTAAATGATAGTTCACTCTATCGACTGCGTGCTTGCATTTATATCTCGACAAGCTAGAGTTATTTTTGGTTTCTTTAAAGCTCTAACCATAAAAAGAATTGGCGCAAACTAATGGATTCGAACCACTACAAACAGTTTTGGAGACTGTTGTGCTACCGTTACACTAAATTTGCATAAAAATAAGAGCTATTTCTAGCTCTTTATTAAAAACATATTTTTTACCGTTAAATTTCTTTTTCAAATTCTAGTATTTTGTCTTGTATACTTTCATATTCTATTGCTTTTTCTGTCATATCTCCACTCTCATTTAAATTCTCTTGTATTACGCTATCTAATCTTTCTATAATATCTCCTGTTTCGTCTATTGTATAATTACCATCTTTTATTTTTATTCCTACCTTATTTAATAGCTCTATTTCTTTTTGTTTTAATCTATTCTTCAATTCCATATTTTTTCTTTTCCCTTCTACTTGTCTGTCTTACTGTTGCAAGTTTTCCTGTTTCTGGATTAACTGCTATTGTTATATTTTTTCCATGCACATAAAAACTCTTTCTACCTTTTGAATCTTCTTTAATTGTACCATATCCTATTGGATTTTTCAATGTGTCTTGTACATCTTCAAATGTTACATTTCTAGCATAAGTCCTTGATATTATATGTTCTCCAATTTCTGTTATTTTTACTCCATTTACTTTACTTCCTATAATATCACTATTATTATACTTGTTAGCTATTTTAGTTACATTAGCTATTTGTGTACTAATATTTTTATCCTGATTTCCCATGTATAATCTACTATTATCTTTAACTAATGATGTTTGTTTTATAAAATCATCTAACTCATTTTGATGTGTTTTATAAATTAATGAACGTTTTGCAAAATTAGTTTTTGTTTCTAAAATAAGTTTATTATCATTCATATTAGATTTCAGAATGCCTTGTAATCCTGCTAATTGTTTTTTATCATTTCTAATTTGTCTTTCCATTTTTCTTTGTATTTGCGTTGCTTCATATTTGCTTATCTTTTTTCCATTATATTCTACTTTTTCATTTTTCCAAGCATTTAATTGTTTCTGTGAATATGTCCTAGCAGAGCCTTCTAAATATGGATGCCAATCATGTCTGCAATTTACTCCTTTAAAGCCTGTTACTTCTCCATAAGCAATATCTCGCAAATTTAAATATCCTTTTTTTCCACTTCTACTAACTATTTTTCCTTGCCATCTTGCATGTTCTGGTCTTGCTCCACTATGTGCTGTAATTTCCATTAAATCCCAACCTAGTTCATCTGCTCGTAACTCTTGTAATTTACCACAATTTTGATTAATAGCTGTAATTACATTCATTCTTACAGCACTCTCTACACTTCTTCTAGCTCCACTTGGATATTGTATAATTGCTCCTTGTTTACTTATATTCTTAATTTCATCTAAAATAGCTTGTGTATAGCTTTTAACTCCTGTACTAGTAAACATATATGCACTATTTATAGCATTATAAAATTGTGTTTGCGCTGTATTTGCTGTAGTCATACATAAATTTTGCAAATTACCTGATGTTCTTTGTATAGCTGCATTCATTATTTGTTTTATACTTTCGCTTTGAGCTAAAGGTTTAGGATCTAATCCTGCTTCTTTATATATTTCGTCATCATAACTTAATGATGTTTCAGAGGCTTCTGTAAATATTCTATTTACTTCTTCATAACTTGTATTGTTATATTCTGCTACTAGTTCTACTATGTCTTGATATAAAATTCCCATTTCTTGAGCAATTTTTATATCATTTATAACTACGGTATTCGCATATCCAAAATTAGCTATTCTTGTTGCTATTTCTTCTATTATGTCTAGTTCCAAATTTGCATATAATTGATTTGCTTGTTTTTCTATTTTTATAAAGTCCTGTTCAGTTAACATAGTACTTTTTTCCTTTTCTTTCTCTTGCTTTCCATTCAAAAGTAGGAACTACTATTTGTATTTTAGTTATCCAAGAAATAACACACAAAATCTTTGCTCTTATAGTTATATTTTTCTTAATAGCTTTTTTTATATTAAATCTTCTATCCATTTTAAGCATTTATTCTTCCTCCCCATCATTATTGTTTGGAATAAATCCAAATGCTTCTTGATTACTCATTTTCTCTTGCTGTATTTTTTCTAATTCTTTTTTTACTTGTTGCTCATTTAAGTTTCTATAATTAATCATATAAGATTCTTTGCTTCTTAAGTTTTGAGATACTTCTTGCATTGCCCTTACTTTCTCTGCTCCTCTATCTTCTATTATGCTATCATCAAAATCTATTGTTACAACACTCGCATCTATACTGACATTTCCAAAAACAGTAGAAGCATAAGCAATTGCTTTTATAATAGTAATTAAACTATCTTCTAGCATTTGCTCATGCTTCTTTATTGTTCTGAACATATCTGAATTTTCTGATATAACTCCCGTGGCTGTTTGTATTGCTTGTCCATCAAATTTATATCTTTCTTGTCCAAATCCAACCTTACTTGATAATATGTTTAATTGATAATTTACTGTACTAATAAATTGATCTGCCCTTAAATTTGCATCATCATGTTCTATCATTGAATCTTTATTAAAACCTTTAGGCATACGATAAACAGAAATATCGTTAGGATCAAATACCATTTTGCCTTCTCCATCATCATAAGTCATCATTTCTTCTGCTATAAATGTTCTTCTTCTGCCTATTGTCACTTCATTATCTAATCCATCATATGCATTGTCTAAACACTTTAATGTATCTATTGCATTAGCATAAACAGACAAACCGAATGGCGTTTCACTATCTATATTGTTGCAAATATTTGGCTTAATAATAGAAAACCATGGAATATCACTCTGTGTATCAAATTCTTCTAAAAATCCTTCTTTTTCTTCGTCATTTGCTTCTACAAAAGAACTATATTTACCTTTAAACATATAGTTCTTTATTACATAATTTCCTTTATCATTTAAAACATGCATTGCTATATAAATATATGTTTGTCCTTTTTTATGTTTGGTTGTTACAAAAGCACATTCTATTATCTTTCCGTTTTCCCATGTTAGAGGTATTATTTTTTTACATTCTACAAATTCTAATTTTATTTTTGCATTTGTTACATCTAATATATTCTCTTCTTGTTCTATGTCCTGTACTGAAACTACTAATGCTCCTGTACCAATAGCAAATGATTTTTCTAAACCTTGATTTATAATTACTTCCGCATTGTTTTGTCTTAATATATCATTTAATGCCTTTGTATCTTCATCTTTTTGTAAATTTATAGACACTTTTTCATTGAAAAGTAAATCTGCCCAATCTTCTGCAACTTTTTTAGCCCCTTGCAAAGACTTTTTTTCCATTTTTACTTTTCTTTGACCATTATAAATATAGTAATTATGGAATCTTCGTACTTTGCCTCTATACCAACTTGACCAAATATCTATATATTTTTCCCAATTTAACTTTTCTGATATGTCATATCCTTCATTACTAAAAAATTGTTGTAAGTTCATCTTTTATCTCCTACTATTAATTAAATTTTCATAAAAACTATTTATTGAATATTCAAATGCGTCCAAACTGTCTATGTCTGTTGTTCCATCGTCTAATCTTTCATCTGGTTTATTATCATTCCACAAAGCATCTTGAAAAGCTTTTGTTATTATCGTATTTTTTCTTAATATAAAGAATCTTCTTTGTGCCATTAATGTGCTACTTAAAAATATTCTGTCATTTATTAACCCTTTACTACAATCTACTACTTGCACTGGTAATCTCTCCTTTTGACATCTTCTGATTAATCCTAAAGTTATTACATTCCCTAATGCTCCATAATCACAAAAAGCGTACTGACATTTATCATATTTGTCGTACACTCTTTTATAAAACTCTATAAACTTTTCATATATTTGCTCTGGGTCATAAACTCCAGATAAATCCATTTCGTCTAAAACATAAACATTTCTAAAATTATATGTAATGCCACTTGCTACAAATTTTATTTTAGACTTTCCAGCACCATAGTCTACTCCTATTGTTACTATTGCTAGTTGCTCTTTTACATTATCTACTAAAAAGTCCTTTGTCTTATCAGCAAATAACATATATATTGTTCCTTCAGCAGCTTTCCAATCTCCTAATATATATCTATCAAAAAATACTGTTCCTCTATATTCTGTTTCTAACGCTTGTAAGACTTCTTTTGCTAAAAATGGATTGTCATATAAAGTATATTTTTGTTGATAAATATCCGCATCGCTATCTAAAAATTTCTTAAACCAATGTGAAGGTCCTTCTGGATTGCAAGTTCCGTCAAATTTACTGTATGGTTTGTCTAACCTAGATTTAAGCATTTGGAAAACGCCTTCATCCCAAGTTGCAATCTCATCTCCATAACAATATTTAAAACTTGGTCCTCTTATTTTATTTATATGCTTTTTGTTGTCTGCTCCTAAACAGTAACATTTTTCTCCAAACAAATAAGCTGTATTATCAGCTTTTATTTCAGAAACTAATTCTGTTCCCCATATGTCTTGTAATGGCTCTATTACATTTCTTTGCAAAGTTCCTTTAGTATTTCCTAATATTACAGTTAGTCCTGGGTTTCCTATTCCATTTCTTATTCTTTTAGGTATCACATAATAATCTAAATATGTTTTTCCACTTCTTGTAGCTCCATATTTTATATTCCATCTTCTGTTGGCATTGTCTAAAAATTCTCTTTGCTTTTCTGAAAACATTAAACAACACCACCTAATCCTTTTAGTACTTCATCTAATTTGTCTAACGTTTCCTTGTTAGCTTCTTTATCATTTCCAATTATTTCGTTTAAATCCTTTAAAGCAGATGCAAGCATCTTTAATCCTTGTCTATCGATTATTCCTTGCATAGTCTCTATTTCTTCATTTTCAATGATTTCTTCCTCGCTAGGTTTATTTGCTTTGTAATCATATTTTACTTTTTTTGTTTTCTTTTTGTTTTTCACTAGGTAAGTTTCTAATTGACTATTCGCTTTTATAATATTAAGTGCTAAATCATTTGCAATTGATTTTATATCTACTATTTGTTGTGCTTCTTTTTCTGCTTCTTTTTCTATTACTTTTTCTATTGTTTTTGATGTTTTTTTGATGTCTTTTTGATGCTTTTTGATGTTCCATTCTTTTGTTTGTGTGTTTGTAGTTTTATTTCTTGATATTCCTTTTTCTTTTAAAAAAGCATTTATTGATTTATAATTTCCTGAAATGTATTCCTTTTCTAACTGCTTCCAGTCATATTTTGCCATCAACTCCCACCTGCTTTATTTATGTTTTAATATCTCTTTTATGAATAAATATATTATATAAATAGCTAAAATTACTATTATAATTGCTATTGCTCCTAATATAGTAATTCCTATAATGCTAAATATAAATAATAAAGTGTCTAACATTGCTCTACCTCTTTCTTACAATATTCTATACAATTGCAATTAACACATTTAGCTTGTCCATCTATTGTTACTACTACACTACATTCTTTATAGTTTTTATCTTTGTAATGTATACAATTAGGACATATTTCTTTTTCATATTTTTTTATCATTTCATTATCACTCATATTTTTACCTCTTAATATATAAACACTATGTAAGATATAAGCAAGACCTTTTTGAGCTCTAAAGGATTGGATATCTAGCTTCTCCTTCTTGCTATCTACCTTCAAGGTTCTTTATATCCTACATACTATTTACATTTTAATAACAATTCCAGCTAGGATTAAATTGTTAAATTATATATTACAAAAGAAAGGAGAATACATATAAAACTCTTATGTTGATTTGTATTACCTAGCATATACAACTGGTTGCGCATCTGGGAGTTGAACCCAGTATTTCTAGCTTATGAGACTAGCGAGATTACCGTTTCTCTAAATGCGCAATAAAAAGAGTAGACATTAAAAACATCTACTCTCAATAAATTATAGGGTCAAACAGTATTAGATATTTATTATCTAACTTATTTGCTATTATATATATTAGCAACTTTTAATGTCGTGATTCAACCTTATTTTTCGTGTTGTAAATCAAATTTATCAAATTCTGTTAAAGCTTCTCCATGTTTAACGCACATGTATTTATATTCATATCCTAATTCACTTGCAGCTGTAACTAAGCTTTTACCATTTATGTATATTTTCGTTAAAATCAATTTATTTTTTGATTCTAATTTATTTAATTGCTCTAATATTTTGTTTTGTTTCTCTTGTTGTTCTATTATATAATCATATACTTCTTTTATTTTATCTTGTAAATTTGCTATCTTTTCTGCTTCTATATCATATATACTTTTACTTCCTTTAGGCATATCTGATAAAGTTGTAGTTAATCTATTAATTGTGCTATTTAGTTCCTCTATATATTCCATTTGCTCTTTAATCCATTCTTGATTATATTTGTAATCTTTAAGGTCTTTTCTATTCATTTGTACCTCCTTAATATAATTTTAATATCCTCCATAATTCTCTAAAAGCCAGTTTGTTAAAAAAATATAAGCTTTTGATATACATACATTTAAATCACAATTTTGTTTCCAAAATAGTTGTATATATTGTGCATGATTTCCTTTTTTTATTTCTATGTACCAATCTAATACTTTTGTATATCCAATTTCTATTGCTAAGTTATATTCAAATTTATATTTATTAAATAGTTCTAATAGTTTATCCATTTTTACCTCCTAACAATTCTAGATTGTCGTATATGTTTCCTATTACTTCTGCTCTTATATTTCCTTTCAAAATATTGTTTTATACACAATTCGCAATTTTCTTTTTTATTACAACTATCTTGTATTATTTCGCAACTATTTCCATAATCATCTATATATAAACATCTTTCACTTATCCATTCTGCCATTAAATCTATAATCTTGTCTTTCTTCTCCAATTCTACTTTCCAGCCTTTATCTAAATCGTCTAAATCTGTATCTGCTTTTTCTTTTAGCTTTTATACTATTGTTTATTTCTCTTGCTAAATTATCTGCTAATAATTTCTTATATTTTTCTATCTCTGCATTCTTCTCTGCAAGCTCTGTGTTTTTCTGCTGTATCTCTGCAGAGTTTTCTTTTAGCATATTTAAGACTGTTTCTATGGCTTTTTGATTAGTTATTCCTATCCAATTAGAATGTTCTATTTCTATTAACTTATTACATCTTTCTATAGCTTTCTCTTCCTCTTTAGTCATCTACTCACCTTCTTCTATACTTCTCTTGTCGCAATTTCAGGTTTATTTATAAAAAAATCTTCATATAATATTTTAATTCCATAATCTTGTGCTACTTGTCTTTCTATTCTGCATCCTCTTGAATCTCTCCAACCTTCACACATAAATAAGGCATCTGCTTTTGACATATCTTTTATTGATTTTCCTAAAAGATATACACCATCATTGTTACATTCTTCGCTTATATCTTCTGTATAAAATGTATCTATAACTTCTATATGCATATTTTTAAATTTTTCTATTATTTGTTTTCTTTCTTCTAGTATATCTTCTTCGTTCCTATTATTCATAGGCTGACTTATCATTACTCTCACTTTATTTTTCCTCCTCAAAATTTAATTTTATATCGTTTAGCTTTATTAAATTCTTTGTTTCCTGCTTTAAGCTTTCATACTTTTCTTTGCTTATAGTTATTGACTTTGCTCCCATTGCTATAAGCTGTTCTATCTTTTTATCTTCTGTCATTGCCTCTTCTCTCCTTTAAAAGTGTAAATATTCTAGCCATAAATCTTTGTGCTTAATGAAATTTTCTAACTTTTCTATCTTTTTTTCTAAACTTCCATCTATTTTATAAAGTAAATTTTCCCATTTCCTTATTTCGTTTGTTATTGCATTTACTCTTTTTGTATTTCCTACTTCTAAATAACCTTCTAATTTCTCATTTAATTTTTTTATTCTTTCTTTAATCTCTTCTTCTGTCATTGCTTATCCTCCCAATATTTACATTCTTTAAAATTACCTATCCAGATTTCTCTAGCTTTATATTCTATTTCAGGTATGTTTTTTTGATTTCTTTGGCATTTTAGATTTTTACAATCTTTTTTTCTACAAAATGTTATATCGTAATCCATTTATTTCTCCTTATTAATTATTTTTATTCCTTGAAATTTTGCTATTTGTAGCTCTTGCTTTGTTATCCATTTTTGCCACTTTCCACATTCTCCACAATACAATCCTCTTCTATTTCCTTGTATTTCTACAAATAAACTTCTTTTACTTGCTCCACATTTATTACATTTAAATTCCATTTAATCACCTAGCTTTCTAAATTGTATTTTTGGATGTTATCCTTAGATTTTTATAATAATTATTTCTTATATTTCCATCTATATGTGATACTCTTTCATCTTTATTTATTTCTCTTATAAATAAATTTCCAACTAACCTAGATATCGTAAATATATATCCTTTTGAATTTTTCCATAATACAACTTGATTTCCATATTGACTTACTCTTAATTGTTTTAGTTTTTTTGTTGTTATATTTCTTATTCTTTCAAAATTACTACATTCATAATTAAAGCCAGATATAATTTTCCATGTTTCATTTTTTGGAGTTTTGTTATAATCAAAATTAAAATTATATTTTATTACATCATATTTTGGAAATTTAGATAGAGCATAATTTATTAAATCTGTTACATTCATTATTTATCCTCCAATAATTCTTTCAAAATTTTATTATCATGTTCATATAGATAAATCTCTCCATAATGTTCTAATTCATCTTTGCATTTTTCTATTAATTTATTATTTTCTTCTATCTTTTCTTTTACTTTTTGTTTTAGTATTGAATTTTCTTTAAGATATTCAATATATTTTTTTAAATGTTCAACTTCTTTTTTATGTAATATATCTGTAATTCTTCTATTTTGAACTTCTACACATGATTTCATTTGTGTAGATATATTTTCATCACTTGTTAAATAACTTAATAATTCTAATAATTTTTCAGAATCGACTTCTATTTTTTTATTGTTATATAAATCATTTATTAATTGATTTACAAATACTTGTAATTTTTGTTCTTTTTTACTTGGAACTAAATTTTGTAATTCATTTAACATATTTATTCCCTCCATGAATCCATAAATGTTTTAGGCCATAATAAACTCATTGTTCCATAGACTAAATATTTTTTTGATCCTTCAAGTGTTATTTTGATATTTTCCATAACACAAGTTATTTTTATTCTATTAAAAACTAAATAGACAAAAAGTATGCAAGCAATAGATATGTAAACCATTATTATAAATAATAATATCTCTATCATCTTACTCACCCAACCTTATTTCATTTACTTTTAATAAGTTTGCTAATTCTTTCTTATTAATTATTGCTACTAAATTGTTTTGGTCATCATAGTATTTATATTCAAAAAGTTTATTCCTATCTATTTGTAAGTTTGTATTTTCAGTTATCAAATTTTGATAACATTTTTCACAATATTTAGCTTGTCCTTTTCCACAATGTAAACATTTTTCCATAATATTTCCTTTCATTCTTCAATAATTTTATTTTTATTTTCCTTGTAATATCTTTTTCTAGTTTTATACATTTTTTCAAAATATAAAGTTCCATCTACTAAATCATATACTATAGGATTTTTTTTATCTTCAAACTTTCTCTCTACTCTACCAACTGCTTGAATTATAGTTGCTTTATCTCTATGTGGTGTCGCTAAAACTAAAGTATCTAATCTTGGTATATCTAATCCTTCTTTAGCAAGACCATATGTTGCATATAATATATGTACCTCTCCTGTTCTAATCTTTGAAATACATTCTTCTCTGTATTTCTTCATTTTTATACTTGTCATTTTTCCATCTATAATTAATCCTGGAACTTTATCATTTAGAAATTTAAGTTGATTTAATCTGTCTGATAAAACTAAACAGTAGTTATTTTTTCTTTTCTTTAAGATATCTACTATCATTTTATTTCTTTCATTATCTTCTGCTAAATCTGTTGTCAATTTAGCATATTGTAATGTTCCATCTGTATTTAAGCATTCATCTGAAATAATATAATTTGTTTTGACTTTAACTATTGTTGCAGAAACTAATCTTTTTTCTATTGTTTCTTTAGGAATTTCTATGATTATATTTCCTAGTAAACCAAACATAGCTTTTTCTGTTCCTTTTATATTTCGATATGGTGTCGCTGTTAGTCCGTATTTATATCTAGCTACCAATTTATTTATTACTTTATAAAACATACCTGCACTTGCTGGCGTTCCGCATACTCTATGGCATTCATCTACAATTATACAATCCCATTTATCAGCATATTCCGTTAGATCAATTTTTGATAATGTCTGTACTGTAGCAAATGTAATATGTGTTCCTATTTCTATTTTGCCATTTGCAATTTTACCTAGTCCTATTCCTTCGAAATTACTTTTTGCTCTATTATAGCTTTGATTTAATAAATCTATAGTATGTGTTATCCAAAGTGTCTTATAATTTAACCTCGCAATAATTTCTAATGCTGTTTGTGTTTTTCCAGAACCTGCTGGCATAACTAATATTCCATTTTTTAATTTTATTGCTGCATTACATGCCTCTTCTTGATAATCAAATAATTTAATATTAGATTTGTATTTTATTTTTTCTCCTAAAACAATGTTATTTTTAAATAATTGTCCAGGATATAATTTAAATAAATCACTTAAACAGCCAAATGGCAAAATTAAATCGTTACCATCTAATTCATAATAAACTAAATTTCGTGGTGTATTATAATTTGAATATCCTAAATATTGATTTTTGATATAATTTGGATTGGCAATTACCATTTTTCTTTCTGCATAATCTAATATTTTTTTATCTGGATTTTTTACACGAATATTATTTGCTACAATAAATTCCATATTCGCTCCTTTCGTATATCAAAACTTTTATCTTTAAAGTTAATATCATTTAAATTTTTATAATAAATTTTATTTTTGTATTTTATTGCTAAAATGAAATCTTTATTTCCACACTCTTTATATCTTTTAAAAGCATTTCTTTGATTTTCTTCTATTCTTTCAATAGGAAATAAATATGTAGAAGATGTTTTAGCATCAATCAATATTGGCCTATTATTTTTTATTGCTATAATATCGCATGGTTGACTTCCTATATGTGCTTTTGGTGTTAGTAAAGTAACCCAATAGCCTTTTTTAGATAACTTTTCTGCTAATTCATTTTCAAATTTATTTCCTATTTTTTTATTGTTCAATTTTAAATCCTCCTAAAATTTCATCTTTAGATACTTTTTGTTTTCGCATTATTTCTTTTAAAAAAAATTCAGCTACTGATTGTATTTCATTTATATTTTCTGTATAATCATCAGCTTTTTCTGGATGATCTGTTATGTAATTTATGCCATCTTGGTATCTCTTTAATAGATGATTGTACATTTCTTTATATTTTTTTATATCCATTATCATCACTCCTCTGGCATTTCATATACTGCTTGTTTTTGTCCTACAGCATAGCATCTATTGAATTTATAAGTATCAACTATTTCTTCTAATACTTCTTTTGCTCTTTCTTCTGTATCATATATTCCTAAAGTGTATAGCTTTCCGCAATTTTCTTGAACCATTATTTCTCTTTTTTGTTCACTATTACTTGATTTTTCTACACTTAAAGCCATACTTTCAGTAATTATTGTCTTTTTTTGACTTACAATTATCATCTTTTTATCTTTTCTTGTTACACCTTTTTTGTTCTGTTGCACCCTTGTTACACCACAGGTGTAACAGTAAAACACTTATCGCTCTAGTTTTCCAAAGATTTGTTACACCGTTACACCTATTTTTGCATTTAATACATATATATATAATTAATAGAATACATATATCTAATTTCCCTATACGTATATATAAATATTATTTAGGTGTAACATATATATATTATTTAATTAAAATGCTTGATACTCTAATATTTTTGGTGTTACACCTTTGGGTGTAACTTAGGTGTAACAAGGTGTAACAGGTGTAACACTTAATCATCATTAAAATATATATTTTTTACTTTTATCACTCTTTGTTGTGTCCCATTTATCCTTGCATTGACTTGATATTTTCCTTTTCTATCAACTTCAATATATCCCTGATTTAATAATTTTTTCTTTATACTATTCCAACTGATTCCATTTTCATCTAATATTTCATGTAGTTTTATTGGAATAAAATCGTAATACATAATAGCTCCTTTTCCATCTGTTGTTTTTTCTAGTTTTCCCCAAACTTGTCCAGATGGTGGAAATGCATTATCATTATCATAAAAATTATTAATATTGGCATTTGCTGTATCAATTATGATATTCATGTATCTTTCTGCTTCGTCTGTATCTTTTCTTATGTATTCTTTAATATCATCCAAATTTAGTGGTTCATCATTGAATATTAATTTGCTACAGTAATAATCAGCTGTCATAATGCAAGCAAAAGCATTTACTTGCTTCTTATATTCTGTTAATTCAGAAATATCTTTTATAAATTTACTATTTACTTTGTTTAATTTTTCTCTATCTTCAATAAGCTTTATAAATTCTTTTCCTGCAAAACCATAATTATCTTGAATAAATTTAACTGTTGCATTTCCATCTTCTATTATTGTAGAATCATCATTTATTTCTATTACTCTGTTTTTAACTCCTTCTTTAGATGTATCGCTTGTAATAGGTTCTTCTCCATTTAAAATTATTATTGTTTGCCAACTTGTCTGCTCTCTAATTCCTGTATCTGCTGTTCCTCTTTCTTTTCCTTTTCCTTCCGTTAGTACATAAATTAATTCATCAAAACTTTTATATCTTGCTTTAGCTATTTGTAACTCATCCAAAAATATTGGCATATTTCTATAAAAATTACATAATCTTTCGTTTGCTATTGCTGTATTTGATAAATTACTAATCATATTATTATCTGGCCTACCCCATATAGAAGCACAAACCATCTCTGCTACTGTTTTTCCATTTCCACTTTTACCCCATAGATGAACTATAAAAGTATTTAATTTAAATATTCTTACTAAAACACCTGCAAAGCTAGCTGCAATCATAAATCTTAATGTTTTACTATTTTTTCTTAAATTCCTTATATAAGCTTTCCAATCTTCATAATTTCCATTTTCAGTTATAGAATCTATTTTTTGTCTAAATTCTTTATCTACATCCAAGACATATTTACTTGTATATGGAATAAATTCTTTATCAATCCATCCTAAATGATTTGTAGAAATAAGTGGTTTTATGTCATTTAACTCTAATACATCTGATAGATATGTAATTAATTCTTTAGCATTATTTTCGTTTACTTCTATTCCAAAATTAGCTAATTGTAATATTTTTGTTTTACTTGCTATAGTTGTTTTTTCAACTATAACTGTTTGCCATTTTTGATCCTTATAGAAAGCAAGTTTAATTTTTTCTAAATTAGTATCTAAGTTAATTAAACGTTCAATAGGTATAATTGGATGACTACATGCTTTTACTTTAATAGGAGTCATTGTCGTGTCATATTTGTGCTTAAATATTTCAATATCATTTGCTTCCCATTCTCCTGTTTTCATAGAAGGATATGGACAATCTGTAAAATTACTTTTTTTACTATTCGTAGACTTTTGTTGAATTACCATTTCTGCTTGATATGCTTTTAATAAATTTGAAAAATTTCTTTTTATTTTTAACTGTTTTGCTCTCTCTTCAAATTGATTTAATACTTTTTGTTTTTGTACTGGATTATCTATAGCAAAGATATATTTTATTTTCTCTTCACTTAATAATTCTTCTGCAGTTAATTTATTTATTTCGAATATATCTGCTGTATCTAGTAATTCATCAGCCATATCTTTTTGCAAGTTGGTCCACCTTCTTTCTAAAAGAACTATCTTTGTATAGTTCAATTTTTTCTTCATCTGTTCCACAAATAAAAGCTTCCAAATAATAATCTATAATACTTAATTCCTGGTCTTTCTCTACAAAATTCATTTTATGTATGCTATCACATAAAATTTGAAAGCTTCTATTTTCCCATTTTTTAAATTGTTGTTTTGCTATTTGTTTTTGCTTATATCTATTAATTTTTATTTCATCGTTTTTTCCTTTGAAATCTAGTCCTAAACCTAAATTATCATTTATGTATTTAGCTGCTTGATAAGCATTTATATTTAATAAATCTTCTACTAAATTAATTGCATCTCCACCTTTTCCACAGCCAAAACATTTCCAAACTTGTTTTTTCTCTGATACTGATAAACTAGCTGTATTTTCAGTATGGAAAGGACATTTACAAAAGTGTGCTCTATTTAGGTTTAAACCTAATAAGTTTGCAACATCAATTATGTTTGTTAATTCTTTTACTTCTTTTATTTTGTTCATATAGTGAACCTCCTAAAAAGGAAGGTCATTAACGCTATTTCCTATATTTTCAAATGGATCTTCTTCTTTTTCTAATTTTTTCTTTTCTGGAACAGTATAGTTTCCTTCTTTAATTATTTCTGTACTTCTAATTTGAGTAACTTTTGTAGTTGTACCAATAGAACCATCCATTTTTTCATATTCTTCTTCTCCAAAGATTGCTCCAATATGTAATCCCTTTATTTTATTTTCATCATGATTACATTCTAGCCAACTAAAATTATCATTTGATTTTTCAAGCGATGTCATTAATCCTTTAAATCTGTTTAACCAATAATCTCCCTCTAGTACATATCTAACTACTGCATTATTTGGAAATTTCGCAGGATTTTCTGGATTACTCGTTTTCTTTCTATTTTCGTATTGATTCATAAAGAATCCAGAAAATTCTCCTTCAGCGATATCTAATGCTACACTTAACATTTTTTTACCATTTTTACTTTTTTCATTTTTTACGTTTAATATTTTGCATATGTACCCTCCTGCAGGTAATTTAACTGTTTCTCCATCAAAAGCTTGCGCTTTTTTATATTCTTCTTCATTAAAATCTATCATCTTCATCTTCTCCTTCCATATCATTAAAACTTAATTGTTCATTTATTTCTTTTATATATAATTCGCCACTTTCTTCATCTCTTTTTAGTATGTAATTATCTCCTAATGTTCCTTTTATTTCGTCTTTAGTTTCTTTAATCTTTCCATTTAATTTACATTCATATAAAGGCCTAATTACATTTTCATTTTCTTCATCATAAGTATTAATTACATCTATATTTATTTTTAAATTAATTTCAGATGCTTTATTAGATTGCATAGCTATATTTGTATAAGCCTGTATCATCTTATCTAATTGATTCCTAATTTCTTCAAAAACTCTAGAATTAAATTTTAAATCTTCAAAATCTGCCATTTACTTTAACCTCCAATTTCATAATATTTTCTTATTATTCCATCTACATACTTCAAATCATTTTCAATCACATTTTCTTCAAACATTCCAATTGGTGTTTTAGTTACATCTTTACCATCTGTATGTGTCTTAAATATGTATTTTCCATCTTTTATATCTGTTCTTAAAACTATTGTAAACATTCCCTCTATACATACTTTTTCGTCTAGTAATTTTCCTATCGTTTTTGGTTTTATATCTCCTGCATCATTCTTATCTTCATGCATAATAAAGTAAACTATTTTATCCTGGTCAACTTTGTTTTTCATAAACTCAATAAGATTCCAAAATCTATCTGCTAAATCATTGTATAAATTAAATACAGAATTACCTCCTCCTGCTTTTGAATGATTCTTCATAAACTGGTTTGTTATTAAATATCCTGAATCATCTATTACAATAGCCTTCTTCTTTGTTTTATAAATACTTTCAGCAATTGTTTTATAGTCATCTGTTTCTAATGTGCTTTCAAATTTTTTCCTAAAAGGAAGTGGTTTTTTTATAACATTTACAAGTGCTAATTCTTTTTCTCCAAAATTTCTAAGGCTTGTACTTTTACCACTACCAGATTTACCTATGATTAATACTGGTATAGCCATTACTTATTACCTCCTTTATATAAATTTTTTTAAGTGCTTTATAAATTCTTTTGTTTATATCTCTTCTTCCATTTAAATAAATTACTAAAACATTTATAAAATCTTCAGTCGTAAGTTTCCATTCTTTTCTCTACGCTTTTATTTGTTCTCTCCTAGTATTTTTAAAATACTTTATTATTTGTTTAGATTTTGATTTATCTTTTGTATTTATTCTGCAGCCCCAAGTTTTGTTTTTTATATCCACATAAAAACAAGTATTGCCATTCCAAATATAATTTTCTTCCATTAACGAATCCTCAAACTTTCTCCTTTTGGCTCCAAATGAGCGAAAGATAATTTTTTACCATTTTCTAAAGCTTGTCTTATCTTAAATGTATCATTTTCTACAATTGTTTTTGTATATTCTTCTGGTACATCTCCATCTATTGTTAAAGCTTGTTTTCCTCCATTTTTAGCAATGCTAAAACTAAATAAATTTGTAGTAAACTTTGTTTTTCCTGTTATTTTCATGCAATTAAACAAATTGCTTTTTAGCATTTTTATTCTGTTATCTATTGTTTTTGCACTTTGTGTTAATCTTTTTGCTTCTTCTTTCCTTGCATTGCTTTGTGTTTCTAATTCTTTTATGATTTTTGCATATCCATCTGCTTTATCTTCTATGTCTCCTTCAATACTTTCTAATGTATCTAACAATGCTTTTTCATCCACATCTTCGTCATATAACATATTTAAAAGATGTTCATAATTTCCAGTTAATTCGTATATATTCATTTCTACCTCCTTGATTTATTTCTCTGATTATGTTAATATAATTAGAGAGAATATTTTTTTATGTTCTTTTTTGCTATGTGTTCTGTTTTAGCGGATAGATACATAGCATTTTTAATTTTTCGTGAATTATTTCTAATTTTTGTCTTGCTTCTTCTTCATTGTGTTCTGAATTACTAACTAGTAATAAGAATTTAGTTGTATCTTCCATTTCAAATAAACTTTTTGCTATATTTGCATCTAATTCTGCTTCATCATATTTGTATTTCTTTATAACTCGATTAGATACTTGTTCTAAATTTCTTATACTGTTTTCTAGCTTTGCTTTTCTTAATGTATTGTCTAAATATAACTTGTCCAACTTATCCATATATTTATTTCACCTCCTTCAAAAGTTTAATTGTCTGTCCTTCTTGCAATTCGCTCGATGTCATTCCATTTATATCTTTAATTGTATAAATGTAATCTCTTATATCTCCATCTGTGTTCTCTGCTGCTATACTCCATAATGTTTCTCCTTTTCCAACAGTGTAATCAATATACTCTGTTTTTTCCTTAGATACAGAGATACAGAAGATTCCTAGAACTATAAATATTAATATTGTTGTACTTCTTATAAACTTAAATTTGTTTTTAATTTTCATTTATTCTCACTCCTTTCTAAATAATCTGTTTTGCTATTTCTTGTAATACTGTTTGTAAGTTTTCTCCTTCTAAACCTAAGTCGTGTAATAATACTGCCCTTTTGTCTGCTAATTGTTTCACTCCTGTGCCTTTAAGTTTTGGAAAGCCTTTACTATTAAATATTTCCCTTGCTTTATTCTCCCCAATGCCTCTCCAATCTGCATAATCATATGGTGTTATTGTTTCTGGTAAATCTTCATAATTTTTAATTGGTTTCTTTTCTTGCATTTTTAAATCACCTCTTTTGCACAATCTTTACAATATACATTTGTTGAAGCTAAGCATTGATCTTTTATAATATCTGCTAATTCTTCTGAATTAATTTGAATTTCTTTTCCACATTTTGGACATTGAGTATAAATTTCATCTTCAAATAAATCTATTTTTATCTCTACTCCATTTGAAATATTAGTTTTTATATAAAACATTATTTTCAACCTCCTATGTTTTAATTTTTTGTTCATTTTTTTAAACATTTTAAATTAAAAAAATATACTTTCTAAAGTCCCATTCATTGGTGTCACAATATTTAATGATTGCACCTAATATTTTTTTTCCTGCACCTTTACCATTATTTTTTATTACAGAATTTAACTGATATTTACTAATTCCTAGTATCCTTGCCATTTTAGCTTGATTATTGTCAAATCTGTTTTGTAATAATTCTAAAAAAGCTTTCATATTTAGTTCCATTTATTCCACCACCTTTCTTTGTTTATTTTTTTGAACAAACTCATTATATATAAAATCTATTTCCTTGTCAATAGTTTTGTTCATTTTTTTGAAAACTTTTTGTTGACTTTTTTGAACTATTGCTATATACTGTATTTGGAGGGATTTTTATTATGTTTGATAGAAGAAAATTTGCGCAAATATTAAAACAAATAAAAGATACATATAATTCTCAGGAAGAATTTTCAGAAAAATCTAAAATAGGTAGAACATATCTTTCTCAATATATGAATATGAAGTTAGATAAACCACCAAAACCAGAAATTTTAGAGAAACTCGCTAATGCTTCTAATGGGGTTACAGTTTATGAAGAATTAATGATTATTTGTGGATATTCCGAAAAAAGTTTAGAAAGTATTGTTTATAATATATATACTCAATTAAAAAAGTTAAGCCAACAAATATATAAGAAAGATAATAAAGATTTATATGAAGTTGAATCTGCCATAGAAAATTTTCAAGATTATAGTTCGAATTTAATAGAATCAATAGAAAAAAAAGAACTCTCTTCAATCCATTTGACAGACTATTATAGAAAGGATTTATTCCTAGAAGATTATAACTTTGTTTGCACTTTCTTGTTTCTATATGATAGTTTTTTAAAATGTTTAGAAAACGAACAATATATTACATTAGTTAATTACAAATATATTGATTGGTTTAATATGAATGAAGTATATAAAAATATTAATAGTTTAGAGAAATTAGAATTATTAAGCTATAATAGTAAAAATATAAAAATAAATATAGAATTAACAGAGGATTTGTTAGATTATATAAAGAATTTTTCAACTGCAATAAATTTTGCTTATTTGAGCGACTTCGACAGTAATGCACTAATAGATTTATTTCAAAAAAAGGCTTCTAATAAAGAAAATAAAAGTAAGAATAATTCTACTTTAAATAAAAATATTAAAAAAAATAACAATGACTATGAATATTATATGTGCCCTGTTTATGGACAAATATCAGCTGGTCAACCTAACTGGGCAGAACAAAATATAGAGGGCAGATTACCAATTGATACAGATTTAATGGATATAATTAATCCAGAAGAATATTTCTTTTTAAGAGTAAACGGCGAAAGTATGAATAATATAATTAGAAATGGAGCTTTTGCTTTAATTCATAAACAAGACATGGTAGAAGATGGAGAAATCGCAGTTGTTTTAGTAAATGGATATGATGCTACATTAAAAAGATTTACTAAAAAAGGAGATGTAGTTGTATTAGAACCTGATTCAAACGACTCTTCTTTTAAAACACAAATTTATGATAAAACTACATCTATTAAAATATTAGGTAAATATGTAGGTAAAATGGAAATTAATAAATAAACAAAAGATAAGTAGAAATACTTATCTTTTGTTATAGGAGGCAAAAATGGATTATGAAAAAGTAAATAAGGCAATTATAGAGCTTTTGGAAGAAAAATATAATGTAAAAATAAAGTCCAAAGTTATAAGAAAGGAGGACTGCAATGGCAAAAAGAGGTAATGGCGAAGGCTCCATCTTCTTCTCAGAAAAATTAAATAGATGGGTTGGACAATTTACAGCAGGAAGAAAAGAAGATGGTAAATTAAATAGGAAGTCAGTTTATGGTAAAACTCGTAAAGAAGTCAAAGATAAAATAACTAAAGCTCTTGTAGATGTTAATAAAGGACTTTTTATTGATAAGCAAGATATAACATTTAAAGAATTAATCGAAAACTATATAAATTACAAATATGATACTAACCAGATTAGTGATAGAAGTTATTTAAGGAATCAAGAAACTCTAAAACAAATAATAAAATGTGATTCTACTTTTGCTAACAAAAATATACAAAAAATAACTACAGAAGATATAAAACATTTTTTAACTACTATTACTGTTTATTCTGATAGCTCTATAAAAAAAATGTATTCAATGATGAATAAAGCTTTTAAAATTGCAATATCTGAAAAATATATAATATTTAATCCAGCTAATAGTGAAATTATAAAAAAACCAAATTCAGATAAAGAAAATAAAAAAGTTGAAGCGTTAACCGTAGAAGAACAAAGAAAATTAATAAATGTTTTAGAACTGAATAAAAAATATGATTTAATTATCTTAATGCAATTGTATACAGGAATGAGAATTGGAGAAGTTTTGGCATTAAAAAAAGATGATATTAATAATAATAAAATCTGTATTCAAAGAACATTAACAAGGAATAAAGATGATAAAGTAATTATAGGTAGAAAGCCTAAAACTGAAAATTCAACAAGAAATATAACAATTAACAAATCTATTCAGATAATACTACAAAATGTTTTTAAAATTGATTCTCACAATAAATACGGGCTATTATTTTATGATAATGAAAAAGATAGTTTAATATCTCCTAATGAACTAAATTCATATTTGCAAAGATTAAATAAAAAATATTCTATTGCAGAACATTTACATACACATATGCTAAGACATACCTATGCTACTCGTTGTATTGAAAGTGGAATGTCTGCTAAAGTATTACAAATGAAATTAGGACATAAAAATATTTCTACAACAATGGATACTTATGCTTCAGTTTTTGAAAAATTTCAGCTCCAAGAAGATGATAAATATAATATGTATTTGGAAAAAGAAAATATTGGGTTGCATTAAAATTGCATTAAAATCAAAATTAAAAACTATGTAATCAGCTATTTTAAAGCATTACATAGTTTTTATTATTGGTACCGATGGTGGGACTCGAACCCACATGGTTTCCCGCCAGATTTTGAGTCTGGTGCGTCTGCCAGTTCCGCCACATCGGCATTTATATGCTAATACATATTAGCATATATTTTTTTATTTTGCAATAATTAAATTATCAAATCTTTAAAACTCTTTCCGTATTTTAAGATAGGATAATCAAAAATATCTAATACAGTTGCTGAAATATCTGCATATGTGTCCCTTATTCCAAGATTAATACCATGTTTTATATTTTTTCCATAAACTAAAATAGGTATATATTCCCTATCATGATCTGTACTTGGTGTTGAAGGATCATTTCCATGGTCTGCTGTTATAATTAATAAATCATCTTCATTCATTGCTTCAATAATTTCTGGTAATTTATTATCAAAATATTCTAAGGCTTTTGCATAACCTTCTACATTATTTCTGTGACCATAAAGCATGTCGAAATCTACTAAATTTGTAAAAATTAATTTTGCGTTTTTACTATTCTTTATTTCTTCTATTGTTTTTTCTATTCCATCAGCATTTCCTTCTGTATGAATTGCTCTTGATATTCCCCTGCCTGAAAATAAGTCTTCAATCTTTCCAATTGCAACTACTTCTTCGTTATTCTCATAAAGTACATCAAGCATTGTCTTACCAAATTCTGGTGATTCAAAATCTTTTCTATTATATGTTCTAGTAAAATTATCTGCTTTATCTCCTACAAAAGGTCTAGCAATAACTGTTCCTATATCATATTCTTCTGTACTTAACATTTCTCTTGCTATTCTACAAATTTCATATAATCGTTCTACAGGAATTATGTCTTCATGTACTGCAATTTGAAAAACGCTATCTGCAGAAGTATATACAATAGGAAATCCTGTTTTTAAATGTTCTTCTCCATATTGTTTTAATAATTCTGTACCAGAACCAACACCATTAAACAAAGTGCCTTGTAATCCGGTTTTTTCCTTAAATTCTTCTATCATCTTATCTGGAAAGCCAGCTGGATACGTTTTAAATGGCTTTTCTTTTACAAATCCTGAGATTTCCCAGTGTCCTACAGGACTATTTTTACCAGCACATTTTTCTTGTGCCTTACCATAATTTCCAATAGGATTTTCTTCTTTTTCTGGAATTGTTAATCCATCAATATTGTATAAACCTAATTTTTTCATATTAGTTAATTTAGGTTTTGCAAGTTCATAAATATGCCCTAATGTATTTGCACCTACATCACCATATTTATCTGCATCTGGTAATTCTCCAACTCCAAAACTATCTAAAACAACAATAATTGTTCTATTTATCATTGTTTTCCTCCTTCTTATGTTTTAATTTCAAATTATATTCTTTTACATGTATATCACAATTTTGGTATTCAAATTTCTTTACTTCTTTATTCATTCTGAAAAATGATTCCCTTTTCTTTAAAAATTCAAATTTCGAATTATCTAGTAATACCAAATCATTTAGCTCCATACCTTCTGGAAGTGTCTTATTATAATTGTCATAATAAACTGTATTAGTTAAAAATATAAGTGGCATTCCCTTTTTTATATTTATCCTACAAATATGCTCATCAGTACTTTCTATATCATTTATAGCCTCTTCTGGATTTACATGATAAATTTCGAAATTAGATTTATTTATATCTTTTTCTGCCACATATAATGATAAATTCATTGGTGCCTTTATTTGTAATAAAGCCTTTTCTATATCACTTACAATTACTTTTAATTTTTCTACAAACCTATCTAATGACGTATTCTTATTTACATCTATTACTCTGTACATATTTTTCTCTATTTCACGATGCTTTCTTCCTGCTAATACTCTAATTTTTGTTTTATCTTCAGAAAGTCCACCAAAAATATCGTATTCTTCTTTTGGAAATAATGAACTTACAATTGTAGTTTTCTCTTTTATATCATTAAGTTCTTGTTCTATTAGATGCAATTCTTTCTCATTTAGGTCATCTTTATCTTTTATCTTGTTGATGAATTCCAAAATTTCTGTTGTAGCTAAAAATATACTGTCACATTCTTTTTTAGATAATTTTTTCCTTATTATTTTATCCATGTTCTTGCCAAGCTCTTCTAAATCTTCTAAATAATCAAATGTCTTTTCTAAATTTGTAACTGGAACTTCCTCTTCTGCATCTATCTCTGATAAAATTAAGTTATTATCCTTATTGGTATATTTCCAAAAATCAAAAATACTCTTGTTATGCTCATCTATTTCTTTTAAATATGCCTCTGCATTGCGAATTTTACTATTTAAAATTTTTATTTTATTTTCTAATGCTCGTACATCCATTTCATCATTTTTTAATCTTTTATCTTGTCTTTCAAAAGCCTTAATCAATAAAACTAAATCCTCTATTGTTAAGAATTCCTTTGTTCTATCTATACCATCATTCTCTTTAAAAATCTCTTCTATTTCTTGTGTTTCTTCCTCTTCTTTGCTATCTTTATCTAATATCTCTTTTGCTCTTCCTTTTAATTTTTTCTTGTTTTGCATAAAGAATTTAATCTTTCCAAAAAAACTACGCTTACAATCTAAATATATTGATATTTCCTTTTCTTTGTCTTGAAATTCTTTTACTTTGTTTTTTTCTTCTATTGATAATTCTTGTTTTTGTTTTTCACATTTATTTAGTTTTTCTACGATATCATTAATCTCATTATCTGTCTTATAAAACTCTGTTTTTATAAAATTAGTTAAATTCTCATATTCTATTATATCTCCGTTATATAAAAATTCTAAGCTTCCATCTTTTTTTATTCTTGGCTCGAATACATATTTACCATTTGTTTCTGTTTGTAAAATAAATAATGCTTTAATTAATTTAAAAAACTTAATTGCTTCTTCTTCATTTTTTATTACAATTTTATAATGACTGTTAATCTTTTCATAACAAATAGTGTTTCCTATAATATATACATTCATTATTCCATTTTTGTCATACACCTCATAAACAAATGGCCAATCTTTAGTAAATAACCATATATAATTTTCTGTATCTGCAATCTCATTTCTTGTTAATAACTCACCAGAATATTCTGTATTGCATACAGGCACATAAATATATATATCCTTATTTTCTTTATATGCTTCTATTTGTTTCTTTAGAAGATAAAAAAATGCTTCAAATTCCTCATCTTCTAGAGTTACCATCATAAAATACTGTTTTGTTATGTCGGAATAATAAATTTGCCAAAGATAATTTTCGCTATATTTTACTTCGAATGGAATTTCTTCATTTAAGATTTCTTGTTCGGCAGCTATTCTTTCTAATTCATTTATATTTATCTTATCTACCATTTTTAAAAACACGCCATGTTTTACTATGTCATCTTCTGATTCAAGCTTTAAATAATCATATAGTTGGTTACATTCCTCATATTTCTTTGAAAGCAAATCCATTTTATTTCTTGGAGTTATATATATTTGAATATCTTTTATGTTTAAATATTTATATATTCTACTTTTATTTTCGCTAAAGCCTCTAATAGGTCTAAACTCAAGAGGTCTATAATTCTTTATAAATTCTGGTATATTATTTAAATCTAGTCCTATATATTCTAAGTTTGTTTGTATTTTTAATTTTTCATCACTTGTAAGTTCATTCATATTAACCTCCACGTCTTTTCATGCTTACTAGTATAACATAACATAAAAAAAAAGTGAATGCAAAATAGGGATTTATGAGCATTCTTTTTTCCTATATTTAAATCCAGAAAAAACCACCTAATGTCTTAGCATTGGTGGTTTTAATATATAACTTATGCTCTTGGATGAGCTTTCTTATAAATATTTTTAAGTCCTTCATCTTGAAATTGCATATATACTTGGGTTGAAGAAATATCAGAATGACCAAGCATAACTTGGATTGCTTTTAAATCTGCTCCATTTTGCAATAAATGTGTTGCAAAAGAATGTCTTAACACATGTGGTGTAATGTCTTTATCTATATGAGCTTGTTCTTTATAGAATTTTACTATTTTCCAAAAACCTTGTCTTGTTAATCTTTTACCATTTATATTTACAAATAAAGATTTTTCATCTTCACTTTTAATTAAATATGGTCTTGCTTTCTTTATGTATTCTTTTAAAGCATTAATAGAAATTGCTCCTAGTGGTATATTTCTTTGTTTATTGGCATTTGTACAAGAAACATATCCTTCTTTTAAGTTAACGTCTTCTAGATTTAGATTTATTATTTCTGTTACTCTCATTCCTGTTGCATAAGCAAATTCTAACATTGCTTTATCTCTAATTCCTTTTAAATCAACAGCTTTAGGTTGCTCTAATAATAATTCTACTTCTTTAGAACTTAAAACACTTGGTACTCTTTTTTCTACTTTTGGAGATTGTATTCCCTCTGTTGGGTCTTCTTTTATTTTTTTAGTTCTTACTAAATACTGATAAAATGATCTTATTGATGCTAAGTTTCTAGAAATTGTTGAAGTTTTTTTACCAATATTTTTTAAGTTTTCAAGATATTTTTTTATATCATCTTTTGTAACTTTTAAATATTGTAAATTTTCTTCATTTATATATGATTCATATTGGGTAATGTCCCTCTTATATGATTGTAGTGTGTTATTTGATAATTTTTTATCTTTTTGTAAAAATTCTAAAAAAAGTTTAATTTTCTTTTCCATGCTACTATCTCCTCTACTGCTTTTTTTAGTTTTATGTACATATATTATTTACATAAACTATATATGTTATATCAAAGATATTCAAAATTGTAAATATCTTTTTGCTAATTATTAAATATATTTTGTTATAAATGTAAGTAAATTTGTTGAAATATAAACTTCTATTAAAGAAGATAACATAAAAAATATTACTGCTATTATAGACAATATCGAGTGTCGTATAATTTCTAGTTTTATATTTTCCTTAGTTCTATTTTTCATAATTGCATAACATAATTTTGTACTACTTACTGCTATAAAAAACAATGCTGGAATAAATATAATATTATGAAATAATATACTTCCTATGCAAAAAAACACTCCTCTTTCAGTTCCTAATGCGATTATAGCTCCAGATATTGTATAACCTATACACAACCCCTTATACAACACAAAAAAATATATTAGTGGTAAACCAATAATAGTAGAACCTATGAACCATAATATTATTCCCATTAATATATTTCTTTTAAATGATACATTTATTAACTCATTTTTATCTATCGAATTATTATTTTTTAATGTTGTAACAAAATTATTTATATATTCACTAACCTCATTTTTTTGTGCTTCATCAGAGTTATTTATAAAAAACACTCCTAAAACAATTCCTATAAGTAAAAAAATTA